>JACXXQ010000219.1_pt1 | contig 37413 bp, 53 predicted proteins | sample 8621361 | NCBI WGS metagenome assembly JACXXQ01 (sample SAMN15503820, study PRJNA645414) | gut metagenome | isolation source: feces | host: Bos taurus | place: USA | collected 2016 | reverse complement strand
GCTTTCTTGAAAGAAAGCTTGGCAAAGAACTTTGTGGGAAACTTCGTTTCCCTTCTGCGCCCGTAAGAGAGACTTTCGTGGGAGTGACTGCTTAGGTCGCTCCCACCTTTATTATATATAGATTCCGCCCTGCGGCGCGGGTTCCTTTCTGAGTCACCAGAAAGGAACCAAAGAGTGACTGGGGGCCGCTTCCGGTGAGCGCCTTGTCTGCGGCGGCGCTCACAGTCATTGCCCCCAGACCCCCGCTTACGGGAGCGTGTCCCTTTGGTTTTTTGGTTACTTCCGGCGGCCTAAGCTTTGACCTTGCGCCTTACTACACTTGGGCCTTAGGCCCTTTTGCCATCAAAATTTAAAAGCGTTTCCATTCTAACGTACACCGCCTGGAGCCTCCCTACCTGTTTCGTGCGGCGGTGGTCGGGTAGATACACCCGCCACTGTCCAGCTGCCACAGTTATGACAGATTAGGCGGCGTACGTACAGCGCAGATGCTTTCAAATTTATGCTTGGTAGGGGCCTGTGCCCCCGAGGCAAGAAGAACCAGCGATCATGTCTTTGCCCGCCGGGAGGGCATGAAGGTTTTCCTGGAGGGCGTCCCCCGTAATCGGGGGGCCAGGGGGTGTGGTGACTATGAACGCCCGCCTATGGCGAGGCGTTCGTCGGAGCCACACCCCTGGGGCCTTTTTGGTTCCTTTTTGGGCAAGCAAAAAGGAACAAGGTTGCCCCTATCAAACATCACCAAAGCAAACACAGGAAACTCCGTGAAAACGGGCAAAATTTTTTGAAAAAACACCTTGACACACACGGGGGTGTTGATGTATCATACTGGAGTCCCTGTTAAGGGGGCAACTGCGATGATGTGGGAGATTGCTCAGAAATGAGGTAACTTCCACGGAGTATGTCCGAGCTAGAATCGGGCGGCTGAAGGACCTGGGCACAGCGTATATCGCTGTAGCTGGGTGGAACCGGCCTGCTTGCACGCCGGTTTCTTTCATGCCACGGAGTGATACGCACGAGAACGTGGACAGGAACTTCACCGTACGAAGCGAGGGACAAGGAATTCACTTCGTATGTATTAAGGAGGAAACAACCCATGGCAGCTCAGAAAGAAATGATCCGCATCCGTCTGAAGGCTTACGATCACCAGCTCATCGACCAGAGCGCGGAGAAGATCGTGGAGACCGCCAAGCGCACCGGCGCTACCGTCTCCGGCCCCATCCCCCTGCCCACCAAGAAGGAAGTCGTCACCATCCTGCGCGCCGTCCACAAGTACAAGGACAGCCGCGAGCAGTTTGAGCGCCGCACTCACAAGCGCCTGATCGACGTGGTCAAGCCCTCCCCCAAGACCGTCGAGGCCCTGATGAGCCTGGAGCTTCCCGCTGGTGTGGAGATCGAGATCAAGCTGTAATTCCACAGCGATCTCAAACAACTACCTTGTGTACCCGCTGTCTGCCGCATATTGAGGCGGACGGGTCAAGTTGGCCGAGCAATAGCCAAGCGCTTGAGCCGTCGTGAGCAGCGCAGATGGACCGAAGCGAGGGATACAAACCAAGAAGGGCGAAACGCCCGGATGTTTGTGTCCCGAGTCGGAGGGAAGCCGCGCGTCGCGAACAGGCGAAACGTGATGAAGACTAACTCGCCCAACCAATAACCTATATAGGAGGAAAATCCAACATGGAGAAAGCGATCATCGGCAAAAAGATCGGCATGACCCAGATCTTCGATGAAGCTGGCCACGTGGTCCCTGTGACCGTGATCGAGGCCGGCCCCTGCACCGTGGTGCAGAAGAAGACCGCCGAGAAGGATGGCTATGAGGCCGTTCAGCTGGGTTATCAGACCGTTCCCGAGCGCAAGCTGACCAAGCCTGAGGTTGGCCATCAGAAGAAGGCCGGCCTGGAGGAGCTGAAGAAGGTTCTCAAGGAGTTCCGTCTGGACGACTGCTCCAAGTACGAGATCGGCGACGAGCTGAAGGCTGACGTGTTCGCCGCGGGCGACCGCGTGGACGTCACCGGCATCAGCAAGGGCCACGGCTACCAGGGCGTTATCAAGCGTCACGGTGCTTCTCGTCTGAAGGAGACCCACGGTACCGGCCCTGTGCATCGTCACGCCGGCGCCATGGCCGCCAACAGCGATCCTTCCCGTATCTTCAAGGGTAAGATCGGCGCCGGCCAGATGGGCAACGAGCAGGTCACTGTCATGAACCTGGACGTCATCTCTGTGGACGCCGAGCTGGGCATCATCGCGGTTCGCGGCGCCATCCCCGGCCCCAAGGGCGGCGTGGTGTTCCTGCGCAACAGCGTGAAGAAGTACTTCGAGCCCAAGGGTGCTGCCGGCATCAGCAGCAACCCGCAGAAGGCTTCCGGCCGCAATCCCCAGAAGGCTTCCGCCCGCAACAAGTAAGGAAAGGAGAGTGTAAATCATGGCAAAAGCGAATGTGTTTAACATGGCCGGCCAGCAGGTCGGCGAGATCGAGCTCTCCGAGGCTGTTTTCGGCATCGAGCCCAACCAGGCTGTTGTCCACGAGGTGGTCAAGAACCACCTGGCCAACTGCCGTCAGGGCACCCAGAGCGCTCTGACCCGCGCCGAGGTTTCCGGCGGCGGCAAGAAGCCCTGGCGCCAGAAGGGCACCGGCCACGCCCGTCAGGGTTCCACCCGGGCTCCCCAGTGGACTCACGGCGGTATCGTGTTTGCTCCCAAGCCCCGCGATTACAGCTACACCCTGAATAAGAAGGTGAAGCGCCTGGCTCTGAAGTCCGCTCTGTCCGCCAAGGCCGCCTCCGGCGACATCCTGGTGGTCGACGAGCTGAAGCTGGACGCCATCAAGACCAAGGACATGCGCAACTTCCTCAACGCGGTTGAGGCCGGCAAGTCCGTGGTTATCACTCCTGAGGTCAACGAGATCGTGGTCAAGTCCGCCCGGAACATCCCTGGCGTGGTGACCACCACCGCTAAGATCCTCAGCGTGTACGACATTGTCAACGCCAAGCGCCTGGTCATCGACAAGGCCGCCCTGGCCATCATCGAGGAGGTGTTCGCGTAATGACCGCTTATGATATCATCAAGCGCCCCATCATCACCGAGCAGTCCATGGCTGATACCGAGATGAAGCGCTACACCTTCGAGGTGGCCAAGAACGCCAACAAGATCGAGATCGCCAAGGCGGTTGAGGAGATCTTCGGCGTGAAGGTTGCCAAGGTCAACACCCTGAACATGCAGGGTAAGGAGAAGCGCATGGGCGCCCGGCCCGCTGGCCGCCGTCCCAGCTGGAAGAAGGCTATGGTCACTCTGACCGCCGATTCCAAGACCATCGAGTTCTTCGAAGGCATGGTGTAAGGAGGAGATTGAACAATGGCTATCAAAACTTTTAAGCCCACAACGCCCTCCCGCCGTCACATGACTGTGTCCGCCTTCGAGGGCATCGACAAGAAGGCTAAGCCCGAGCGCAGCCTGACTGAGAACCTCAAGAAGCACGCTGGCCGCAACAGCTACGGCCGCATCACCGTTCGCCACCGCGGCGGCGGCAACAAGCAGAAGTATCGTGTTATCGACTTCAAGCGCGACAAGGAAGGTAAGGCTACTGTTCTGAACCTGCAGTACGACCCCAACCGTTCCGCCAACATCGCCCTGATCCAGTACGAGGACGGCGAGAAGCGCTATATCCTGGCCCCCAACGGCCTGAAGGCCGGTCACATCATCATGACCGGTGCTGACTCCGACATCCTGCCCGGTAACTGCCTGCCCATCGCCAACATCCCCGTGGGCGAGATGATCCACAACATCGAGCTGTACCCCGGCAAGGGTGCTCAGCTGGTTCGCGCCGCCGGCGTGGCCGCTCAGCTGATGGCTAAGGAGAACGGCATGGCTCAGGTGCGTCTGCCTTCCGGCGAGGTGCGCTATATCCGTGAGAACTGCAAGGCCACCATCGGCCAGGTTGGCAACACCGATCACGCCAACATCCAGATCGGTAAGGCCGGCCGTAAGCGTCACATGGGTTGGCGTCCCACCGTCCGTGGCTCCGTCATGAACCCCAATGACCACCCCCACGGCGGCGGCGAGGGCAAGAGCCCCGTTGGTCGTCCCGGTCCTGTTACCCCCTGGGGCAAGCCCGCTCTGGGTTACAAGACCCGCAAGACCAAGAACCGCACCGATAAGTTCATCGTCAAGCGCCGCAACGACAAGTAAGGAGGGAGTAAAAGATGAGCAGAAGTATCAAGAAAGGCCCCTTTTGCGCCCCCGAGCTGCTGAAGCGGGTCGACGAAATGAATCAGACCGGCGAGAAGAAGGTCCTGAAGACTTGGAGCCGCGCCTCCACCATCTTCCCCTCCTTCGTCGGCCACACCTTCGCGGTCCACGACGGCCGCAAGCACGTGCCCGTCTACGTGACCGAGGATATGGTCGGCCACAAGCTGGGCGAGTTCGTCCCCACCCGCACCTTCAAGGGCCACGCGGGTTCCAAGACCGGTAAGTAAGGAGGAGAGATACCATGGAAGCTGTTGCGAATCTGAAATATCTGCGGATCTCTCCCCGGAAGGTGAAGATCGTTCTGGATCTGATCCGCGGTAAGGATGTGGGCACTGCCGCCGCCATCCTGATGCAGACCCCCAAGTCTGCCTCTGAGCCTGTGCTCAAGCTCCTGAAGAGCGCCGCTGCCAATGCGGAGAACAACCACCAGATGGATCCCGAGAAGCTGTACGTGAGCGCCTGCTACGCCAACCCCGGCCCCATCATTAAGCGCATCCGCCCCCGCGCTCAGGGCCGTGCGTTCCGCATCAACAAGCGCACTTCTCACGTGACCATCGTGGTCAGCGAGCGCTAAGGGAGGAGGAAGAATATGGGACAGAAAGTTAATCCCCACGGCCTGCGCGTGGGTGTCATCAAGGATTGGGACTCCCGCTGGTACGCCAAGAACGAGCTGGTTGGCGACCTGCTGGTTGAGGACAAGAAGATCCGTGACTACCTGAAGAAGACCCTGTACTCCGCCGGCATCCCCAAGATCGAGATCGAGCGGGACAACGCCAAGGTCCGCATCTACCTGCACTGCGCCCGTCCCGGCGTGGTCATCGGTAAGGGCGGCGAGGAGATCAAGAAGATCGAGGCCAAGCTGGTCAAGATGATCGGCAAGCCCGTGGACCTGAAGATCGTGGAAGTGAAGAACGCCGACATGGACGCTCAGCTGGTTGCCGAGAACATCGCTCAGCAGCTGGAGAAGCGTATCGGCTTCCGCCGCGCCATGAAGAACGCCATGGGCCGTGCGATGCGCTCCGGCGCCCGCGGCATCAAGACCTGCTGCTCCGGCCGTCTGGGCGGCGCTGAGATCGCCCGTACCGAGCACTATCACGATGGCACCATCCCCCTGCAGACTCTGCGCGCCGACATCGACTACGGCTTTGCTGAGGCTGCCACCACCTACGGCCGCATCGGCGTGAAGGTGTGGATCTACAAGGGTGAGGTGCTCACCCAGGCCCTGCGGACCACTCCCCGCACCCTGGATACCAGCAAGCCCTATCAGGAGCGCCGTGAGCGTCCCCGCCGCGACCGCCGCGACGGCGACCGCCGTGGTGGCTTCAACCGGGATCGTCGCGAGGGCGGCTTCAACCGCGGTCCTCGTCCCGCCGGCCAGGGCAACTTCAACAACAATCGTGGCCCCCGCCCCGCCGGTCAGGCCAATGCTCCTAAGGAAGGAGGCGCTCAGTAATGCTGCTGCCTAAGCGCGTAAAGTATCGCCGTGTTCACCGCGGCCGCATGAAGGGTAAGGCTACCCGGGGCAACACCGTCAGCTACGGTGAGTTTGGCCTGATGGCCACTGAGCCCGGCTGGATCACCAGCAATCAGATCGAGGCCGCCCGTATCGCCATGACTCGTCACACCAAGCGTGGCGGTAAGGTTTGGATCAAGATCTTCCCCGATAAGCCCGTAACCGAGAAGCCCGCCGAGACCCGCATGGGTTCCGGTAAGGGTTCCCCCGAGTACTGGGTGGCCGTGGTTAAGCCCGGCCGCGTGATGTTCGAGATCGCCGGCGTCTCCGAGGAGGTCGCTCGTGAGGCTCTGCGTCTGGCCAGCCACAAGCTGCCTGTCAAGTGCAAGATCGTAAAGCGTGAAGAGACCGAGAAGGGTGGTGAAGCGTAATGAAGGCCAATGAAATCCGCAAGATGTCCGGCGCCGAGCTGGAGACCAAGCTGATGGACCTGAAGAAGGACCTGTTCAACCTGCGCCTCCAGCACGCCACCAACCAGCTGGATAACCCCGTGCGCATCGCTGAGGTCAAGAAGGATATCGCCCGGGTCAAGACCATCATCCGCGAGCAGCAGCTCGCCGGCCGGTAATAGGAGGAATAGAAGATGGAAAACAGAACTTCTTCCCGTAAGACCAGAGTCGGCCTGGTGGTTTCGGACAAGATGGATAAGACCGTGGTGGTCGCCATCGCCGACCGCGTGGCCCACCCTCTGTACAAGAAGATCGTTAAGAGAACCTATAAGCTGAAGGCTCACGATGAGAACAACCAGTGCGGCATCGGCGACCGTGTCCGTGTCATGGAGACCCGTCCCCTGTCCAAGGACAAGCGCTGGCGCGTGGTTGAGATCATCGAGAAGGCGAAATAAGGAGGTGCCGGCATGATTCAGGAAGAAAGCTATCTGAAAGTCGCCGATAACACCGGCGCCAAGGAGATCAAGACCATCCGCGTGCTGGGCGGTTCCAAGCGCAAGTTCGGCAACATCGGCGATGTGGTCGTGGCTTCCGTGCGGAAGGCTCAGCCCGGCGGTACCGTGAAGAAGGGCGAGGTCGTTAAGGCCGTTATCGTCCGTTCCGCTCGGGGCGTGCGCCGCGCCGACGGCTCCTACGTCCGGTTTGACGACAACGCCGCCGTCCTCATCAAGGAGGACAAGAACCCCCGCGGCACTCGTATCTTTGGCCCAGTGGCCCGCGAGCTGCGCGACAAGGATTATATGAAGATCCTGTCCCTGGCTCCCGAAGTGCTGTAAGGGAGGGTTTTTAGGATGAATAAAATGAGCATTCGCAAGGACGACCTGGTGGTCGTTCTGTCCGGCAAGGACAAGGGCAAGCAGGGCAAGGTCCTGGAAGTTATGCCCAAGAGCGGCAAGGTCGTGGTGGAGAAGGTCAACGTGGTCTCCCGCCACACCAAGCCCCGTAAGCAGGGCGAGCAGGGCGGCATCATCCAGAAGGAGGCCCCCATCTACGCCTGCAAGGTGCAGAAGGTCTGCCCCAAGTGTGGTAAGCCCACCCGCGTCGGCCAAAAGGTCGAGGGTGACAAGAAGGTCCGCATCTGCAAGAAGTGCGGCGCCGAAATCTGAGAGAGGAGGAGTTAACCAATGGCCAATACGCCTAACCTGAAGAAGCTGTATCAGGACGAGGTCGCTCCTGCTCTGATGCAGAAGTTCGGCTACAAGTCCACCATGCAGATCCCCCGTCTGGACAAGATCGTTGTCAACGTGGGCTGCAGCGAGGCCCGCGAGAACGCCAAGGTTCTGGACGCCGTGGTCAGCGACCTGACCGCTATCACCGGCCAGAAGGCTGTGATCACCAAGGCCAAGAAGTCCGTGGCTAACTTTAAGCTCCGTGAGGGCATGCCCATCGGCGCTAAGGTTACCCTGCGCGGCAACAAGATGTGGGAGTTCCTGGACCGCCTGTTCAACGTGGCCCTGCCCCGCGTGCGTGACTTCCGCGGCATTTCCGCCGACTCCTTTGACGGCCGGGGCAACTACGCTCTGGGCATCAAGGAGCAGCTGATCTTCCCCGAGATCGAGTACGACAAGATCGACAAGATCCGCGGTATGGACATCGTGATGTGCACCACCGCTCAGACCGATGAGGAGGCCCGCGAGCTGCTCAAGCTCATCGGCGCTCCCTTCGCCGGCCGCTAAGGAGGAGGAACAACATGGCTAAGAAATCTATGATTCTCAAGCAGCAGCGCGAGCCCAAGTTCTCCAGCCGCCGCTACAACCGCTGCAAGCTCTGCGGCCGTCCCCACGCCTACCTGCGTGACTACGGCATCTGCCGTATCTGCTTCCGCGAGCTGGCTTACAAGGGCCAGATCCCCGGCGTGAAGAAGGCTTCTTGGTAAGTTAAATGCCCCTGTGCTTCGTGAGGTCCGCTTGCCGTACACAAAGTACGGCGGCGCGTCCCACACATCGCCCAGGAACATTTTCCTCACCAATCCGCGGTGCAAGATTGGTCAGTGGGCAGTTAGTGGCTTGACGTACACAAAGTACGCCTGTGCCGCTCCGCCTTGTCTGACAAAGCGATCTTCACCAAGACCCTGGTAGGTCCCTAAGAGGCTGCCCCTGAAATGAGTCGAAAAAGAGACCGGCTGCACCGCAGCCGGTCTCTTCCAGACAAAAGCTGACCACGCACTCGTGTGCGCGAAGCAAAAAACCCTTGCAATTCCCAGATTTATGGGGTACAATAAAGTGCTTGTGCGCCAGAGGACTTAAACATGGCACGCCCGACACCGTTGGGCGGTGCAAAAAACCCGTAATCCCCACCGGAAAATCCCGGGGTGTGAGTACGGGGTTTTGGCTTGCAAGGTGACTTTGGTCAAGCCCGCCTCACGGCGGTTTTGATAGCGCCAAAGGCGCGAAGGCGGTCAACAGGTCGGGGAGCGCCTACCCCCGATACCTTACCGTCTGTACCGGATTTTCCGGTAATCTTATAAGGAGGTATATCTCATGCATATCACGGACCCCATTGCGGATATGCTCACCCGCATCCGCAACGCGAACAACGCCAAGCATGACACCGTGGACGTCCCCGCGTCCAACATGAAGAAGTCCATCGCTCAGATCCTGCTGGATGAAGGCTATATCAAGAACTTCCAGCTCATCGACGACGGCACTCAGGGTGTCATCCGCATCACTCTGAAGTATGGCGCCGGTAAGGAGAAGGTCATCTCCGGTCTGCGCCGCGTGTCCAAGCCCGGCCTGCGGGTGTATGCCGGCGCGGACGAGCTGCCCAAGGTTCTGCGCGGCCTGGGTATCGCCATCGTATCCACTTCCAAGGGCGTCATGACTGACAAAGCGGCCCGCAAGGCCCATGTCGGCGGCGAAGTCCTGGCATTTGTCTGGTAAGGAGGGTTATAGGAATGTCTAGAATTGGTAGAGCTCCTATCGCCATTCCCGCCGGAGTGGAGATTAAGGTAGAGGACAACAACGTTGTCACCGTCAAGGGCCCCAAGGGCACCCTGACCCAGCAGTTCAACCCCAACATGGCCATCGCCATCGAGGAGAACGTGCTGCATGTCACTCGTCCCAACGACGCTAAGGAGAACCGTGCTCTTCACGGCCTGACTCGCACCCTGATCCACAACATGGTGGTGGGCGTGACCGAGGGCTACAAGAAGGAGCTGGACGTCAACGGCGTTGGCTATCGTGTGGCCAAGGAGGGCAACAAGCTGGTGATGAACCTGGGCTTCTCCCATCAGGTCATCATGGAGGAGGTTCCCGGTATCACGATCGAGGTTCCCGGCCCCAACAAGATCATCATCAACGGCTGCGACAAGCAGCAGGTTGGCCAGTTTGCTGCCGAAGTGAGAGAGAAGCGTCCCCCCGAGCCTTATAAGGGCAAGGGCATCAAATACACCGACGAGGTCATCCGCCGCAAGGCTGGTAAGACCGGCGCCAAGAAGTAAGAAGGAGGTGTGCCACTATGATCAACAGACCCGATACTCGTTCCCAGCGGCTTAAGCGCCATAAGCGCGTGCGCGCCAAGATTTCCGGCACGCCCGAGCGTCCCCGCCTGAACGTGTTCCGCAGCGCCACCAACATCTATGCCCAGATCATCGACGATGTGACCGGCAAGACCCTGGTGAGCGCCTCTTCCCTGGAGAAGGATTTCTCCTGTGAGGGCACCAAGTCCGACGCCGCCAAGCAGGTTGGCATCAACGTGGCTGAGCGTGCCAAGGCCAAGGGCATCGACACCGTGGTGTTCGACCGCGGCGGCTATGTCTACCACGGCCGCGTCAAGGCTCTGGCCGAGGGCGCCCGTGAGGGCGGCCTGCAGTTCTAAGGGAGGAGGAAACGACAATGGCTAGATTTGAGAGAGAACCCAGCGAGTTCGTGGAGAAGCTCGTTTCCCTGAACCGCGTATCCAAGACCGTCAAGGGCGGCCGTATCTTCAAGTTTGCCGCTCTGATGGTGGTGGGCGATGAGAAGGGCCGCGTGGGCTTTGGCCTGGGTAAGGCCGCCGAGGTGCCCGAGGCTATCCGCAAGGGCATCGAGGACGCCAAGAAGAACATGATCACTGTGTCCCTGTCCGGCACCACCATCCCCCACGAGGTGATCGGTGAGTTCGGCGCCGGCCGCGTGCTGATGAAGCCCGCCGCCCCCGGTACCGGCGTGATCGCCGGCGGCGCTGTCCGCGCCGTGCTGGAAGCTGTCGGCATCAAGGACATCTACACCAAGTGCCTGCGCTCCAACAATCCGCAGAACGTGGTCTCCGCTGCCTTTGTGGGCCTGAAGTCCCTGCGCAGCCCTGAGGAGGTCGCCCGCATCCGCGGTAAGAGCGTGGACGAGATTCTGGGTTAAGGAGGCGCTGACAATGGCTAATCTGAACATTAAGCTGGTCAAGAGCCTGAACGGCCGCATCGCCAAGCACAAGGCGACTGCCGAGGCTCTGGGCCTGAAGAAGATCGGCGACATCACCGTGCAGCCCGACAACGCTGCCACCCGTGGTAAGATCGCCCACATCGGCTACCTGCTCCAGGTGACCGAGGAAAACTAACGTAGGAGGCGCGAGACAATGAATCTGCATGAACTCTCCCCCGCCGCTGGTTCCACCACTAAGTCCTTCCGCAAGGGCCGCGGTCATGGTTCCGGCAACGGTAAGACTGCCGGCCGTGGTCACAAGGGCCAGTGGGCCCGCTCCGGCGGCGGCGTGCGCGTGGGTTTTGAGGGCGGCCAGATGCCTCTGGCCCGCCGTATCCCCAAGCGCGGCTTCAACAACATCTTCGCTAAGCCCCTGGAGTCCGTGAACGTCTCCGCTCTGGAGAAGTTCGAGGACGGCGCTGTGGTCAACGCTCAGGCTCTGCTGGAGAAGGGCATCCTCTCCAAGTGTGAGTATGGTGTGAAGATCCTGGGCAACGGCACCATCACCAAGAAGCTGACTGTCCAGGCGTCCGCTTTCTCCGCCTCTGCCAAGGAGAAGATCGTGGCGGCCGGCGGAAAGTACGAGGTGATCTAAATGATCAAGACCGTTCGGGACGCCTGGAAGATCCCTGAGCTGCGCAACAAGATCCTCTTTACCATCTTCGCGCTGCTCATCTTCCGTCTGGGCGCCGCCATTCCGGTCCCCTATATCAATGGTGCTCAGCTGGAGACCTATCTCACAGCCCAGAGCGGTACCATTCTGGGGCTGATGAATGCCATGAGCGGCTCTGCCTTCTCTATGGCTACCCTGTTCGCCCTGAGCGTGCAGCCCTATATCAACAGCTCCATTATCATCCAGCTGCTTACCGTGGCCATCCCCGCTCTGGAGCGGCTGGCCAAGGAGGGCGGCGAGGAGGGCCGGAAGAAGATCGCCTCCATCACCCGGTACACCACCGTGGCCATCGGCCTGCTGCAGGGTTTTGGTTACTACACCCTGATCAACAGCTACGGTCTGGTGGAGACCGACGGTCTGCCTGCCATTTGGGTGGGCCTGGTCATCGTGCTGTCCTTCACTGCTGGCTCTGCCTTCCTGATGTGGCTGGGTGAGCAGATCACCGAGTTCGGCATCGGCAACGGCATCTCCATTCTGCTGTTCGCCGGTATCGTTTCCCGTTTCCCCCGTATGGTGGGCGACATCATCACTGGCCTGGGTTACTACAACAACCCCCTCACCGACGAGATGAAGGCCAGCATGAGCGAGACTCAGATCGCCGCCTATGAGAACGCTGCCCTGGCTCCCTGGATGGTCCCCGTGATCATCATCGGTATGCTGGCTCTGGTGGTGTTCATCGTGTTCATCTCCAACGCCGAGCGCCGCCTGCCTGTGCAGTATGCCAAGCGGGTGGTGGGCCGGAAGATGTACGGCGGTCAGTCCACCCACATCCCCATCAAGGTGAACATGAGCGGCGTTATGCCCATCATCTTCGCCCAGTCCATCGCCTCCCTGCCTGCCACCATCGGCGCTTTTGCCGGCTGGACTACCACCAGCGGCGGCTTCGGCGGAGGTCTGATGAACCTGTTTGATACTACTAAGCCCTTCTACAGCATCCTGTATTTCCTGCTGATTGTGGGCTTCAGCTACTTCTACGCCACCATGCAGTTCAACCCCATCGAGGTGGCGAACAACCTGAAGAAGAACGGCGGCTTTATCCCCGGCTTCCGTCCCGGCAAGCCCACCGCCGACTTCATTATGAAGGTGCTCAACAAGATCACCATGTTCGGTGCCCTGTACCTCTCCGTGGTGGCTATCGCCCCCATCATCACCGGCAACCTGGTCAGCTATAATTCTCTGGCCATCGGCGGCACTTCCGTTATCATCGTGGTAGGCGTCGCTCTGGAGACCGTCAAGCAGATGGAGGCTCAGATGCTCATGCGGCACTACAAGGGCTTCCTGGAGTAAGAGGGAGTGTGTGATATGGGAATGAAGCTGATCCTGCTGGGCGCTCCCGGCGCCGGCAAAGGAACCCAGGCTGAGGTACTCAGCGCTAAGCTGAACATCCCCACCATATCCACCGGCAACATCCTCCGCGCCGCGATCAAAGACGGTACCCCCACCGGCCTGAAGGCCAAGTCCTACATGGACAACGGCCAACTGGTCCCCGATGAGGTGGTCATCGCCATCGTGGCTGAGCGCCTGGCTCAGGAGGACTGTGCCAACGGCTTTATCCTGGACGGGATGCCCCGCACCCTGCCTCAGGCCGAAGCTCTGGACAAGGCCGGCGTGAAGCTGGACCATGTTCTGTCCATCGAGATCTCCGACGAGGAGATCGAGCAGCGTATGTCGGGCCGTCGGGTGTGTGCCCAGTGCGGCGCTTCCTACCACATTGTGGCCCGGCCCACCAAGGTGGAGGGTGTGTGTGATTCCTGCGGCGGCCCCGTGGTCCTGCGGGATGACGACAAGCCCGAGACCGTGCGTCAGCGTCTGGCGGTCTACCATGAGCAGACCGAGCCCCTGAAGGGCTACTACCAGAGCAAGGGCCTGCTGAGTTCGGTGGATAACCAGCCCACCATTGAAGCCACCACCAAGGTGATTCTGGAGGCGCTGGGGCTTTGAGAAGCATCGAAATGATTTCCATGAAATCTCCCCGTGAGATTGAGGCCATGCGCAAGGCCGGGCGGCTCACCGCCCAGGCCCGGGCGCTGGCCGGCTCCATGGTTCGTCCGGGTGTCACCACCCACGAAATCGATACCGCGGTGCGCCGCTTTATCGAGAGCCATGGCGCCAAGCCTTCCTTCCTTGGTTACGGAGGATTCCCCGGTTCCGCCTGCATTTCGGTCAACGATGTAGTGATCCACGGAATCCCCGGCCCCCTGAAGCTGAAGGAGGGCGACATCGTCAGCGTGGACGTGGGAGCCTATGTAGACGGCTTCCACGGAGACTGCGCCGCCACCTACCCCTGTGGGGAGGTGAGCCCCGAGGCTATGAAGCTCATCCAGGTGACTCAGCAGAGTTTCTGGGAGGGCATCAAGATGGCCCGGAAGGGCATGAGAGTTTCCGATATCGGTCATGCGGTTCAGACCTATGTGGAGAGCTTCGGCTTCTCCGTGGTTCGGGACTTTGTGGGCCACGGTGTGGGCGCCAAGCTCCACGAGGCCCCCGAGGTACGTAACTTCGGGCCTGCCGGCCACGGTCCCCGGCTGCTGCCGGGTATGACTCTGGCGGTGGAACCCATGGTCTGTGCTGGGGATTGGCAGGTAAAGGTGCTGGCCGACAAGTGGACCACCGTCACATTGGACGGCTCCCTGGCTGCGCACTATGAAAATACCATCCTCATTACAGATGGAGAGCCGGAGATCCTTACCGTTACGGAAGATGGGGCCTATGTGTAATCGCAGCGGCCAAATCGTCCGGGCGACGGCCGGACGGGACAAGGGCGAGCTGTTCTTTGTCACCGGACAGGAGGGGGAATTTCTCCTGCTGGCCAACGGGAAGGGCCGTACCATGGCCGCTCCCAAACGGAAAAAGCCCCGCCATGTGGCGTGGCTGGACCAGGGGGACTTCCGTCACCCTGCTGTGGAAAAACTGCAACAAGGACAAACGGTATCCGATCGAGAACTGAGAAGGGCGCTGGCCGCCTTCAAGGAGGGAAACACGCTTGGCGAAAGATGATATGATCGAGCTGGAGGGAGTCGTCACTGAATCCCTGCCCAACACCACGTTCCATGTGGACATCGGCAATGGGCACATCATTCTGGCTCATATTTCCGGCAAGCTGCGCATGAACTTCATCCGCATCCTGCCCGGAGATAAGGTGACCGTACAGATGTCACCCTACGACCTCACCCGAGGCCGTATTACCTGGCGTTCTAAGTAACTATTAACGACCGAATCGTCCGGCTTTTCTTGGAAGCCTTGCCTTCCGAGATCCGCAAACTCCCGTCCCCCCGCAGGGACAGCGGCCGCAGGCCGCCCCAAAGCGAAGCCCAGCCGAAGGCGGGTTCACTTTGGAGAGGAGAAACAGCGGAGTGATTGAGCCCTCGCATTTATGCGGGGGCGAAGGATACGGAGCTTGTTTCGACGAGACGGGGCCATTCAGGCATTCATCAGGAGGTTTTAACAATGAAAGTCAGACCGTCCGTGAAGCCCATGTGCGAGAAGTGCAAAGTCATTAAGCGCAAGGGCAAAGTCATGGTTATTTGCGAAAACCCCAAGCATAAGCAGAGACAAGGTTAATTGGAGGTGCTGTAATAAATGGCTCGTATTGCCGGCATTGATCTGCCCAGAGAGAAGAGAGTCGAGATCGGCCTCACTTATATCTACGGCATTGGGCGCACCAGCGCCAACAAGATCCTGGCCAAGGCCGGGATTAACCCCGACACCCGCGTGAAGGACCTCACCGAGGACGATGAGGCCAAGCTGCGTGAGATCATCAGCCACGAGTACACCGTGGAGGGTGACCTGCGCCGCAACGTGGCTATGGACATCAAGCGGCTGACCGAGATCGGCTGCTACCGCGGTATCCGTCACCGCAAGGGCCTGCCTGTGCGCGGCCAGCGGTCCAAGACCAACGCCCGTACCCGCAAGGGTCCCAAGCGTACCGTGGCCAACAAGAAGAAGTAAGGAGGGATAACACATGGCTGCAAATACCAAGGGTAAGAAAGTGGTGCGTAAGCGCCGCGAGCGTAAGAACGTGGAGAAGGGCCAGGTGCATATCCGTTCCTCCTTCAACAACACCATGGTGACTGTCACCGACATGCAGGGCAACGCCCTGTCCTGGGCCTCCTCCGGCGGCCTGGGCTTCCGTGGTTCCCGTAAGTCCACCCCCTTTGCCGCTCAGACCGCCGCCGAGACTGCCGCTAAGGCTGCTATGGAGGGCTATGGCCTGAAGATCGTTGAGGTCTACGTAAAGGGTCCCGGCGCCGGCCGTGAGGCCGCCATTCGTGCGCTGCAGGCCGTGGGCCTGGAGGTCACCCTGATCAAGGACGTGACCCCCGTTCCCCACAACGGCTGCCGGCCCCCGAAGCGCCGCCGTGTCTGATCTGGAATAAAGGAGGTTTTTGACAGATGGCTAGAAATATGCAGCCCATCGCCAAGCGGTGCAAGGCTCTGAACCTGTCTCCCGCCGCCATGGGCTATGCCAAGAAGACGACCAACCGCAACCCCAAGGGTCAGATGCGCAGAAAGCAGTCTGAGTACGCCATGCAGCTGACCGAGAAGCAGAAGGTCAAGTTCGTGTACGGCATCATGGAGAAGCAGTTCCACATGTACTACGAGAAGGCCACCCGTATGCCCGGCAAGACCGGTGAGAATCTGCTGACTCTCATCGAGCGCCGCCTGGACAACGTGGTGTATCGCCTGGGCTTCGCCATGACCCGCCGTGAGGCTCGTCAGCTGGTGACCCACGGTCACTTCACCGTCAACGGCCAGCGCGTGGACATCCCCTCCTTCCTGGTGAAGGTGGGCGACGTCATCGAGGTGCGTGAGAAGAGCCGTTCTTCCGTGAAGTTTAAGCGCCTGCTGGGCGAGGACGCCCCCGTGGTGAACGTGCCCAAGTGGCTGGACCACGCCAAGAACACCCTCCAGGGTAAGGTCGTTGCGCTGCCCGTTCGGGACGATATCGACTTCCCCGTGGAAGAGCACCTCATCGTCGAGCTGTACTCTAAGTAATTATATTGTTCCGTGGGCCTTCGGCTTGGCCGGAGGCCCTACGGAGTTAGACTTAGACAACCCTCAGATATTGGTGAGCTGAATCAGGCGGCGTGAAAGCCGCCCAGAAAAGGAGGGTATCATAGCATATGGTAGAAATCGAGAAGCCCCGCATTGATTGTGTGGAAAATCCCGGTGACGCTTCCTACGGCAAGTATGTGGTGGAGCCCCTGGAGCGCGGTTACGGCACCACCCTGGGCAACTCCCTGCGCCGGATCCTGCTGTCCTCTCTGCCTGGCACCGCGGTGACCTCCATCAAGATCGCCGGCGTCCAGCATGAGTTTTCCACCATCCCCGGCATCAAAGAGGACGTGACCGAGATCGTCCTGAACATCAAGAGCATTATCGCCAAGCTCCACTGCGAGGAGAACAAGACGGTTCACATTGAGGCCAGCGGCGAGTGCGAGGTCACTGCCGGCGACATCAAGTGTGACGCCGATGTGGAGATCCTCAACCCCGAGCTGCACATTGCCACTCTGGGTCCCGACGCCACCCTGAGCATGGAGCTGACTTTGTCCCACGGCCGCGGCTATGTCCCTGCCGACCGGAACAAGCCCGCCCAGACCATCATCGGTCTGATCCCTGTGGACTCCATCTACACCCCGGTGCGCAAGGTGAATTACACCGTTGAGAACACCCGTGTAGGCGATGCCACCGACTACGACAAGCTGACTCTGGAGGTCTGGACCGACGGCACCATCGACGCCCGTGACGCGGTGTCCCTGGGCGCCCGGATCCTGTGCGATCACTTTGCTCTGTTCACCGACCTGTCCGAGACTATGGGCAGCCGTTCCACCGTGGTGGAGAAGGCCGAGACCCAGCGGGACAAGGTGATGGAGATGACCATCGACGACATGGACCTGTCCGTGCGTTCCTATAACTGCCTCAAGCGCGCTAACATCAATACGGTGGAGGATCTGATCTCCAAGACCGAGGAAGAGATGATGAAGGTGCGTAACCTGGGCCGCAAGAGCCTGGAAGAGGTCATCAACAAGCTGGCTATGATGGGTCTGTCCCTGGCCAGCGATGATAACCAGTAAGCAAGAAGCGCGAGGATAGGCGCGCAGGGGAGATAACGACAAAGCGGATGCCGGCAAACCAGGAAGGCGCTTGCGCCTTCTGTTTGGCGGCGCAGTCGTCGGAGTTATCGACCCGGCCGCGCGCCCAATCCGCAGCGTGACAAGGAAGCGCGAGGATTTTTCTCCGCTTCCCGGGGCCGCCAGGAAGGTATGTAACGTTCCTCTTCCTGCACGCGTTGCGTCCCGCTTTTGCGGGGGCTCCCGATCCCATTTGGGGTCCAATGAACGAATTTTAGATGGATCTCGCCACGCGAGGTCGAAGGAGAGTTTCTTATGTCTCAGAAGAACCGTAAGCTGGGCCGCACCAGCGATCAGCGTAAGGCTATGCTCCGTGCCATGGTGACCTACCTGCTGGAGAACGGCCAGATCAAGACCACCGTCACCCGCGCCAAGGAAGTGGCTCCCGTGGCCGAGAAGATGATCACCCTGGCTAAGAAGAACGACCTGGCTGCTTATCGTCAGGCTCTGGGCTTCATCACCAAGGAGGATGTGGCCAAGAAGCTGTTCCAGGAGCTGGGCCCCAAGTATGCCGAGCGTAACGGCGGTTACACCCGCATTGTCCGCATCGGCGCCCGCCGCGGCGACGCCGCTGAGATGGCTATCATCCAGCTGGTGTAATGTCGGAGATCGTGTGATCATCCCACCTGTTACAGGATAAAAAATCCCGCCCGAGAGGGCGGGATTTTTTCTTGTCTAGTCTTAGAAGAAAGAAAAACTCCCGATGTGTTTTCACATCGGGAGTTTTATTGTTCTTACTCAGATCAAGGACAGAGCCAGGGTGAGCAGCACGAACACGATAGCCACCCACTTGGTCATCTTGGCCAGCTTGGAGTCCCAGGTCTTGGCCTTGTTCTTAGACAGGAAGGTATCCACACCGCCGGCGATGGCACCAGACAGGCCAGCGCTCTTGCCGGACTGAAGCATAACCACCGCAATAAGAACCAGCGCGCACAGCACCTGAATTACAGTAAGAGCGAGCTTCAAAGTCATAGTAATCGTTCCTTTCAAGCCCCGGGGGGCGAAAAATCAAACTTGCGGCGGCCGCTGCCGGACGCAGAGTTTATAATAGCACATTGTGGGAGAAATTGCAAGCGTTTTATCGAAAATCCTTCGGATTTCTCCCATTTCCCGGGAAACACAGCCCCTTGGGCGGGAACGAAACCAGATGCACAAAATGGGCCTTACAGCTGAGCGATGGCCTCGATCTCCACCAGAGCGTCCTTAGGCAGGCGGCCAACCTGGACGGCAGAACGGGCGGGGTAGGGCTCCTGGAAGAACTGGGCGTAGACCTCGTTCATGGCGGCAAAGTCATTCATATCCTGGAGGAAGACCGTGGTCTTAACCACCGCGCCCATGTTGGTGCCGGCGGCGTTGAGAATGGCCTTGATGTTGTTCAGAGACTGACGGGCCTGCTCCTGGATGCCGCCCTCCACAATCGCGCCGGTCTCGGGATCAATGGGGACCTGGCCGGAGGTGAACAGCAGCTGGCCGATCTGGATGGCCTGGGAGTAGGGACCGATGGCGGCGGGGGCCTTATCAGTATGAATGACCTGCTTCATAGCGGAAAACTCCTTTTCTCACATAAAATAGTGGGCTCAATGGCCTAGAGAAATTGTATCACGGAGGCGTGTCCGCCGTCAACGCGGAAAAAAGGCTGCCCTGACGGGCAGCCGAATGGGTTAGAGGGAACCAAATTTAGAGAAGGGGAAGATGGAGAAAACAGCCTTACCCAGGACATAATCCTCATCAATGGTACCGATGAGATTGTCCCGGCTGTCGTCGGAGCCGTTGCGGTTGTCGCCCATCACAAAGATAGAACCCTCAGGCACTTCGATGTGGGTGCTGCCACGGTCGCCGTAGATATCCACCATGGGCTCCCAGATATAAGGTTCGTCCAAAGGTTCGCCGTCCACATAGACGGTGCTGGTGGTATAATCAATATCCACGGTCTGGCCGCCCACGGCAATGACACGCTTGACGATGGCCACACCATCCAGGTGGGTGGCAGTGGTCTTGTTGAGGACCACGATATCGCCCTGCTGGGGGGTGTAGCCCAGAGACCAGACCAGAAGAAGTTCGTTGTTCTGCAAAGTATAGTCCATGGAATTTCCATCCACCCGAGTGAGGCGGCCGAAGAAGGTAAAGACAAGCACCAGGACCACCAGGGCGGTGGTCAGCGCGTTGAGCCAATAAAACAGGTCGTCGGAGGATTTTTCGACGGTTTTTTCCTCCTGAGGCTCCTGCTGGGAGTCCAGGGGCTGCTGATCGTATTTTGGATCCATAGGGGATGCCTCCTTGTGTTGCAGTGGTAGATCGTTACATTATACCCGGTTTGCAGGAAAAATTCAACCGGGGGTATTATTTTTGCGCAGAGGGAACGTTACTTTGCCCGCGGCGGCAAAGCAACCAAAGCGCCGCCGGGGGTCGCCTTCGATGAGCGCCTTCGCGCAGCGGGCGCTCATAGGCGGCTTACCCCCGGACCCCCGTTCACGTGGCACGCCCTCCTGGAGGATGGGCACGTGCATTCGGCGGCTCCGAACACAAGACCTTGCTTCCTTCTTGCCTCGGGGGCACTGGCCCCTTCCGGGTCTGAAATCGGAAAGCACCTGCGTTGTACGGACACCGCCTACTATGGTATAACCGTGGCAGCTGGGCAATCAATGATTGCCACACCAAACAGGTAGGTAGGCATCAGGCGGTGTACATTAGAGGAGAAATGATTAAATTTTGATGGAAGAAGGCCCCAGTGGGCCGAGAGTAGAAGGGTGCATGGTCAAAATTTAGGCCGCCGGGGATGACAAAACAACCGAAGGGACACGCCCCCGTAACCAGGGATCTGGGGGACGACTCCCCCTGTCAGGGGGAGATGGCCCAAAGGGCCAGAGAGGGTAGGGGGCGACTGTGAGCACCGCCGCAGGCAAAGTGCTCACCGGAAGCGGCCCCCAGGGCATTTTTGGTTCCTTTTTGGGCAAGCAAAAAGGAACCCGCCTCGCAGGGCGGAACCGTACTAAAAAAGTGGGAGCGACGCGGAACGTCACTCCCACAAAATGCTTTGCTAAACTTTCTTTCAAGTAAGCTGGCTCTCTCGATTGTGGCAGGAGAAAAGCAAAATCTGCCGCTGCTCAGACAATTCCTGAAGAAGCTCCAGGGCCCGCTTAGCCCGCACGTCATCAAAGGCGGCCAGGGCCTCGTCTAGCACCAACGGCGCATCCGGCAAACACAGGTCACACACCGCCAGGCGCACCGCCAGATAGATCTGGTCTACCGTTCCCTTGGACAGGTACAGCGTGCTGTGGGGCAGCACATCCCGCGCTCCGGCGGCGCTGGCTTCCAGCTCCTTGTCCAAAGACAGAGCGTGATATTTTCCCCCGGTAAGCCGGCTGAGGAGGGCACCCGCCGCGCGGTTGAGCTGGGGCGAGAACCGCTGCTGAAGCTGCGCATTGGCCTGTTGTAGGGTCTCCATGGCGATGGAGATGGCCTGGTATTCCCGGCGACGGCGTTCCAGCTCCTCCTCCACCTGCTCCAGCCGGGCGGAGAGAATGGCCGGGTCACCCAGGGCCTGCTGCTTGCCCCGGGCCTGGTTCAGTGCCCGGTCCAGCCGCTCCAGCTCCACCTGGAGCCGTCCCGTCTCCTGAGCGGCCTGTTCCAGGGAGAGGGTGGGCTGGGACAACGGAGTTTCTTCCGTCAGTTCCCTGCCGCCCTGGGCCTGGAGAGCCTGGGTAAGGCGCTGGGCGCCCTCCAGCTTGGAACGGGCCAGGGTCTCCCGCTCACCCAGGTTCAGCGCCCGAGAGAGGGCGGCGGAGACGCCGAAGAGCTCCTTTACCTCGGGGGCAAAGGTGTGGACAAAACGGAACAGCTCCTGGCGGCTGTTTTCCAGCCGGGCCTGGCGGTCCTTCAGACCGCCCTGGATCATCCGCACCTGCTGGGCAGCTTGATCGGCAGCGGCCATCCGCTGCTGATAGTTTCCCGCCAGAGCGGCGATCTCCTCCACATCGTCTACCCCGTAGCGCTCCAAAATCTTGGCTGCCTGCCTGGCGGCCTTTGTCCCGTTTGTGAAAACCAGGGCAGAGGCAGCGGCGCACAGCACATAGGCGATGGGCCCCAGCCACCAGAAGGGGCCAAAGATAGCCAGTGCCGCGCCGGCCAGTAAGCCGGCAGCCTGGAGCAGGATGCAATTACGTTTGCTGGCGGCCTTCTTGGCCATGCCGGAGCGGTAGCTCTCGCTGTCCCGTTCCCCTTTGCGCACCGCTTCTTCTCCGGTCATGCCCGGGAAGTGGTCGTCCTGGGCCGCCTGGCGGGCGCGCTCCAGGGCCTGCTGGGCCAGGGCCAGTTCCTCCTGACCCTGCCGGATCTCCGGCTCCAGAGCCTTGAGAAAGGCCAGCTCCCCCTGTGCCCGCTTCAGGGCATCCCGGGAGGGGATGGGACCAAACCGGGCCTGCTCGGAGAGCAGCGCGTCCAGCTGTGCCTGTGCCTGAGCCTCGTCGTTGCGGGCCTGGGTATACTGGAGATCCAGCTTCCGCTGGGCAATGGCCTTATGAAGGGCCAGCTGCCGGGTGCAGAAGGCATGCTTCCGGAAGGCCTGGGCCCGCTCTCCCTCCAGCTGGTTGAGCTGGTCGTTGAGCTGGGAGAGCTCGCCTGTACTGCGGGCCAGTTCCGCCTGCTCCTCCTCCAGCTGAGGGATGCGGCCCACGCTCTTGTTGACCTTGCGGCGGTTGAGCCACTCCTTGAGCTGTCGCTCCACCTGGGAGTAGGATACATCCTCCTCCCCGGAGGAAACCAGGGCGGCGATGCGGGCCTCCAGCTCCGGGGCGGAGCGGATGGCCAGGGTGCCGCTTTGTCCGATGAAGGCGGAGCGCTCATAGACCTCCCGGCCTACGCCCAGCAGCATCTGGCCGCAGGTGTCGGCGGTCAGGCCGGGGACGGGCTCCTCGGTGCCGGTATACACGGCGGAGAAGCTGCCAAAGGGCACATTGCCCCGAGGCCCTCTCCGAATGGTAATGTCCTGGCCCTGCCACTCCAGGGTGATCTCCCCCTCCATGGGGGCGCCGGACCAGGGCTGGTAGCGGTTTTTGTCGGCCAGGTGGCCCTTTCGGTCCCGGTCCCGGGTGTCGATGCCGTAGAACATGGCCTTCAAAAAGGCGCACCAGGTGGACTTGCCCCCCTCGTTGGGGGCAGTGATGACGTTGAGTCCCGGCTCCAGAGTGAGGCGCTCCCCCTGGAGCTTGCCGAAGGTGGCGGTCATGGTTTTGATCTTCATGGAGCCACATCCTCCCCTCGTTCCAGGGCAGCCAGGCCAAAGCGCACCGCCAGCTGTAAGGTCTCATCCTCCGGGTCTGCCTGACAGCGGGCGGCCATGGAGCGGAGAAACAGTCCGGTAAGGGAGTCCTCCTCCCGCCGCGCCCACACCTCCCGGCGCACCCGTGTGCGATCCCGGAGAGTTAAACCGTAAAACCGGGGAGCCAGAACCGCCTCCAGGGCGGTAAGGTCCAGGGGGGATTCCCCGCGTTCCCCGGTAAAGGTGATGCGGTAGACGTCATTGTCTGTGTCTGGAGGCAGAACAGCCCGCACCGCCTCCAGAGGGCTCTCCCAGTCGGTGAGATCCACAGTCAGCTCTTCATACCGCCGCCGGCTCAGGGGCACCAGCTCCCCCTGGCAGCCCCTCTCGTCCAGGGTGAGGCAGAGCACGCCTTTCTCTCCCGTCTCGTCAAAGCCGCGGCCCTCGGGGCAGCCGGGATAGGCCCAGAAGGTAGTTTCCTCTCTCTGCACGCCGCTGCACTGGTGAACGTGGCCCAGAGCCAGATAATGAAGGCCGCTGGCGGCGATGTCCTCCCGGGAAATGGGGGCGTAGTCTCCCATGCCCTCTACCTGGCCGTGGAGCACCATCAGATGAACCTTTCCGTCCTGAGGGGCGGTAAAGCCCGACAGGGGGGAGGCGTCCTCCCGGGGAGCCTGAAAGGCCCGGCCATGGACTACGCAGCCCAGCTGGGACAGCTCCACCGCCTCCAGGTCACCGGAGGTGAAAATATGTACATTCTCCGGCCACTCCAGGGCGGCGTAGAGGGAGTTTATATGATAGTAGTCGTGGTTGCCCGGGGCCAGAAACACCGGGCAGGGGATCTGCCCCAGGGCCTGAGAGAGGGCCTGGGCGGTCTCCCGGTAGGTCTGGTGGCTGTCCAGCAGGTCGCCGGAGAGGAGCACCAGGTCGGCCCGCCGCTCCCGGGAGAGCTCGGCCAGGGCAGAGAGCAGCTCCCGCTGTTCTCCCCGGCGCTGGGCAGCGCGCTGGGGGGTGAGGCCGGCAAAGGGGCTGTCCAGGTGGAAGTCAGCCCCGTGGATGATGGTCAGCAAGGTTTGTTCCAGTCCTTTCTATGGATAAGGGGGGAGGACGCACGCAGTGCGTCCGGGAAAATATAGGCGTTCTTTCCAGCGATGGAAAGAACCAAAGATCGCCGGGGGACGGCTCCGATGAGCGCCGACGCGGAGCGGGCGCTCATATTCACCTTTCCCCCGGTCCCCCTTTACGGGGGACGCCCTCCTGCGTTCTTGGGCAATTTCAGCCGGCGGGCAAAACCAAGTCGGACTTTCCTTCTTGCCCCGGGGGCACAGGCCCCTTCGTCGTCGCAAAGTCCGCTCTATTCCGGACGCCCAAGCATGGGCATCCGTCATGTCGCTCCCTTGCTCCTCCTCTCCCCACCAAATCCGCTTCGCTGGGCTTTGGCGGGGACTCCGATTAAGTGTCTGCGTTGTACGAATACCGCCTGGCCTGGCATAACCGTGGCAGGGGGCGATTCCATTCAGAAGGGAAACGAAGTTTCCCACAAAGCTTTTTTGCCTACTTTTTTCTCGAAAAAAGTAGGTTACTCGAGGAGGTCCACACGCTGGACCTGGACGCAGCGGTTCTTATCCGTGTCGATGGTAAAGCGGCAGGCGTTGATCTTGCAGGGACCCTCCGCCTCCTCATAGCGCCGGGGCAGGCCGCCCAAAAACAGGTTGATGGAGTGCTCGGGCCGGATGCCCAGCACAGAATGTCTCGGTCCCGTCATCCCCAGGTCGGTGACAAAGCCGGTGCCCTTGGGCAAAATCTGGGTGTCGGCGGTGGGCACGTGGGTGTGGGTGCCCCACAGGGCGTGGATGCGTCCGTCCAGATACCAGGCCATGGCGCCCTTCTCGCTGGTGGCCTCGGCGTGGAAGTCCAGCAGCAGCACCTGGCACTGCTGGGCCTCATGGGAGCGCAGGATCTGATTGGCTGCCTTGAAGGGGCTGTCCAGATTGGAGTTGAGCTCCAGGCGTCCCATCAGGTTCATGACGCCGATCTTCAGCCCCTTAGGTCCGTCGTACACCCCAAAGCCACGGCCGGGTACCCGACCGGCGTAGTTGGCCGGACGGAGAATGTAGGGGTCCTTGTCCAGAAAATCCGCAATCTGGATGCGGTTCCAGGTATGGTTGCCCAGGGTGATCACATCGGCCCCGGCGTCGTACAGACCACGGGCCTGCCGGGGAGTGAGCCCCACGCCGGAGGCGTTCTCTCCGTTGACCACGGTGAAGTGGATGTCATGCTCCCGCTGGAGCTCCCGCAGGCGGCGGGCCAGGATATCCTGACCGCCCTCGCCTACAATATCGCCAACCGCCAAAATGTTCAGCAGCATGGTATCTCCTCCTTGGATGGAAAAAAGTGTCCTGCCCCATATTATAGTAGATGGAGCGGGAAAGGGCAAAGCCTTTTTCCACGAAGAAGGGCGGACATATTTTTGCCCTGCCGGACATAGGCTGTTTTACACGCAGCAGTGAGGAGGGGATGGAATGGACTACCGGCAGCGGCGGGAGACAGGGTCAGGCTGGAACGCCCGGCGGACCGCGGGGCTGGGCCTCATTTTGGCAGTGGTGGTGTTTTTTCTTCCTCTGCTCACGGTAGGGGGCGAGCCGGTGCTGGGACTGGCTCAGCAGGGTGAGGGCGGCGGCGCAGCCCAGGGGGAGAGCGTTCAGACCCAGGCGGCCAAGGACCGGGGAAAGGTGGTAAAGCTCCTCCAGGAGGACGGGACGGTGACCGAGCTGACCATGGAGGACTACCTGTTTGGGGTGGTGGCAGCGGAGATGCCCGCCTCCTTCGAGCTGGAGGCTCTGAAGGCACAGACCTGTGCCGCCCGGACCTACACCGTGCGCAAGCAGAACAATCCCACCCAGGCCCATCCAGATGCCGACGTGTGCACGGACACAGGCTGCTGTCAGGCCTATGTCACCCGGGAGGCGGCCGAGACCCGGTGGGGATTGAGCACCGGAGAGTATAGCCAAAAGATCGCCCAGGCCATTGCGGAGACCGACGGCATGGGAATTCTCTACCAGGGTCAGCCCATCCAGGCAGTGTTCTTCTCCTCTGCGCCGGGGTATACGGTGGACGCAGTGGAGGTCTGGGGCAATAGTGTGGATTACTTAAAGAGCGTGGAGAGCCCGGAGGGGGAGGAAGTGCCCAATTACCACAGCCAGGTGGTGAAAAGTGGCGAGGAAGTAAAAAATGCGGTGCTCTCCGCCTATCCCGGCGCCGACCTGTCCGGCGATCCGTCGGGCTGGTTTGGGACTCCGGCAGTCAATGAGGGAGGCACCGTGTCCAGCATCCTGGTGGGCGGCGTCACCCTGACGGGAGGGCAGGTGCGCACCCTGTTTGACCTGCGCTCGGCCTGCTTTACCGTGGCCTGGGATGGGACCAACTTTACCTTTTCCGTCACCGGTTACGGACACGGGGTGGGCATGAGCCAGTACGGGGCCAACGCCATGGCCAAGGCGGGGAGCACCTACGACGAGATTTTGACCAGGTACTACACCGGCGCGCAAGTCTCCCCGCTTTCTTAGAAAGAAAGCTTGGCAAAGAACTTTCTGCGAAGCTTCGCTTCGCCTCTGCGCCCGTAAGGGAGGTTTTTGGTAGGAGTGATGTGCTGCGTCGCTCCTACTGTTTATTTGGAGAGCTCCGCCCTGCGGGGCGGCCTACTTTGCCCACGGCGGCAAAGTAGGCAATGGCCCAGGCCACATTCTCTTGCCCCTTTGGGGCAATTCACCTTGAACGCCGCCGGGGGACGGCTCCGATAAGCGCCTACGCGGAGCGGGCGCTTATAGTCACCTTTCCCCCGGTCCCCCTGTTGCGGGAGCGGGTCACTTTGGGCTTTATGTATGTCCCCCGGCGGGCAAAATCAAGATCTGTTTCCCTCCTACTCTCGGGCCACTGGGCCCTTTTGCCATCAAAATTTGCAATCTTTTGCTTGCTAACATACACCGCCTCCTGCATCCCTACCTGTTTGGTGCGGTGGTGGTCAGGGGACCAGCTGCCACAGCTTTTCCAGAGTAGGCGGTGCTCGTACAGCGCAGATTCTTCCAAATTTTCACTTTGCAGGGGCCTGTGCCCCCGAGGCAAGAAGGACCAGCCTGTCCTGATTTTGCCCGCCGAAACTTACTAGCAATCTTCCAGGAGGGCGTCCCCCGTAAAACAGGGGCCTGGGGGAAAGGCGACTGGGGACACCGCCGCAGGCGTAGTGTCCCCTCGGAGCCGTCCCCCGGCGATTCTTTGGTTCCTTTCTGATCGCTCAGAAAGGAACACCCGCCCCCAAAATAAAAAGGGACGGCCACAGGGCCATCCCAAAGAAAAGATAAAAAAGTTTATTTCCCCACGCAAAACCGCTGAAAAATCCGCGCGGTAACATCCTCTCCCACACTCTGTCCGGTGAGCTCGCCCAGAGCCTGGAGGGCCGCCTCCACATCGGTGAGCAGGGCGTCGGGGGTCATCCCGGCCTCCAGGGCCTGCCGGGCCCGTTCCACGCCCTCCAACGCCCGCCGGGCCGCCTGGGCCTGCCGGGCGTTGGACAGGAGTTCTCCATAAGCGGAGTCGCTGCCCTTGGGGAACAGCTGGGCCACGGCGGCCTCCAGGTCGGCCAGGCCCTCTCCGGTCTTGGTGCTCAGCTCCACCACCGGGGGCAGGGAGTCCAGGTTGAGAAAGGGAACCGGGGCAGAGGGGAGGTCGGTTTTTGTGTGGATCAGAATGGTGGGAGCCAGACTCAGGGCGGTTTCCAGCAGCTCTCCATCCTCCTGGGTGGCGGTCACGGAGCTGTCCCACAGCACCAGGATGAGCTCCGCCTCCTCCATGGCCTGACGGCTGCGCTCCACGCCCAGGCGCTCAATGGGGTCGCTGCTGTCCCGCAGACCGGCAGTGTCGATAAGCCGCAGAGGCACGCCGCCCAGCTCCACCTCCGCCTCCAGAGTGTCCCGGGTGGTGCCGGGGATGTCGGTGACGATGGCCCGGTCATAGCCCACCAGGGTGTTGAGCAGAGAGGATTTTCCTGCGTTGGGCCGGCCTACCAAGGCACAGCGCACCCCTTGATTGAGCCGACGCCCCCGCTGGTAGGTGGCCAGCAGGTCATGGAGCGCCCGGCTCTGGGCGGACAGATCGTCCTCCAGCTTGGTGAGGGTGAAGGGGTCGATGTCCTCATCGGGGTAGTCCAGCACGGCGTGGAAGTGGGCCATAACGTCTACCAAAGCGGAGTAGATCTGCCCCACCCGGCGGCTCAGGGCTCCGGACAGCCGCCCGGCGGCGTGGCGGGCTCCCTCCCGGCTCCGGGCGTCCAGCAGATCGGCCACGGCCTCCGCCTGAGCCAGGTCCAGCCGCCCGTTGAGAAAGGCCCGCTGGGTAAACTCGCCGGGACCCGCCTGACGTGCTCCCTTAGCAAACAGGGCCTCCAGAGCCAGGGTGAGCACCATGGGAGAGCCGTGGCACTGCAGCTCCGCCGTGTCCTCCCCGGTGTAGCTGCCCGGTCCCCGGCTGTAAGTGCACAGTACCTGGTCAATGACCTCCCCCTGGGCGTCCAGCAGGCTGCCGTAGACCAGCTTGTGGGCCGGGTGGTCCTCCAAACGGTTGCCCGCGGCGGGCCGGAAGCAGGCCGAGGCCGTCTCCACCGCCCGGGGACCGGACAGGCGCAGAATACCGATGGCCGAGGGGACGGCGGGGGTAGCCATAGCGGCAATGGTGTCTTGGTTCATGGGGAAGGCTCCCTTCTCAAAGAATGGTAGAAAACCGCCGGGATGGCGGGCAGTTCCTGCAAAAATCGGATTTGTGGATTTTTCCGCGAAAAAAAGGCTTGACACGGATTTTGCCTGGATTTTCGGTAGAAATCCAATGTTTCTGTTCACATAACAACCTGTGGAAAACTTTGTGGATTGTGTGGAAAACCCTTGCCCCGCAAGGAAATGGGGAAGATAAAACCGACGGTCGAAAAAATTTGTGGATTTGGATAGACGATTTGGCAGCGCAGGGGGAGGGGAAAGAAAACCCCGCCGGAGCGTCTGCCCAAAATGCAGGAATGCCGCCGCGGAATGACCCGCGGCGGCAGGTGAGGGTTTAAACTTCCTCCTGAATGCGGCGCAGCACCGCACGGGCGGCCTGCACGCCGGAGGCTCCGGCCTGGGCCAGACCGCGGGTGACGCCCGCGCCGTCGCCGGCGGCGAAGAAGCCGGGCAGGGCGGTCTCCAGCTCGGGGGAGAGAGCCAGGCGGGCGGAGTAGAACTTGACCTCGGCACCGTAGAGCAGGGTGTCGTGGTTGGCAGTGCCCGGAGCGATTTTGTCCAGGACGTAGATCATCTCGATGATGTCGTCCAGCTGCCGCTTGGGCAGGGCCAGGGACAGGTCGCCGGGGACCGCGGCGGTGAGGGTGGGCCGGGTGAAGGACTTACCCAGCCGGTGCTCGTTGGTGCGTCGCCCACCCACCAGGTCGCCGAAGCGCTGCACCAGCACGCCGCCGGCCAGCATATTGCTCAGGGAGGCGATGTGCTTGCCGTAGCGGTAGGGCTCGTTGAAGGGCTGGGTGAAGCGGTTACTTACCAGCAGGGCGAAGTTGGTGTTCTCGCTGCGCAGGGCGGGGTCGGCGTAGGAGTGGCCGTTGACGGTGTTGATGCCCTCCACATTCTCGGCCACCACGTGGCCGTAGGGGTTCATGCAGAAGGTACGCACCTGGTCGCCGTACTGCTTGGTGCGGTAGACCAGCTTGGACTCGTAGACCACGTCGGTGATGTGCTCAAAGACGGTGGCGGGCAGCTCCACCCGCACGCCGATGTCCACCTGGTTGTTGAGCAGCTCCAGCCCCAGCTGCTTGCACTGGTTGGAGAACCACTCAGCGCCCGAGCGGCCGGGCGCGGCAATAAGCCGTTTGCAGGTGACTTCCTCCCCACCGGCCAGAGTCAGGCAGAAGCCGCCGTCGGCCTGGGCGATGTGCTCCACCGCGGTGTTGAAGCGGAACTCCAGCATGTCCTTGAGTCCCTCGTAGATATTCTGGAGGATGCGCAGGTTGTTCTCGGTGCCCAGGTGCTTGCAACGGGCCTGGAGCAGGTGCAGATCGCAGCCCAGTGCCTTCCGGGCCAGAGCCTTGGCCTCGTCGCTCTGGGTGGAGAAGACCTGGGTGGTGGCCCCGTGGGCGACGTTGATGGAGTCCACGTAGTCGATAAGGTCCATGACCACCTTGGGGTCCATAAAGTCGGTGAGCCAGCCGCCGAACTGGGTGGTAAAGTTGAACTTTCCATCGGAGAAAGCGCCTGCGCCGCCAAAGCCGCACATGGTGTCGCATACGGCACAGTGGATGCACTCGCGGACCTTGCCGGCCACAATGGGGCAGCTGCGGTGGTAGATATCCCGGCCCTGGTCCAGGGCCAGTACCTTCAGGTCAGGACGGCTGTGGGCCAGCTCGTAGGCGGCAAAGATGCCCGCCTCGCCGCAGCCCAGGATCACTACGTCATACATGGCATTCATGGAAGTTCTCCTTACATTTTCTTCTGTTTCGGCGGCAAAAAGCCCCGTTCATACAAAATATAGTATAACATACTTTTCAAAAAAACAAAATGGGAAATCCGGTGAAAAGGCACGAAAAAGGCCGCCCAAAGGCGGCCTGACGGGGGAAGATTCAGCTTCGCTCCTCAAAGCTGGCGCCGCAGCTGCGGCAGGTGACGGTGATTTTTCCCTTGCCCCGGGGGACCCGCAGCTGTTGGCCGCAGTTGGGGCATTTGAAGTAGCGGTGTTCCTTGTCTCTGTGTGCCGTGCGCTGAAAGCGCCACCACCGGATCACGGGGCCGGCCACCTGGAGAAACTTTGCGTTTTCAGCCCGGCGGCGGGCGGCGTTGCGGGAGAGGGTGCGAAACAGGAGAAGGAAAAGCACCGCCAGGGACAGCCAGTACAGCACCCCCCACCGGGTGAGGGCGGAAACCAGATACAGGACCAGGTATAAGCCCAGCAGAGCCAGATTGAGCTGGTCGGTCCCGTAGCGGCCGTACATAAAACGCTGGATGGCGTTGCGGATCATAGGCAGCCTCCTAAGTAGAGAAAACAGGCGCGAGGGCGGTTTTTTCTCTTGAAATATCTTGAAAATATGATAGCGCGAGAGTATGAACTCGTCAAGGAAGCAATCGTAAACAAAGTGTGAATTGTTCCTGGCAGAACAACAGAAACCGGGGCATTTGTCTTGCGCCAGGGGACAAAATAGGGTATACTTTTCCCAAATGAACTGGGAGGACCGCTGTATGAAGCGCATCGACAAAGAGAACTATTACCTGGATATCGCCGAGACCGTGCTGGAGCGGTCCACCTGTATGCGGCGGTGCTATGGAGCCATCATCGTCAAGAACGACGAGATCGTCTCCACCGGCTATAACGGCGCGCCCCGTGGCCGGAAGAACTGCATGGACCTGGGCTACTGCACCCGGGAGGCCATGAACGTGCCCAGCGGCGAGCGCTATGAGCTGTGCCGCTCTGTCCACGCGGAGATGAACGCCATCATCTCGGCCGCCCGGCGGGACACCCTGGGCGCCACCCTGTACCTGGCTGGCCGGGAGGCCAAGACCGGGGAGCTCCTTCACGATGCCACCTCCTGCTCCATGTGCCGCCGGCTCATCATCAACGCGGGCATCCAGCGGGTGGTCATCCGCAACACCGACCGGGATTACAGCGTGGTCCATGTGGAGGACTGGGTGCGGGAGGACGACTCCCTGCCGGAGCAGCATAAGTAAGGCTCCACCTTGACAGCCCCTGCCGGGGCGGGTACAATAAAGATGACCGCATAACAATCGAGAATCGAGCACAGGGGCGCTGGAAGCTTTTCCGGCTGAGATGCAAAGGCGAATAGGCCGCCTTCGGTCCCTTAAACCTGATCCGGGTAATGCCGGCGTAGGAAGTGAACGGAATGTGGACTCATGTCGTTTCTTTCGTACCGCACTGCACCCGCTTGGATGTGTTGCGGTACAACATTTTTTAGGAGGAAACGAGTATGAATTCCACTGCTGTGACCCGGCGCGCCCAGTCCATCCGGCTGCGCCGCCTGGTAGAGAGCGCCATGATGCTGGCCATCGCCACGGTGCTGAGCATGTTCCCCTTCCAGGGACCCTGGGCGCTGGGGGGCGGCATCACCGTGTGCTCCATGCTGCCCCTGGTGATCCTGTCCTGGCGGTACGGCTGCAAGTGGGGCGTGTTTGCCGCCTTTGTGTACAGCCTTCTGCAGATGGTGCTGGGCATCCAGAACGTGCAGTATGCCGACAGTGTGCCCACCGCAATTCTGATCATTTTGTTTGACTACGTGCTGGCCTTCTCGGTCATCGGACTGGCCGGAATGTTCAAAGGCCGGCTGGGCAATCCCCGTCTGGAGCTGGTTCTGGGCATCGTGCTCACCTTTTTGGTGCGCCTTGGCTGCCACTATGTCTCCGGCGTGGTGGTTTGGGAGGTGCTGTGGCCCAATGAGCTGGGCTGGGCTGCGCCCGTCTGGTCCATTGCCTACAACGCCAGCTACATGATCCCGGAAATTATCATTACCTCCCTGGTGGCGGCGCTGTCCTACGGCCCGCTGAAGAAGTATTACCAGGGCCAGGACCTGAACTGACCCCTTCGGGGGCGAAGAAAGAGAGGCCCCCATGGGTAAATTTGACGGCCTGCTGCTGGTCAGCGACTTTGATGATACCCTATATGATTCCCATCACCGGGTGCCGCCCCGCAATCTGGCAGCCATCAACTACTGGCTGCGGGAGGGGGGACGGTTTACCGTGGCCACCGGGCGGGCCTACACCACCTTTGCCCCCTACGTCCACTTAGCGCCCATCAACGCCCCGGTGGTGCTGTCCAACGGCTCGGCCATCTACGATTTCCACACCGATACCATGCTGCTGGAGACCCAGCTGGACCCCCGGGCGCCCCAGGACTTCCAGGCCCTGATGGACGCCATCCCCTCTCTGGGAATGGAGGCCTACCACGGGGAGGATATCTACGTTTTTCGACCCAACTATGTCACCGACGGCCACATGCGCAAGGTGGGCACTGACTACACGGTGGCCCCCATTGCCGACATACCTACCCCCTGGAACAAGGTCATTGTCCAGCAGGAGTACGACCAGCTGCTGCGCGCCCGCGCCTGGCTGGAGGAGCACTGTCCGGAGCGGTACGAGGCCATTTTCTCCAACCGCTACTACCTGGAGGTCACCCGCCGGGGCTGCAATAAAGGCGGCATGGTGCAGCGCCTCATCGACATGCTGGGGGTGGAGCGGGACAACCTCTACTGTGTGGGGGACAACCAGAACGATATCCCCATGATGGCCCTGTCCGCCATCCCCTTCGCGCCGGCCAACTGTGCCCAGGAGGTCAAGGACTGGGGCGCCAAACTGCTGTGCCACTGCGACGAGGGCGTTATCGGCGACATCGTGGAGATCCTGGACCGGAAATATTGAGTATCACCTCCCCGCCCTTCAAATGGGGATTGACAAAGAGGGGCGGGGGGTGGATAATAAACCCGTCCCAGCCAAGGCTGGGACATTCTTCGGACGGAAAATACAATGGGGAGCGCGTGAGCGCTGAGAGGAAGTTCGGCTTCGACCCAGAAACCTGATGCGGATCATGCCGCCGTAGGGATGTGGACGTGCTGTTGTGCGTCCGGGCGTGCCTGCGGCACGCCTCTTTTGTTTTTTCGGCCGGAGTGCGAGGAAGGACTGCCAAAGGCGGCAGGCTGAGGGGGAGCGCCCTGGGCCTGTGTCCTGCTTTCGTATACAACTGGACAGCGATGGGAGGCCGTGTTCCGGCATGAGAGGAAGCCAGTAAGCTTCGACCGACCCGACCCGGTAGTTTGCCCGGGCGGGGGCTCCGCGGCGCCGGGAGACCGGCGTGGGGGAGGGCTGTCCATGTGGGATCCCACTCCTTTTCCGCGGAAGCTTTTGGGAAAAGGAGTCTTTTTTATGAAACGCAACCCCTCTCTTCTGCGCCTGGTGGTGCTGGCCATGCTGGTGGCCGTGGGCGTGGTCATCTCGCCCATCCTCCGGGTGGAGGGCATGTGCCCTACCGCCCACCTTATCAACATCGTGTGTGCGGTGCTGCTGGGCCCGGTGTACTCCTTCGTGTGTGCCTGTACCATCGGCGTCATCCGCATGAGCCTGATGGGCATTCCCCCTCTGGCCCTTACCGGAGCGGTGTTTGGCGCGGCCCTGTCGGGCATTTTGTACCGCCTCAGCGGCGGACGGCTCATCTTCGCCGTCATCGGTGAGGTGGTGGGCACCGGCATCATCGGCGCGGTGGCCTCCTACCCGGTGATGACCCTGTGGTGGGGCTACACCGGCCTTACCTGGGTGTACTATGTGCCCTCCTTCATTGCCGGAACCCTCATCGGCGGCAGTGTGGCCTTCCTGCTGCTCAAGAAGATGGCCAAAAACGGCATGCTGCTGAAAATGCAGCAGGAGCTGGGGGCCAAGGTGTTTGACCGCCCGGTCACTGTGGCCGGCGACAGCATGGGCATTGTCTTTCTGGGCATCATTGCCTACCTGGCGGTGCTGGTGCTGGTAAAGAACGTGCTGAAGGCCACCGGCGCTGCCATGGCCATGCCCTGGGTGGTGCTGGCTCTGTTCGTGGCCGTGGCCGCCTACTACTATTTCTCCCACCGAAAGGAGAGCGTCAACGCATGAGTCAGTCCCTGGGAGCGCTGCTGGAGGCCCTGCGCAGCCGCCGGCCCCTCATCCACTGCATCACAAACCCTATCTCCATCAATGACTGCGCCAACCTGATCCTGGCGGCAGGGGGGCGGCCCATCATGGCCGAGCACCCCGGGGAGGTGGCTGAGATCACCGCCACCGCCGCCGCTTTGGCGGTGAACCTGGGTAACATCACCGACGTGCGCATGGAGTCCATGGTGCTGGCCGGACAGGCAGCCCGGGAGGCGGAGGTACCCATGGTGCTGGACTGTGTGGGCGTGGGGTGCAGCACCCTGCGGCGGCGCTATGCCCAGGACTACCTTGCCAGGATAAAGCCTCAGGTGGCCAAGGGGAACCTGTCGGAGCTGTTGTGCCTCTCCGGCGCCCGGCAGGGCATGTCCGGGGTGGACGCGGACGGCAGCGACCGGCTGGAGGGGCAGACCCTTTCCGCCCTGCGGGAGTTCAGCCGCCGCCAGGGAGCGGTGCTGCTGGCCTCGGGGCCGGTGGACGGGGTGTTTGCTCCCGACGGGCGGCGCTGGGAGATCCGCAACGGCCACAGCATGATGAGCCGCCTTACCGGGACGGGGTGTATGCTCAATATGCTCACCGCCGCCTTTTTGGCGGTAGGGGAGCCGGAGGAAGCGGCGGTGGCCGCCGCCGCCATGCTGGGCATCTGCGGAGAGCGGGCAGCCCGGGAGGCCCGTGGACCGGGAAGTCTGCGCGCCGCTCTGCTGGACGCGGCCTATACCCTCACGCCGGAAGAATTGGACCATGAGGCGGCGGTACGCCCCGTTGAGAAAGGATGAAACATATGAACCCTGTGGATTTGAAGCTGTACCTGGTGACGGACAGCGGCTACTACGACGAGAAGCGGTTTTTGGACATGGTGGAGAAGGCCTGCCGGGGCGGCGTGACCCTCCTGCAGCTGCGGGAGAAGAACCGGGGCGGCCGGGAGTACCTGCGCCTGGCCCAGGCGGTGAAGGAGATCACCGACCCCGCGGGGGTGCCTCTCATCATCGACGACCGGGTAGACGTGGCCCTGGCCTGCGGCGCGGCTGGCGTCCACGTGGGTCAGACCGACCTGCCTGTTTGGGCGGCCCGGCAGCTCATGGGCCCGGACAAGATCGTGGGTGCTACCGCCAAGACGGTGCCCCAGGCTCTGGAGGCCTATGAGCAGGGGGCGGACTATCTGGGAGTAGGGGCCCTGTTCCCCACCGAGACCAAGGTGAACACCGTCCTCACCTCCATTGACACTTTGAAAGACATTGTCAAGGCGGTGCCCATCGGCGTAGTGGGCATCGGCGGCCTGGACGAGAGCAATGTGGACATCCTTACCGGCAGCGGAGCCCAGGGCGGCGCGGTGGTGCGGGCCATCGTCAAGGCCCAGGACCCGGAGCAGGCGGCCCGCCGTCTGCGGGAAAAGCTGGATGCCATCCTGAAATAAAAAATCCGGACCTGGTTTTTAAACCGGGTCCGGATTTTTATACTGTTTTAAGGAAATTCCTCGTTGCCATCGTTTCGTTTCCGGCTGCTTTTCTGCCACAGCCACCCAAGCAGGTTGCCTCCCAGAGCAGGAACTGCGGTCATAAAGCAGTGAAACAGGGCGCTTTCGTTAAACAGCAGATATACCATGGGCAGATAGCACACAAAGCAGGCAATGGGAAACAGGGGACATACCCCCTGGCGCTTGCCAAGAGACAGCCCAGCGCACAGGCTGGCTACGGGAAGGATGAGGTAGGGGTACACAAGTCCGGTGAGGGCGGGGAAGTCAACCACCACGGCCCGCTCGATCCCACGCAGCCCCAGCGGAAGGGCGGTGCACAGCAACAGGACAAAGGGCAAGTAGGGCAGAGTCTCCCGCCACTTGAGGGGAGTTGGCCCGGGGTCCAGACCCAGCAGCTCCCGCAGCTGAGCCACCTCCAAATACCACCCCGTCCAGCGGCCCAGCCAGATGAGCAGGTACAGCAAAAGCAGCAGGCTTTCCCAGAACAGCACGCCGCGTACATCCTTGGCCATATTCAGCTCTACTACCAACAGGGCAAAAAAGGCGGCGGTGCATACAAAATGGCCCATAGAATGGAGCAGCAGCGCACGGCCGCTGTCCGCAAAGGGCTGGGTGGCCAGTCCCGCCATGGCGCCAAGGCCCACGCAGGCCAGCACCGCCAGAAATGAGCTCTCCCGGCTGTGTATCACGTAGGGGATCCAGATGATCCCCACCAACAGTCCCAGTGCACTGCCCAAAAGGATGCGCACCAGCAGCCTCCGTGTCTCTTGTTTCATCGTGTCCGCCTCCTCTCCAGCTGTAAGGCCTCTTTGATTTTCTTTACATACCGCCGGGACACATAGGCGTATCCTGCCTCTCCCAGGGTCATACGGATGGTGCCGGTGAGGGACAGATCCACCGCCGTCACCTTGTCCAGATTGATGATCTCTCCGTTGGAGATGCGCACAAATTTTCCCCGGTCCAGCTGCTCTTCCAGCTCATACAGCCGCTCCCGCAGCAGATAGACCGTCCCGCCGTCCACCATGGCATACACCCGCTTGTCCTGGGCGTAGCAGCGCACTACCTGGCTCTGGGGCAGCAGGGTCATGGTGTCCTCCTGCCAGCCCCGCAGGGGGGAGAGCTGTTCCGCCTCCAGCCGCCGCACCAGCTCGTCCAGTTCCGGCGAGGGAGCGGGCGCCAGCACCACGATCCCGATCTCCTTGCGCTCCGGGTCCAGGTTCACTTCCACCTGCATTCCTTCGCCCCCTTTCTTGGCTTTAGTATAGACGAGAGCTTCTTCTCCGTCTACCGATTTTGGACGAATGGCCGTCAGCACAGGACAAACGGAGCGGGACAGCTTTCCCGTTGACAGTTTTCCGGCGGTGGGCTACAATAGAGAGACTGTATCGCCAAACTGAATATGCGCCAGTAGCTCAATAGGATAGAGCGCGCCCCTCCTAAGCGGCAGATTGTTCGATTCCTTCGAGCCTTGAAAATTGCATAAAACTTAAAAATGTCTCAGTAGCTCAGCTGGATAGAGCACACGCCTCCTAAGGTTGCGTTACAACGGCCACCTCAAAAAAAACTAAATAAGGGATT
>JACXXQ010000215.1_pt1 | contig 37972 bp, 33 predicted proteins | sample 8621361 | NCBI WGS metagenome assembly JACXXQ01 (sample SAMN15503820, study PRJNA645414) | gut metagenome | isolation source: feces | host: Bos taurus | place: USA | collected 2016 | reverse complement strand
CGGGTGGGCTATACTAGCTGCGGATGAAAGGAAGTTAGGCATGTTTGACAATGGACCTGTACCTGGCCGCAACGACGCGTGCTGGTGCGGCAGCGGCAAGAAATATAAGAAATGTCACAGCGCCTTCGACGAGCGCCTCGAGCGCCTGTGGGAGGAGGGCTGGGAGATTCTGCCCCGTACGCTCTACAAGACGCCCGCCGACATCGAGGGCATCAAGCGCTCGGCCGCCATCAACGTAGGCGTGCTCGACTACGTCGGCGAGCACATCGCCGCGGGCATGACCACCAACCAGATCGACCAGATGATCTACGACTACACCGTCGAGCACGGTGGCACGCCGGCCGACCTCAACTACGAGGGCTACCCCAAGAGCGTGTGTACCTCGATCAACGACGTCGTCTGCCACGGCATCCCCTGTGATACGGATGTGCTGCACGAGGGCGACATCATCAACGTGGACTGCTCCACGATCCTGGACGGATACTTTAGCGATTCGAGCCGCATGTTCTGCATTGGCAAGGTTTCGGCCGAGCGCCAGCGCCTAGTTGACGTCACCCGTGCCAGCGTGGAGGCGGGCCTTGCCGCCGTCAAACCGTGGCTGCCGCTGTCCATAATGGCCGAGGCCGTGCAAAAGACCGTCGAGGACGCCGGTTTTAGCGTGGTGCGTGAGTACGGCGGACACGGCATTGGTAAGGAGTTCCACGAGGACCCGTTCGTGGGCTTTACCACCGAGGCGCCCGACGTGGACACCATCATGGCGCCGGGCATGGTCTTTACCATCGAGCCCATGGTCAACGCCGGAGCGCCCGACATTATGATCAGCAAGGGTGACGGCTGGTGCGTGCGCACCAAAGACGGTAGCGACTCGGCTCAATGCGAGGTGCAGCTGCTCGTGACCGAAGATGGCTACGAGCTACTGAGCTGGTAGCCAAACGGACGCCGGGCGCCCATGGACTTGCAACCGTCCATGCGTCCGGCGTTTTGTTTGAACGTTTTGCCTGATAAAACCTGCCAAAACCAACCTGTCCCTTTTTGGCAGGTTGAGCGGAGAGGACTGCTTGTGAACATCTTGGTTTTGCTGCCCGTCAACGAACGTCATCGCACGATCCTTGAGTCGAGTGCTCCGGGCGAGGACTTTATCTATACGAGCGCCGACGCCGCTACACGCGAGCAGGTCGCCGAAGCCGATGTGATCTTGGGCAATATCGACCCCGCCATGCTCACGGCATGCGAGCATCTCCAGCTTCTTCAGTTGCAGAGCGCGGGCTATGACGACTACCTTGCCGCCGGCACCGTGCCGGCCGACGCCAAGCTCTCCTGCTCGGTGGGCGCCTATGGCCAGGCTGTGAGCGAGCACATATTTGCCATGGTTCTTTCTATGATGAAGCGCCTGCCCGGCTACCAAGACCTACAGCGCGAGCATCGCTGGGATGATCTGGGGCCGGTCACTTCGCTCAAAAATGCCAACGTGCTGGTACTGGGCGCGGGCGATATCGGCGGGCACTTTGCCACGCTCTGCCGCAGCATGGGCGCACATGTCCGCGGCATCAAGCGCCATCCGCTCGTCTACCCCATCGTGTTTGAGGACATGGACGGCATGGACGCCCTGCCCAAGCGCTTGTCCGAGGCCGACGTCGTTGCATCCTTTATGCCCAGCACGCCCGAGACCCGCGGTCTGGCGAATGCCGAATTCTTCGCCGCAATGAAGCCGGGTGCCTTCTTTGCCAATGGCGGCCGTGGTGACCTCGTAGTTGCCGACGACCTGGTTGCCGCCCTTGAGTCCGGACACCTCGCCGGCGCCGCGGTCGACGTCACCGATCCCGAACCGCTGCCCGCTACAAGCCCGCTGTGGGATGCGCCAAACATGCTCATCACGCCGCACGTTTCCGGCTGGTTCCACCTGGCAGCCACGCTCAACAACGTGGTGGATATCGCCGCGGAGAACCTGCGCCACCTGCAGGCCGGAGAAACGCTGCGCTGCTGGATCGAGCATTAGGGTTCCGCCGTTCGATAGAACGCCGGAACCCATCGCCGTCGCGAGTACTCCTGAGCGGCTTTAGAGCTCCACGCTTTCGGCGCCGTTGATGTGGAGGTCACGCTCGTAGAAGGCCGTGAGGGCGCGGATGGCGTGCATCACGTCGCGCACGCCGCCGGTCTCGTAGCTTGAGTGCATGGCCAGCTGTGGCAGGCCCACGTCCACGGCATGTATGCTCGCCTGCATGTTAGACAGGTTGCCGAGCGTGGAGCCGCCGGCCATGTCGCTCTTGTTGGCGAAGGCCTGCGTGGGCACGTCGGCGTCGTCGCAGATGGCCTGGAACACCGCGCGACTAAAGGCGTCGGTGCAATAGTGCTGGTTAGCGGCTTCCTTGATGACGATGCCGCCGTTGAGTACCACCTGGTTGCGGGTGTCACACTTCTCGGCATGATTGGGATGCACGGCATGTGCGTTGTCGCAGCTTACAAGCATCGAGGCAGCAAGTGCGCGATGGTACGACTCGTCGTCAAAGCCCAGCGAGCCGTTAATGCGGCGCAGTGCATCGGCCAAGAATGTCGACATGGCGCCCTGCTTGGTCTCGGAGCCAACCTCCTCGTTATCGAAGCAGCAGAAGACCGAGACGTCGTGCGCGTTCTCGGCGCCCAAAAATGACTGTAGCGAGGTATAGGCGCAGGCCAGATCATCGAGCTTGGGCGTCGAGATAAACTCGTCAGCCCAGCCCCAAATACGCGCATCCTGGTGGTTGACCAAGAAAAGGTCGCGGCCCAAAATCTGCTCGGGCTCAACGTCCAGCTCTTCGGCAATCAGGGCATCAAAATCGCCTTGTCTAAGCTCGCCGGCGCTGATGAGCGGGCACAGGTCGACAGCGCGATTAGGCGCAAAGCCCTCGTTGACGCCACGATTCATATGGATGGCAAGACTCGGAATGATAGCGACCTCGCGCTCGGTGGCAAGCAAGCGGCTCTCGATACGGTCGCCCTCGCGCACCAGCACGCGACCGGCCAGCGCCAGCGGACGGTCGAACCAGGTGTAGTCGATCATGCCGCCATAGGCCTCGGTATTCAGGCGCAGCGTCTCGCCCGCACCGGCGAGCTCGGGCACGGCCTTGACCTTAAACGTCGGAGAATCGCTGTGCGACGCCGTCAGTTGAAAATGATAGTCACCAGCAACGCCGTCCTCGCCCCACGTCGCGGCCAAGTCCTCGCCCACCTTAAAAGCGATGACGCTCGAGGTGTTGCGCTGTGTGTAATAGCGACCGCCCGGCTCGATGTCCCACGCCGTGTTCTCGGGCAGGTAGGTAAAGCCCGCCTCGTCGAGCGCGGCCATAATGGTCGCCGCCGTATGGAACATACTGGGGCATGCCTCGATAAAGTCGATAAGGTCGTTGGCCGCCTCGATATCGTCGGCCGTCACGTGCGCGCGCTTGGGTGTTTCCTGGTCCGTCATGCTCTCCCCTTTCGCTGGGTTGATGGTCCCCTCCAGCATACCCCGCCGCGCCAGCATCGTGCCTTTCGTTCCATGGTTTATCCCGTGCCGCCCACCAAGTTGAACCATCGCGCCTAAGCACCTTTTGCGACAATTACGCTAACAGGACGAGAGGAGCTGCCATGAAGCCACGTAGCATTGCCACCGCCATTGCCTGCGGCGTTGCAGGGGTCGCCGTCGGCCTTGCCACTGCCGCCGGCGTCATCTACCACAAGCAGATTAAGTCCGCCGCGTCGCTCAAACGCTTGACCGACTATGCGGATGGCTATGACCTGTACGCGATCGACATCGCCTACGACTACGACCTCGACCGCATCATTGCCGCCGACGTGCGCGACGACCAGGCATACATTGATGCCGTAGTGGCTCAGGTGCTCCCCGGCGTGCCAGCACATGTCCAAGCGCCGCAGTTTGCCTGCAGTGCCTTTGTCGCCGTGGATGCCGAAGGCCGCGTGCGCACCGGTCGCAATTACGACTTTAAGGACGACACCTCGGCGCTGCTGGTGCGCAATCACCCACGCGGCGGCTATGCCTCCATCGGGCTTGCCGCCCTTAACAACCTGGGCGATAACGCCCCACTTGACTCCGTCGCCGGACGCGCCGCCGCACTCATGGGCCCGTTTGCCCAGCTCGACGGTGTTAACGAATGTGGTGTGTCCATTGCCGTGCTCACCCTGGATTCCAAGCCTTGTGACCAGGACACACAACGCCCCGTCATCAATACCTCGCTCGCCATCCGTCTGGTGCTCGACCGTGCCGCCACCACGCAAGAAGCCGTCGACCTGCTTTCCACCTACGACATGCACGCCATGGCCGGGCGCGATTACCACTTCTTTATCAACGACGCCGCCGGTGACGCGCGGGTGGTGGAGTGGGATCCGCGCGATCCGGACCGTGCATGCAAGGCGACGCCCGTGCGCCAGGTCACAAACTTCTACGCTTGCTACGCCGACGAGGTGCTCCCCAACCAAAAGAATGGCGAGCTGGGCCATGGCAAAGAGCGCGCCATCGCAATCGCCGATGTCCTTGACGCCCATGCCGGCGCCCAGGACGAGGCGGTCGTGTGGAAAGCCCTGCGTGCCGCAGCACAAGAGCCCAATCCGGACGACATCACCAGTAACACGCAGTGGTCGGTCGTCTTTGACAATACCGAACCCGCTGCCGCCATCACGCTGCGCCGCCACTGGGGCGACGTCAACGCCTTCGCGCTGTAAGGAGCTGGCGCCGTCGTCCTTACGCTCGCCTGACGTTGCTTACATTTCTATACGCTTGAGCTAACACGTTTTACCCCCGTATCAACAGTGTGCGGGGGTAAACTTATGCGCGTGTTATAACTTGCCCGGAAGGATACATCATGCTTAGGATCGGTCTTCTCACCAGTGGCGGCGACTGCCAAGCGCTCAACGCCACCATGCGCGGCATCGTCAAAACGCTTATGACCAATAGCAAAGAGCCTATCGAGATCTATGGTTTTGAGGACGGCTACCAGGGCCTTATCTACAGCAGGTTCCGAGTCATGTCGCCCGCCGATTTTAGCGGCATCCTCACCCGCGGCGGCACCATCCTGGGCACGAGCCGCACCCCCTTCAAGCGCCTGGACATTCCCGAGGCCGATGGCGTCGAGAAGGTGCCCGCGATGGTCCACACCTATCACAAGCTGCAGCTCGACTGTCTGTTTATGCTGGGCGGCAACGGCTCCACCAAGACCGCCAACCGCCTGCGCGAAGAGGGCCTCAACGTTATCGCCCTGCCCAAGACCATCGATAACGACACCTGGGGCACCGAGATGACCTTTGGCTTTACGAGCGCCATCGACGTCGCCACCAAGTGCATCGACGACATCCACACCACCGCCTCGAGCCACGGCCGCGTGTTTGTCATCGAGATCATGGGCCACAAGGTTGGCTGGATCCCGCTGTACGCCGGCGTTGCGGGCGGCGCGGACGTTATCTTGATTCCCGAGATCCCCTACGACATGGACAACGTCATCAAGACCATCGAGCATCGCATGGAGACCGGCAGCCGCTTTACCATCGTGGCCGTCGCCGAGGGCGCCATCTCCAAGGAGGACGCAGCGCTGTCCAAGAAGGAGTACAAGAAGAAGCTCGCCGAGCGCACGAGCCCGTCGATCGTCTACGACATCGCCAAGGAGATCGAGGCCAAGACCGGTCGCGAGACCCGCGTTGCCATCCCCGGTCATACGCAGCGCGGCGGCCAGCCCAACGCGCAGGACCGCATCTTCGCAACCCAGTGCGGCGTCGAGGCGGCACTCGGCTGCCTGCGCGGCGAGTTTGGCTACATGATCGCCCTGCGCGACGGCAAGATGTGCCACATGCCGCTCGAGGAGGTCGCCGGCAAGCTCAAGTATGTCGACCCCCAGAGCGATCTGGTGCGCGAGGCCAAATCGCTGGGCATCAGCTTCGGCGACGAATAGCCTCGGCTGGAACTCTCCCATCGGAGGCCCCAGGGCTTACCTCCCAAATCGTCCTCGGACATGTCAGGACCCCGCCGTGCGCTTCGCGCGGCGGGGTCCTTCCGTCCTGCGGAAAGATTTGGGAGGTAAGCCCTGGACCTCCTGCGGTAACCGGGGAGGCCGAGGCGATTCGTCTTCTTGCTGCGGGTGCCTGATCTGAGATTTTGGAATGATGGGGGCTCTTGGCTGTTGCTTGCACTGACATTTGTCACAAAATGGCTGGTCATTGGGGGTTGCTACTCATAGTTGCGGTAAGGTTGGGGCAGTTTCTAACTAGAAATGGTGGTCGCTACCGGTTGTTCTCGGCATACTCGAGCCATTCGATTCGATCATCATACGAAAGGAACTGCCATGGATCTTGCAATGGCGCAGCGACTCGTCAATCGCCGCAAGGCCGCCGGGCTTTCTCAGGAGGCGCTTGCCGCCCAGCTGGGTGTGAGTCGTCAGGCTGTCAGCAAATGGGAGCGCAGCGAATCCTCGCCCGATACCGATAACCTTATTGCGCTCGCCGCGCTGTATGGCGTGTCGCTGGATGAGCTACTGTATGGGGAGGCGGCAGATAGCACTGATGGCTCGCAGGCTGATGATGTGGCACAGGGCAGCGACGCCGGCACCGAGGATTCGGATGAAACTGAAGAGACTGAGGATTCTGCCGAGCGCGCTAATTGCAGCGATAAGCCACTCGTCGATATTTCCCTCGCGCACGGCATCCATGTCGTTGATCCCAACAAAGGCGAAGAGGTCCATGTTGGCTGGAGTGGCATCCATGTGGCTAACGAGCGCAAGGGTGAAGAGGTCCATGTGGGGCCGGGCGGCGTGCATGTCGATACACTTGAGGACGATGGGCATAGCGTGCATACCAATGCCGACGGTACCGTCACCATCGACGGCGAGACATTTTCCAGTTGGAAGGAAGCACACGACAAGCTTGACCATCATGGCAAGCACTTCCACACCAAGCTCGGTCGTGCGTGGAACGAGTTTCCCTTTCCTGCACTTGTCGTCCTCGCCTATCTGGTGCTCGGCATTGCTTACGGCACATGGACTACGGGACTCTTCCTCGTCTTTTTGATTCCCGTCTATTACGCACTTGGTGACTTCATCGATCGACGTCATCTATCTAAGCTTGTCGACACTATTTACTCGGCAGCTGCCATTGCTTGGTTTCTCTTCATGTGGCTCTGCTTGGGGCAACCCCATCCCGCCTGGGTAATCCTTATCACGATTCCCGTGGTAAAGGCACTCATGCGCTGGTGCCGCAAACAATGGAAGAACCGCAATCGATAGAGTCAGTATTCGCCCAGATAAAACCTGCCAAAATAAACCTGTCCCTTTTTGGCAGGTTACTCGGCGCTTTTGAGGGCACCGACCATGTCGATCTTATTGAGGGTTCGGTTGGTGGCGAGATTGACGATAATCGTAAAGCCGAAGGAAAGCACCACGGCAAGCACGTAGCTCAACGGCTCAACCTCGACGTCAAAGTACAGCGACGGCATCTGCAGGATGTACGTAAAGCTCTCGGCCAGCGCACCGCCCAGTGGAACGCCCAGCGCGGCGCCAATCGCCGTCAGAATCAGCGTCTCCTTGTTGACGTAGTGGTGTACCTCGCCGCGACGGAAGCCCAACACCTTGATGGTCGCCAGCTCGCGCTCACGCTCCGAGATATTCGTATTCGACAGCGTGAACACAACGACAAACGACAGGCACGCCGCCATAAAGGTCACGAGCACCACGACCGAATTGATAATCGTAAAGTTGGCCTCGTAGTTCTCCCAGTGCTCGGCCGTGCTCGAGATGGTGAGCCAACCGTCACTCTTGAGCTTCTCGCTCAACGCAATCTGGTCAGCCGACGAACCCTTAAGCAGCGCAAAGATGCCGTTGAGGCGAACGCTGCGACCAAACGCGCGCTCATAGGTGCTTTGCGTCATATAGAGCGTATTGCCCAGGTAGTTGAGCGAAATGTCACTGATCTTGACCTGAGCGACGTTGAGCGACGAATCCTGAACCTGAGCCGTATCACCCGGCTTGATCCCCAGCACCAGCTGCGAACTTTTGCTCAAATACACATCCCCGTCACGCAACGCGAGGGGCTCTTTGGACTCATCCTCCAGGCACACGTAATCATCCAGATCGGCCGTGCGGTCATCGGGCACCACGACCAGCTGCACCGTCTCGCTCTTGCCGCCAAACGTAAAGGTGACGTTGTCGGTCATGATCGGCAGCGTCGAGGTCACGGTTACGTTGGAATCCTTGGCCGCGCTGCGCTCCTCTAGCGCCGCGCACGTCTGCGTAAAGTCATCGGGATTGGCAACTGCCAGCAGATCGTAGCGCGTGATATGCCCATATTGCTTGGGCGATAACGCCACCGACGTATCGCGAATGCCCATGCCGCAGATGACGAGCGCCGTGCAGCCCGCGATGCCAAAGATGGTCATAAAGGCACGCTTTTTGTAGCGGAACAGGTTGCGCGCGGCCACCTTATTTAAAAAGCCCATGCGGTGCCAGATAAAGCCGATGCGCTCCAGCAGAATGCGCGAGCCGGCACGCGGGGCCTTGGGACGCATGAGCGAGGCGGGCGTCTCGGCCATCTCATGGCGGCAGGCGATGATCGTGGCACCCACCACGCCCACGGTAAACAGGGCCACCGAGACGATCGAGGACACGATATTGTACGAAATCAGCATCTGGGGCAGCGAGTACATGTCGTCGAACACCGTAAACAGGAACAGCGGCAGGCCCACAAAGCCGATGATGTTGCCGAGTACGCCGCCGATCAGGCAGGCCCACAGTGCGTAGTCAACGTATTTGGCCAGGATGCGCCCGCGCGAATAGCCGAGCGCCTTGTACAGGCCAATAAGCGTGCGCTCCTCCTCGACCATGCGGGTGGCGGTGGTGAGGCTGATGAGCACGGCGACGATAAAGAAGATGAACGGGAATACGGTGGCGATGGCCTCGATCGAGGAACTATCGCTCTCCACGCTCGAATAGCTTGCGATGTTACCGCGATCCTGGATGTACCAGGTGCATTCGCCTAGGTCGGAAAGCTCGGCGCGGGCATCGGCGAACTGTAGGTCGGCGGCGGCGCGGCGCTGGTCCAGGTCGGCTTGTGCCTGCGCACGCTCCTCGCTGCCCTCGGCCATGCGATTGATATTGTCCTGCTCGATCCCAAAGACCATATTCGCCTGACGCTCAGCCGCGTCCAAGCTCGCTGGCGTGTCGACCGTCAGCTCCTTGGCACGCGCTTTCTCGCGCTCATCGCGAATCTTATCGATATCGGATTTGACTTCGTCAATCTTTGCCGTATAGGCAGCGGAATAGGAGTTGAGGTCCTTGCCTCCCTCGACGACCACGTGGATTGCGGAATAGGACGACGACGTCGCAGCATCCTCGCTCACGTAGAACTTGTAGTCGGCGGCCGAAGCGGCACGAAAGGCGTTGACAGTCGAGTCGGAGCTCACATCGGTGGGGTCGAGGACCTCAGCCGTGATGGTGTAATCGCCTGCGGCGAACTGGTCCTTGGCACTCTGATTCGACGAGTTCGCATCGTTGGCGGCAAAGTTCACCGTATCGCCGAGCTTCTTGCCCGAAGCCTTTAGAAACTTCGAAGTCACCGCCACCTCATCCGATGCCTCGGGCAGCGTGCCGTCCACCAGCACCGGCTGATCGATATTCTCTTTAGAGAGGCTCTGCACCACGACGCGCTCGTGCGTGGTGCCGACGGCCGTATAGGCCGTCTCGGTATAGATGCCCTCGGCCGTCTCGACGCCATCGACCTCCTGAATGGTGGCGAGGTCATCGTCTGTGAGCCCGTAGGTCGACTGAACGTTAATGTCGTAGACATTCTGCTGGTCAAAATAGGCGTCGACCGAATCGCACAGATCCTCGCAGCCCGCCTTGAGGCCGCACATCACGCTCACGCCAAGCGCCGTGATCACAACGATAGACAGGAAGCGCTTAAGGCTGCCGCGAATTGTACGGTAGACACCGCGGCGAAACACCGTCGGCACCATGTCGTTTGAGCTTTGGACAGTGCGGTAGGTCGTAAACTCCCGGTCGCGCTCCACGTGCTCCACATCGCGGTTTTGGTTGTTTTGGCGGTCCTGATCCATGGGCGTTACCACTCGATCGTCTCGATAGGCACGGGTTTTTGCTGGACCGTCTCGCTCTCCACGCGACCGCTCTTAAAGCGAATCAGGCGGTCGGCCATAGGCGCGAGTGCGGAGTTATGGGTGATGATAATGACCGTGATGCCCTGCTTGCGGCAGGTATCCTGCAGCAGCTGCAAGATCTGCTTGCCGGTTTTGTAGTCGAGTGCGCCCGTGGGCTCGTCGCACAGGAGCAGTTTGGGGTTCTTGGCCAACGCGCGGGCGATGGACACACGCTGCTGCTCGCCGCCCGAAAGCTGCGCGGGAAAGTTGGCGAGGCGCTCGCCCAAGCCAACCTGGCGAAGCGTTTGCTCGGCATCGAGCGAATCGGGGCAGATCTGCGCCGCGAGCTCGACGTTTTCGAGCGCCGTCAGGTTAGGGACCAGATTGTAGAACTGAAAGACAAAGCCGACGTCAGCGCGACGGTATTCGACGAGCTGAGCCTCGTTGGCGGCGCTCACATCGCGCCCGTCCACCGTCACAGTGCCGGAGGTCGCCGTGTCCATGCCGCCCAGGATGTTGAGCGCCGTGGTTTTACCGGCACCCGAAGCACCCAGGATAATAGCGAGCTCGCCGCGCTCGACGGTAAAGCTCGCGCCATCGAGCGCGTGAATGCAGGCATCGCCCTCGCCATAGGCTTTGATAACGTCTTTGAATTCGATATAGGCCATCGATAGGTTCCCATCTGGTCGGATAACTCTTTAGTATTACCCATTTCCCACCGACCAAAAAGGGACAGGTTTAGTTTAGCAGGTTTTATATGGGGAAACGGCAGGTGCGGGCGGGGCGGCAGAGGAGTCATCAACAGAGTCAGGCCGACCGCCAAACGCAAAGCATGCAGTTCAACCCGTTAGCCAAATCACACGAACGAGTGTTCGTTTCTATGATATGATTCTGGCAGTTACACGGGTCCCTCGCAGAAAGGCAGCCATCATGGCGTTCGACTTCAAAAAGGAATGCAAGGAGCTCTACAAGCCCGCAGGCAAACCGAGCATCGTAACCGTCCCGCCCATGAGCTACGTCGCCGTGCGCGGCAAGGGTGACCCAAATCCCGAAGGCGGCGAGTATCAAAGCACCCTGCCATTACTTTACGGTATCGCCTTTACCATCAAGATGTCGAAGAAGGGCTCGAGGAGCATCGAGGGCTATTTCGACTTTGTTGTGCCGCCGCTCGAGGGTTTCTGGTGGCAAGACTCCCCGAGCGGCGACATCGATTATGTACGCAAGGACGATTTCAACTTTATCTCGTGCATCCGCCTGCCCGATTTCGTCACCCGAGATGACTTTGACTGGGCCGTCGCTGAAGCCACGACCAAAAAGAAACTGGACTTTTCTGCCGTCGAGCTGCTTAAAGTTGACGAGGGTCTCTGCGTCCAATGCATGCACACCGGGCCCTACGACAACGAACCGGCGACCGTAGACGCCATGCATGAATATGCGGCAGAACAGGGTTACGCCCTCGACTTCTCCGATACTCGTCTTCATCACGAGATCTACCTCTCCGACCCACGCAAATGCGCGCCGGAGAAGCTCAAAACGGTGATCCGTCATCCCGTCAAGCGCGCTGGATAGCGTGGATCGCCGTGCTGTATATCAGGTTTGAGGCTAACTGAACACCAGCTGAACAGCAGTTTTCAAGACCATCCAGCAGCTTTCTTGACGTGAGTCGTTGCATCTTATAAGCTTGTTCTGATAAAGCTGGAAAGCCTCTCGACGATGCGCAACTCCAGCTCTTTTTATATCGAGAGGGCCATGGATAAATCGATCTACGCCCTGCAGGAACGGGCGTAGGAAGCCGCCCGGCAGATGATCTCAACCGGAAACGGCATCCCATTCTGAGGCAATATTCCTGGACGTGGTTTCCGTCTGAGCCTCCATTCGGAAAGCGTGTCCCGTTCCGAGGGTCCAAACTGGGACGCCGTTTCCGGAACGATCCCCTAGGGGAAACCGCGTCCCGTTCTGAGGCTTCGAACTGGGATGCAGCTTCCGCAAGGCGCCCCAAAGGGAAAGCATGTCCCTTTTCGCGCGCCGCACCGCGATATGGCTTCCGCCCTCCGCCTCCCCCGTCGACGTTTCCCCAGATAAAACATGCCAAAATAAACCTGTCCCTTTTTGACAGGTTTTAGAGGCGGACGGTGAAGGTGATCTGGTTGCCGCGGCCGCAGACAGAAGCGCTCCCACCATGAGCCTCGGCAACGGCGCGCACCACGGATAGGCCCACGCCCGAGCCGCCCGTCTTGGAACTGCGCGAGCCATCCGCACGATAGAAGCGATCGAACAGCCGGTCCAGGTCGCCCTCGGGCAGCTCATCGACGGCATTCGATACGACAAGGTCGGCTGAGCCTTCGTCCATGCGTGCCAAAAACACCAGACGTTCCGCGAGCGCCGTCAACCGCGCGACCTGTTCGTGAATGCTCTGCATCCAATCGCTCTCGCCGCTCTCGATCTCCTGCACCTCGTTGGCGGCATCGATCACGGCCAGCGGCGCCTTGATCCCGTGGCTCGCGTCGGTGATGAAGCGTTTCTGCTTGCTGTAGCTCTCGACCATCGGCCGAATCACCGCGCCCAAGGCAACCGTCACAATCACCAGTACCGCTAGCCAGCCAATGCAGCTGATGGTCACACTCGCGCTTAAAAAAGAATGGAAGCTCGAAAGCTCGCGTGAGCAGTCGACGAACACGTAGGTGGTCTCGTCACCCTGAACCGAAGTTGTATAGCGGTAGTTTCCAGAAAAGCCCAAGGTCCAGCCCTTGGATTATAGTCCCGCAGCAATACGCGCAGCACGCTTGGCGCCCACATCCTGACCGGGGTCGGTCTTAGGCTCATCCGCCCAATCAATGCCATCCTTGCCCACCAAGATATAGTCCAGGCGAGCATCGGCCATCTTGCAGACATGCGATTAGTTGACGACGTTGATGCCGGCGATAATGAGCGTGAGCACGACGGTCACGGCACCCATGGCAACCAGAATGAACTTGCGGCGCAGGCGGCGGCCCATTGCGCTGGCGGCATCGGCGCACCCCGGATTACCCGAGTCCGCACCCATGCCGAGCTTTGCCGCCATGCGCTTCCACCACGCGCTCGCGCTCACGCCTATTCGCCCTCCTCGACAACCTCCAGCGAATAGCCTTGGTTGCGCGATGCGCGAATGGCTACGTCGGCACCAAGCGCCGTCAGCTTTTGCGCAGATACGAGAGGTAGACCCACACCACGTTGGCGCCTTCGGGCGCATCCTCGCCCCAAACCTCGAGCATCAGGCGATCGGTAGGCATGCGCGTACCGGCGTTGCGCATAAAGAGCTCCATAAGCTGAAACTCGCGATCGGCCAGATGCTCCTCGCCCTCGGGGCCAACGAGTGTGCACGCCGCCGTGTCAAGGCGCACGTTGCCCACACTGAGCGTCGTGACATCGATCGCCGTGGCGGCACGCGTCATGGCGCGAATGCGCGCGAGCAGCTCCTTTGGCGCATGGAAATACAAGTTTCGATACTGCCGATAATAGCGCACCGAAAGCTGCCTTAGCGCAGCCTTAGCGGCTCAACCTGCATGTTTTTAAAAACGCTGGACAGGGCTTAACCAAACTTAAGGCGCATATGCCGAGCGCTTGCCGGCACGCAGGCCGCGGTAGAACAGCATCGTCACGAGAACAGCCATACCGCCTCGCGACGGCATGTCGAGACCATGCCATCCCCTTTGATGCGGGAGCCGCCAACGCGGGCGGCTCCGCACCCATCCGATTGGAGAACACTACGGACAGCTTGTTCAACCGCAATACCGACGGCGTCATCGGCAGCGAGAACTCCGAGCCCAATACGGCATCCCAACACGCAGCGAGCGATGTGCTCGCCACGGTCGTGAACCCGCCCTTTGCGGGAGAGTCTACTGGAGAGCACGCCGCGCCTATCAGTTCGCCGGCGCCTGCCCCCGATGCCCGCGCATATGTCGCCGAGCCCGCCCCGCAGCAGAAGGTCTCCACTAAGGAGTGCGCCGGCAAGCAGCCCGGCCGTGCCACCAACCTGCTGCTCGTAGCGACACTCGCCGCTGTTTGCGGCCTTGCCGGTGGTCTTGCGGGCGGCGCCATCATGAGCGCTGCGACCGGCGGATCGACGCAGGCCGCGCAGGGTGGCATGGGCCGCCGCCAGGGCGGCATGCAGGGCAGCGGCGCACCGAGCGCGGATGGCGTTACGAATAGCAGCGGCGATGGCGCCTCGGATGGTAACGCCCCGAGCGGACAGGCACCCACGGGCGCACCCGGCGCGAGCGAGGCACTCAGCAGCGGCAGCCAAGGCGGCATGTGGGGCGAAACCGGCCTATTCCGCCTATGGACGAGCGACTTTGGCGACCAGATCACCTGGCTCGCCCCCATCGCCTTCGCTGCCATCATTCTCGGCCTTATCGCCGCCGCGCCTGCCAAAAAGGGACAGGTTTATTTTGGCAGGTTTTATCTGGGCAAATACGAGCACGAAGTCGATCTGAACACCGTCGCGCGCATTCGTCGCGCGCAGATTGTCATCTTTGGCGCCTGGCTTGTCGTGACCTGGCTCGTCTTTAGCTTTATGGCCGGCATCTTCCACGCCTACTACACCGTAGCGCTCTCGCCCGCCATCGCGGTGCTGGTCGCCATATGCGGAGCAAGCCTGCTTGAGCTGTGCGACCGCCCCTGGATGCCGGGCGTCGCGGGGCTTCTGGTTGCCATGACGAGCGCTTGGGATATGGCGCTGATTCTACGCTCCGGAAGTTTTGCCTGGCTGGGTGTCTGCATCGGCGCGGTTGGCGTGGCAGCAGGACTCGCACTTTGCATCATCGGCTTTTGGATACAGGATCGCTTGCCCGCGACATGGCCTTTGGCTCTGAAACACGGCGCCCGCGGCATTGCGGCGATCGGTATCGTTGCCCTCTTGACTGGGCCGATTGTCTGGACCGCATGCACGTTTTCGACCGGGCACACTGGCTCAATCGTCACAGCAGGACCCGGCGGCAGCATGGGCGGTGGCCCTGGCGGTGGCGGCCCCAGCGGCAACGGAGCGCCGGACGACACCGGCGGAACCGCGGCCGACGATTCGTCCAGCGAAAGCGTCTCGGGTGACGGCAGCGCAGCTACGCCTGACGGCGGGTCTGGCCTGCTCGGCGGCACGTCCGCCAACGACAGCTTGGTCGAGCTGCTCACGCAAAATGCCAGTGGTTACCGCTAGGCAGCAGCGACCACGGGAACGCAAAACGCCGCAAGTTACCAACTGGCAAGCGAACTTCCCGTCATGGCCATCGGTGGCTTTAACGAATCGGATCCCGCGCCCACGCTCGATGAGTTCAAGGCCTACGTTGCCCAAGGCCTCATCCGCTACTACATCGCAAGCGGTGGCTTGGGTGGCGTTATGTGCGGCACGCAGATGGGCGGCTCGAGCGCAGCAAGTGAGATCGCCGAACGGGTCGCTCAAAACTACACGGCCCAGACCATAGGCAACACAACCGTCTACGACCTGCAGGAGTAATTGAGGCTTCTTATCGCCAAACAAAAGGCGCCGCGAAAGGACAGCGACTCGTCCCTTCGCGGCGCCTTTGTCACGCAAAGCGCCCTGGCGTTATTCCTCGTATGCGCCCTCAAGCCGAAGCAGCCATTCCTTGCGGTCAAGCCCACCAGCGTATCCGTTGAGCGAGCCGTCGGCCGCGACCACACGATGACACGGCACGATAATCGAAATGGGATTACGCGCAACCGCTACCCCCACAGCACGGGGAGACACAACGGGAGCCTCGTTTCCCGGCACACGATGCCGCGCCGCAATACGCTGGGCGATCTCGCCATACGTAGCGACCTCGCCACGCGGGATAGAAAGCAGCTCGCACCAGACCTCACGCTGAAACTCCGTGCCGACCATATGCAACGGCGGCGTAAACCGAGGCTCCTGTCCCGCAAAATAAGCATTCAGCCAAGCCCAAGAACGCTCAAGCACCGACGAGGCTGCGCCATTCGCCGGATTCACCGAAGGCATCCCGCCTGCACCAGAAACCGCATCGACGCCTTCGACATGCTCGGCATCCTCTTTGAGGAGCGTAGAGCCAAAGTGCTCCTGACCCTCAAACCAAAGCCCCGTCAAACCGCGGCCATCAGCGGCAAGCAAGATTTCGCCCAAAGGCGAAGCAAACGTCGTCGTGACCACCAGCGGCTCCTTTCAAAACTCCGCAATATAATACCGCGAATTGTGCAGACAACCTCGCAGATACGTCCGGACAGACTCGATTGTCCAAGGGAGGACGTTTTCTTTAATCAAGCTAGGACGATACAGAGCTCTGGCGCCAGAACGGCAGCTGTTGCCAGTTGAGGCCCAATACTTTTCCGAGAAGTAAACGAGCAAAAACAGGACCCCGAAGCATCCACGCTTTTTGGATGCAAAATCGCAGGATTCGCATGGCGAAACCGCAGGAAATAACAGCCAAAGCGTGTCGCTGCCTCGAGGGTTCAAATAAGGTCGTTCACTTCGCGGAAAAAAATTAGACCTCGATTCTCCCCTACCCCAAAGTCACCCAAGGCAGCAGGCGCAACGCGCCGCCGCTGCCGGCCGCGCTCCACAGTCCCCTAAGGCGGCAGGCGCGAAGCGCCGAGGCCGCCGCCGGGACCAGGGCCCAAGACAACCACGCGCCCCCACATCAGCCCAGCGGCCCCAACCAACAACGGCCCCATCGCAGACCGCTCGCAACATCGTCACCGTAGGCGGGGGCCGGGCTTAGCTTTCAGAACACTCCGCAGACCAGTGTGGCGCCTTGTCCGCAGCTCCGAAGGAGCAGGACAAGGCGCCACACATGGTCGAGGACGTTCTGAAAGCTAAGCCCGGCCCCCGCCGGACAGGTCAGTCTACTCGCAGAGCAGCTTAGCGATCTGGACGGCGTTGGTTGCCGCGCCCTTACGGATTTGGTCGCCGCAGCACCAGAAGGTGATGCCGCGCGCAGCCTCGGGGTTGGAGATGTCGCGACGCACGCGACCGACCCAAATCAGGTCCTGGTCGGAGGTGTCCATCGGCATGGGGAAGCGATCGTGCGCATCCTCGGCAGCCATGTCGTCGACCAGCTTGACGCCGGGAGCGGTTGCCAGCGCAGCGCGGGCCTCATCAACCGTAATGTCGCGCTCAAACTCGAGCGTAATGCTCTCGGAGTGCGAACGCAGCACGGGCACGCGCACGCAGGTGCAGTTCACGCGCAGCTCGGGCAGGTGCATGATCTTACGGCCCTCGTTTTGCAGCTTCATTTCCTCGGAGGTAAAGCCCTCCTCCTTAACGCCGCCGATCTGCGGAATCAGGTTGCTTGCCAGCTGGGCGGCAAAGGCACGCGGCTCAGGAATCTCCTCGCCACGGCCCAGGGCGGCCAGCTGAGCCTCGAGCTCTGCCATGCCGGGAGCGCCGGCACCCGAAGCCGCCTGATACGTCGAGACGATCATGCGCTTCACGCCGGCAAGCTGATGCAGCGGCCAGGTGGGAACCAGGCCGATAATCGTGGCGCAGTTGGGGTTGGCGATAAGGCCGTGATGCCACTTGATGTCGTCGGCGTTAATCTCGGGAACAACCAGCGGCACCTCGGGGTCCAGGCGGAAGGCATGGCTGTTGTCGACCACGACGGCACCGCGCTTGACAGCCTCGGGCAGCAGTTCCTTGGCGATATCGTCACCGGCAGCACCGAGCACGATGTCGCAACCCTCAAAGGCCTCGGGGCAAGCCTCCTCAATCACAACCTGCTCGCCGCGGAACTCGACGGTCTTGCCCGCAGAGCGTGCACTCGCCAGCAGTTTGAGCTTACCGACCGGAAACTCCTGCTCGTTCAGGCACTCGAGCATTTGGGTGCCCACGGCTCCCGTCGCGCCCAAAATAGCAACCGTGTACTGTTTCATGCTTCCCCCTTTAAAGGTCGTAGGTATAGCCTGCACGTCAAGCAGACTCAATTGTGCCCCAGTTTATACAAGAACGGGACGGACATAAAACCCGCCCCGTCGAAACGAAACCGAAACGAAACGCCCACGGTAGATTGCTGGGACATGTCTCACAATCTACCGGGATGGTCGCTACTTGTGCAGTGCGGCCAAGGCGGGCTCGGGCGGCTCGGAAGGCTCCAGATCGGAAACCTTCACGATGCCGTTCTCGTCAGAGAAAGCACGGTAGATGGTCTGGATCGCCAGATCGAAGTCCTTCTCCTCCACGCCGATAATGATGTTGATCTCGTCGCAGCTCTGCGAAATCATGCGAACGCTCACACCGGCCTGGCCGAGCATGCCAAACAGGTGGCCGGAAATGCCGGCACGACCGCGCAGGTTGCGGCCGACGGTAGCGATGAGCGCCAGGCCCTCGACGACCTCGATCTCGAGCGGCTCAACTTCCTTTTGGATGTCGCCCACGAGCGAGTACAGCGAGTCGTGGACGTCCTGCTCCTGCACCACGGCGCCAAAGCGGTCGACGCCGGTGGGCATGTGCTCGACGGAGACGTCATAGCGCTCGAACACCGAAAGCGCGCGGCGCATAAAGCCGACGCGCGGCTTGGTACGGTCGCGGGCAACGTTGATGGCGACAAAGCCGCGTTTGCCGGTAACACCGGTGATGATGGGCTCAGCCGCGCCCTCATCGGCGGTCTCGCTAATGATGGTGCCGGGGTCCTGCGGCGCGTTGGTGTTCTTGATAACCAGCGGAATACCCGCCTCACGCACAGGGAACACTGCCTCCTCGTGCAGGACGCTCGCGCCCATGTACGAAAGCTCGCGCAGCTCCTCGTAGGTAACGCGCGCAATGGGCTGAGCCTCGGGCACAATGCGCGGGTCGGCGGAGTAGAAGCCCGAAACGTCGGTCCAGTTCTCGTACAGGTCGGCACCCAGACACTTGGCCAGGATGGCGCCGGAGATGTCTCCGCCGCCACGGTCGAGCAGCTTGATCTGGCCCTCTCGGGTCGCGCCGTAGAAGCCGGGCATGACAAAGCCGCCCTGCTGGCCATACTCCTGCACCAGCTCGGAGGTGCGGTTCATGCTGAGTGTACCGTCATGATGGAACGCCACGACCGTCGCGGCATCCAAGAACGGCAGGCCCAGGTACTCGGCCATCAGGCGAGCGGTAAAGTACTCGCCGCGGCTCACGAGTTCCTCGGTGGAGTAACCACCGGAACGGGCACGCTCGGCAAAGGCCGCGAACTCCTCGCGGATGGGATAGGCGAGCTCCAGCTCGTCAGCAATATCAAAGTAGCGCTGGCCGATGTCCTCGAGCAGCTCCTCGCACGACACGTGATACTTGACGTGCGCGTTGACCAAGTAGAGAAGGTCGGTCACCTTGGTGTCACCCTTAAAGCGGCGACCGCAGGCAGAAACCACCACAAATCGGCGGGCCGGGTCGGCGTCGACAATGGCCTTGATCTTCTTGAAGTGTTCGGCGTCGGCGACCGACGAGCCGCCAAACTTGGCAATCTTAATCATGGGCTTGAGGTTACCTTTCTAAAAAGCCTCTGCGAACCTATTTTGCGCGCTCTGATACCATGGTTTCACCGATTGGGACCAAGGCATCCGAGGAGCAGTGTTATATGGGAACTTATCATAGTACACGAGGACGCACTTTATCGTGCTCAAGCAAGGTGGCAATCCGTACCGGCATCGCTCCCGACGGGGGTTTGTTTGTCTCGGACGAGCTCGGCACCCAGCAGGTCGATATCAGCTCGCTTGTAGATAAATCGTACTTTGAAATCGCTCAAGATGTGTTGGGAATGTTACTGAATGATTACACGGCCGAAGAAATTTCGGCGTGTGTCGACGAGGCATACCGCGGCACGTTCGCGAGCGAAGAGGTCACACCGCTCGTCAAACTTGACGCTGCACCGGGTGCCGACGCCCCTCAGACCTATGTGATGGAGCTCTTTGGCGGCCCCACGAGCGCCTTTAAGGACGTTGCCCTGCAGATGCTCCCCCGCCTAATGGCCCGCACCTCCGCCAAAGACGACGGCGCTGAGCGCATCATGATCGTCACCGCCACGTCGGGCGACACGGGCAAGGCCGCACTCGCCGGTTTTGCCGATGCTCCGGGCACGGGTATCACCGTCTTTTATCCCGAGGGCAAGGTCAGCCGCGTCCAGAACCTGCAGATGTCCACGCAGGAGGGCAACAACGTCGCCGTCTGCGGCATCCGCGGCAACTTTGACGACGCCCAGAGCGCCGTCAAGCGCATCTTTGCCGATAAGGAGCTGGCCGAGCGCCTGGAGGCAGCCGGCACCGTGCTTTCGAGTGCCAACTCCATCAACGTCGGCCGTCTGGTACCGCAGGTCGTCTACTACTTTGTCGCCTACGCGCAGCTGCTGCGCGCCGGTGCCATCGAGGCCGGCGACGCCGTTGAGTTCTGCGTACCGACTGGCAACTTTGGCGATATCCTGGCCGGCTACTACGCCAAGCGTATGGGCCTGCCCGTCGCCAAGCTCGTCGTGGCCAGCGACATGAACAATGTGCTTGCCGACTTCCTGACCACCGGCGTCTACGACCGCAACCGCCCGTTCTTCACGACCATCTCGCCGTCGATGGACATCCTTATCAGCTCCAACCTGGAGCGCATGCTCTACTTCCTGTCCGACGGCGACTGCGAGCTCGTTGCCGGCCTTATGGAGCAGCTTGCCCAGACCGGTCGCTACGAGGTGCCCGCCGAGCTGCTGACCAAGATCCAGAGCGTCTTTGGCTGCGGCTGGGCCAGCGAGGACGAGGTTCGCGCCGCTATCAAGAGCTGCTGGGATGCCAACGGCTACGTGATCGATCCGCACACCGCCTGCGGCTATCACGTCTTTGAGCAGGTCGCCCCTGCCGAGGACGCCAAGGCCCGCGTGCTGCTTTCGACCGCCAGCCCCTACAAGTTCCCTCGCGCCTGCTGCGATGCCCTGGGCCTCGATGTTCCCGAGGACGACTTTGAGGCCATGCGGGTGCTCGAGCAGGCCACCAACACGGTCGCCCCGGCACAGCTCGCCGAGCTCGAGTCCAAACCCGTCCGCTTCGAAGACGTCTGCGACGTAGCCGACATGGCCAACTACGTAGAGTCCGCAGCAAAAAAGATGGCTACCAACTAAAACCCCTTATAAGGCGCCGGCGAAAGCCGGCGCACTTTCTTTTATTTTGCTCCCCAGCGCGGTGAGGAGACGGCGTAGGTCGGTTTCACGCTTGCTCCGTCGCGAGTTCCGCACGAGCCGAAGGCCACTAAATGTGGCCTTCGTGCGAGCAGGACTGTCCGAGCAGCGGAGTAAGCGTGAAACCGACCCCCAGGAGGACCAACAACAATGATCAAGATTACCGTCCCCGCCACCAGCGCAAACCTAGGCATCGGCTACGACACCCTCGGCATGGCCGTCAGCCTCTACTCGCACTTCACCTTCGAGCGCGCCGATAAGCTCACCATCACGGGCTGCCCCGAGGAGTTCCAAAACGAGAATAACCTGGTCTATGTGAGCTTTGTCGATGCTCTGGCCGCCTGGGGCGAGCCGGCCTTCCCCGTCGCTATCGACATTCAGACCGACGTGCCCGTCGCCCGCGGCCTGGGTTCCAGCTCCACCTGCGTCGTCGCCGGCATCATGGCTGCCGCCGCGCTGGCAGGTCACACCGTCGACCGCGCCGAGCTCGTCCGCATCGCCACCGAGGTCGAGGGCCATCCCGATAACGTCGCCCCCGCTATCCTGGGCGGCGCCGTCTGTTCCTTTACGCCGACCGACTCGCTGCCCCAGTGCCTGCGCTACGAGGTAAGCGACAAGCTTCGTTTTGTTACTGTGATTCCGCCCTACGAGGTGCATACGAGCGAGGCGCGCAAGGTTGTGCCGCAGGAGATTCCACTCTCCACCGCCGTATGGCAAATGGGCCGCATCGCCGGCATGACGCGCGGCCTGGAGACCGGTGACCTTGACCTGATTGCCGCCGCCAACGACGACCGCATCCAGGAGCCCTATCGTCGCCGCCTCATCCCCGACTACAACGCCGTGCGCGACACCTGCCTTAACGGAGGCGCCAAGACCATCTGGATCAGTGGCTCCGGCTCGACCCTCATGGCCGTGACCGACGACACCATCGTGGCAAAGTTCCTACAGGTCAAGCTGCGCGAGCAGTTCCCCAAGTGTGATACTCATATTCTGACGTGCGACACGGAAGGCGCTCAAATCGAGTACCTGTAGACATCCTCCCCATATACCTGTCCGGGACGGTCGGGGTGTTCCCTCAAAATCGTCCTCGCGCATGAAGGCCCCTTGTCCTGCTCCTACGGAGCAACGGACAAGGGGCCTTCGCGCTGCGGAATGATTTTGAGGGAACACCCCCAACCGTCCCTGCCTTTACCTTGCTGAGGATGTCTACAGGGACCCACGCTTTGAAGGGGCGCCAGGCTAATAGTTTGGCTTTTTATTGGTAGGGGCTCTTGCTGGGGTGGGGCACTTATTAGAGGCAGGCCTCGGCGATGCGCTTCTTGAGTTCGTCGATGCCGGTGCCGGTTTGGGAGCTTGTGATGATCACGTTCTCGGCCGGGACGTTGAGTTGCTTTTTGATGGCTGCTGCTTGGCGGGCCTGCTGGGTGCGGCTGAGCTTGTCGGCCTTGGTGAGGCAGACGATAAAGTTGAACTCGTTGCCCTGCAGGTAGTCGATCATGTCATGGTCGAGCTTGCTGGGGTCGTGACGAATGTCCACGAGCGACACGACGAGGTTAAAGCTGCGCTCCGAGTCGAAAAAGTCGCCGATGAGCTCGGCCCAACGATCGCGCTCTGCCTTGGAGCGACGGGCGAAGCCGTAGCCCGGCAGGTCAACAAAGTGCACGTCGTCGGCCTCGAAGAAGTTGATGTTGCTCGTCTTGCCCGGTGTGCTCGAAACCTTGACCAGGTTTTTGCGGCCAAAGAGCTTGTTCATGATCGACGACTTGCCCACATTGGAGCGGCCGACAAAACTCACCTCGGGACAGGTAGACTCGGGAATCTGGGAAACTTTGCCGTAGCTGGCGACGAACTTGGCAAGCTGATAGTTAATGGAATCGGCCATGGACACTCCTTGGTTGTAGGTTCTTACAACATGGGCGCGCTACTGTGCTGCGGCGATGCGACGAACGATGTCGAGCGTAATGCCACTGGCAGTGCGGGCATACTCGTCCAGGTCGAACTCGCGCTCGCAAAACGCGTCGTACGCCTCGTCACAATTATCGCTGATAGCGCGCAACACCAGGCAATCGACACCATTCTTGGTCGCAATATGCGCAATCGCGGCACCCTCCATCTCAACGCAATCGGCATGCGTTGCCTCGATGGCGGCATTGCGCATGACGTCACCGGTCACAAAACGGTCGCCCGTAGCGATGATACCGCGCAGGAACTGCTTGGGGTCTTCGTCCGAGGCAGCCTCGTCTGCAATGACATTGACAAAGCCATGCTCGGTAAGCACGGCAGCGGCAACATCAACCAATGCCGGTGTCGAGGCAAACTCCTCGAGCTCCGGCGCGGACTCCGCGATAAGCGCCGTATCGGTATCCAGGTAGCGCAAGCACTCGCCGATAACCACGTCATTGATGTGGAGCTTGGGGTTCAGACCACCCGCGATGCCCGAGAACACAACAGCCCGCGGGGCATATTTGCTAACGAGGTGCTGCGTTGCGGCGGCGGCATTCACGGTGCCCATACCCGCCGTCGTGGCAACCACCGTCAAGCCGTCCAGCTCGCCGCTCACGACGGTCAAACCCGCTTCCTGCGACACGTGGGCACCGTTCAGCTCTTCCTTGATCTGCGCAACCTCTTTTTCGAGCGCGCCAATGATTGCGATGGTTGCCATGCCATTCCCCAAACCTGTGAAAACTGCTTATCCACGGTATGGTACCAGCATTTTGGCTCAGCCGCGCCATGCGAAGTCGCTACGCCAGCGAGACTCGCATATCGTAGAGCGCCTTGGCGATCGTGGCCACCGCCTCGCACGAACGGTCGCTCCACGGCATTGAGGTCATAATGCTCATGACATAGGTACGGCCATCGACATCAATCAGCCCGGCATCGCATGTCGAATAGCAACCATCCTCGCGGATCCAACCCGCCTTGTTGCGTACCAAAACCTGCTCGTCTGCAATCCCGTCACGGATAAATGAGCGCGTTGTTGATGACAGCAGTTCAGATAACCACTGGGAGGCCTCACTGCCCCAGTTCAAATACTCACTCATCTCGCGCCACAATGTGGCCGACGTCCGTGCGCAGTAGGTTGGGAAATCGCTCATCGGATCGAGCGCGACCTCGTCTTCGACGCCAAGCGCGGCAATCCAATCCTCGTGGGCATTTTGATCAAAAGCTGCACGCAACGCGATAAACGAGTCGTTATCCGAGTTGACGACCGCGGCCTCGATGAGTTCGCGAACCGTCAGCCAGCCCATACTGTAGCCGCCGTAGATGCCCAGGGAGTCATCGAGCGATACTTGCCCCGTCTCGACCAGTGACTCGCAGACGTAGAGTGCATAGAGCGCCTTATAACTGCTCGCACCGTATACCTCGGCGTCCGCGTTATACGTCACGCCCTTGCCGCTCGACAGGTCGTAAAACACCACGCCCACGTCGCCCAATTCCTGGGCCTGATCAAGTGCATCTTGGAGCACGGCGAGACTCCCATCCTCCAGGGAGGGGATCTGGTCATCAACCAGTGAGAAAACCTGTACCGTTTTGCCTGCGGGGATGTCGTCAAAGCCTGCCTTCGAAAGCCTCGTCTTGAGACTCGCTGTCGACATGGTTTGACTTGCGATCGCTTTAGATTCAGAGACCTTACGTTTTGCGTCTCTACCGTTGACGCATCTGAATGCACCATTCGCTCCGAGGCATACGTTTTAACCGTTACTCCGAAGATAATAACCGCCAGCGCCAGCATTCCAAAAGCAGCATTTTTTGCCGCGCGGATGTGAGCGTCACCATGGCCGCGTAAAGACGAACCCTTTACCTCATACTTGTCGCCATGCTGCGGCACATACCTATCACGCGATACGCTGTTTCGCACGTGGTCTCATGACTGCTACCGGTCGTATACGAGCAGCATTATACCGAGCTGGCATTTCTTTCCCAAGTTACTCAACGCCGTCTAAGGTGTCTCTAAAGAAACCACAAGCGTTTCTATGCATTTCCGCTAATTCTGTTGCTCATATCTACCCATAACGCAGTTGCGGTGGAATAGTTCCTGTTTGGGCAGCATTTGCCTTGAAACAGGGACTATTCCACCGCAACTTATAAGGATGAGGGGTGTGGAGGTTGTAGTTCGCTAGCCGATGGCGGACTTGAGCTCGGCGCGGCGCTTTTTCATGCCGGTCATAACGGCGTTGCGCAGCTCGGGCATGCGCGCGGTATCCATCTGGGGTACGCCCTCGAGCTTGTAGGGAATCCCCAGTTGCTCGTACTTAGCGACGCCCATCGTGTGATACGGCAGCATCTCCAGACCAACCACGTTATGCCACGGAGCGATCAGGCGACCGAGCTTCTCGCACTCCTCTACCGTATCGGTAATGCCCGGCACCACCACGTGGCGGATAACAACCTTGATCCTGCGACGCGCCAGCTCATCACCAAACGCCAGAATGCGCTCGGGATCGCAACCGGTCAGCTTTTTATGCTCGACGGGATCGGCGTGTTTAATGTCGAGCAACACCATATCGGTCTCGTTGAGCACGGCATCGAACTTTTCGGGATGCGCGGGGTCGAAGGCGTAGCCACAGCTATCCAGGCAGGTATGCACACGGCCGTCGGGGTTGTTATGCATAGCGCGGAACAGGTCGGCCAAAAACGCGGGCTGCAGGAGCGGTTCGCCGCCGGACACCGTAATGCCACCGCTGCTGTAAAACTCATGGTTGCTCTGGAACTCATCCATCAGGTGCTCGACGGTCACCATGGTACCGCCGTTAACCGACCAGGTATCGGGATTGTGGCAATACGCGCAGCGCATGGGACAGCCCTGAACAAACACCACAAATCGGATGCCGGGTCCGTCGACTGTTCCCATCGTCTCGATTGAATGCACGCGGCCAAGGACAAACGCAGAGTCCTCGGGACGAGCGTCCACACCCTCAAGCGTCATTTCTGCCATTCGCGCTACCTTGCCTCTCCTTGGATACAACCAATTAAAATGCCAGAACCATTCTAGCCCATGCGTTTGCGTTTAAACGTCTCGGGCTAGAATGGCACGTTTTAATCTATCCCCCATCACCATGGCTGGGGTCTACGTCGAGATGTCAGGCTGAAGAGTGCTCGCCCGCGGCCTTTATGCCTTAAGCGTAAGTACCGCGCCGAAAGCAGTCGGGCCACAGTGGCTCGAGATGACGCCGCCGACCTGAGTCCAGGTAACGTCCTTAAAGCCCAGCTCGTGCGCATAGACCTCCATGTTGTCGCGCAGCTCCTCGGAAAGACCCACCGAATACGCCAGGCCAATGTGCGAGTAGTCAATCTCGCCCTTCGCAACCATGTGATCAATAAAGGCACGGGCGCACTTGAGCATAGAACCACGGAACTTCTTGGTTGCCACAAACTTGCCGCCCGTCACCTCAATGCAGGGTTTAATCTTGAGCAGATGGGCGCCGAGGAACGCCATGTTGGATAAGCGACCGCCCGCCTTAAGGAAGGCAAGGTCGGTGGGGACAAAGCCCAGCAACACGCGATCCATGACCGAGTTAGTAAAGGCGAAAATCTCATCGACGGTGGCATCCGGATGAGCCTCGATATACTTGGCGGTCTCGACGACAATGAGCGACTGACCGACCGAGACAAAGCGCGTATCCATGGAGAAGACGTAGTCGCGGCCCGCAGCAGCAATCTTAGAGGACTGATGCGAACAGGTCGTGACCTCGGAATAGGCAAGATGCAGAATGGTCGCATCGGGCTGCTCGGCATGGATACGGTCATATACGCGTGAGAAATCCGCAGGCGCGCAGCCGCTGGTCTTGGGCATTACGCCGAGCTCATTGCAACGCGAGTAAATCTCGAGCGGATCGATTGAACCGTCCTCGACGGTCTCGTCGCCAACCGTGACATGCATGGGCACGCGAACGATGCCATAGCGTTCGCAGAGCTCCGGTGTCACATCCGACCCAGACTCAACCACGATCACATACTTGCCCATTATCATCACGACCCATCTCGACGTTGGCCTTTTTATTACACACACGCCCGTCGCCTGGTTTGGACAACGGTCCTAAGCGCCAAAGAGACGCCGCCCCTTGCACACAACAAAGGACAGCGTCTCCCTGGAAAACTCCGTGCTTGCTGAGATTTTACACGGTTTATAAGTGAGTGTTACTTACTCCGCAAACGGTAGCTATATGCGATAAACGGTAGCCACCAAATAAGCAATCCGAACGCTCAACCCATCAGGAGAGTTCCGCCTAAAGGGTGACTACATAGGACCCCCGCCGGGCCGGTTTGGGTTACTTTCCAAAACATTCCGCAGGACGCAAAGAGGCTCGCCGCACGAAGTGCGCAGCGAGCCTCTTTGCATGTCCGAGGACGTTTTGGGAGGTAACCCAAACAGCCCCGGCGATCCTGCGGGAGTTAAACCCCTTTAGAACTTGTTGTGGAAGGTACGGGAGATGACCTCGTCCTGCTGCTCCTTGGTGAGCGTGTGGAAGTTCACGGCGTAGCCGGAAACGCGAATGGTCAACTGCGGGTACTTCTCGGGGTGAGCCTGAGCATCGAGCAGCGTCTCGCGGTTGAAGACGTTGATGTTCAGGTGGTGGCCACCCTTCTCGGCGTAAGCGTCGAGCATGTGGACCAGGTTATCGGCCTGAGTCTCGGGAACTTCAGAAACCTTCATGATGTGTCTCCTTCGATTGATAGGCGCCGGCCGAAACCGGCGCGCTAATCAGTAATCGTTATTGTCAGTATACCACTAACAATAGTTACTCGCCCAGCTGATCAAGGTCGATATCGCCAAAGAACACCTGGTCCTCCTTGCCGAGCGCGCCCGGGATGATGGAGAAGGTGTTGGAGATACCGTCCTGAGCATCGCGGAACGGGAGCTTGGAAACCGAAGACAGCGAAGCGATGGCGCCGTGGCTATCGCGCGTGTGCATGGGGTTAGCACCCGGGGCGAAGGGCTGGCCAGCCTTGCGGCCGTCAGGGGTGGAGCCGGTCTTCTTGCCGTACACGACGTTGGAGGTAATGGTCAGAACCGAAGTCGTGGGCACGGAGTTGCGGTAAGTGTCGTTCATGCGGATGTACTCCATGAACTGGTGCACAACGTCGTGAGCGATCTGGTCGACGCGGTCGTCGTCGTTGCCGTACTTGGGGAACTCGCCCTCGGTCTCGAAGTCGACAATGATGCCGTTCTCGTCGCGGACGGGGTGAACCTTAGCGTACTTGATGGCGGACAGGGAGTCAGCCACGACGGAAAGGCCAGCGATGCCCGTAGCGAACCAGCGGTGCACGTGCTTGTCGTGCAGAGCCATCTGAATGCGCTCGTAGCAATACTTGTCGTGCATGTAGTGAATGATGTTGAGGGAGTTGACGTACACGCCAGCGAGCCACTTCATCATGTCGTTGTACTTGGCCACAACGTCGTCGTAATCGAGCGTATCGCCCTCGACGGCGCGGTACTTGGGGCCGACCTGCTTCTTGGAAACCTCGTCAACACCACCGTTGAGTGCGTACAGCAGGCACTTGGCCAGGTTGGCGCGGGCGCCGAAGAACTGCATCTCCTTGCCGATGCGCATGGAGGACACGCAGCAGGCAATGCCGTAATCGTCACCGTGGTAGACGCGCATGAGGTCGTCGTTCTCGTACTGGATCGAGGAGCTGGCGACGGAAGCCTTGGCGCAGAACTTCTTGAAGTTCTGGGGCAGGTGGGTCGACCACAGGACGGTCATGTTGGGCTCGGGGCTGGTGCCCATGTTCTCGAGCGTGTGCAGGTAGCGGAAGCTCATCTTGGTAACGAGCGTACGGCCGTCGACACCCATGCCGCCGATGGACTCGGTGACCCACTGCGGGTCGCCGGTGAACAGCGCCTGGTACTCGGGGGTACGGGCGAACTTGACCATGCGAAGCTTCATGATGAAGTGATCCACGAACTCCTGGATCTGCTCCTCGGTGAAGGTGCCGTTGGCAAGGTCGCGCTCAGCGTAGATGTCGATGAACGTGGAGGTGCGGCCGATGGACATAGCGGCGCCGTTCTGCTCCTTGACGGCAGCGAGGTAGGCAAAGTACATCCACTGGATGGCCTCCTGCGTGTTGGCAGCAGGCTTGGAGATGTCGAAACCATAGGTCTCGGCCATCATCTTGAGCTCGCCGAGGGCGCGGATCTGCTCCTGCAGCTCCTCGCGATCGCGGATGTTGTCGGCAGTCATGACCGTCGGAGTGGAAGCCTTCTGGGCCTCCTTGTCCTTGATAAGGTAGTCGACGCCGTACAGGGCAACGCGACGGTAGTCGCCGATGATGCGGCCGCGGCCATAGCCATCGGGCAGACCGGTGATGATGTGAGCCGAACGGCAAGCGCGCATCTCGGGGGTGTAGACATCGAAGACGCCGGCGTTGTGGGTCTTGCGCTCGAAGGTGTAGCGCTCGACAACGCTCTCGTCAATCTTGTAGCCGTGCTGGCTGGCAGCTTGGCAAGCGATGCGGATACCACCGTTGACGTGCAGCGCGCGCTTGAGCGGCTTGTCGGTCTGGAGGCCGACGATGGTCTCCATATCACGATGGGCATTATCGATGTAGCCAGCGGGGTGGCTCACGATGCCCGTGACGGTCTTGGTGTCCATGTCGAGGACACCGCCCTGCTCGCGCTCCTTGAGCAGCAGGTCGAGAACCTCGCCCCACAGCACCTTGGTACGCTCGGTCGGGCCAGCGAGGAACGACTCGTCGCCCTCATAGGGGGTGTAGTTCTTCTGGATGAAGTCTCGGACGTCGACCTCTCCCGTCCAGATACCTTCCTTGAAGCCTTCCCATGCCTCCTGCATTGTGTAACCACGCTCCTAGTTACGTGTAATGCGGTGCTCTCTCACACCGCTGCTTATTGAATTCTTGAATGTTCGGCTTGCACCACTGGCTTCTTCCGTTCTTCACCACACGTTGGTGCAGGGAAAAACGTTTGTCTACCTTGGAACTGCAACCCAAAACCCAAGATTTCACCCGTTTGAGAAGGATAACATAGCCACCCTCTCCATCTGGGCTGTTATGTGTTTCTTTTTTTATAACATTATGGTGTTTTTAACAAATCCGCAGGAAATGCGCGTGCGAGCAACTACCGTTCACCGATTTGTCTGATATTTCCCCTTGCCTTTGTACGACCTTCACTCTAGCTGTTATGCCAGCTTTAGCAGGGTAAAGTGTTCCAGAGACTCCGGGCGAAAACAGGGAGGCCACGGAGAATTACCCCGTGGCCTCCCTGCGTTGACTTGATATGAGGTTCGATTATCGCGTACGCGCTATGCAGTGGCAGCGACCTTGTCGGTCGCAGCCTTCTTGCTGTCGCCGTGACCCTGGCCCTCAAAATGCTTGTAGCACCAGCTGGTGACCAGCGGGGTCAGAATGGCCGTCACGATAGCGCAGGCTGCGACCTGAGCCGTAGCCGTTGCGAGCACCTCGCCGCCGTACATGGCCTCGTTGACGCTTGCCATAGCAGCAGGCGTTGCCACGTTGGCGCCGGCGCAGCTGGAGATTGCCGCACCTGCGACACCGGTGCCACCGGTGAGCTTGTCAACCGCGACAACGGGGATGGCAAAGACCACCGAGCAGATTACACCGAGCAGAATGCCGGGAAGACCGCCGTTGACGAGCTGGCCAAAAGTCATGGTCGAGCCCATGGCAAAGAAGACGAGCACGATGATGGCAGACAGCGCCGGGGCCATCATCTTCTTAAAGCTGGGGAACAGGTTGCCCAGGATGATACCGACGACGATCGGCAGGATGGCGCCCACAAGCGACCAGCCGATGGGAGCCTGGCCGGCAGCACCGAGCACGATCATCGTGACCGGAGGACCGACGACCAGCGTGGTGATGGCGACGGCACCGCGCTCGGCCTCATTGCCCATGGTGCCCATCAGGCCAGCATACATAGCGTTGTTGGCGCCCGTGCAAGCGGCCAGCATTACCATGGCAGAGATGCCAAACAGGTTGTCGTTGAACACATAAAGGATAAGCAGCGACACGGCAACGACCACGATCTGCTTAACGGCGATGATGATGGCACCGCGGGCAGCGGCGGCAGGGGCGCTCTTAAACGAAATCGTCGTACCGACGATCAACAAAAAGGCGCCCACGAGCGGGCTTGCGCCCTGCTGAGTCATGCCGAGCGTAAAGCTGCCGAGCGTCTTGAGCAGGTCGGGAAACAGCGTGTTGAGCAGACAGCCCAGCAAAAGCGGCACCAAGATATTGGCACCCGGGATGGAGGACATCTTAAAGAACGGCTCTTTTGCCGCCGGCGCCTCCACCGCAGTTGATTCACTCATATTTTTCTCCTTTGGATGCGCGCGAATCGTAGCCGCACGCGCCTGTATCAGAAAGACGGCGACGGCCCCGAGTCGCAGGGGCCGCCGCCGAACTATTGCCGCGGGGTATTACCCGTCCAGGACGATACCGCCGTCGCAGTCGCCGATCTCGCCGTTCACGAAGCTGGCGAGGTCAGATGCGAAGAACAGCACCATCTGTGCAGGCTCGCTTGCCTGAGCAGCGCGGCCCAAGGGGATACCGTTGATGATGCGCTGGGAGTTTTCGTCAGAGAGAATCGAGGTCATGTCGGTAAGCGTGAGCGACGGGCAGACGGCGTTGCAGCGGATGCCGAACTTGCCGCCCTCCTTGGCGACTGCCTTGGTCAGGCCGTTAACGCCGGCCTTGGAGCTGGCGTAAGCCGCGGTGCCAAGCAGGCCACCACCGATCTTGCCGGCCACGGAGCTCACGTTGACGATGGTGCCGGCGTGGGCCGCCTTAAAGTGCGGGTACACGGCGTTCATCATGGTAAAGGTGCCGTTGAGGTTGATGTCGATGGTGCGACGCCACTCGGTGTCGTCGATCTCGTCGAACTTCTTGGTGCTGATGACGCCGGCGCAGTTGATCAGAATGTTGGTCTGGGGCAGATCGGCGAAAATCTGCTCGACGGTCTCGCGTGCCTTGGCCGCATCGGCAACATCGAGCTGATAGAACTTGTTGCCCTCGCCGAGCTCGGCGGCCGCGGCCTCGCCCTTAGCGGCGTTCCTTGCGATGAGCGCGACGTGTCCTCCGCCCGCAACGATGCCCTTGGCGATCTCGAGGCCAATGCCCTGAGTGCCGCCGGTAACGATCGCGGTTTTACCCGTGAAGTCAAATGCCATGACTCCAACCCCCTTATTTTTGGTGTCTCCTTGCGGGAAGTTGGAGCATCGCACGTGGCGATAAATGAGTCCCAGTCGTCATGGTGGTGACAACCCCTCGCCTAACCGCGTGCATCATAGCTCTTTGAAACGTTTCATCAGTTGAAATTAGTGAACTGTTTATACGACCTTTATATCGCCCAGCTCCCCAGTAGATTTCTAGGCATGTCCCAAAAAATCTACTGTATAGGATGCTCGTGCGGGGGTATTATCTTTCACCAAAAATAGTTTCTAGTGTTAGGGGTTTTCGGTGGAAGATACCGATTTCCGCGAGCTCGGACGCCAGCTCTTTACCGAGTTCGGCAGCATGCACCAGCGCATTTCGCGCTTTACGGACCAGGCTCTGAGCGGCGAGATGGCCGTCATGCGCGCGCTCATGCTCGCCGGTGGCTCGCTCACGCCAAGCGAGCTCGCCGATCGTGCTTGGGTCTCGAGCGCCCGCATCGCCAATATCCTTCGCGCCCTCGAGGCCAAGGGTTGGATTGTGCGCGAGCACTCGACGACCGACCGTCGCCGCGTGCATGTGACCGTCACCGACAAGGGACGTCAAGGCGTCGAAACCAAACGTCGAGAATTAGAGGACCGCACTGCAGCCTTCCTCGAGCAGCTCGGCGAAGCAGATACCCAAGAGATGGTGCGTCTTTTGAGGCGAGCCAACCAGATCATCGACCACAACCAAGAAAGGAGAGATGCCGAGTGAGGATTCTCAAGCTCTTTAAGAAGCATATCCTGGCGCTGCTTGCAGCAATCGTGCTTATCGTGATCAGCTGCAATGCCGATCTGGCGCTACCCACCTATATGAGCGACATCGTCGACGTGGGCGTGCAGCAGGGAGGCATCGCCTCGCCCGTGCCCGACACCATCCGCGCCGAATCGCTCGACGACCTTGAGCTCTTTATGAGCGCCGAGGACGCCAAGACGGTGGAGGCTGCGTTTGGCAAGGCCGACAAGAACGGCATCCGCACCTACAAAGGCACCGAGGATGAGCGCGCCGACGGCAGCAAGCTCGCCAATATCATGAGTCTGCCAGAGACCGTCGTCCTGGCGCTCAACCAGGGCATTGACGCCGACTCCATGGGCGACATGACCGGCGAGGGCAGCGAGCCCGGCAGCGCCCAGCAGGCCATGCCCTCCCCCGAGCAAATGGCCGCCATGACGCCCGAACAGCTCGCCGAGATGCAGCAGAAGGCCACGGCGGCCCAGAACATGCAAAAGCAGATCGATTCCGATGGCGGCAAAATCACCATGAAGAGCCTGCGCCTTGGTATCGATGGTGGCCTAATCGACCAGAGCAAGCTCGTCGATGGCGCCAACGAGATGGCCGACAAAATGGGCCCCATGTCGGGCTCCATCGTTACCCAGCGCGCCGTGACCTACGTACAGGATGAGTACAAGGCGCAGGGCATCGACCCCGCCGACGTGCAGAACGCCTACCTGGGCCACATGGCAACCACGATGTTCGGTCTGTGCCTGGTGTCGCTCGTCGCCACTATCCTGACCGGCGCCGTGGCTTCGCGCACCGCCTGCTCCATTGCCCGCGACCTGCGCCGCGAGACCTTCAACAAGGTCATGCACTTCTCTCCGGCCGAGGTGGGCAAATTTAGCCAGGCCTCGCTCATCACCCGCTGCACCAACGACATTCAGCAGATCCAGATGGCGGCAACCCTGTTTATCCGCATGTGCCTGATGGCGCCCGTCATGGGCATCGTCGCGGTCATGCGCGTCCTGGCCAACCACACCGGCCTAGAGTGGACCATCGCCGTGGCCATCATCGCGGTGTCGGCCGTCGTCGGCGTGCTCATGGGCCTCACCATGCCCAAGTTCAAAAAGATGCAGAGCTTTGTGGACCGCGTGAACCTTACCGCCCGCGAGCTGCTCGACGGCCTTATGCCCATCCGCTCGTTTAACCGCGAGGAGCATGAGCTCGAGCGCTTTGACCAGGCGTCCCTCGACCTGATGACCACGCAGCTCTACACCAACCGAGCCATGAGCTTTATGATGCCGCTCATGATGCTGGTCATGAACTGCATCACCGTGCTTATCGTCTGGTTTGGTGCGCAGGGCGTATCCGACGGCGTGATGCAGGTCGGCAACATGATGGCGTTCATCTCCTACACCATGCAGATCGTCATGGCGTTTATGATCCTCACCATGGTTTCGGTCATCCTGCCCCGCGCCGAGGTCGCAGCCGAGCGCGTGGAAGAGGTCATCACTTGCCCCACGAGCATCAACGACCCCGCCTCGCCCAAGGTGCCTGCGGCCAGCGCTCCGCGCGGTGAGCTCGCCTTCCGCGACGTAAGCTTCCAGTATCCCGATGCCCGCGCCGATGTCATCAGCGGCGTGAACTTCACCACACATGCCGGTCAGATGCTCGGCATCATTGGCTCCACGGGCTCGGGCAAGTCCACGCTTGTGCAGCTGATTCCGCGCTTGTACGACGTCACGGGCGGCAGCATTTCGCTCGACGGCGTCGATGTGCGCGATATGACCCTTTCCGAGCTGTGCCGCCGCATTGGTTACATCCCGCAGCAGGGTCGCCTGTTCTCGGGAACCGTCGAGAGCAACCTTAAGTTTGCCGGCGACATGGTGAGCGATGACGACATGCGCCAGGCGGCACACATCGCCCAGGCCGAGGACTTTATCGCCGAGCGTGAGGGCGGTTACAACTCCCCCATCAGCCAGGGCGGCTCCAATGTTTCGGGCGGTCAGCGCCAGCGTCTGGCCATCGCCCGCGCCCTGGCCAAAAAGCCCGAGGTCGTGGTGTTCGATGATTCGTTTAGCGCCCTCGACTACAAGACCGACGCGCGCCTGCGCGAAGAGCTGGCCAAGAACGTCACCGACGCCGCGCTGGTAGTCGTGGCCCAGCGCATCGCGACCATCATGCACGCCGATCAGATCATCGTGCTCGACGACGGTCACGTAGTGGGCACCGGCACGCACGAGGAGCTGCTCCACGGCTGCCCGGCGTACCTGGAAATCGCACAATCGCAGCTTTCCGCCGAGGAACTGGGGCTTACCCAAGAAGAGATTGCAGCCGTTATGGAAGGAGGCGAGCGCTAATGGCGGACGAGACCAAGACTCAGATTCCCAAGCCCACCCGCCAGCGTGGACCCATGGGCCGCATGGGTGGCATGGGTCGCGGCGAAAAGGCCAAGGACTTTAAGGGCACCATGAAGCAGCTGCTCGGCTATATCGGCCAGCACAAGATTGCCGTGTTCGCCGCCGTCGCCTTCGCCGTGTGCTCGGTCGTCTTTAACATTGTGGGACCCAAGGTGCTCGGTCAGGTTACGACCAAGCTGTTCGAGGGCCTGGTTGCCAAGGTCAACGGCACCGGCGATGTCGACTTTGCCTGGATCGCCAAGACGCTCGGCTTTTTGCTCTGCCTGTACCTGGCGAGCTCGGCCTGCAGCCTGATCCAGGGCTGGCTCATGACTGGCGTCACGCAAAAGATCTGCTACCGCATGCGTAAGGAGATCGCCGCCAAGATCGCCGTCGTGCCGATGAGCTACTTTAACGGCCATAGCAAAGGTGACGTGCTCAGCCGCATCACCAACGACGTCGACACGCTCGGCCAATCGCTCAACCAGAGCGTGACACAGCTTATTATGTCCGTGACGCAGATTATCGGCGTGCTTGTCATGATGCTGTCGATCAGCCTGCCGCTCACCGGCGTCACCGTGCTCACGCTGCCGGCAGCCGCGATTATCCTGATGGTGATGATTCATTTCTCGCAGCCGTACTTCCGCGAGCAGCAGCAGGTCTTGGGCACCGTCAACGGCATTATCGAGGAGGACTTTGCCGGCCAGAACGTCATTCAGGTGTTCGACCGCGCCGAGGCCTCGATCGAGGAGTTCGACCGTCAAAACGACCGCCTGTTTATTAGCGGCTGGCGCTCGCAGTTCCTGTCGGGCCTGATGATGCCGCTTATGAGCCTGGTGGGCAACATGGGCTACGTGGGCGTTGTCGTGGTGGGCGCACAGCTCGCGCTGACCGGCAATGCCACGCCCGGCGATATCCAGAGCTTTATCCAGTACGTGCGCAATTTTACGCAGCCCGTGCAGCAGCTGGGCAACGTGAGCAATACGATGCAGTCGATGGCCGCCGCCACCGAGCGCGTGTTTGAGTTTTTGGCCGCGCCCGAGGAGGAGCAGAAGGCCGACGCGCAGATCCCCGAGGCGCGCCCTGGTCACGTGGAGTTCGACCACGTCAAGTTTGGCTACACGCCTAACAAGACCATCATCCACGACTTTAGCTGCGAGGCTAAGCCCGGCCAGACCATCGCCATCGTCGGCCCCACCGGCGCCGGCAAGACCACGCTGATCAAGCTGCTGCAGCGCTTTTATGACGTGGACGGCGGCTCGCTGCGTGTCGAGGGTATCGACGTGCGCAACTGGGACCGCGCGGCACTGCGCGGCGAGTTTGCCATGGTGCTGCAGGATACTTGGCTGTTTAACGGCACCATCCGCGAGAACATCCGCTACGGACGCCCCGACGCGACCGATGCCGAGGTCGAGGCCGCCGCACGCGCCGCACGCTGCGACCACTTTATCCATACGCTCGCCTGCGGTTATGACTTTATGATTAACGAGGAAGGCACCAACCTGTCGCAGGGTCAACGCCAGCTCGTGACCATTGCGCGCGCGATTTTGGCCGACCGCCCGGCGCTGATTCTGGACGAGGCGACCTCCAACGTGGATACGCGCACCGAGGAGCTGATCCAGCGCGCCATGGATGCGCTGATGCAGGGCCGTACGAGCTTTGTCATCGCGCATCGCCTGTCGACGATCCGCAACGCCGACGTGATCCTGGTGATTCGCGACGGCGATATCGTCGAGAAGGGCACGCACGACGAGCTGCTCGCCCAAGGCGGCTTCTACGCCGACCTGTACAACTCGCAGTTCGACGAGGCGGCGTAAAAACCGGCGGCAAACAACCGCAATGCCCAGAAAACGGGGGTGCAGTTCACTCTGCGCCCCTGTTTTTGTGCTCCGTGATGCGCGCGCTGCCTGTTTGAGACCCGGATGGCTATCTCTCTAGAACCTAGTGGGCAAAAAAGGGTAAATATGAGTACTGTTACCTTTTTAGTAGCAGACAGAAATGCCTCAAATGACCCTTTCGCGCCTAATATGCGCCTTCAAATTGATTACAACGCACTTATACGAACTTATATGGGCCAACGTTAATGAACATATTTATCATTATGTCTATTATCTCGCCAGACTGATATGATACTACGCTAGCAACAGTACTCATATTTGGCATTTTTTGACCACGGCCCTCTGGGATTGCGTCGAGAGGGGCGAGGCTGGAGTGTTTGCGGTGGGTGTGGGGCTCAGAAACGACGCTCGGGGCAGCGAGGTGTCGTGGGGCAAAGCAACCTGTCCCCTTTGCACCAAAACCTTGACAAGGAGTGTCCCCGAGTGCCGGCACAAAAGGAACGTCCCCATCTGCCGCATCCGGAGCAAGACAACGCCCCAGGTTGAGCATACCGACTTGACGGCTGCGGGAACGTCGATGTTTTGGAAACGACAGACACTATGACCCAATCCGAGGGCACTAAAAAGATAGGAGCCCCCGCT
>JACXXQ010000208.1_pt1 | contig 38357 bp, 36 predicted proteins | sample 8621361 | NCBI WGS metagenome assembly JACXXQ01 (sample SAMN15503820, study PRJNA645414) | gut metagenome | isolation source: feces | host: Bos taurus | place: USA | collected 2016 | reverse complement strand
TAAAGAAGAAGCTGCAGCCTTTGCTCTGATAGCCTGTCCCAAGGGATACCAGGTCCTGTCCATTGATCTGCCTGGTCATGGAGAACGTCAGAATCGAGATGAGGTATTTACCCCATGGACAGCAGTACCAGACATTCAAGCTGCGCTGCATTGGTCAAAGCAGCACTGGAAAACGGTCTCTCTCCGTGCCAACAGCATCGGAGCTTATTTTGCTATGCTGGCCTTGGACACACCCCGTCGCGCTCTACTTGTCTCCCCTATTGTGGACATGGAACGCTTGATTTTGACTATGATGGGCTGGGCCGGAGTGTCGGAGGAACAACTAAAGGAGCAGGGTGAAATCGCCACCTCTTTTGGCCAAACCCTATCCTGGACGTATCTATGCTGGGTACGGGAGCATCCAGTCCACCATTGGGACTGCCCTATCTGCATTCTCTACGGAAGTGGGGACAATATGACTCCCCGTCATACTGTGGAAGAGTATACTCATCAACACAATGCTAAGCTCACTGTGTTGGAAGGTGGAGAACACTGGTTTCATACACCGGAACAACATGCTGCGCTGCAAAAATGGGAGGAAACAGAGGTTTGAACCGGAAAGAATGTTTGATTTGTCGGGCGCCCCTGGAATATCTGATCCAGGATGAGATCATGGAGTGCGCTATCTGCCATAAAAAAGAACCCAGCAAAACGCGCTGCGTAAAAGGACACTATGTGTGCAATGACTGCCATACCCAGGGCATGGACAGCATCTTTGGCCTGTGTCTCTCTGAGACCTCCAAAGACCCTGTGGCCATTGTCCGACGGATGATGAATCTCCCCTTCTGCCATATGCACGGCCCGGAACACCATGTCATGGTGGGAGCCGCTCTGCTCACCGCCTATAAAAATGCCGGAGGCAGCTTGGATTTGGAAGCCACCCTTCGCGAGATGTACAGCCGGGGCAAAGAAGTTCCCGGCGGAGCCTGCGGCTTTTGGGGCGCCTGCGGGGCTGGGATCAGTGCGGGACAGTTTTTGGCCATTGCCACGCAGTCCACACCACTGGCCCAGGAACCTTGGGGGCTGAGCAACCAGATGACCGCTCGGGCGCTGGAAAGCATCGGCAAGGCGGGCGGCCCCCGGTGCTGTAAACGGGATTCCTTTTTGTCCATCCTGGCCGCTATTGACTTTACCCGGGAGCATCTTGGGGTGGAGATGGAACGGACTCTCCCCGTCTGCTCTTACAGCAGTCAAAACAACCAGTGCATCGGCAAGCGCTGCCCCTTCTCTGTTGCCAACCACAAAAAGCCCAAGGTGGCTTTTCTCTGCGTTCACAACTCCTGCCGCAGCCAGATGGCCCAGGCACTGGGCAAAAAACTGGCCGGCGATGTGTTTGATAGCTTTTCTGCCGGCACTGAACCCGGCGCCCGAATCAATCCCGACGCGGTACGCCTGATGAAACAGGTACACGGCATCAATATGGAACAGACCCAGTACAATAAACCGCTCTCCGACCTTCCGCCGGTAGATATCGTCGTTACCATGGGCTGCAATGTCCAGTGTCCCACGTTCCCCTGTTCCCATCGGGAGGATTGGGGCCTGGATGATCCCAGCGGCAAGGAAGATAAAGAATTTCTCGCTGTCATGACCCAAATCGAGAAGAAGGTGCTCGACCTGAAGCGCCGCATCCAGAGCGGTAAGCTGGGACCATTCTAAGAACAGGAAAACCCGGAGCTTCTGCAACTTCAGATGCTCCGGGCTTTTTGTTATCATGTTGTCCTCTGCTCCAGTTCTCTCTGGATCAGATCCACTGCAAGGGTAAAGGCTTGGATGCGCCGCTTAGCCAAGGTGATCTGAGACTTATAGCGGGCAGGGTTTTCTTTTCCCTCCAGGGTTTTGATGGTCTCTGCCAACTTATGCAGGGTGGAATCGATCTGCCGTTTGGCCTCCAGAAGTTCCTCTTCGGAATATACCATGCTTTGCCTCCTATCGGCTCTGTCTGAATGTTTTGCTCCTGTCACAATGTCTCCTCCAGCAACAACGTCTGCCGCGGAGCGCATCCCAGCTTTTTGAAGTCAGAGAACAGGCAGTCGATGCGAGTAGGCCGAACACAAATTAAGTGCATGGGAGACGGCAGTTTACGCAGAAACTCCAAAGAAATCTTTTTGCGTGCGGCGTGGTCGTTGTAAGCCTCACTGAACGGCTCTACCAACTCCGCCAAGCCCATGACCTGCATCCCATGGAGTGAGCCAAAGCCCTCGTACCGGTCATAGATGGCCAGACACACATGGGGATTCTTTTCAAGGCCAATGAATTTCTTGCCCCCCTCACTGAACATCCAGAAGCAGCCGTCGTGCCAGCTGTACTCAATAGGGGTACAGCGCACATAGTCCCCTGTCCCGGTGGCCAGAGCGCAGGTGTTGCTGGACTGGATATACTCTTCCACCATGGAACGCAGCTTCCCGGGCTCCAGTTTGACGCTTTCCGCGTCCTTTTCCTCCCAGTAACGGGCAGCCGCTTGGTACTCTTCCTTTGTCACACAGATCCCTCCCATCTCCGTTTTCTCCAGTATAGCACAGCAGCAAGGGAAATGTCAGGAAACCGGGCGAAAGTGTGTGTTTCGCTTGGTAGATTTTTTGCTGTTCGGACGGTATACTGAAGTGCAGAACACGTAATATCAGGAGGGAACTGTTATGAGTTTAGGGAGCAGCTTATATCACGCCCGGAAGAAAAGCGGATTATCCCAGGAAAACGTGGCGGAAAAGCTGGGAGTCAGCCGCCAGACCATCTCCAAATGGGAGACCAACGAGACTCTGCCCGACATCCGGCAGTCCAAGGGACTGGCCATGCTCTACCACATGACCCTGGATGAGCTTATTGAGTACGATTTTGACGAGCAGCAGGCCCAGCAAATGATTGACAGCGTCAGTGACGAGGCTCAGTCCCGGATCGACTGGAACAAGGTATGGAGCAAGAAGTACCCGGTGCTGGCCACCTACCATAAAACGGTGCGTATCAACGACTATGCTCCGGCCCTGCGCGAGATGCTCACCCAGCTGCGGGTGGACTACGGCTATAACAACACCGATGCTCTGCTGGTGCTCAAAGATATTTTGGCCCGGGTATGGAAGGGACAAATGTAAAGTAAACAATTCCCCTATTCTATGCTTGTTGCAGAATAGGGGAATTTCATTTATGTTCTCAAAATCTGTTCCATGGATTTTCCCTTGGCCAGCTCATCCACCAGCTTATCTAGATACCGAATCTCCCGCATCAGCGGGTCTTCGATCTCCTCTACCCGGATTCCACATATCTTACCTGTAATTTTAGTCCGGTTTGGATTCAAGGCAGGAGCCTTCCGAAAGAAGTCGCCGTAGCTGGTATCAGACTGCTCCAGATGAGCAATCTCCTCCGCGGTATACCCAGTGAGCCAAGCGGTCACCTGATCAACCTCTTCCCTGCTGCGGCCCTTTTTTCCGGCCTTGTTTACCAGCAGCGGGTATAGTTTTGCAAAAGGCATCTGTGTTACATCAGTACGGGGCATATACTTCTCCTTTCCAGACCTCAGCTGCCCGCCAGAGGTTCTTGACAGGCACTTTATTTGATATTCTTATCATACCATGGGCATCCCCATCTGACAATCAAAGCGGTCTCATAGTCATAAACAATCACCCTTTTGTTTATCGGCAATCCAGTCCCAGCAAAAGTTACGATACAAATCACGCTTGACAACAACGGATAAATCCCTATAATGAACATTGTTCACATTGAGGTGATTGGATGAATACCGTTGTCACATCAAAAGAGGATATCTTAAAAACCAGCCGGGAACTGATCCAGCGAGAGGGCTGGTCGGCCGTCAATATTCGTTCAGTGGCGGCGGCCTGCGGAGTATCGGTTGGTTCCATTTACAACTACTTTGACTCCAAGTCTGCCCTGGTTGGCGCCACCGTGGAAAGCGTCTGGTGTGAGATCTTCCACCGCCCGAAGGATGGAGCTGTGTTTCAGGACACCCAGTCCTGCATTACCTGGCTGTACGAACGAATGGAATATGGCTGCAAACAATATCCCGGATTCTTTACCCTCCACTCCCTGGGCTTTATAGGGGAAGACAAATCGGACGGGAGACGGAAGATGCAGCAGACCTGGCAGCACATTTTAGAGGGATTGCACTCCGTTTTACAGCAGGACACCAAAGTGCGGCCAGATGCCTTCACAGAACAATTTACGGCGGAAAAATTTGCAGATCTTTTGTTTTCCCTAATGCTGTCAGCCTTATTGCGACAGGATTATGATCCTACCGCTGTACTGGAGATCGTCCGCAGGACTCTCTATTAAAATTCCCACAGGACAGTGGGAATTTTATATCCCAGAAATTGAACATCGTTCACTTAAGAAGGAGGACACCCATGAAAGTAAAACGAAACACCCTGCTGCTTCTGGCCTGTCTGGTGTGGAGCGCGGCGGGATTCAATATCCTACGCATCGGCCTGACGGCCTACCCAGCCTACCTCTCGGTGCTGAATTTTCTGCTGTCTGTGCTGGTTTTTGCCGTGTTTCAGCGGTTTATTTTTGGAAAACTGGTGAGAAAGCACACCAGCCGGATTATCTCTTATTTGGAGGAGCGGCATTTTTTCCTAAAATTCTTTGACAAAAAAGCCTTTGCCATTATGGCGGTAATGATGACCGGTGGAATTGGCCTGCGGGTAAGCGGACTTGCGCCAGAGCGGTTTATTGCCGTGTTTTACACCGGCCTGGGAGCTGCCCTGCTGCTGGCCGGATTGCTGTTTGGCCGAAACTTTGGCAAAGCAGTTTTTGCTGCAAATCAAAATATGGAAGAAGAAGGAGTATAAGCGATGCAGGCAATTATGGAAACTCTGTTTGATGCGGTCTATCTGGTCTCGGTCATTACCATTGGCATCCTGATGATTCGGGGCAGCAAGGGAAACCGTCAGTTCCGTTTGTTCGGCTTCATGGCGGTGGTGCTGGGCGCAGGAGACGCCTTCCATCTGATCCCCCGTGCTGTTGCTCTGTGCACCACAGGCCTTGAAAATTACACCGTTCCTCTGGGGCTGGGAAAATGGATCACCTCGGTCACTATGACAATCTTCTATGTACTGCTCTACTATGTGTGGCGGCAGCGGTACCATGTCAAGGGACAGGGCGGCCTGACCACCGCAGTATATGTTCTGGCCGGTCTGCGGATCCTTCTATGTATGATGCCTCAAAATCAGTGGCTCAGTGCCGACGCCCCCCTCTCTTGGGGTATCTACCGCAACATTCCCTTCGCTCTGCTTGGCCTGCTAGTGATCGTGCTGTTTTATCGCAGCGCCAGAGACCACGGAGACCGGGCGTTCCGCTGGATGTGGCTGACCATTGTGTTGAGCTTTGGCTTTTACATCCCTGTCGTTCTTTGGGCGGATGCCATCCCCACAATCGGGATGCTGATGATCCCCAAGACCTGCGCCTATGTTTGGACGGTACTCATCGGGTATTTCGCCATGAAGCAGGAGTGTCGATAACGTTTCGGATTTCCCATCTCACACGGCGTTTCTCTCTCTCTTTTCGAGGGATCCAACTATCTTTCAACCACTCGCTCTGCGAGTGGTTTTTTATTTTCCGCCCGGTTATCTCGGCAAAAGCTGCCGGAGGCCCAGCCAGACTCCGGTGACGCTGTCCAGATTAGAAAAGGCAGAATTGTCCTCCATAGGATTTACCGAGGATGAGAGCTTCCAGATCTTGCTGTATCTGGCCAATCCGGTACGCTTCCCGACTTGTCCGAGAATATCAAGGAGTCGCATTCCCTATAACCGACCATCCATAATCTGTCATACGCTCCCAGGGTGGCCGCGTGCCTTTCTCAAAACACTTGACAAAAGCAAGTCTCTCCGATATGCTTAACGCTGTTAACTATATATCAAGAAGGAGACATTACTTGTGGAATGGACCGATATGATGCACTTCCAGCAGCAGCTTCAAAAGGTCATGCGCTCCTTGCTCCCTTTGCGGAAGTCTTTGCTGACCGCCAGCGAGTGTGAGCTCTTGGCCCACCTGTATTTACAGCCGGAGCAAAATACCCCTGTTCTGCTCAGCCAAAGCAGCGGTATGAAAAAAGAGGCGGTGAGCCGCTGTCTGAAATCCCTCTACGAAAAGGAGTGTATCCGGAAGCAGCGCCAGGAAACAGATGAGCGCAGCTATCGGCTCTTTATTACGGAAACAGGCCTTGCCGAACTAAAAAAGGGATATGAAAGTATTTTGCAGCCCTTTTACGATCTGTGGCGCAGCTCCAGCGAAGATTTTGAAGCATTTATGTATTACGCGGACAAACTTGCCGCACACATTGAGAAAGGACAGGATAGACCCCGTGACCACGAAGTTCTATGATGCACTGCAAATGGATCCTGCTGTGCTGAAGCGGAAGATCGCCGCTTGTGACACAAGAACGGAGAAAAACTATTACTGGATCGCCATGGCCGTGCGCTCGGTACTGATCGCAGCCTTTGCCATCGTCTTTATCAGCCTGCTGTCTGGTGTGTTTGGCTCGGACAACACGCCTCTGGCTGTGGCTTTATTCTGCATGATGCTGGGGATCCGTTTTGTCAATTTCGAATACTGTATCGGCGACTCTCTTATCACTTTGGCGGCCGTGCTGGCCATTCTGGTTCTTGTTCCCAGCGCCGCCATTGTGCTTCCGCCGCTTTTCCTGATCCCGCTGCACTTTACAGCCTTTTTTGCCATGCTCTACATGACCACTCAGCGGCCCGAAATGGGAAACGGCGGCTTATATAGCTTTGCCTATGTCTATTTGACCGGCAATCCCGTGCTGGGAGAGGCCCTGGTCCGCCGCGCTCTCATGGCACTGGTGGGCTACCTGATCTGCGGAGCGATCCTGTTTGCCAAGCACCGGCATCATCATAAAACCACCCGTTTCCACCACGTCATGCGTAAATTCGATTTGTCCACACCGGTTCACCTGTGGCAGCTGCGCATGGCCCTTGGCGTGAGTCTGGTTCTGACTGCCGGGCAGGTATTCGGCGTGGAGCGGTTTATGTGGATGGGATTTGCCTGCGCGTCGCTGCTGTCGGAATATCCCTACTCCGGCAATGCGGTTGTCCGCTTCCGGCAGCGGATTGTAGGCGCTGTCGCAGGCTGCTTCGCGTTTTATGTTCTCCATTTAGTAACGCCGGAAGCCCTCCATCCGCTGATGGGTCCGTTGGGAGGGCTGTGTCTGGGTTTCTGCACCGATTACCGGTTTAAAACCGCCATGAACTGCTTCGGCGCACTGATGCTGGGAACCGGGATCTACGGACTGCAGGGCGCAGTCATTCTGCGTATTGCAGACACGTTCCTGGGCGTGACATTTGGCCTGGTATTTGCTGCACTCTTCCATCAGCTGGCAGCTGTCCGGCTTCTGCCTGATCCGGAAGCGGAGTAACCGCAGGAAAAATGAAAAACAGCACTGCCGCGCATCATGCCGGCAGTGCTGTTTTTATATTTCGGTTACTGTTCTTTGCCCGATTCCGGCTGCTGAGGTTTCATGCCCCAGAATACCACATTCATCAGCACCACAATCATCAAAACAGCCGCCATAGCTACCCAAAAGCCCATGTCCAGTCCCCACAGAGTGGTGGTTCCAAACAGGTCCAGCCAAATTTTCGTCCAGTTCATCAGTCATTCCTCCATTCTTAAAGCAGTTCGCCGTAATGCCGCACGTAGGCCTTTTTCAGGCTGGTGGCCAGAACCATATAGAGCAGGATGCAGGGGATCAGATAGGCAAAGTAGGCCGCAGGCAGAGCCACAAACCCCAACATAGCGCCAAGAGGGGTAAAGGGAATGATAGTCAGCACCGTGATTCCAGTCAAGGTCAAAAGAGTCAGCGGTGCGGAGGCTCGACTCTGGATAAAGGGCAGTTTGGGGGTCCGGATCATGTGAATGACCAGCGTCTGGCTCCACATGGATTCCACGAACCATCCCGCCTGGAACAGTCCCATATATGCCATCTGCATCTGCACCAGCTCAGTTCCGCTGAAGTGGTTGGCCAGATCGTTATACAGCACACCGCCGGATACAAACATCGGGCAGAACACAAAATACATGAAGATATACGTGGCAAAGTCGAAGATGGAGCTGGTGGGACCGATCCACAGCATAAAGCTGCCCACGCTGGAGGCATCCCACTTCCGGGGCTTTGCAATAAATTCCTCGTCTACATTGTCCCAGGGAATGGCCGTACAGGACAGGTCGTAGATCAGATTGAGGAAAATCAGATGTACGCTCATCATGGGCAGGAAAGGCAGCAAAGCCGAGGCAGCCAGCACCGAGAACATGTTGCCGAAGTTGGAGGAGGCGGTCATCTTGATATACTTGATCATATTGGCATAGGTCTTGCGCCCCTCGATGATCCCCTGCTCCAAAACCATCAGGTCCTTCTCCAGCAGGATAATATCTGCCGACTCCTTAGCCACATCCACGGCAGTATCCACCGAAATACCGATATCCGCCGCCTTCATCGCCGCGGCATCGTTGATGCCGTCGCCCATGAATCCCACCGTGTGTCCGCTCTCCCGGAGGACTGAGACCACCCGCACCTTCTGGTCCGGGGTCAGCTTGGCAAAGACGTCGGTGGTTTCTGCCGCTTTTGCCAGCTCAGCGTCACTCATATGTTCCAGATCGGACCCCAGCAGCATGTTGCGCACCTTCAGTCCCACCTGCTTGCAGATGGTTCGAGTCACCTTCTCGTTGTCCCCGGTGAGGATCTTGGTCGTCACGCCGTGGTCCTTCAAGGCTCTGATGGCGTCGGCGGTAGACTCCTTGGGCGGATCGAGGAAGGCCAGGTAGCCCATCAGCACCATGTCCTGCTCATCCTTCACTCCGAAAGCTCCCACCGGAGAGGGGTTGCTCTTCTGGGCGATGGCCAGAACACGGAAGCCCTTCTCGTTGAGACCTTCCACAGTCTGAAGGATCCGGCCGCGCACCTCATCGGTCAGCGGCTGCACGCTGCCGTCACACTCTGCAAAGGCGCAGATGGAGAGCATCTCCTCCACCGCCCCTTTGGTCACCATCTGAGTCTTTCCGGCCTGATCCTGCACCACTGTGGTCAGACGGCGGCGAGTAAAGTCAAAGGGAATTTCATCTACCTTTACATAGTGCTCTGAAAGGTCCAGCAGGCGGGGATCTTCCGCCTCCGCTTCCTCCGTCTTATGGATGATGGCCAGATCCATAAGATTCTTATAGCCGGTCTGGAAATAGCTGTTGAGATAGGCGTGGCGCAGCACCCGGGTGTCGTCCTCTCCGTTCACATTGAGGTGGTACTCCAACACCACCTTATCCTGGGTCAGGGTGCCGGTCTTATCGGTACAGAGAATGTCAATGGCTCCAAAATTCTGAATGGAATTGAGGTTCTTGACGATGGTCTGCTTTTTGCTCATGGACACCGCGCCCTTGGCCAGGCAGGTGGTTACGATCATGGGGAGCATCTCCGGGGTCAGGCCTACGGCAATGGAGATTCCGAACAGGAATGCCTCCAGCCAGTTGCCCTTGGTGATGCCGTTGATGAAAAACACCAGCGGGACCATGACCAGCATGAAACGGATGAGCACCCAGGAAACCGCATTGACGCCCTTGGTAAAGCTGGTCTCCACCGCCTCCCCTGCTACCGCGCAGGCCATGGAGCCAAACAGCGTATGGTCGCCCACACACACTGCCACCGCCGTTGCGCTGCCGGAGACCACATTGCTGCCCATAAAAGCGATGTTGGTGTAGTCGGTTACGCTCTCCTTCCGGTCGTTGACGTGGGGCGTCTTTTCTACCGGCTCACTCTCTCCGGTGAGACTGGCCTGGCTGACAAACAGGTCCTTTGCCTCCAGAATGCGAACATCGGCGGGGATCATATCCCCCGCGGACAGGTGGACAATGTCCCCCACCACCAGGTCATCCATGGGGATCTCCACCTTCTCCTGTCCCTTCCGGGTAACGGTACAGGTGGTGGTGATCATGGCCAACAGCTTTTCTGCCGCATTGCCGCTCCGGGACTCCTGGACAAAACGCAGGGTACCGGAGAGGATGACCATGGTCAGGATAATCACTACCGTCAGGCAGTCAAAATCCTCCGGCACGCTTCCAAACAAAGACAGATAGGGAAACACCATGTCCGTCATGGTGGATACCAGGGCCAGGCAGAACAAAATCGCCGTAAAGGGATTGATAAAGGCGCCGGCCAGCCGCTTGGCCAGAGATTTCTTTTTTTCTCGGGTCACTTTGTTGCTGCCGTATTGACTGCGGTGTTCCGATACGGTCTCCGCGTCCAGACCACGCAGAGCGGCATTCATCTGACGCAAAACATTCTGTGCGGAGTTGGTAGCCGCATCCTGGATGCGGCGGTTCTGCTCGTCACGGACCACTGCCTTCTCAACGCTCTGGCGAAGGACAATGCGCTTTTCTTTCTTGTTCATCGGTCTTACCTCCTTGCTTTTTCATAGAGGCAAGCAGTGCGGTATGAGAGGCACAAAACTCCCGCCTCCTATGTGCTGCACTGCGTCTTCTGGGACTGCCGTCAGAGTCCATGCCGCTCACCTCACTTTCCACGTCATTCTCTCGGAAGGGATACACTCCAAGGCGTTTCCCCCGCCGACCATAAACAGGATACAAAAATCGCAAGGAAAATCACATGGCCAAAGCCTTGCGATTTCCTTGCGATTTCGTCAGGATACAGGGTCAGAATTTGTCATTGAATTTGTAGCCGATGCCCCAGATGGTCAGAATGTATTCCGGTGCATCGGGATTGGGTTCGATCTTCTTGCGGAGTTTTCGGATGAAGGCCATGATATTGCTGTCATCCAGCAGGTAATCCCGCTCCCACACCGCCTGATAGATCTGCTCTTTGGTAAATACCTCCCCGCGGTTACGGGCCAAAAAGTAAAGAATGTCAAACTCCTTTGGAGTCAGCGCGATCTCCTGTCCGTCCCGGATCACTCTGCGTAGCCGCAGGTCGATGGACAGCGCGCCGCAGCTTATGCTCGATCTTGACGGGCAGTTCGTCCTCGGTGAGCCGCTCCAGTTCCTCGCCTGTCAGAGTGTGCACCGTATCGATGCCCAGCCTGCGGCAGATGGAAACCGCCACGCTTCTCTGGTCTCCGGTAAGTACCCGGACGCCCACATGAAGTCCCCGCAGTTTGCCGATGGCAGCGGCGGCAGTCTGCTTGGGCACATCGAAAAAGGCCAGATAGCCCAACAGGACAAAGTCCCTCTCGTCTTCTCCCTCCAGCTGCGCTGCGTCCAGCGGTTTATAGGCTACGGCCAGCACCTTCATGCCATCCTCCAGCATTTCGTCCACGATGGCGTGGACGCTGGCAAGTCCGTCGGCCTGCATGGGCTGCCGCTCTCCCCTATATTCCACAAAGCTGCACCGGCGGCACACCTCGTCCACACTGCCCTTGACGACAAGCAGATTCTTCTCTTCTCCCTTCACCAGAACACTGGCAAACTTCCGCTCGTAATCAAAGGGCAGCTCATCCAGCTTTGGATGCTCCTCCGCCCACCGCTGAAAATACTCACTGCGCCCCGGCATCTCCCGGCACTTCAAAATTGCGGAATCCAGATGGTTTCTCACGCCGGTGTGGTAAAGGCTGTTGAGATAGGCAAAGTCCAGCACCTTCTCGCTCTCGTTACCCAAGATATCCATGTAATATTCCAGCAGAATCTCGTCCCCGGTCAAAGTGCCGGTCTTGTCCACGCACAGGATATCCATGCTGCCAAAGCCCTGCATGGCATTGATATTTTTGACCACAGTCTGCTTTTTCCCCATAGCCGCGCTGCCCTTGGCCAGACACGCGTTGATAACCATGGGGAGCATCTCCGGGGTAAGTCCTACCGCGACAGACAGGGCAAACAAGAAGGCTGAAAACCAGTTGCCCTTTGTAAGCCCGCAGGCGGCAAACACGATGGGGGTCAAAATGGCCATAAAGCGGATAAGCACCCAGGCGATGGAGTTGGCCCCCCTGGTCAAAGCCGTTTTTCAAGTGGGCCTCGGCATCCGAGAAGCCACCGTAGACAGTGTCCTTTCCCACCGCCAGCACGATGCCCTCCCCCGTACCTCCAATGACGGAGGAACCCATAAAGACGATATTTTCATACTCGCCATAGGAGCGCGCCTGCCCCTTGGGAAGGACTCGGGCCTGTTTCTCCCATATGGCACTCTCGCCGGTGATCACCGATTGAGAGACGAACAGATCCTTGGCCGCCGTCAGGCGAATATCCGCCGGAACACGGTCCCCGGCAAACAGGCGGACCGTATCACCCACCACCAGCTCGGTGGAGGACAGTCCCACCCACTGGCCGTCCCGGTACGCCAACACCTCCGACGCGATCATCTCAGTCAGACGGTCTGCCACACGCTTGGCCCGCATCTCCTGAATAAACCGCACGCCGCCGCTGATGAGCAGCATGGATAAAATGATGATGACGGTGGTCATATCCCTGCTGAAATTGGAGGCCAGAAGAACGTCGGTCACAAAAGAAATACTGGCCAGCACAAACAGGATTACTGCAAAGGGATTGATAAACGCCCGGCGCAAGCGGTAGAGCACCGTATCCGACGCCCGGCCTGACAACACATTGCTGCCATACCGCTGCCGACTCTCCTCCACCTGCTCCTCATCATAGCCCTGCTCCGGAATATGAAAATCCCGATACAGCGCGTCAGTATCCATATATGCGTACTCCAGAACACGCCGATGAATGGTACGCTCCCCTTTCACATCTCTCACCTCCACGGGTTTTCCCTATCATACCATAGAAGCCGCTCTTTGGCTCGCCTGGAAATCTTGCTTTTTCCTTGCTTCCCTACCCCACAGCGCAAAAAAGTCCCCTGTATCCGCATGGACACAGGGGACAAATGGGCGCAGCACGGTTCACGCCAAAATCTCCACCCGGCTTCCGCCGGACTTATCTTTCGTAACTACAATCTGTTTGTCGATCTTTTCTTTCAGCTCCGCCACATGGGAGATAATCCCCACCAGACGGTTTCCCTCGGTCAGTCCGGTGAGCGCCCGGATGGCCTGCTGCAGCGACTCCTCATCCAGAGAACCAAAGCCCTCATCCACAAACATGGTATCCAGCCGGATCCCTCCGGCGGCGGACTGAATTTCGTCCGAGAGCCCCAACGCCAGAGACAACGAGGCCTTGAAGGACTCTCCGCCGGACAGAGATTTGACACTGCGCTGGGATCCGTTGTAGTGGTCGATCACGTCCAGTTCCAGGCCGCTCTGGCTGCGGTTGTTCTCCGCCTCCCGGCGGCGCTTCAGCTCATATTGTCCCCCCGACATGACCAGCAGGCGGACATTGGCCCGCTGCAAAATACGGTCAAAGAAGGTCATCTGGATATAGGTCTCCAGGGCGACCTTCTCCTTGCCGGCGAGATTCCCGTTGACCGTGTTGGACAAGGCCCGCATCCAGGTATACCGCTTTTCCAGCTTCTCCAGGTCCGCCGCCTTCTCCTGCATGTTTTCCAGGGCCGTCTTGTTGGTCACGAGACGGGCATGGATGGTCTTTTGGGCCTGGGATGCTTCGCTGCGCTGCCGGGTCAGCTCATCGCTGCGCAGCTGCTGAGCCTGGATATCCACCTTCTGGCTGCTCTCCAGCATTTGTTTCAGCTCCTGGATGGCAGCGTCCGCCCTGGTCAGTTCCGCCTGACGGCTGTTTGCAGTCTCCTCGGCCGCTTTCCGCGCTCCGGCCAGTCTCTGGATCTCCTCTTCCAGTGCGGCAATACGTCCTCTGGCCGCCTGCAGATCCGGATGATGAAGCTGGGCGCGCAGGGCCTCAATCTGCTCCGTCATCTCCTCGTTCCGGCTTTCAGCCCCCGCCAATTCCTCCCGCAGAGCGGCAGCAGACTGCTCCAGCTCTCTTAAGGCCTGCTCCTCCTGGGGAATTCTCCGGTCCAGCTCCTGCTTTTGCTGTAATTCTTTCTGGAGTATCTGGGTCCGCTCCTCCATTTGTGTCAGCGTCGTTTTCTCCTGCTCCAGATCCTCTGTGATCACAGCGGGAGCTTTCTCCAGTGCGCAGCCTCCCAGGTGGACGGCCAGCTCCCGGCCAAGGGTGTTCTCCATCTGCTCCCGCTGGCCGTCTAAGGCACTCCGGACCACCTCCGCCTGGGTAAGGTCCTGCTGCAACTGCTCCTGCTGCTTTTCCAGGTCAGCCAAAGCCAGCTCCTGCCGCTGGATCTCCTGTCCGAGCTCCTCCCGGCGGGCAAGCTGCGCCTCCAGCTCCATCAGCGCCTGATGCAGTTGAGACAGCTCTCTCCCAGCCTCCTCCCTGCCAGCGTCGATCTGCTGCCCGGCACATTCCAAATCAGGGTCCAGAATATACACCGACATCTGCGTCAGAAGCTGGCGCTGCCGCTCCTCCAGGGCGGCCCGCTCCGTCCCCGCAGCCAGGCTCTTTGTCTGGGCCTGCTGCCGGGCCACCTCCAGTTGTCCTTTCACCTGTTCCAGCTCTGCCTCCGTGGGAGCGCCGCCGGACAGTTGAGCCGGATTTGGATGATGAAGAGAACCGCACACGGGGCAGGGACTGCCATCCTCCAGGGACTGCGCCAGCACCCCCGCCTGCTCGTCCAGGAACGCCCGGTTCTTTCGGCGGTAGTCCTCCTCCAGCTGCTCCGCCTGCTCTCTGGCCTGTTGATATGCCGTCTGAGCCCTCTGGAGCGCCTGCTGCGCCTTACCGCAGCCATCCAGCATGGCTGCAAGCCCATTCAGTGCCTTGGCTTTCTCCTGCGCCCGCTCCTGGCTGCGCAGAAGCTTTTGCTTCTCCTCCGGCAGACCCTGAGCCGCTTGCCAGATCTCCCGGCTGGTCTGCAGCGTGTTCTTTGCCTGGAGAACTTGGGCGGCCAGATCCTTTTGCCGCTGGGAGAGAGCCTCCCGCCGGGTCTGGCTCTCGGTCAGCTGTCCCAAGCAGGCTTGCCAGGCTCTTACCTGCGCCTGCAGAGATTCCAGGGCAGCCTTGCGGTTTTCTGCCTGTTCCTTCTCTCGCAGCAGGCGCTCCTGCTCTGTCTCCACTCCGGCCAGACCGGCAAGTTCCTGCTTCCAGCGTTCCAGATTCTGGGCTTTGGCCGCCTGCATTTGTGTCTGCCCGTTCCGCTTCTGCTCCAGCGCCGCGACGTACCCGGTGAGAGCCGCGCGGGCAGCCTCTTTTTCTGACAGTTCCTGATACCGGGGCAGTTCCGCCTCCTGTGCAGCCAGTTCCTTGCTCAATTCCTCCTGCCGTGGAGCCTTTTGTACCTCCTCTTCCAGTGCCTTCCGGGCTGCCTCCACCTGGGGCAACAGTTCTTCCCTGGCTTTGCAGGCCGCCTCCAGCTTTTTCTGGGTCTTTTGGGCCTCCTCTGCCTTGCCCAGCAGGGCTGAGGTCTCTTTCAGTTCTTCCTCCAGGCGGTCTAGTATCTTCTGCTGCTCCTCCTGGGCCTCACAGTCCTGGGCAATCAGCTGACGGATGAGCTCCACAGTCTCCGGAAACGGCAGCTGACCCTCCTGGGCCTTTTGAAGGGTAGGCTTACACAGGTCGTCCTCGTGACAGACCACTCCCCCAATGTACTGCTGTACACTGGCCCGTGCAGCCTCGCAGTCCCGCTGAAGCTGTCCCGCTTCGTTCTTCATCCGCTCCTGAAACACCATATAGTACCGGGTCTTGAAGATCTCCCGGAAAATTTCCTGACGGCTTTTGGTATCTGCCAGCAGCAGCTTCAAAAAATCTCCCTGTGCGATCATGGCGATCTGGGCAAACTGGCCTCGGTCCAGGCCAATGATATCCACGATCTCCCGGTTGACCTCCCGGGGTTTGACAACCACACGGCCATCGGGAAGGATCAGCTCTGCCTCGGCCTTCTGCGTGGTGGTCCCGCCGCCCCGCTTGGCCGGACGTTCATACTCCGGATTGCGGCGCACGGTGTAGGTCTTGCCGCCGTAGGAGAAAATCAGTTCCACCTGGGTAGGGGTGTCCGGCTGGGCGTATTTGGAGCGGAACATGGATGGATCCCGGTTTTCGCCGCTTGGCTCTCCGTAGAGCGCGTAGGTAATGGCGTCAAAAATCGTAGTCTTTCCCGCGCCGGTATCCCCGGTAATCAGATAAAGCCCCTGCTTTCCCAACTTCTCCAGGTCCATAACCACTTTTCCGGCATAGGGGCCAAAGGCCGATACAGTCAATTTCAGTGGTCTCATGGCTCATTCTCCTCCCAGATCCGCTCCATCAGGTTCTTGGCAAAGGCGCGCTGTTCCTCCCCCATGGGCTGCCCGTTCTGCTTCTCATAAAATTCCTCCAGCAGCTCCAACGGGGAGCGCTGCTGATCCTCTGCCCTCTCCAGGACGATCCCTGCCCGGGTACGCTTGTTGTCATAGTCCAGCTTCATCAGGTTGGGATAGATGATACGCAGCTTACTCACTGCATCGGGAATGTCCTCCTCATCCGTAAGGGTGATATGGACGTAGTCCCGGGGATAGCTCGTCCCCTGGTAAAAGCCCCGGAAGGTCAGTTCCTCATAAGTACCCCGCAGTTCTGCCAGATCCCGCATAGGGGTGAGGGGCACGGTACGCACCGACACAGCCCCCTTCTCCCCCAACTCCACCACCGTCACCGACTTTTGGTGTTTGGCCTCAGAGAAGGAGTATTTCAAAGGCGTACCGCAGTAACGTACGGTCTCCCGTCCCACCTGCTGGGGTCCGTGGATATGGCCCAGGGCTACATAATCGAAGGGCTCAAAGACGGATACATCCACGTTGTCCGTGCCGCCCACTGAGATCTCCTCCGAGTCGCACCGGGCCGCACCGGTGACAAACTGATGCGTCACCAGCACATTTCGCTGCGCGGGATCTACTCCCATGGCCTCAATGGCTGCGGCCAGAGCGTCCGTATAGGTCAAAATTTCCCGCTCCGGAAAACACCGGCGGACATGGGCCGGTTTCAGAAAGGGCAGCAAATAGAGGTTTACCGGGCCGTAATTATCCGTTAAAGTAATCGGGCTCACCTTGCCATCATAGACGGGGGCCAGATGCACGCCGCTTTGCGCCATAAGCCGGCCGCCAAACGCCATGCGCTCCGGCGAGTCGTGGTTTCCGCTGATGAGAAAGACCTGGAGGTCCCGCTTGGCCAGGCGCACCAAAAAGTCGTCCAGCAGCGCTACCGCCTCGGCAGAGGGCACGGACTTATCGTAGACATCCCCGGCAATCATCACGCCATCCGGCTTCTCCCGGTCAATGATCTGCAAAATTTCAGTCAGAATATACTGCTGGTCCTCCAGCATGGAAAATTCGTTGACCCGCTTGCCCAGATGCAGGTCGGAGAGATGGATCAGTTTCATGGCTGTGCTCCTCCAAACCGATATGGATTATCACCATTATATCCGGAAATCACAGGCGGCGCAATCGTACCCTCTCTGGTCCCGCCGCTGTACCTATTTTGATTTTCTATGACCTTTCCGCGCCGATGTGCTATAATATTTTCTGCAAGGGAACAGGTATGATCAGATTGCCGATTTTGGTTTTGCTTCCGTGGACAAAGCCATAGTTGAAGCGGGACACATCTTCTGTGTATCCAAAGATCAGCTTGTAATCGGCCCCATTGTCTACCGCCTGGTCAAACAGCTGGCGCATTTTCCGGGCATTGGCATTGCTTTTCTCCATGTCTACTTCAGGTCCTTTGAAAATCTTGCTGAAAAATCCCATGGTTTTTCCTCCTATGTATGTTGTTCTATCTCCTCGCGGCCCATTGTCCGCGGCAGGGGCCAAAAGAAATAAATCCCACCAGCCGCTGATCATATCCCCTTGATTTGCATCGGCTAATAAAGATGATAATTTAAATTTATCTTTATTTTTAATGAAAAACATCCGTCGGACCATCGGACTGGACGGTACGACGGATTCTCATCCCTTTGCTCAGACAGCGTGTTCTTGCTTCATCTTTTCCAGGAAGTCAACAATCGCATTGATCTGGAATTCTACCGTTGCGTCTGCCGCCTCTGGTACCAGAAAGGGCAGATTTTTCGGCACAGCCCGGCGGATCACCATCACGGTCAGACTCAGGTTTGTAAACAAACCTATGGTCTCCTTGTCCGCCCGGATTCCAAAACACTTCAAAATGTTCCCAAACAGGCTGGCCTGCTTCGCCCGGAATACCTGGTAGCTCTCTGGAGACAGCCGGCGAAACAGATTCTGCTGCTCCTCCAGCGTCATCACTGCAATGCCGCTTTGCTCTCCATAGCAGCAGGAGACAAGAAACTGACGCACTCCTTCCCGCCAGCTGAAAGCCGGATTATCCATCAGCCTTTGCGCATGAGCCAAAACTTTGGGCTGCTGCGTATACAGTGCCTCTACAATCAAATCCTCTTTGGTGGGAAAGAAGGTATAAAAGAAGGTACGAGAAATGCCTACCGATCGATAGATCTCCTCCACGGTGGTATGTTGGATCCCTTGCCGCGCCATCTTCTCCAGCGCGACTGTAATCAGATCGTCTCGGACCCGCTCCCGATCCGCGTCTGAATAAGCCACCTTCGGCATTCCCACACCTCCAAAATAATGTCATTCTTCTAATTTTGTCTTTATTCTAACTTATCATTCAAAAAAATGCAAGGGGCGGCATAATCAAACGCCGCCCCTGATCGATTTGATTTTGATTGAGTGTTACATCATGTCATCCCGGAGAATGTTGTGATCCCGCAGTACCTTTTCTACCACCGTCCCCCGGATCAGTTTAAGAGCCGGTTTTTTCAGCAGATTCAGCGGACCGGGCAGCTCCATCTCCAGGGGGGACTTGCCGTCCATCAGGCAAACCGAGCTATCCAGCAAGCAGCGAACATCATACACGCTGCCCCATACCTCAGGCACGCCGCGGTCCACACCCAGCAGGCCGTAGACTGCCTCCATGGCGGTACGCACCGAATACTCGGTGGTGAACACGGTATCCCGGGGTGTCTGGGCAAACTGACCCAGGAAGGCAAAGTTGACACAGCCGTCGGGGATTACGTCGGGCCGGTCTCCCGCAGTCCGGGGCATAAAGAAGGCGGTGATATAGGGCATCATGGTAGGCACGCACACCGCGCTATCCTCGGCCAGCTGAGGAATCAGCTCCGTTGGCACGCCGATGTGGTAGAGCCACTCCTGGGTGATCTCCTTGCCGGTACAGTCCTTCATAGGCTTTTTGATAAAATCACCGGGCACATCGGTAAAGAGACCGTACACCCACACGCAGACCTTCTCCGGCTCCTGCTCCTTAAACTGCCCCTGGCGGTTGATAGTCCAGCTCAGCAGCCACTTGGAGTCCTGACAGCTGACAATACCGCCGGTGACCACCTTGCCGGTACGGGGATCCCGCTGGCAGATGTTTTTGATATAGGGCAGGATCTTGTCATCCAGAGTGGTGATGGTGGCCGACTCCCAGTTGGTCTTGGCCACATCGGAACAGAACTTCTCCGGGCGGCCAAAAGCCGGGTCCTGCTTGGCAATGTTCTTCCACAGACTCCAGCAGCCGCTGGTGCGCACCTCGGCATCTCCGTTGGGGGCATGGTCCTGGTCGCCGTAGATGGTCCCCTCGGTACAGGAACCATTGGTGACAAAGACCAGGTCATTTTCCGTAAGCACAATACCCTGCTCCATGCCCTTTACCTTGCATTCGATGGCGGTGGCCACCTTTCTGCCTTCCTTGATGTCAAAGAGGACATTGGTCACCTCCACACCAAACTGGAAGTCCACCCCGGCCTCCTCCAGGTACTTTTTCATGGGCAGGATCAGCGATTCATACTGGTTATAGCGGGTAAACTTCAAGGCGCTGAAATCAGGCAGGCCGGCAATGTGGTGGATAAAGCGCTGAAAGTAGAGCTTCATCTCCAAAGCGGAGTGCCAATTTTCAAAGGCGAACATGGTGCGCCAGTAGAGCCAGAAGGTGGAGGAAAATACCTCATCGTCAAAGACGTCCTCAATGGTCTTGTCGTACAGGTCCTCATCCGGGGTCATAAAGAGCTTGACGATCTCCATGCACCCCTTCTGACTGAGGTTAAACTTTCCGTCGGTGTGGGCATCCTGTCCCCGGTTGACGGTAGCGCGGCACAGGGAGTAGTTGAGATCGTGCTTATTGAGCCAATAAAACTCATCCAGCACCGAAGCGCCGGGCTTCTCCAAAGAGGGAATGGAGCGGAACAGGTCCCACAGGCACTCGAAGTGGTCCTCCATCTCCCGGCCGCCCCGCATGATATATCCGCGGGTGGGGTCGTAGATGCCGTCGCAGGCGCCGCCAGCTACATCCATGGCCTCCAGGATGTGGATACGGGAGCCATCCATCTGTCCGTCCCGCACCAGGAAACAGGCTGCCGCCAGAGCGGCCAGGCCGCTGCCCACAATATAGGCGCTCTTCTCCTCCACGCCCGCAGGCTTCTCCGGCCGGGCAAAGGCCTCGTAGTTGCCGTTGGTATAATAGATGCCCTTGGAGTTTTTCTCGTGTCGGCCCAACTCCGTGTTGCGGTAGTCGCTGCGGTCCTGCGTCTGGCTTTCCGCCTGGGCCTCCCGCTTATTCTGCGCCGCCTTTTTGGCCAGCACCACAGCCGCTCCCGCGCCGGCAAGGCCGGCGGCCGCGGCAGTCCACTTTCCAAGATTCTTTGCCATAAGATAGCCACCTTTCCAAATTTGCGCTGCTTTTGCCGCGCTGTCTCTTGATCGTGGCCTTATCCTACCCCGTTTTCCCCCAGTTTACCATTTACAGACAAAGGCCGATGATAAAAAACTTATCATCGGCCTTGATCTGTAAAGTCTCTGCCGCCACGGGCAAAATTTTGAATGGAGTTGGATACGTTTCCGTGCATGGTGGCACTGACCTTCTCTGCAATGATCCGATAGTCTGCGTTCATCCCCTGCTTAATCCAGTCCAGCAGGATCCCCACAAAGCTGTATTTATAAAATTCCGCAATGAAGGTCTTGTCCTCCTCGGAAATCTCTACGCCCTGGCTCTGCTCGTCCACCACGCCTCGGATCAGACCGTAGGTCAGCTTGAACAGGAAGCTCTCCATCTGGTCCCGGCTGATACAGCGGTAGGCATTGAGAATAAAGGGCTTATTTTCCAGCACCGCCTCAAAAATCTGCAGCAGCCCCTCATGCCAGGTATCATAGGTTTTCTTTCCCTGGAGCGCCCGGGAGGCATCTTCCACGCAGGACCACTCCACCAGGTCATAGATATCTTTGAAGTGGTAATAAAAGGCCATGCGGCTCACGCCGCAGTCCTCGGTAATGTCCCGGATGGTGATCTTGTCCAGAGGTTTCTTCAGCATCATCCGCTTTAAAGATGCTTCCAGGCCCTGCTTGGTGGTGTTTGACACGGCAATCACTCCCACAAAAACGGTTGGATTTATTATACCGGAAAATACGCCGGTTTCAATATGAACTTTTCTCCCGCCGCTCCTCCCCTTGATTTTAATTGTAAACCGGGAAAATTCCAGCTATAATACAAAAAACCATTGCCTCAGAGGAGGAATCATTCCATGCAGACATCCAACGACCTGAAAACTCTGCTCTCCCGCATTGACCGCAGGAGCTACCCCGCTTACAAGGACACCCGGGGAACCTATCAATTTCCCGGATATGTGCTGTCTATCGACCACGTACAGGGAGATCCCTTTGCCTCCCCCTCCAAGGTGAGTATCCATGTGGATGGCCGCCAGGCAGGCTTTCCCAAGGAGCTCTACCGGCTGCCCTGTCAACGTATCGCCCTCCAGGACGAGTTGACCCGCCGGTTTGGGAAGCAGGCAAGTCAGGCCTCCTTCCAGGCCAAGGGCTCAGGACACAGCGGTCTCATCTCCATCAGCCGCTGCGGTCAGGAGGTGCTGGAGCGCACCGCCTGCCGGCTAAATCCCAGCACTGGCGGGCTGATTCTACGCCTGGAGGTGGGTCTTCCCGCCAATGGCCGCACCATCAACGCCCGGGAGCTGGAGAAGATCCTCTTTGATCTGCTCCCCCGGTGCGTGGAGAACACGCTGCTTTACCGTAATTTGAATCCGGCACATCTCCAGGCCATCGCCGATCTGGCGGAGGATCAGCAGACCATTCGCGACATGCTGCCCCAGTTGGGCCTGTGCGCCTTTGTGGCTGACGGGAGCATCCTGCCCCGGGCCTCCGGTGTCTCCTCCCTATCTATGAAAGATGCTGTCCCCTTCCGTTCTCCCCGGGAGCTGTCTGTCACCCTGGATCTGCCCCACCGGGGCAAACTCACCGGCATGGGAATCCGGCAGGGAGTTACCTTGATTGTAGGCGGCGGCTACCACGGCAAGTCCACCCTTCTCAAAGCCCTGGAGCTGGGGGTATACAACCACATCGCCGGGGATGGCCGGGAATATGTAATCACCGATGAGAGTGCGGTGAAAATCCGCTCGGAGGACGGCCGCAGCATCTGCCGCACGGATATCTCCATGTTCATCAACGACCTGCCCAACGGCAAGAACACTGCCGCCTTCACCACGGAGGATGCCAGCGGCAGCACCTCCCAGGCAGCCAACGTGGTAGAGGCCATGGAGGCGGGAATTTCCCTGCTGCTCATTGACGAGGACACCAGCGCCACCAACTTCATGGTCCGGGACGAGCTGATGCAGCGGGTCATCCACCGGGACATGGAGCCGATTACCCCCTTCATTGACCGGGTGCGGGAGCTCTATGAGGCGCACGGCATTTCCACCATTCTGGTGGCCGGAAGCTCGGGGGCCTACTTCCATGTGGCGGACTCCATCCTCCAGATGGACCGCTACGTCCCCAAGGACATCACCGCGCTGGCCAAGCAGGAAGCCGCCGCGTTCCCGGTCAGCGCCACTTCTCTGCCGCCTGCACCCCTGCCCAGCTTCAAGCGTTGCCCCACCCCTTCTCCGGAATTTCGGGGCGACCGGATCAAGCTCAAATCCCTGGGACGGGATGGAGTGTCCATCAACCGGGAGACCATCGACCTGCGGTATGTAGAACAGCTGCGGGACGGAGAACAGTCCGCCGCCCTGGGCTACGCCATGGTGTACGCCCAGCAGCACCTGATGGACGGGAGACACACTCTGTGTCAGATCGTAGCAGAGCTGGAGGCTATGTTGGATGAAAAAGGTCTGGAATCCCTGTGCGGGGGCCGCTCCGGTGTGCCCTTTCTGGCCCGGCCCCGGACCCAGGAACTTTTCGCCTGTTTCAACCGCTATCGAGGCTTACAGCTATAAGGGATGACAAGTTTTATCCCCTTACAAAAATGCACCGCAGAGCAGCTGCTCTGCGGCGCATTTCGTTTCCCGGGAAATCAGAAGAACACCTGCTTGTCCACGGGGGCTGTGCTGGCAATGAGTTTTCCTTTACGGTAATTGCGCAAGATAGGCGCATCGTAGTTCAAAGCATCGTACCAGTCCTTGGCATCCAGGATGACAAAGTTGGCGTCCTTCCCCTCTGCGATGCCGTAGTCATCCCCCAGGTGGAGAGTGCGGGCGGCATTGGTGGTAACAAAGCGGTAGGAGTTGACGATCTCGTCATAGCCCAGCATATGGCCGGTATACAGGCCCATAAACACCTGGTCACGCATCTTGGCGTTGCCCAGGGGATTCCAGGGATCGAAGATATCGTCCGAGCCGAAGGAGACGTTAATTCCCTCGTCGGTAAGCTCCTTCACCCGGGTCATGCTGCGGCGCTTGGGATAGGTGTCAGCCCGTCCGCCCAGATGGACATTGACGCAGGGGTTTGCCACAAAGTTGATGCCGGAGAGCTTGAGGATACGCATGAGACGGATAACATAGGCGTTGTTATAGCTGTGCATGGCGGTGGTGTGGGAGGCAGTGACCATGTCCTTCATGCCCGTCTCATAGGCACGGGTGGCCAGGGTCTCCAGGCCTCGGGAGGCCTCGTCATCAATTTCATCGCAGTGGACGTCAATGAGCTTATTGTACTTCTGAGCCAGGTCGAAGCAAATGTTCAGGGACTCCACAGAGTACTCCCGGGTAAACTCAAAGTGGGGAATGGCGCCTGCGGCGTCCGCTCCCATCTTCAGGGCCTGCTCCAGAAGCTCCGCTCCCTTGGGGTAGCTCAAGATGCCGTACTGGGGAAAAGCCACGATCTGGATGTCCATGTAGTCCCGGACTTCCTCCCGAAGCTCCAGGATGGCCTCCAGGGCGGTGAGCTTAGGGTCGTTGATATCCACGTGTGTACGCACATACTGGATACCGTTGGACGCCTGCATCCGGATGGCCTTGTTGACCCGCTCCTTCACCTCCCGCTTGGTGAGGAAAGGCTTGTACTCCTCCCAGCACTGGATGCCTTCAAACAAGGTTCCGGTGAGGTTCCAGCGGGGACGGCCCGCGGTCAGGCAGGTGTCCAGGTGTACGTGAGACTCTACAAAGGGGGGCAGCACCATCTTGCCCGCACAGTCGGTGACCGTCTCCTCCCCCGGGATGGGCTCCAGATTGGGAGCAATCTGTGCAAACTTCCCGTCGGTGACCCGAATGTCCACCGTCTCCTGGTCGTTGCCCAGGTGCAGATCTTTCAGCAGCATAACCGTACCTTCCTCTCTAAAAATATATTACCGGTCTTTCCGGAGCAGTTCGCCCACAAAGAAGCAGATGGCCGCCACGACCATGGCGTTCAGAGCGGCGATACCCCAGTGCAGGGTATTGGCTACCGCAGCACCCAGCACGATGCCGGCGATGTTGAACCAGTTGACTGCGGCAGTCTGACCGTCTGCGGCAAACTTTTTGCGGTTTTTCAAGAAGTCCAGGATCACGATGGCGCCGATGGGAGGCAGAGCACAGTTGAGGATGTTCAGCCAGCCCACAAAGTTCCAGTACAGCCAGATGGCCAGGGCGGTGCCCACGATACCGGCGATCCACGTGGTAAACTTCATCCGTACGCCGGAGACGTTGGAGATGGCCAATCCACCGGTGTACAGGGCGTTATTGTTCGTGGTCCAGATGTTGGCGCCCAGCACGATGAGAGCGGGGATCGCCAGACCCTGGGCGATCATCACATAAAAGATGTCATCCTTGCCGGTAAAAGCGCCGCCCACTGCGCCAAAGCAGAACATCAGAGTATTTCCCAGGAAAAAGGCAATCACAGTGGTCCACACGGCGATCTTGCTGTTTTTGGCAAAACGGATGAAGTTGGGGGTGGCGGTACCGCCGGAGATAAAGGAGCCGATGACATAACCGATGCCGGTCATCAGCGTGATGCCGCCGGCAGACTGGGTAAAGATGGCAGTGAGTCCTCCACCTTCGCTGGTGGCAGTGATCATGGAGTACATGCCCAGAATGACGATCAGGGGCACGGAGATGTAGCTGACGATCTCCAGGGCCTTCATACCGGTGGCGGCAGTGGCGGTCATCAGCAGGCCGGCGATGATGGTGAGGACCCACTCATTGACCCCCATCAGCTGGGCGGCAGGAATGGAGAACATGGCCACACCCACGCCAAACCAGCCGATCTGAGTAAAGCCCAGAATGGCGGAGGAAAGGTAGGAGCCCTTCTCACCAAAGGTGCGGCGGCACAGCAGGTCCATGGTCATTCCGGTCTCGGAGCCGATATAGGCCAGGATACCGCAGTAGGCGGACAAAATCACGCCGCCAATAAGGCAGGCCCAGAAAAACCCGGACAGGTCCAGACCGTTGCCCAGCTTGGCGCCCACGCTCATGCTGGCAGAGAAAAATGTGAACCCCAGCATGACGAAGAACATGTTCCAAAAACCCTTTCGGGCGGACTCCGGTACCGCTTCCAGGGAGTAGTCGGCGTCTACCTGCGCATTCTTTGACTTGTTTTCGTCTTTTTTCATATTTGCAATCACCCTCTGTTTCTATTTCATTCCTTACAACAGCTATTTACTATATCACAATACTGGAATTGCTGTCCACATTTTCACTCTCTTCCTTTCTCAGGAAAACGCCGAAAAATGCTCTGGAACATACGGTATTTTGCACCAGGATGGCCCTTTGGATTCTTCTGGACAGTTTCGTCTCAGCGCACCCTGCATATAAAAAATTCCCCGGTGCCGACCTTCAGGCCGGACCAGGGAATCCTTATTATTTTTTATGGATTTTATAATTTTTATCCGCTTTGCGGCTCAGCGCAGGAAGGTCTGCACATGCAGGCCGGTTTTTCGGCTGAGAAACCCGCAAAACTCACGTACGCTCCTGCCCTCCAGGCCGCTCTTATCATAGGCCTGAGCCTGATTTTTGCCCAAAATCAGGATGATATACTCTTTGGTCTCCACCAGGGCCTGGACCTTGGTATACTGCCACTGGGTCTGAACGCCGGCGATCTCCGTTTCATAGAACTCGGGGTAAAAGCGCGCCCGGCACACCTCTGTTCCGGGCAGAGCCTTTCGTTTGGCAAAAAAGGCGTTCAGGTAGTCCCCCTTCCACTGCAGAAACAGGACCAGCACCACCACCGTCAAATAGATCCCCCGGCGCCATATACTCTGGGATGCGTCCATAACTGTGCCCAGAGCCAAAACAACCAGCCCCAGAAAGAGCAGCCACTCACACCAGGAGGTTTTTTCCGCATTGTCCTGCGCAGCGCTTTGTACATGACGATCAGCGTCTTGTGGTCATAAACCGTTTTGCAGGCAAATTCCATAACATGCTCCTCGACTGTTTTTTAACAGTATAACAACCCGCCCCTTACACACCAAGAAAGGATCTCTTAATTTCATCTTAAGTTCCATTAAGGTTATTTTATCGGGAAGATGCGGTTGTATTGTGGTAAATTTCTTGTTATGATAAAGAAGAATCGGCAGGCCTTTCGCCTGACCTCAGCCAGCCGTGCAGATCCCTGCACGGCTTTTCCTTCCACAAGGGGCTTTTCCGCCCAAATACTATGAGGTACCGCATATGAAATGGAATCTTTCCTTCACAGCCGTTCTTCTTTCCGGACTTCTGCTGGCCGGCTGCACAAGCGCCAATCCCGGCTCTTCCAGCACCCCAAGTTCTGCTCCCTCCAGCTCCTCTCATCAATCCTCTCAGAGCGAGAGCAGCAAGCAGGACGCCATCCCCTTTTCCGACGGGCAAAGTTATGCCGTGGCCCATCTGGGTTATCAGCAGATGGAAGATCTGGACTACTACCTCCAGCAATATCTGGACAGCGAAGACATCCCGATCCACTACCTCTCCTCCGGCGATTACTATTTGGTGATCCCCCGTTATTCCGGCATGGAGCTCTCCCTCTATAAAAATGATCTGGAGCCCTCCGAACGCACCCTGTTCTATCACGACCCCGATTGTGAACCGTTTATCATTCAGTGCAACGTCAGCGATATTTTCTCTGACGCTACCATACAGCTCACCTATCAGGGGGATACGGTGGAATTTTCCCCCTTTATCTCCCTGAAAGACGGCTCCCTTGAGATTGGAGAGCACGGGCTCAATTTGACCCGGACCGGCTCCGGCAGCCAAAGCGGAAATTAAACGCCTCAGGCTGCCCACCATACCTTTATTAAAACAGCGGAGCCGCTGACTTCCCATTTCCCCACAACAGAAAGGATCGATGAAAATGGCCGCACTCTACACTGTGATCGTCGCCGATGACGAGGATGAACTTCGGGAAGCCGTATGTACCATGATTCCCTGGGAAGACTACGGGTTTTTTCTGGTAGGAAATGCCAGCAACGGTCTGGATGCCCTCCAACTGGTAGAAAAGCACGAACCCGACCTGCTGCTGACCGACATCCGCATGCCCTTTATCTCTGGCATCGAACTGGCGCGGCAGGTGCGTGAGATCCGCCCCGCCACCAACATCGCCTTTCTCAGCGGCTACGACGACTTTGAGTACGCCAAGCAGGCCATCCAGTATAACATCATCAGCTATATGCTCAAGCCGCTGACCCTGGAAGGCCTGGGCGCAGAGCTGCGCAACATCCGCCAGAAGATCGATGCCCAGTTCGCACTCTTTCGTCAGGCAGTTCCCCGCGCAGACGAACAGGACCTGCGGGCCACCTTTCTTATGCCTCTGGTTCTGGACGACTATCCAGATCCGGACGGCGCGGCCCAGGCCGAGGCTCTGGCCCGGCAGTGCGGCCTACTGCGGGATGCCGATGACCATCCCTACTATACGGTCATGGTATCCATCCTGCTCAACGAGGACGGCTCCAACTGCACGGACCCCTCCTTTCCGTCCTCGGTGCATACTCTCTCGGAAAAATATCTCCGCGGCTCCAGCTTTTTTGCCTCCGGCAAGGTCATCTCGGTGCTGCTGGGCAACCCCTCCGATTTTGAGGAGTACCTGCACATCCTGGCCGATGAGATCCCCCAAATGGCCTCCCGTGTTCTGGGCAAGCGCTGCCGCATCGGCGTGAGCCGTCCCGCCAACTCCCTCTCCGCACTGCATGACGCCTACCGGGAAGCCATGGAAGCTCTGCGCCAAGGGGATAAGACGGAAGCCGGCGCTCAGTTTATCAGCGACCTGGCCCCCGCCGTCAAAGGGGGCAATCTGCTGTGCAAGCGGGCGCTGGATACTCTGGACCAATACTATATGGATGCGGACCTCTCTCTGGTATCGCTGAGCGGGATGCTGGACGTCAGCCCCAACCATCTCAGCGCCTGCATCAAAAAATATGCTGGCGAGACCTTTATCAACATCCTCATCCGCAAGCGCATGGAGGCCGCCCGGGACCTGCTGAGCACCTCCTCCCTGAAAATCCAGGAGATTGCCCAGCGGTGCGGCTACACTGATCAGCACTACTTCAGCTACTGCTTTAAAAAGTACTGCGGCGAGTCCCCCAACGCCATGCGCCGCCGCCTGGACCTGGAAAAGGCGGGTGAGCCCTCTTGAAACAGAACGCTCCCCGCACCGGAGTACGAATTACCACCATTCTGGTCTCCATGGTAGTGGGTGTGGTAGCCATCATCCTGTGCTGCTGTATCTTTCTGTTTTTAGACCGCTACCGCAGCGCCATGGTTCAGAGCGCCCGCACCAGCAGCGCCCAGGCAGTTTCCCAGGTATCCAACACGGTGGGCAACTATCTGCAAGACATGGACCAGGCCATGACTTTGGTCAAGCAGTCCATGCTGGAGCATGAGAGCGACCGGGATGAACTGCTGGCCGCATTTCTGGAGTTCCGCCCCGACGTGGTGGCTGTCACCAGCTATTCCGCCCAAGGAACCCTGTTGGACTGCTGGTCTCCCGGCCGACAGCCAAAGGAGAACATCTACCAGAATCTCTCCTTTAACCTGGAAAAGGCGCTCAACTCTCAAACTGCCTACATGACCTCTCCCCACGTGGAGACCATTTTTGAGAGTTACTACCCCTGGGTGGTCACCATGACCGCTCCCCTGGACCAGGGCGGCGAGGCCGCCTGGGTCTCTCTGGACCTGAGCTTTTCCAGCATCTCCAGTTACATTAATAATGTAAGCATCGGCCAGCGGGGCTACTGCTTTCTCATCGACCGGGACGGCAACATCATCTATCACCCCCAGCAGCAGCTGCTGTACGCGGGCCTGAAATCGGAAGATACCGAGGCACTCTCCGCCCTGAGGGATGGCACCTATGTGGACGATACGGTCATCTACTGTCTGACCAGTGTGGCGGGCAGCGATTGGCGCATTGTGGGCGTCAGCTATGTTGACGAGTTGGTCAACCGCAACGTGCGGGATATGATCCGTCTGTCCGCCATGCTTGCAGTGGTCGTGCTGGTTTCCGCTCTGCTCACCAGCTGGCTGCTCTCCCGTCTGCTGGACCGCCCCCTGCGCGGGCTGGCTTCTGCTATGGAGAGCTTTGAGGCTGACGCCGACCACTTTACCTACCGGCCTGTGGGCGGCACCCGGGAGGTGCGGGAATTGTCCGACTCCTTCGGCCACATGGTGCTGCGCATTCAGCAGCTCATGTCCACCGTGCGTGAGGAGGAGGTCAACCTGCGCAAAACAGAGCTGAAAGCCCTCCAGGCCCAGATCAACCCACACTTTTTATACAACACACTGGATTCCATTGCCTGGATGTGTGAGCAGGGACGCAACGCCGATGCGGTAAAAATGGTCCACGCCCTGGCCCGGTTGTTCCGAATCAGCATCAGCAAGGGACACGAACTGATTCCCATCTCCAAGGAGATCGAACACGCCGAGAGCTACCTGCAAATCCAAAAATACCGCTATAAAAACCAGTTTACCTATCAGTTTGATGTGGACCCGGATTGTCTGGATTATTACTGCAATAAGATCACCCTCCAGCCCATCATTGAAAATGCCATTAACCACGGTCTGGATCTGCTGGTGGACGAAGGAGTCATCCTCGTACAGGTACGGCAGGATGGAGAGGACATTGTGTTCTCCGTTCAGGATAACGGTGTGGGCATGAGTTCCGAGCAGATCCACTCCATTCTCCGGCACGGCCCCAAGGATCGCACCGGCATTGGAATCAAGAATGTCAACGACCGTCTGAAAATCTACTTTGGCAAACAATACGGTCTTCATATCACCAGTGAGCTGGATGTGGGCACCTGTGTAGAGATCCGCATGCCCAAGATACAGGAGGGAAACTATGAAGCGAAATAAATGGGCCGCCCTGAGCGCGGCGCTGACTCTTTCCCTGCTGTGCGGCTGCACCGCAAGCATCGCTCCCTCCTCCCAGCACACGGTGGCCATTGTCGCCAAGTCCACCCAGACTGAGTTCTGGCTCTCCGTCTTTGCCGGAGCAGAGGCCGCCGCCACAGAATATAACTTGGAACTCACCATCACCGGTCCCAAAACCGAGGAGGACTACGAAACCCAAAACCAAATGGTGGCCAATGCAGTGGAAGCGGGCGCGGAAGCCCTGGTCTTCTCCGCCATTGACTACGAGAACAACGCCGCCGCCATTGACGCTGCCGCCCAGGCAGGGGTCCAGATCGTAGCCATCGACAGCAACGTAGCTTCCAGCGCGGTAAGCACTTACATCGGTACGGACAACTACGCCGCCGGACAGATGGCTGCCCAATCGGCCCTGGACCGGATCAGCGGCCCCCTCAAGGTTGGCATCATCAACTATGATATCAGCAGCGCCAACGGCCAGGAACGGGAACAGGGCTCAGTGGACACCTTCACTCAGAGCGGCCGGGCAGAGATCGTCGGGATCGTCAACACTCTGGCTGAGGCCAGCCATGCCCAATCCGACACCACCGCACTTTTGGAAAAATATCCGCAGATCAACGTCTTGCTGGCTTTCAACGAACCCACCAGCGTGGGTGCTGCCAATGCGGTGGAGTCTCTTGGTCTCTCCGAGGACGTATTTCTGGTGGGCTTTGACTCCAACGTCGCCACAGTGGACGGGCTTCAGGAGGGCAGCGTTGATGCTCTGATTGTTCAAAATCCCTACGCTATGGGCTATTTAGGGGTGGAAAGTGCTTATAAACTGCTCTCCGGCCAAGGCTCCTCTCTGGAGCGCACGGTGGACACTTCTACCAAAATCGTGGATCGACGCAACCTGTTTACCATGGACAGCCAAAAAGCGCTGTTCGCTTTTGAGCAGCGAAATATTGAGTAAAATGCACAATTTCTTTTCATTATGTTTTGGCACATTGTTGTATTAGCATAATTTTTTACCCTTCTTTCGGTGAAATTTATACTTGTTTTTCCAGTTGTCTTTTAATAAAATTAAACATGTGAGATGGAGTCAACAGGAAAGACTCTGTACAATTTACACAGAAAAGGAGAATCATTATGAAGAAAGCTCTTGCACTGACCCTGGCTGCTACTATGGTTCTTGGCCTGGCTGCCTGCGGCAGCAGCGGCGGCAGCTCCGCCTCTGGTTCCGGCTCCGGCAGCGGCGGCGACAGCACCACCGTAGCCAACAAGGACAAGCCCGTTGTCTGGTACAACCGCCAGCCCTCCAATAGCTCCACCGGCGAGCTGGACATGAACGCTCTGCAGTTCAACGACAAGACCTACTACGTGGGCTTCGACGCCAACCAGGGCGCTGAGCTCCAGGGCCAGATGATCAAGGAATACATCGAGAAGGCCATCAAGGACGGCGTTGAGATCGACCGCAACGGCGACGGCGTGATCGGCTACGTGCTGGCCATCGGCGACATCGGCCACAACGACTCCATCGCTCGTACCCGCGGCGTGCGTAACGCTCTGGGCACTGCCGTTGAGAAGGACGGCGCCACCGACAGCTCCCCCGTGGGCACCAACGTGGACGGCACCGCTACTACTGTTAAGGACGGCACCATCGAGGTCGACGGCAAGTCCTACACCGTGCGTGAGCTGGCCTCTCAGGAGATGAAGAACTCCGCCGGCGCCACTTGGGACGCCGCCACCGCCGGTAACGCCATCGGCACCTGGTCCGCTTCCTTCGGTGAGCAGATCGACATCATCGCTTCCAACAACGACGGCATGGGCATGTCCATGTTCAACGCCTGGTCCAAGGAGAACAAGGTTCCCACCTTCGGCTATGACGCCAACTCCGACGCCGTTGCCGCTATCGCGGAAGGTTACGGCGGCACCATCAGCCAGCACGCTGACGTTCAGGCTTACCTGACTCTGCGCGTCCTGCGTAACGCTCTGGACGGTGTGGACATCGACACCGGTATCGGCACCGAGGATGACGCCGGCAACGTGCTCAGCTCCGATGTGTACAAGTACGTGGCTGAGGAGCGCTCCTACTACGCTCTGAACGTGGCTGTCACCGCTGAGAACTACAAGGACTTCCTGGACTCCACTGTGACCTACGCTCCCGTTTCCAACCAGCTGGATGCTACCAAGCACGCCGAGAAGTCCGTGTGGCTGAACACCTACAACGCCGCCGATAACTTCCTGGGCTCCACCTATAAGCCTCTGCTGCAGAACTATGACGACCTGCTGAACCTGAAGGTCGAGTACGTGGACGGCGACGGCCAGACCGAGTCCAACATCACCAACCGTCTGTCCAACCCCAGCGCTTATGACGCTTTCGCCATCAACATGGTGAAGACCGACAACGCTGCTTCTTACACCGCTCTGCTGAACCAGTAATTCAGCGGCATGGACGATTTGTCCATCTTTATTAAGAACATGTAACCATTAGCTATTAGGGAGAAGGAATTCTCCGTTCGGGAGAAAGCACTCTCCGTCCGGCGGGAACCCTTCTCCCTAATAGCGACTTTGAAACGAACCATTCGGCAGAATCAGATTTTTCGCTGAAACTGCTAATATGTTTAAACAGGAGTAACGAGAATGGCAGATGCGAAAGACGATATTGTCCTGTCAATACGAGGTATGAGCAAGTCTTTCGGTCGTAACCGGGTGCTCGACCACATCAATCTGGACATCAAGCGGGGAACCGTAATGGGATTGATGGGTGAAAACGGCGCCGGTAAATCGACGATGATGAAATGCCTGTTCGGCACCTATCAGAAGGACGAGGGAAAAATATACTTAAACGGCAAGGAAATCAGTTTTTCCGGCCCCAAGGACGCCTTGGAAAATGGAATCGCAATGGTTCACCAGGAGCTGAACCAGTGCCTGGAACGGAATGTCATCGACAACCTGTTCCTGGGCCGCTACCCCACCAATTCGCTGGGCGTAGTGGATGAGGGCGGAATGAAGAAGAAAGCTTCCGAGCTGTTCCGTAAGCTTGGCATGACGGTGAACCTCACCCAGCCCATGCGGAACATGTCCGTTTCTCAGCGGCAGATGTGTGAGATTGCCAAGGCAATCTCCTACAACTCCCAGGTCATCGTTTTGGACGAGCCCACCTCCTCCCTGACGGTTCAGGAGGTCGATAAGCTGTTTGAAATGATGCGGATGTTGAAGTCTCAGGGTATCTCCCTGATCTACATCTCCCACAAGATGGATGAGATCTTTGAAATCTGCGATGAGATCTCTGTTTTGCGGGACGGCAATCTGGTCATGACCAAGAACTCCAAGGACACCAACATGAACGAGCTGATCTCCGCCATGGTGGGCCGCTCCCTGGAGAGCCGCTTCCCTCCGGTGGACAACACGCCGGGCGACACGATTTTGTCCGTCCAGCACCTCTCCACCAAGTATGCCCCTCATTTGCAGGACGTGACCTTCGATGTAAAGGAAGGCGAAATTTTTGGCCTGTATGGCCTGGTAGGCGCCGGTCGTACCGAGCTGCTGGAGACCATCTTCGGCGTGCGTACCCGTGCAGCGGGCCGCGTTTACTTTAAAAACCGTCTGATGAACTTCAGCAACGCAAAGGAGGCCATTGAACACGGGTTCGCTATGATCACCGAGGAACGTAAGGCCAACGGTCTGTTCCTTAAGTGCGACCTCACCTTCAATACCACCATTGCAAACCTGAATCAATACAAGGCCGGTCTGGCCCTGTCCAATCCCAAGATGGTCAAAGCCACCAACAAGGAGATCAAGATCATGCGCACCAAGTGTATGGGACCGGACGATATGATCTCCAGCCTCTCCGGCGGCAACCAGCAGAAGGTCATCTTTGGTAAGTGGCTGGAGCGGGAACCCCAGGTCTTTATGATGGATGAGCCCACCCGCGGCATTGACGTAGGTGCCAAGTATGAGATCTATGACTTGATCATCAAAATGGCTAAACAGGGCAAGACCATCATCGTAGTCTCCTCGGAGATGCCCGAGATCCTGGGTATCACCAACCGCATCGGCGTTATGTCCAACGGACATCTCTCCGGCATTGTAAACACCAAGGAGACCAATCAGGAAGAGCTTTTGCGGCTCAGTGCAAAATACCTATAACGGGAGATATTGCATATGGCAACAGAAAACAAGATTCTTACGGCGGAGCAGGAACTGAAGCTGCGCCAGCCCATCGACGAATACGTCGGCGGCATCCAAGCGAAAATTGATGCTCTGCGGGTGGACGGCACCGACAGAGTCATTGACATCCAGAGCACACTGGATAACCTGAAGCGGGATCGCATCTATACCGCTCAGGAGAAGGAAGCCCGCGCTGCTCAGCTGAAGAAAGAGCTGGAAGCAGCCAAGGCGGTAGAGAACCAGAACAAGGCCGAGATCTCCAAGCTGATCGCTGACGCGGAGAGCTACCTGAAGGCCCATTACGACGCAGAGTACTACCAGCCTCTGCTGGCCAGCTGCCGCAATGAAAAAGTCGCCGCTCAGGAGAAGTACCAGGCCGCTGTGGCTGAGCTCAACAAGGAGCATCAGGCTACCCTGTCCAAGCTCACTGACCAGCACGAAATCAAGGACGAGAAGTACGTTCACAAAAACCGTCTCTTCGACGCCAAGATGACCCTGGCCAAGGACCTCCAGCAGGTCAAGGATCGGCAGCACGCTGCGTTCGATTACAAGTATCACCTGATCGACATGCTCCGCATGTCCAAGTTCACCTTCGGCGAGACCATGGCCCAGAAGTGGGAGAACTATAAGTACACTTTTAATAAGCGGGACTTCTTCCTGAAAAACGGCCTGTATCTTGCCATCATTGTTATCTTCATCGCCCTTTGTATCATCACCCCCATCGTCAAGAACACTCAGCTGCTGACGATGAACAACGTGCTGAACATCCTTCAGCAGGCCTCTCCCAGAATGTTCCTGGCTCTCGGCGTGGCCGGCCTGATCCTGCTGGCCGGCACCGACCTGTCCATCGGCCGTATGGTTGGTATGGGCATGACGGCCGCCACCATCATCATGCACCAGGGCATCAACACCGGCTCTGTGTTTGGTCATATCTTCGACTTTACCGGACTGCCTGTGGTTGCCCGCATCCTTCTGGCTCTGGTGGTTTGTATCGTGCTGTGCACCATCTTTACCACCATCGCCGGCTTCTTCACCGCAAAGTTCAAGATGCACCCCTTCATCTCCACCATGGCCAACATGCTGGTCATCTTCGGTCTGGTCACCTACTCCACCAAGGGTGTCTCCTTCGGTGCCATTGATTCCAGCATCCCCAGCATGATCATCCCCCGCATCGGCAAGTTCCCCACCATCATTCTGTGGGCCGTGGCTGCCATCATCATTGTGTGGTTCATCTGGAACAAGACCACCTTTGGTAAGAACCTGTACGCCGTAGGCGGCAACCCTGAGGCCGCTTCCGTATCCGGTATCTCCGTGTTCCTGGTCACCGTGGGTGCCTTCGTAATGGCTGGTATCCTGTATGGCTTCGGCTCTTGGCTGGAGTGTATCCGCATGGTGGGTTCTGGCTCCGCCGCTTACGGCCAGGGCTGGGAAATGGACGCCATCGCCGCCTGCGTGGTCGGTGGTATCTCCTTCACCGGCGGTATCGGTAAGATCTCCGGCGTGGTCGTGGGCGTGTTCATCTTCACCGCTCTGACCTACTCCCTGACCATTCTGGGTATCGACACCAACCTGCAGTTCGTTTTCTCCGGCATCATCATTCTGGTCGCCGTGACCCTGGACTGCTTGAAGTACGTGCAGAAGAAGTAATTCTTCCCTGCCAAGTAAATCAGGACGGCCTGAGACCACGTCTCAGGCCGTCCTTTTTCTGTTCTTCTGATAGACAGACGCTCTCGCTCTCTGTTTTCTATTCCCAGCCGCCGGAAAATCTGTTATACTGTGGACAAATCGCAGGCAACACGTTTTGAGGTGAATACACTATGATCGTCTATTTCAGCGGCACTGGTAACAGCCGCTACTGCGCCAAAATGCTGGCAGATAAGCTGGAAGATGAGCTGCTGGACACCTTTCACGTTATCCGGGATGGTATTGCACTGGAGCTGACCTCCACAAAGCCCTGGATTTTTGTCGCCCCCACTTACAGCTGGCGTCTCCCGAGAGTTTTTGAGGCCATCCTTCGCTCCGGTTATTTTTCCGGCAGCCGGGATGCCTACTTTGTCATGACCTGTGCCGGGGACAATGGAAATGCGGCGCCATACAACCAGGCGCTCTGCCAGCAGATCGGTCTGCGCTACCGGGGAACCCTCTCCGTGGTCATGCCGGAAAACTATACTGCCATGTTCTCCATCTCCGATCCGGAGCTGTCCAAGAAGCTGATAGACGCCTCCCGGTTCGCCCTGGGTAAGGCCATTCTCTCGATCCGGGACGGCGAGGACTTCCCTCCCCGGAAGGCAGGTGTACTGGATCATCTGAAGTCCGGAATTGTCAACACGCTGTTTTATCGCTTTTTTGTCAAATCTTCTCCGTTTTCTGTATCAGATGCCTGTACCTCCTGCTTCAAATGTGAACGCAGCTGCCCCCTTGGTTCCATCTCTATGGTAAACGGGCGTCCGGCGTGGGGCAAGGAGTGTACGCACTGCATGGCCTGTATCAATGGCTGCCCCGTCCAAGCCATCGAATATGGTCGAGCCAGCCAGGGAAAACGACGCTACCAGTGCCCGGAATACCGCCGCGGCCGTTTCCGTACAGAGGCCGAGAAGAACCCCCAATAAATCTTTGCCCCCTGATTTGACAAGGTGGTCCCGACTGATCTGCTGCTTTTTTTGATTTTTTGTTCAAAACCACCTTTGAATTTCTATCAAACCTTCGATATAATACAGTTACAACGTGTAGCTAGATCGGCGTAAATCCGGTTGATTGCTGCACGTTTTCTTTTTATTCTGAGACAGGAGGCCTGTTTATGAAACGAATCAGAGCAGCATGTATCTGTCAAACGCTTCATTTCTTTCAAAAAGATAATGTCGAGCATGAATATGCTGCACAGGCAGTACAAAATGAAGTGAAGAATTACAAAAAACAGCTGGAGAGAAATCATGTCCAGTATCAGATCCTCTCTGAAGTTTTACAGCCGGATGGCTCTATTCTCCTTCGCATCATCAAACAATACAACAACGCTCCAGTAGGGGACTATCTGAAATAACATGATAATTCAAAGCGTGTAGCCTATGGCATAAATCCAGCTTGGCTACACGCTTTTTTATTTGGAGGGATTTAAAATGGGTCAGAAATCAAATTCTTTTTTGGAAACGGAACCAGTCGGAAAACTCATGGGGAAATATGCTATCCCCTGTATTATTTCCTTGCTGGTGGCTGCATTGTATAACATCGTCGATCAGATTTTTATTGCTAACGCTTCCTATCTGAGCTCCTACGGCAATGCAGCCAACACCGTGGTCTTTCCTTTGACTGTGGTAGCATTGGCTGTGGCTGTGCTGATTGGTGACGGCTTCTGTGCCTTTGTAAGTATCTGCCTGGGTGCAAATGAAAAAGAAAACGCTCACCGCAGCATTGGCAACGCCGTTGTTCTCTGCCTGGCGGCCAGCATATTGCTTACCGCTATCTATCTGCTCTTCCAAGAGCCTATCCTGACCATGTTTGGCGGTCGGGTCAATGACGAAACCTTCCGTCATTCCAAAGAATACTTCTTTTATATCACCTTGGGAGTTCCCTTTTACATGTTCGGGCAGGCAATGAACCCTATCATCCGCTCCGATGGCAGTCCTAAATTTGCCATGGCCTCTACCTTGGCCGGTCTCTATTCTCTATTCCCTTCCATTAATCTATGTACCTATCCTTCTACCAATACCACACAGCCTTGATT
>JACXXQ010000206.1_pt1 | contig 39190 bp, 28 predicted proteins | sample 8621361 | NCBI WGS metagenome assembly JACXXQ01 (sample SAMN15503820, study PRJNA645414) | gut metagenome | isolation source: feces | host: Bos taurus | place: USA | collected 2016 | reverse complement strand
AGATAACTGAGTCCATTTTTTAGATGAGGCTATTCTGTTACAGCCCCTTTTGAGTGGCTAGTTGTTAGGGGCTAGGGGCTAGGGGCTGACTGCTAACGGCGGGCCGCCCTTTGGGACGGCCCCTACGAGCCACCAATTATTCCCCTTTTAATTCCAGGGCCGTTTTGATCAGGCCTTTGAACAGCGGATGAGCGTTGGTCGGACGGGATTTAAATTCCGGATGGAACTGGCAGCCGACGAACCAGGGATGATCTTTGAGTTCGACGATTTCTACCAGGCGGTCGTCCGGCGACGTGCCCGACAGGACCAGGCCGGCATTGACCATTTCCGTACGGTATTTGTTGTTAAATTCCCAGCGATGGCGATGGCGTTCGTAAATGAGGTTTGTCCCATAGACTTCGTGGGCCTTGGTGCCTTCCGTCAATTTGCAGGGATATAGGCCGAGGCGCATCGTGCCGCCTTTATCGGAGATGTCGACCTGGTCCGGCATGAGGTCGATGACCGGGAATTTGGCATCTTCGTGAAATTCCGACGACGTAGCGCCTTCGAGGCCGACGACATGGCGGGCAAATTCCATGACAGCGCACTGCATGCCCAGGCAAAGGCCGAGGTAAGGCACGTTGTTTTCACGGGCATACTGGACGGCGCGGATTTTGCCTTCGACGCCACGGTTGCCGAAGCCGCCGGGAACGACGATGCCGTCGATACCTTTGAAGACTTCTTCCATGGACAGGTTCGGATCTTCCAGGGTTTCCGAATCGATCCAGTGGATGTTGACTTTGGTCTTATAGGCGATGCCGGCATGGTTCAAGGCTTCGGCTACGCTGAGGTAAGCATCGTGAAGGGCGACATACTTGCCGACCAGGGCGATTTCCAGGGTCTTTTCCGTATTGTAAATGGCGTGGACCATCTTCTTCCAGTCTTCCATATCGCACGGGCGGTCGGGCAGGTCGAGTTTGTCCAGGACGATGCGGTCCATGCCTTCTTCCGACAAGAGGAGCGGCACTTCATAGATGCTGTTCAAGGTCTTGTTTTCGATGACGGCATCTTTATCGATGTCGCAGAACAGGGCCAGTTTTTCTTTCATTTCATCCGACAAGGGGCGTTCCGTACGGCAGACGATGATATCCGGCTGGATACCGATGCTGCGCAGTTCCTTGACGCTGTGCTGGGTCGGTTTGGTCTTCAGTTCGCCAGCAGCGCCGATGTACGGCACGAGAGTGACGTGGATGTACAAGACGTCATTGCGGCCGACTTCCTTCTTAATCTGGCGGATGGCTTCCAGGAACGGCAGGCTTTCGATGTCGCCGACAGTGCCGCCGATTTCCGTGATGACGATGTCCGCATTGTCGTCGTCGCCGACGCGATAGACGCGGTTCTTGATTTCATTGGTGATGTGCGGGATGACCTGGACGGTATGGCCCAAATAATCGCCGCGGCGTTCTTTCTGCAGGACAGACCAGTAAATCTTGCCGGTCGTGACGTTGGAGTTCTTGCCGAGGTTAATGTCGATGAAGCGTTCATAATGACCGAGGTCGAGGTCCGTTTCCGTACCGTCGTCGGTGACGAAGACTTCGCCGTGCTGGTACGGGCTCATCGTACCCGGGTCGATGTTGATATAAGGGTCAAACTTCTGGATCGTGACCTTATAGCCGCGGTTCTTCAGCAAACGGCCCAGCGATGCTGCTGTAATGCCTTTCCCTAACGAAGAAACGACGCCGCCTGTGACAAAGATGTATTTAGCCATATTTCCTCCCTGTTGAGCTTCTGCTCATCGAATCAAAAATCAAATCGCTTATTATTTTATTATATTACATTTTTTCAGGAGCAGAAACCCCTAAAATAGCCAAACTGTTTGCAATGGTGATGCGGACTGCCGTGACCAGGGCCAGACGGGCTTTTTCCAAGTCCTTATCTTCCTGGATGATGCGGCAGTGGTTATAGAACGTATGGAACATGCCGGCCAGTTCGTGGACGAAGTGGGCGATGCGGTGCGGCGCCCGTTCGCGGGCTGCGCGCTGGACTTCTTCCGGGAAAGCGGCCATCTTCTTGATCAGTTCCAGTTCGTATTCATTGGTCAGCATATCCCATTTGACGTCGGACCAGTCCATGCTGAGGTTGGCACCGGCTTCCTTGGCCTGACGGTAAATGCTGTAGATACGGGCATGGGCGTACTGGATGTAGTAGACCGGATTTTCGTTGCTGTGGGATTTCGCCAGGTCCAGGTCGAAATCGAGCTGCGTATCCAGGGACCGCATGATGAAGAAGTAGCGGGCTGCATCGGTGCCGACTTCTTCGATGAGTTCGTTCAGCGTAATGGCCTGACCCGTACGCTTGCTCATCTTGACGGGCTTGCCGTCGCGGAAGAGGCTGACCATCTGCAAGAGGAGCACTTCCAGCTGATCGACATCGTAACCGAGGGCTGCCATGGCCGCTTTGACGCGGGCTACATAGCCGTGGTGGTCGGCGCCCCAGATGTTGATCATCTTCTTGAAGCCCCGGTCATACTTATTCTTATGGTAGGCGATATCGGCTGCCAAATAAGTCGGTACGCCGTTGTCGCGGATGACGACACGGTCTTTGTCGTCGCCGTAGTCCGTCGATTTCAGCCACAGCGCACCGTCTTTTTCATAAATCTTGCCCCGTTCTTCCAGGACCTTGCAGGCTGCCTGGATGGCATCGGGATGGAGCGTCCGTTCGCTGAACCAGTTATCGTAATGGACGTTGAAATGAGCCAGGTCCCGTTTGAGGGCCTTGAGTTTTTCTGCATAGGCCCGATCCTTGAACAGTTCCAGCCGTTCTGCTTCCGGCATGTCCAAATATTTATCGCCGTCCTGGTCGATGATGGCCTGGGCCGTTTCGATGATGTCATGGCCGTGATAGCCGTTTTCCGGGATTTCCGCCGGCTTGCCCAGGAGTTCCAGATAACGGGCGTTGACCGACGCAGCCAGGTTGTTCATCTGGTTGCCGGCATCGTTGATGTAATATTCAGCCTGGACGTTATAGCCTGCAGCCCGCAGGAGGTTGACCAGGGCACTGCCATAAGCGGCACCGCGGCCGTGGCCGACGTGGAGCGGCCCCGTCGGGTTGGCACTGACGTATTCGACCTGGATCGTGTCTTCCTGCCGAAGCGGTGCATGACCATAAGCGTCACCGGCTGCCAGGATCTGTTTGAGCGTATCGTAGATGACGTCGTTCTTCAAGAAGAAATTGATGAAGCCGGCACCGGCGATTTCAGCATGGTCGAGCCAGGGGTAATCCATGCCGTCGACGATGGCCTGGGCAATGATGCGCGGTGCCTTGTGGGCGACGCGGGCCGACTGCATGGCGATGTTGCTGGCAAAATCACCGAATTCCTTCTGCGGCGGTACTTCCAGGGCGACATCGGGATAGTCGCCAGCGGGAAGCGTGCCGGCTGCAATAGCCTTGTTCAGGGCTTCCGTAATGCCCTGCTTCAATAAATCCTTCATTTCCATTACGCTTGATCCTCCTGCACGGTTATGGTTAATTGTGTATAATTGGCGCTGACGCCTTCGATATGGACGTCGTAGCCTAACTGAATCGTACCGGTCCCATCGAGCAGATCGGCACGGCATTCATAGGTCTTCATCTGCACGTCAAACGTGCCGACCGGTGTGTCATACTGGGAGCGCGTCACCTTTCCCTTGCGAAATTCCTGACGCTGGCGGAGCTTCCCGAGGCGCAACAATAAGACGGACCCTCCGGGTAATACCTTGATGACCGTCGTAACGCCTTTCATTTCCGTCAGCTCGCTCTCTTCGTAGACGATGTACTGCGTCCCGTCTTTGACGTAGTATTTGCCTTCGGAAACGAGCTCCATTTTCAGCTCTTCTCCCTCTTTGTTACGTTGGATACTCTTTACACTTACTAAGACAGGTTTCAATGTATTCCACCTTTCCTATCACAAATCCAATGTTACTATTATATAACAAGTGCCAGGAAAAAGAAATACTTTTTTCACTTCTTTCTCGCTTCATTTCAAATCGGCCACAGTGAAAAAGGACCTGCCCATGAGGGCAAGTCCTTTTTCCTTACATATGTAATCCTTCGCGCAATTTTTCAAAGATTTTTTGTTCGTCTTCGGTCAGGTCCCGGCCCAGGTCGATGTGGAGTTCTTCCCCATTACTGCGGGCCTTGTCCTGTTCGTGCTTATCGCCGCTCTTGGCGCTATCGTCACGGATGATCACGCTTACACCACCTTAGATCAAAGTTTTCGGATCGGGATATTCTTTAATGCTTTCAACCAGTTTGTCAGCCAATTCGTCGAGTTCACATTCCTGGTCGTCGCGGAGGGACGATTTCATATCCATCGTCGGTTCCAGGAGTTCGCAGCATTTGAACTGATTTTCGACGTAGTCCACCATGGTCTTGTAAGCAGCCGATGCCCAGCTGTGGCAAGCGATGACGCCGATGGTGCGTTTCTGGAACATGAGGGTCTTCAAGTCGTGGAGGAAGTTTTCCATGGGCAGGAAGAGGTTCAGGTTGTACGTCGGAGCAGCCAGGACGAGGTGGCTGTATTCCCAGGCTTTTGCCGTGATGTACGACGAATGGATCTTGGCTACGTCGTAGAGGCGGATGTCCTGGATGCCGCGCTGGCTCAATTTATGGGCCAAGACGCAGGCAGCCCGTTCGGTGTTGCCATAAATGGACGAGAAAGCGATGACGACGCCTTTCTTTTCCGGTACGTATTTAGCCCAGTGGAGGTATTTGTCGATGATATACTTAATCGTAGCCGGCGTGCGGAATACGAAGCCGTGGAGCGGGCAGATGAAGTCGATAGGAAGGCCCGATGCCTTCTTGAGGACGTTGACGACCTGCGGGCCGTATTTGCCGACGATGTTGACATAGTAACGGCGGGCCGAATCGAGGTAGTTTTCTTCAAAGTCGACCTGGTCTGCATAGACGTTGCCGACCGTACCGAACTGGCCAAAGGCATCGGCACTGAAGAGGACGTGATCCGTCAGGTCATAGGACATGATGACTTCCGGCCAATGGACCATCGGCGCTTTGACGAACTGCAGGGTATGTTTGCCCAGAGCCAGCTGGTCCCCTTCCTTGACGGCGACATAGCGGTCTGTCATGGGATGGCGGAAGAACTGTTCAAAGAGCTTGAAGGTCTGCGGCTGGCCGATAATCTTGGCGTCCGGATATTTTTCCAGGAGAGCCAAAGCCGAGCTGGCATGGTCCGGTTCCATATGCTGGAGGACGAAGTAGTCCAGTTTACGGCCTTTGAGCAGGTATTCAACGTCTTCCAGGAATTCGTCACGGCACGATTTATCCATGGCATCGACGACACAAGTCTTTTCGTCATTGATGAAATAGGAATTATACGTAACGCCTTCGGGAATCGGGAAAATCCGTTCAAACAATTCCGTACGGAAATCGTTGCAGCCCATCCAATAAATACCATTTTTAATTTCTTCTACACACTGCATACTGATATGACCTCCTTAAAAAGTACAAGCAGCATTCACGCTGTAATGTCAATTCTCATACCCATATCATACCATCTTTTGGACAAATAGGAAATACTAACAAGAAAAAAAGTTAATTAAAAATCCTTATTGTTTATTTGTTTTTTACCCGTATCGCGATTGTTATCGGACGACTGGCGGCTCTTCGACGAATCGGAACTCTTGGTCGTATTCGTCGACTTATCGTCAGACCGGCTGCGGGTCGTGCTCTGGGACTCAGAAGCCGATTCACTGCGCCGCGTTTCCTGAGAGGAGCTGCGGCTCGGCGCCGATGCGCCGATGGAATCCGCTTCGGCTACGACATTGTCGATGAGCTGTTCCAGGACATCGCGGTCGGCCTGGGACAGGTTGGTGCTTTCACTGAGCATGTCCTTGGCCTGCTGGGCCAGGCTCTGGGCCTGGGAACGAGCCGAGCTGCGGCTGATGGAGCCGTTGCGGTACTGGACCTTCAAATTGCGCAGTTCATTGGAAATGTCATTGGCCTTGCTGCGGATGCGGGCCGCTGCCATTTCGCCGCTGCGTTGCTTACGGGCATCGGCATCTTGCAGGCGCTTGTCTTCTTCCCTGTTTTCCAGCAGTTCTTCCTGCTGTTGTTCGGCCACTTTATCCAGCGACGCTGCCGTCACATGGGTCCCGACGTAATATTCATAGCCCATGTAGCCCAGGATGATGATAGGGATACAGAGGAGCATCATTTCCAGTTTGCGCATATGTGCTGCCCGTTTCCAGCTGATGACGTTCTTGCGGCGGTGTTCCATGATGAGGACGATGATCAGGACCAGGACGACCAGGAACAGGGCGATATAGATGAACAATTTATGCCAGACTGTGGCCTGGAGCTTGATTTCCGTCGGATTGGAATTGGACAGGTTCCACAAATAGGTACTGCCCTGGTCATCGGCTTTATCGCTGTTGCTGACGACGCGGGTCCCCGACGGGAAGGAGACGATGTATTCCAGGTCGACGCCATTTTCCGGCATCGGCGCGCCTAAGCGCAGGGTCTGGATACTATTTTCATCAAAATTATAATCAATGTAATAAGTCGAACAGATGAGGCCATCGTGGGTCTTGTGGACAATATGGTCGACAGAGCTCTTGCTGGCTCCATCCTTGGTGATCGTTTTCATAGCCCGGAAGCCTTCGCCATTATCGTTGTTATAATCCATAATAGTATAATTGCGCTTCTGGAATTCATCGGCATCGGCTTTTAAATCTTTCTGCCCCTTAGCCGAATCGGAGACTTTCAGGATATCCTGTGTTTCGCTGCCATCGTCGTGGATGATGGTCTGCGCCCGGAACCCCGATAAGAGGAAGAACGCTGCCAACAGCATGACTGTCATAGCAATCTTGGCAATTCTCGCGTACGCTTTCATAAAATCCTCGCTTTCTTTCTGTGCCATCATTCTTCTTTCGGCGGTACCATGCCGGTATCGACGAGGTGAGGCCGGTCAAATAAGGTCTGGGCCTCTTTTTCCTGGCGGGCCTTGGCCATGGTGGCGCCATTGCTGATATTTTCCAACGGGATTCCATTGACGAAGATGCCTTCGATGACGCCTTCGCCCCGCTTCATGCGGATGCTGGCGATGACGCTGTCATCGGGCTGGAGGTTGTAGATGCCATCGGTCAGCTCCGGTGCCATGCGATAGCGGTCAAAGCCAACCTGGAACTGGACAAAGCCATCCTGATAGGACACGACGGTGGCCTGCATATAGTCGCCGCCGACGAAAGGCTTCGACGCCGAAGCTCCCTGGATTTCCATGAGGCCCGACGTATCCCGTGAAATATAGACGTAAATCTGCTGTCCCTTTTCAGGCGGCGTATCGTCCTTCCACTGCGTCGTGTCTTCGGGAAAAACGACGCGGACGTAGTCCGTCCCAAAGGCGGATACTTCCAGCCGCGGGACGCAGCGCCACTGATAGGGGATGCCATCGACGGCGATGTTATGCCAGCGCCAGCCCATATAGGCGACGACGGCGAACTGGACGAGAACGACGAAGACGAAAAAGATCCAGCGATAACGGCCATCCAGTGAAAAGGAAAAGTGGAATCCCTGCAAAGGCAATGGAAATTTCATTTCATATCGCCTCCTTGGTGAGACCACGGCGAGTGGGTAAAGTATTTTTTCCGTTTCGGTGCCGGCTTCATCGAGCTCCACGGCGATTCCGTAACCCGCGGCTTTTCTTCCGCTTCCGGTTCCTGAGGAACAGCCATTTGCTGGGGCACGGCTTCCGTCTTTTCATGGACTGTCGGCGTGACCGGCGACGCCGGCGTTTCCGGCGTTTCTTTCTTTACGTCATCAGCGGGTGCCGTGAAAGTAAATGCCGGCGGTGCTTCTTCCGGCTCGGCCGGGACAGGCGGCGCTTTTGGCAAATCGTCGGCCGTCTTTTCCCCTGCCGGTTCGGCAGGCAGTCCCAATTCAGCCGGCGACGGGATGCGTACCTCTTTCATCCACTCGGCCAGGGTGTCGGCATCGCTGGCGGCATCCTGAGCCTGCCAGGCCGGTGTCTCTTTAGGCGGAAGTTCGTCCTGTTTTTCTTCGCCTTCACGGCGGACGCGCGTCGACGAATGGCGCAGACCTGCCCGCCGGGCAGCGCGCAAGGCGGCAGCCGCCTTATCCTTGCGGGTCCGCTTGAACTGGAAGATGATCAGGGCCAGGACGACGATGGCCAGGAGCGGTGCCAGCGGGGAGAACTGCGTCCCGAAAATAAAGGCCAGCACCAGGCTGATGAAGATGACGACGCCAAATTTCATATGGAGGCTGTGTCCCGGCTTGAAGCCCTGAGACGTTTCAAAGAAACCTAAGACGACCATGTACAGCGACGAAAGGACCAGGGGAATCGACGAATAGAGCCCGGCCCGGACGAGGATCGTTTCAAAAGCCAGGATAAATGGGACGGCCAAGTACAAGACCGGTCCCCACAAGCGTTTCTTTACGGTCCTGGCCATGAGGGCAATCATCACGGCAAAGAGGACGAGCGTCACCAAAGCCGTCACCCAATGGAACTCATGTACCCTGGCAATCCCGTCCCAGGCAGCAGGCAGACAGGAAATGAGCAGGGATCCGGCAGCGGCAAAACGGCCAAACCAGCGGAAAGGGACGCCCCAGGACTGATGGATGTCGATAGAATACCCGATCAGCATGATTGTCACGGCCAGGCCCCCCAATAAGAGGAAGGGGATATAGTCCGTCGCCCGGGCGGACAAGCCAAAGGCGGCGAAGACCGTCATGGTCATGAGCCAGGAAAAACCGGACAGGCGCCGTTCATCGCGCATGGTGATGAGGGTATTATAAAAAGGTACGGCCAGCAGGAGCAGGACCCACAACAGCGCCGTCCCGCCGGGCGTATTCATTGGGCCGCCGGCAGCCGTCCAATACAGGAGAGACAAATCATAGACGACCAGGGCCGCCAGGGACCGCAGCAGGTAGACCACAGGCAGGCAGAGGAGGGCGCAGACGGCGACATAGGCCGTCACATCCCAGCCGATATAAAAAGACTGCTCGGCCATCGCCAGAACGGCAAAGATGCCCAGGCAATGGACCAGGGCCACGCCTTCAGCGACGAGGCTTCCCTGCCGTTCCTGGAACATGGCGGCGCCGACGCCGATCTGGGTAATCAGGAGCAGGACACAGGCCAGTCCCATGCGGACCGTAATCGACACGTAGTACCAGAACTGGGAAACGCCCCAAATCAGGGCGATACCGGCCGCAGCCAGGCCGATGACGGCCAGCAGGGCATATAAAGGCAGGGTCGTCAAAAGAGATTTCCTTTGTTCGTCCCTGCCATAAGATTTTCGTATTTTTTGCCGGGCTTCTTCGCTGATCCAGCCTTTAGAAACCCAGTCATCGACTTTTCTGTCGAGCCATACATTGGTATTTCGTTCCATAGTTGCCTCCAGGCACTCATTTTTCAAACAGGCAAAAAAAGGCATACCTGTGTATCCAGTATACCACAAAAAGAACAATTCCCCTATGGCACGACGTGAAATTTTAAAAAAAAAGAAGCTGTCGCATGTGCGACAGCCTTTTTTTACTGGTTAGCAGCTAGTGGCTAGGGGTTAGCAATGCAGATTGCTTCTCCGCGAACCACTAACTACGAACCACTACTCACTATTTAACGATCAATACGGGGCAGACCGAATGGGTGACGACATAGCTGCTGACGGAACCCATGAACAAGCCTTTCAACGGCCCGAGGCCGCGGCTGCCCATGACGATGAGGTCGGCATTGTATTTCTTGGCCACCGACAAGACGGCCGGACCGGGCGAACCGACTTCAAAGACACTCTTGACTTCGATGTTCTGGGGAATGGATTTCGCAAATTCGTCGAGGATGCCCTTCCCTTCTTCTTCCATGTCCAAAGCGACCTGTTCCGTGACGTAGCCGCTGGCATTGGGGATCTGGTCAAAGTTAGAAATGACCGATACGATATTGGCAACATAGACCAGTGTAATCGTAGCCCCTAACGATGAAGCGATGACAAAGGCATGTTCCAATGCCCGTTTCGAGTTAACCGAACCATCCGTCGGTACGATGATGTTATTATATTTTTTCATATGAATCCCTCCTTATTAAGGCCTGTACTTATCCTTAATGTATATATTCGCCATGACTTTTACAGATTCCTTCTTTGTCATCCAAAATTTTTCAGAAAATGTCCGCTTTTTATTTTTAGAAATCTATCCGACCTATATTTAAATGACCATGCGAAATCCAAAAAATGAGTATAAACTTTCATGTCCATATGCTATAATACTGAATATGATTGTAAAATTTTTAAGTTTCTCTGCAATCAGATGCTAAGAAAGGTGGTTTTTATGACACATGAACTCGTAAGTGCGACCTTGCCCGTATGGAGTATCATCCCCTTCGCCGGGATGCTCTTGTCCATCGCCATCGTGCCCCTTGTCCGCCCGGAATGGTGGGAAAAGCACATGCTCGGTGCAGCGATCGCCTGGTCTCTTTTGTTCCTCATCCCCTTCGCCGCAGCTTATGGCGTCGGTGAATCGTGGTTCCGGCTCTTAGAATCGGTCCTCCTCGACTACATTCCCTTCATCGTCCTCCTCTTCGGCCTGTTCGTCGTCGCCGGCGGCATCGCCGTCCGCGGCACCTTAGCCGGTACGACGAAGATCAACTGCCTCCAGCTGTTCATCGGCACGTTCCTGGCCAGCTGGATCGGTACGACCGGCGCTGCCATGCTGCTCATCCGGCCCCTCATCCGGGCCAATGCCTGGCGCAAGAACAAAGTACACCTCATGGTGTTCTTCATCTTCCTCGTCGCCAACATGGGCGGCTGTCTGACACCGCTCGGCGATCCTCCCCTGTTCATGGGCTTCCAGCGCGGCGTCCCCTTTACCTGGACCTTCCATCTCCTGCCCATCCTGGTGCTCAACCTGGTCCTCATGTTCGCCCTCTTCGCCTTCTTGGACAAACACTTCTATAATAAGGAAGTAAAAGAAGGCCGGACTCCGCTCGACTTGATCGATGAAAACGACAAACAGCCCCTTCGCCTGGAAGGCGCTCACAACCTCATCTTCATCGCTTTGATCATCATCGGCGTCCTGGCCAACGGCCTCCTGCCGGATATGTTCCCGGCTTTCGCCAACGGCGCAGGCCTGCACATTTACGATGAAATCGTCTTCCCCTATGCCACCTTGGCAGAAATCGCCATCATCCTCGTCGCTGCCTTCCTGTCCATCAAGACGACGCGGAAATCGACGCGGGACCTCAACGAATTTACGTATGCCCCGATCCTGGAAGTGGCTAAACTGTTCATCGGCATCTTCGTCACCATGATTCCGGCCTTGATCTTGCTCAAAGCCCACGGTGCTGAACTGGGCCTGTCCCATCCGTGGCAGATGTTTTGGGCCACCGGCGCCCTGTCGTCCTTCCTGGACAACACGCCGACGTACCTGGTCTTCCTCCAGACAGCCGGTGCCCTCGGTGCTACCCAGGGTATTACGACGTCCGTCGGGACGGTCTCCCAGATCATGTTGGAAGCCATCTCGGCCGGTGCCGTCTTCATGGGCGCCAATACCTATATCGGCAATGCACCGAACTTCATGGTTAAATCCATTGCAGAAGAAAACAAGATCAAAATGCCGAGCTTCTTCGGCTACATGGGCTGGTCCGTAGCCATCCTCATCCCGCTGTTCATCATCGACATGGTCGTCTTCTTCTTGTAATTCGTGGCTAGTGGCTCGTTATGGACTCAGATGCCGCTATGCGGCGATGGATTCAAAGTGACAACGACGCTTCGGGATAACCCTCAGCGCGTAGCGGGCCGCCTTATCAGGACGTTCCCTACGAAATCGCATGCAGGCGATAAAAAAAACCATTGCGGTTGCAGCCGCAATGGTTTTAATTTTTTAACCATCCACTACAAACACACAAAAAAGCTGTCGCAAATGCGACAGCTTTTTTAACTGGTGATCCATCCGAGATTCGAACTCGGGACACCCTGATTAAAAGTCAGGTGCTCTACCAGCTGAGCTAATGAATCATGGCTGGCAGGGGTAGCTGGATTCGAACCAGCGCATAGCGGAGTCAAAGTCCGGTGCCTTACCACTTGGCTATACCCCTATGGGGCGAGTATAGGGATTCGAACCCTAGCGTAACGGAGCCACAATCCGCCGTGTTAACCACTTCACCATACCCGCCATATGAGATTATCTGCGTCGGCCGCGCTGTATTAGCGCCGTCAACGTAGATAATCTTACCATGAACTCTTCACAAAGTCAAGCACTTTTTCAAACTTTTTTATCTTTCTTTTTCTCCGTATAATAAGTCCTTGACGAAGTTCGGCAGGACGAAGGCGCTCTTCTGGATTCCTTCGTTGTAGTATTTGGTCGGGAAGGTCCGTTTGCGGTTCGGTTCCCATGCCAAGGGATCGTATTTCTTCGAGCCCATGGTGAAGCAGTGCATGCCCGACGGGTAGAGCGGGATGAAGGCCGTGTACAGGCGGGTGATGGGGAAGATGTCCGATACGCAGTCGAAGATGTCCTTGACCAGTTTGCGGTGCATGAAAGGCGATTCGGTCTGCTGGACGAAGAGACCGTCTTCTTTGAGGGCCTTGAAGGTGTCCTTATAGAAATCATACGAGAACAGTCCTTCGCCAGGGCCGACGGGGTCCGAGCAGTCGACGATGATGACGTCGTAATAGTTTTCGGCTTCCCGCATGAAGGCGATGCCGTCGCCAACTTTGACGGTCAGTTTGGGATCCTTTTCAAGGATGGCTTTAGAGATTTCCGGGAAATATTTCTTGGCCAATTCGATGACCTGGCCATCGATGTCGACCATGGTGACCAATTCGACTTCCGGATGACGGACGGCTTCCCGGGCAGCGCCGCCGTCGCCGCCGCCGATGATGAGGACTTTCTTCGGGTTGGGATGGAGGAACAGGGGGATGTGGACGATGCTTTCGTGATATATAAATTCATCTTTGATAGACGTCTGGAAAACGCCGTCCAGGACCAGCATGCGGCCAAATTCCTTGGAATCGGCGACGATGATGTCCTGGAACTGCGAGTGACCGCGATAGAGGATATCCGACACTTCCGTCGTCAAATCCAAATACGGGGACTGGTGTTCGCTTACGAATTTTCTCATGACAAGGCTCCTTTATGATAAAAATATAGCTTTCATTAAGACAGGGACACTTTTATTCTATCATATTTGCCAGGATTTGTCGTAACTCATTTTATGGCGCAGCAAAAAATCCTCTCTCCCACCCCCTTACAGAACAAGGGGATTATGGTACAATATAAAGTAGACTTTTTATATACAGTCTTTATAATATAGAAATTTATAAGAAAGAATCGGTTGGTAAACCGATAGGGTGACAAAACATGAAAAATCTCTTACATATCGGCATCGACATCGGTTCGACGACGGTAAAGATCGCCGTCCTCAACCATGCCAAACAATGCCTTCACGCATGCTATGTCCGCCACTATACGGATATACGCCAAAAAGTTTGGGATTTACTCCAAAACGCCTATGAAATCTTTGGCGACCGTCAAATCACCATGGCCATCACCGGCTCTGGCGGCATCGCCCTGGCAGACTACCTGCACATTCCCTTTTTGCAGGAAGTCATTGCCGGTACCAAAGCCGTCCGCACTTATTATCCCCAGTCGGACGTCATCATCGAACTCGGCGGTGAAGATGCGAAGATCACCTACCTGACCGGCGGCAACGAACACCGCATGAACGGCAACTGTGCCGGTGGGACCGGGGCCTTCATCGACCAGATGGCGACCCTCCTCGACACCGATGCCAGCGGCCTCAATGAATTGGCCAAGAAAGCCGACACCATTTATCCCATCGCCGCCCGCTGCGGCGTCTTCGCCAAGACGGACATCCAGGCCCTGCTCAACGAAGGGGCCAGCAAGGAAAATGTCGCCGCTTCCGTCTTCCAGTCCATCGTCTTCCAGACCATCACCGGCCTGGCCTGCGGCCGTCCCATCAAAGGCACGGTCTGCTTCCTCGGCGGTCCGCTGACCTACCTGTCCCAGCTTCGGGAACAATTCGCCAAGACCCTCCATCTGACGCCGGAACAGGTTATTGCCCCGGAAAACGCTCAGGTCTACGTGGCCATCGGCGCCGCCCTGGGCAGCATAAATACGAAGCCCGTTTCCTTCATGAACCTCATGGGCCAGCTGAAGAACGTCGACGAATCGACCCTGGCCAAATCGGACCGCGTCGAACCGCTGTTCAACAACCAGGCCGAACTCGACGAATTTCGGGCCCGCCACAGCCAGCACACGGTCCCGCAGGCGGACATCACCACCTACAGCGGCCCGTGCTACCTGGGCATCGACGCCGGCTCGACGACCATCAAGGCCGTCGTCCTCAGCGAAGACATGAAGATCCTTTATTCGCACTACCAGAACAATGAAGGCAGCCCTTTGACAGCGGCCAAGAACATCGTCGCCGAAGTCTACCGCCGCCTGCCGGAAAAGGCCTTCATCGCCAAAGCCGGCATCACCGGCTACGGCGAAGCCCTGCTCAAGGAAGCGCTGCACCTCGACCTGGGCGAAGTCGAAACCATTGCCCACTATCAGGCAGCGTCCCACTTCTGCCCGGACGTCGACTTCCTCCTTGATATCGGCGGCCAGGACATGAAATGCAGCCGCATCAAAGACGGCCATATCGAAGACATCCTGCTCAATGAAGCCTGCTCGTCGGGCTGCGGTTCCTTCCTGGATACCTTCGCCAAATCCCTGAAAATGTCCATCCAGGACTTCTCTCAGGCCGCCCTCCTGGCCAAGAGCCCCATCGACCTGGGCTCGCGCTGCACGGTCTTCATGAACTCCAAAGTCAAGCAGGCCCAGAAAGAAGGAGCTACACTGGCCGACATCTCGGCAGGCCTCTCTTACTCGGTCATCAAGAATGCCCTGTATAAAGTCATCAAGGTCAAAGACCCGGCCAAGCTCGGCAAGCACATCGTCGTCCAGGGCGGCACTTTCTACAACGACGCCGTCCTGCGGGCTTTCGAAAAGCTCCTGGGCCGCCAGGTCATCCGTCCGGCCATTTCCGGCCTCATGGGCGCCTTCGGCATGGGCCTCGTCTGCCGCACGGCCTATCACCAGGACCACGCCAAGTCGACCATCGTCAGCCCGAAGGCCCTGGAAGAACTGCAGGTCACGACGTCCATCCGCCACTGCGGCTTGTGCACCAATAACTGCCTGCTGACGGTCAATACCTTCAACGACGGCCGGTCCTTCATCACGGGCAACCGCTGCGAACGCGGCGCCGCCGGCTCGACATCGGCCCGCAAGAAGCCCCTGCCCAATATGTACAAGGTGAAATACAACCTGCTCTTCGGCTACAAGCCCGTAGAAAATGCGCCGCGCGGCACCGTCGGTATCCCGCGGGTCCTCAATATGTACGAAGACTATCCCTTCTGGTTCACGTTCTTCACCAAACTCGGCTATACCGTCGTCCTTTCCGACCCGTCTTCAAAACCCCTCTTTGAAAAGGCGATGGACACGGTCCCGTCGGATTCGGCCTGCTACCCGGCCAAACTGGTCCACGGCCACATCGAAAACCTGTTGGAAAAAGGCGTCGACCGAATCTTCTATCCCTGCATCCAGAACGGCCCCAGCGAAGGCAGCAAGGACAATACCTTCAACTGCCCCATGGTCATGAGCTATCCCGAAGTCATCCGCAACAACATGGGCGAACGCCTGGCCGAAACCAATACGCCCTATCTCTGCCCCTTCCTGCCGCTCCACGACAAGAAGCGCATCGGCAAGCGCCTGGCGGAAGAACTCAAGGCCTGGAACCTGCCGGCTCACGAAATCAAAGCCGCTGCCGCTGCCGCCTGGGACGAAGAAGAAGCGTATAAACAGAAAATCTATGATTTGACTAAGAAAATCCTGGACAACCTGGAAAAGACCGGTCAGCGGGCCATCGTCCTCTGCGGCCGCCCGTACCATATCGACCCGGAAATCAACCACGGCATACCGGAACTCATCAACAGCCTGGGCCTGGCCGTCCTCACCGAAGACGGCGTGGCACCGCTGGGCCAGTTCCCGGGCCACCTGCGCGTCGTCGACCAGTGGTCGTACCATTCCCGCCTCTACCGGGCGGCCCAGTACATCACGCAGCATCCAAACCTGGAACTGGTGGAACTCAATTCCTTCGGCTGCGGCCTCGACGCCATCGTCGCCGACCAGGTCCAGGACATCCTGGCCCATGGTCACAAGATCCACACCCTGCTCAAGATCGACGAAGGGTCCAACCTGGGCGCCATCCGCATCCGCCTGCGTTCGCTGCTGTTCGTCATGAATCACCGGCCCAAAGAAGATCACGTCATCGAACCGTATTCCTACGAAAAGACGAAATTCACCAAGGAAGACGCCAAGCAGAACGTCATCCTGGCCCCGTCGATGACGCCGATTCATTTCCCGCTGTTCATGGCCGCTTTCGAACACGAAGGCTACCGCGTTGAACTCCTGCCCCACCAGGGCCAGAAAGCCATCGACACGGGGCTCGCTTATATCCACAACGACGCCTGCTACCCGGCCATCATGAGCCTGGGCCAGATCATTACGGCCCTCAAGTCGGGCAAATACGACCTGGACCACACGACGGTCATGATTTCCCAGACCGGCGGCTGCTGCCGGGCGACAAATTACATCGGCATGATCCGCAAGGCCTTGAACGACGCCAACATGTCGCAAGTCGCCATCTTGTCGCTGAACCTCAAGGGCATGAACAAGCAGCCCGGCTTCCAGCCCGGCATCGGTTTCTGGCACCGCCTGGTCATGGGCATGATTTACGGTGACGCCCTGCAGCAGGTCCTGTACCGCACACGGCCTTATGAAAAGGTCAAGGGCACGGCCGAAGCCCTCTTCCACAAGTGGCAGAAGAAGTGCGCCGAACAGCTGAAGAAAGCCGATTTCAAATCGTTCAGGAAAAATATCCGCGACCTCGTCGACGAATTTGACCACATCGACATGAGCGAAACCATGAAGCCGCGCATCGGACTGGTCGGTGAAATCTACGTCAAGTTCCACCCCATCGCCAATAACCATATCGTCCGCATGATTGAAGAAGAAGGCGGCGAAATCATCGTCTCCGGCCTGGCAGACTTCTTCCTCTACGGCCAGCTGGACAGCCAGTTCCGCCACAAGTACCTGTCGGGCAGCTGGAAGGATTCCTTCCTCAGCAAGACCGCCGTCCGCCTGTTGGAATGGTACCGCAAGCCTTATGAACAGGCCGTCGCCAAGAGCCGCCATTTCGATCCCATCACATCCATCTACGATATCGCCGACGAAGCGAAGAAATACTTGTCCCTGGGCCATGAAGCCGGTGAAGGCTGGTTCCTCACGGGGGATATGATCGACCTCATCCACCGCGGAGCCAAGAACATCGTCTGCCTCCAGCCCTGGGCCTGCCTGCCGAACCACGTTACGGGCAAAGGCATGATCAAGACCTTGAAGGCCGCCTTCCCGGAAACGAACATCGTCGCTATCGACTATGACCCCAGTGCCAGCTCAGTCAACCAGACAAACCGTCTGAAACTGATGCTGACGACGACCTTTGAAGGCATCCGCGAACCGGTGCAGGAAGATGCGAAACCGGTCCTGCCCTTCTTGAGCGGCGTCCGCATCAACAGCTCACTGGAAAAATAGTTCCAATAAAAAGGGGGTATGTATCATGAAAAACATCTTAGTTCCCATTGACGGTTTCCATCCGTCGCACAACGCCTTGCAGCATGCCATCGACATTGCCAACGTCTACAACGCTGAATTGACCATCGTCAATATCACCAATGCCGATGCCGTCCTGGACAGCTTCGATGTCTTCGAAGACATGACGGACGAAAAAGTCAAGGACCTGACCAAACTGGCCAAGGATAAGAGCGGCTACGTCCTGGAAAAAGCCATGGAAGCCGTTCCGAAAAATCTGATGGTCCACACGGTCCAGCTGGTCAGCACGCCGGAAATCGGCATCCTCAGCGAAGCGGAAAAATGCGACGCCAACCTCATCGTCATGGGCCGCCGGGGCAGCCATTCCCTGTCGGAACAGATTCTGGGCAGCGCCAGCACGTATGTCCTGGCCCATGCCAAATGCCCGGTCCTGCTGGCACACAATGAAAAAGAAGGGCCGTATCAACGCATTCTCGTTCCGGCTGACGGCTCGGAAGAATCATTGAAAGCTGTCCGCTACGCCGTAGAATTTGCCAAAGCCGACGGCGCATCGGTGACGGTCTTCCACGTCGCCAACATGCGCGACCTCATTACCGAAGAAACGGCATTGGATCAGAAAAAACACGGCCTCGAAGACCTGACGGACCGCCTGCGCCAGAGCGCCGACCGCGTCTTTGCCCTGTGCAAGGCAGCCGTAGCCGACCATAAAGGCGGCGTGGACATCCACTTCGTCGCCAACATCGGCCGCCCTGGTCCGACAATCCTCAAAAAAGCCGAAAAAGACGGCTCGGACCTGCTCATCATGGGCAGCCGCGGCCGCAGCGGCCTGACCTCGATTCTCCTGGGCAGCGTCAGCCGCTACATCACGACCCATTCGGGCCTGCCCGTCATGATCGTAAAATGATGAGCTCGTGGCTTCGGCCTGCGGCCTAGTGGTTCGTGGTTCGTAGACCGCAACGGTCCCCTGGGCCGTCCTGCTAAGGCGGCCCGCCCTGAATGATGGGGATAACGCAGGCCGTAGTTCTCCGAATACACCCGAATACATAAAAAGGGGCTATCCCATTAAGCAAAAATACTTAATGGGATAGCCCCTTTCCATTGAAATTTCTGAGAAAAAGCAACCTCTCAGTCAGCGTTGCTGACAGCTCCCCTATAAAGGGAGCCAGGGCAGGCCGTACAGGACGGCGCCTGCATTGCGGAGTGCGACCTGCGGGCGCCCTTACGCGAGCCACGAATCACTAGCCACAAGCCACTATTTTTTTCTCATCGCCTTGTAGAGTTTTTCTGCCGTCATGGGCAGGTCGCGCGGCCAGATGCCGGTGGCATTATAGATGGCGTGGGCGATGGCCGGCGCCGGCGAGTCGATGACGAGTTCGCCGATAGATTTGGCCCCGAACGGTCCGTTCGGTTCATAGCTCGGTTCAAATTCAACGTTGATCTGCCCCAGGTCCATGCGCGTCGGCATGCGGTACTGCATGAAGGAGTTGTTCTGGATACGGCCTGACGGCGTAATCTGGATATTTTCGGTCAGGGCCATGCCGATGGCCTGGACGATACCGCCTTCGGTCTGGACTTTGGCCAGGGCCGGATTGATGACCGTGCCGCAGTCGACGACGGCGTCATACTGTACCAGCGAGATATGGCCCGTTTCCGGGTCGACGTCGACAGTAGCGGCACCGGCCATGTACGGCGGCGGACTGGTCGGCGAGTAGCACGATTCCGTCGCTTCCAGGGCGATGTCATTCATGAACATGGCGTCGTTGCCCAGGTCCTTGATGGTGATTTTCTTCCCTGTCGCCAGGTCGGTGATGGCCTGGCCGTCAAATTCCAGATCGTCGATACCGGCCGAACCGAGTTTGACGGCAGCCCTTTCTTTCATGCGCTGTATCAGGCTCTGGCAGGTCTTGACGACGGCATTGCCCGTAAGGTACGTCGTCGACGACGCATAGGAGCCGCTGTCATACGGCGACGTATCCGTATCGACGCCATAGGTGACGATGTTGTCGACCGGGCAGAGAAGACATTCCGCAGCAATCTGGGCCAGGATGGTATCACAGCCCGTCCCCATATCGGTAGCGCCGATATTGAGGGAATAGAAGCCGTCGTCGTTGACCTTGATGGTGACCGAGGCGACGTCGACGTTGGTAATGCTCGATCCCTGCATGGCCGCAGCGATGCCGATAGCCCGGATATGACCATTGGGCAGGACCTGACGCGGGCAGTCGTCCTGCCAGCCGGACATCTGGACCACCCGTTCCAGGCACTTGTCGAGGGTACAGCTCAGGGCCGTTTCATTGAAATAAGCCGGCATGACCTGTCCCTGACGGACCAGGTTCTTCAGGCGCAGGGCCACAGGGCTCATGTGCAGGGCTGCTGCCAGTTCATTGACGGCCGTTTCCAGGGCAAACAAGCCCTGGGTCGCACCGTAACCGCGATAGGCACCGGCGGCGATGGTATTGGTATAGACGCAGGTATAACTGAAGCGGAAAGCTTCGGCTGCATTGTACAAGGGAATCGATTTATGCCCCGACAACGTGACCGTCGTCGGCGTATGTTCGCCATAAGCGCCGGCGTTCCACAGGGAATCGACGAAGATGCCGCGGATATGACCGTCCTTGCTGGCGCCGAGGACGACGCGGATCTGCGATTCATGGCGCGGCGTCGATACGGTCATGGATTCTTCCCGGCTGTAAATCATATACGCCGGTTTTCCCGTCAGCCAGGCAATATACGCCGGATAGACTTCCATGACGGCTGTCTGCTTGGAGCCGAAGCCGCCGCCGATGCGCGGCTTGATGACGCGGATCTTCGATTTCGGGATTTCCAGGGCATTGGCAACGATGCGGCGGACGTGGAACGGGACCTGCGTCGAGCTGACGATGGTCAGGCGGCCGAAGGCATCCTTATAGGCATAGGCCCGGAACGTTTCCATAGCGCCCTGCTGGTTCTGGCGCGTATGATAAGTCCTGTCGATGACGACATCCGATGAAGCCAGGACGGCATCGATGTCGCCGTGTTCATCACAGGCCTGGGCGACGAGATTACGCTTGTTGTCGCCGCCGACGTCGACGAGGGGATTCCAGTTGTCTTCGGGATGGACGACGATATCGTTATCCAAGGCTTTGGTGAAATCCAGGAGCGGTTCCTGGACGTCGTACTCGACGCGGAGGACGCGCAGGGCCCTGTCGACGGCTTCTTCACTCGTACCGGCGACGAGGGCGACGGGATCGCCGACGAAGCGGATCTGCTTATCCAGGATGAGGCGGTCATACGGGCTCAGTTCCGGATAGGTCTGGCCGGCAATGGTGAACCGCGACTGCGGTACGTCATCGGCCGTGACGATGCAGACGATGCCCGGCACCTTTTCGGCCGCACTCTTGTTCACGTTCTTGACGATGGCTCTGGCATGAGGACTGCGCAGGGCCTTGACGATGAGGCAGTCCTTGGGCCGCAGATCATCCGTATAGACCGGCTGGCCTGTGACCAGGGCTTGGGAATCCTTCTTGGCAACAGTATGGTTGATAACTTTGTATTCCATTATGCCCGGACCTCCTTCCCTTTGGCTTTGAAATAGGCCTTGATGGCCCGCATATGGCTCACGTAGCCCGTGCAGCGGCAGAGATTGCCCGACAAAAATTCCTTGATGTCGTCTTCGGTAGGCGCATCGAGCTTGCGGACCATGGCCAGGACATTCATGACGAAACCGGGATTGCAGAAACCGCACTGGTCGGCGCCTTCACGGCCCATATAGAGGGCAAATTCTTTGGCTTCGTCCTGCAAGCCTTCCAGGGTCGTCACATGACAGCCGTCGATGCGGACGGCCAGCATGGCACAGGACAGGACGGGTACGTCATCGACCCAGACCGTACAGAGGCCGCAGTTCGTCGTTTCACAGCCGCATTTGACGCTGTAACAGCCCTGGCTGCGAAGAAAATCATAGAGCATCAGGCCCGGCGCGACGTCAGCCGTCGCCTTCTGGCCGTTCAGCCAATACGTAATGGTCATCACTGGTCACCTCCCAGTACTTTCGTCAGTAAGCGACGGCAAAGGACGACCGCCATATCGTGACGATAATCGGCAGAACCGCGCATATTGCTTTCATAACTCAAAGAGCCGGCTATCGACGCAGCGGCCCCTTCCATCCCCTGGCTGCGCACATCGCTTACGGGCAGGCTGACAACCTGGGCCCGGGCCGGACGGGCGCCGATGGCACAGCGCACGTTTTCTGCGTCGGCCGACACGGCTACGGCGATGACCGGGAAATCCGTTTCATTGAGACGCAGTGAAGCGTACGCCGTCTGGCAGGCCTTTTTCGGGATGACCACCTGCGTGACGATATCCGTACCCGGTCCGTTCTGACCGAAGTCTGTCAGGCTGACTGTGCCGCCTTTGTACAATTCGACGCGGGCATCCAAGGCCAGGAACAGCGTCCAGATGTCAGAAAAGCCAAAGCGGCCGCTGATACTGCCGCCGACAGTCGCCATGTTGCGGAACTGGGTCCCAACGATATGGCAGACAGCTTCTTTCATAGCCCCTTGGGTAAAAGCGGCCAGCCTTTCATGACCTTCGAGCTGCCCTAACGTGACCATAGCGCCGATGCGGAAGACATCGTCTCCTTCTTCGATCTGGTCCAGCCCCAGCCCGGACAAGTCGATGGCCTGGGCAATGCGCCGCTGCGGCGACAAGCGGAGCCAGCAGCAGCCGCCGAGGACGACAGCGGACCGCTTTTGCTTGAGTTTCCACGCTTCTTCCAGCGATGCCGCTTTCGTATATTGCGCAATATTCATAAAAAACCCTCCTTTGCAGGGTAAAAAATAAACTTCAATGCATAATTCATCAAGTTTATTATACCAGCAAAGAAGGGCGGGCCGCAAGGGCTCGTGGCTCGTGGCTCGTGGCTCGTGGCGCGTGGCTCGTGGCTCGTGGCGCGTGGCTCGTGGCTCGTGGCTCGTGGCGGGCTGCGTTCATTTCCATCGCCTGTATGCGATACCGTAGGGGACGTCCTGAGCAAGGCGTCCCGCTGTAAATCGTTGGTATGACCATTCTGGTATATGAGGCTTTTTTTCACGCATCACCCGTCATACATGTCGTGTACATCACATTTCAGGCGGGCCGCCTTACCAGGTCGGCCCCTACGCAGACCCCGGTCGGGGCGTTTTTTTACGCGCTGAGGGCTTCCCGAAGCGTCGTTGTCAGTTTGAGTCTGTCGCGGCGGAACGCCGCATCTGAGTCCGCGAAAAAAGCCGTGGCTCGTGGCGGGCCGCCCTGGCCGGGTCGGCCCCTACGGGCGGATAACTTGCCGCCTATGGTAACGTCGTTTTTCTTCATACATGTGCTTATCGGCGGCTTGCAGGACAGGAGGCAAGCCTTGGATGGCTTCGGTTACCCAATGATAGCCAAGGGCAATGTTCAAGTTTTGGGACGCGATTTGTCTGCGGATCTGACAGCAGGCCTGATGGAAATCCCGTTCTTCTACATGCTGCCAGATGATGACGAATTCATCGCCGCCGATGCGGAAGACTTCTCCACCATGGCGGTATTGCTGGAGAATCGACGCCGTATGACAGATGAGCCGGTCGCCGCTGGCATGACCTTCTTCATCGTTCGTCTTCTTGAGGTTATTGATATCGGCAAAGAGGACGCCCATGCTGACCTGGCAGTTGACGTGCTGCTGATAGGCATCGAAGGCATTGCGGTTAGACACGCCGGTCATCTGATCGATGAAACTGTGGTTCCGCATCTGATAGATATGGTCCCGGCCTTTGAGCAGCACCAAAAGGAAGCTGCCTGCCAGGCGGAGTAATTCATCGGCCTGTTCTCTTGCATCGGGATGAATATTTTCCAAGACAATCGCGCCAATCCGGTTGCCCGGCATGAAAAAAGCCATCGCCGCTACATTGTGGATGTGAGCGCGATGCATATGTTCCTTTATAGAAGAATCCAGGTCCGGCCAGTCCGCCGTATTGGCAATGAAGACCGGATGGCCCCGACTGGCCAAGTCCTTGAACCAGCCCCGCAGCTTCTGCCAATCTTCGTTCGGGATGACACGATCCGTATCATAAGTCATGCCGTCCGGGGTCCAGCAATAGAAGTGGATAGGCGTATCATCGAAGAGAAACGCTTTTCCAGCGCCTAAAAATGAGCCAATGCGGGCAACAAAGGAAAAGAGGATGTCGTCTGGATCATCATTAGTCATAGCCTGACACACGGCATCCTGCAAAATCGCAATAAGCGTCATCATCTTTTTCTGATTACAGTACATGGAATCCCCCTGTCTGATACACACAAAAAAAACGGCCCCATACTGGCTGTACGGCGGCCGTCATCAGAAACCTGATTCCTTTTTTGCACACAAAAAGAGAGATTGCAACTGGCTGCCAGCAGAGGCCCTATAGCTTTGCGTCGCCGGGTTTCCCTGGGTTTGCCGAATTTAATGTTTGCTTTTTACATCAAGTATTATATACCCAACCTAAATTTGTGTCAACAAACAGCATACAAAAGCATAAATATACTATGGCATCAAGCCAACATAGTATGTCCTGATATGGTCATTTCCCCCTAAGCGCCACAGGGAAATGCCGTCGACGCCATGTTCCAATGCCTGCTGTTTCCAAGCCCGGAGGGTCTCACTGTCACCATACCAACCGACAACGGCCGTGCCATCGGCCCGATGTCCTTCAAACTGTAAGGCTTGGCTGGACGGTTCGCGCTGGACCTTGGCATGGAGGGATTTAGCCAGCTCCCGGGCTTCTCCTTCCGTGACCATACGCGGGCTCTGTCCGCTTTCCCAGATACAGCCACCAGTAGCAAAGGCGATGCTGTGCGGCCGCGGCAGACGGTCCACCCGTCCGAGGACGGTATTGATGAAGTCCGGATCCGCCTTGGGACCGGCGTCTTTCGTATGCGTACCATAGAGATTATAGCACATGATAACGTATTCCGGCCCTTCCGGGAAAATGAGCTTGTTGGCCGGGACAGACGGTTCAAAAATGATGCGCAAAGGCACCTGTTGTTCGTCAGCTGCCGCGGCGATTTCCTGGATGAATTTCACATAACGGAAAGCCACGAGAGGATTCTTCCAAACCTGTTCATAATCGATTTCCAGGCCGTCATAGCCATAGGCTTTCATAGTCCGGAACAAATCGTCAATATGGGCCTGACGCGAAGCCTGCGTGGCCAGAATAGTTTCCAGGATTGACGTATCTTTGACCTTGGTCTGCCCCTTCGGGTCCTGCGGGTTGTCATAGACATCGTTGACGACAGTCAGGTACTTCTTGACCGTCACCTTATAGCGGGGCAGTTTCTCTGCCGCGAAATCCTTGGCCGGCCCCAGGACGATGACCTGGCCTTGACGATCGAGTGCCCCGCCGAAATAGCTGACCGAATTGAGCTGGCTGCTAATATCCTTGGCTTCTTTCAGCCCTTTGTCGTAATCCCAATAAGCAATCCAGGCATTGTTGTCAAAAGTCGGCTGGGGACGCTGCTTGGCTGCCGACGTCGACGGTACCATGAGCGACACCGCCCCGGCGACGACCAGGATGATGCCGGCTGCGACGGCGCCGGAGAGAATTTTCATGATTTTGCGCATGTTGACTTTCCTCATTTCCTAAAAATGTGCCAAAGCCCAATCGAGGACCTTGCGCCACCAGATATGAGCTTTGTATTTCCACTTCTGCCAGCCCTGGTAATGAACATCATACAGGACGGCACCTTCACTTTCATTAGCCGTCCATTCGGTGACTTTCAAACCATCAAAAACGGCGTCATAGACGTCATCGGCCAAATTGGTCTGACTGTAGCCATAGCCGGGCCATTGGGCACCGAGGACCAGGCGGCCCGCATCCAGTTCGCTGACGGTTACATTCGCGGCTGCCGGCCGACCATCAATATCGACACTCAGCAAATCGCCGTGGAGTTTGATATTCAGCTGACGATTTCCCCGTTTATGATAGCTCAAGGTGGGCCGGTATTCAGGTGACCCTTCAGCGACAGTGCGGGCATCTTCATTTTCAACTTCTGCCAGACGCCCTAACTGCTTCTGGATCATGTTGACATTGGCGCCGTAGCGGGCCAGGACCTGCCGTTCCGTCGAAGCAACTTCTTTCTTGTCCTCGTCTTCAGACAGATAATTCTGCCCATCGAAGAGCTGTAAATCAACTTTCTTCAATTCCTGATAAGACCCGTCATGACATTCGCCGATGACGAGGTTGTTGTTGACCAGGCCGACGACGATATATGTCGTCAAGTCGCCATTGGCCCGCAGGAAGATTTTCTGCGTCCCATATTGGTTGCCCTTGAGGCGCGTCGATAGGTACAGGTCCTGAAAATCCTCTTTCCCCTTCAGGCTCATCTGTCCCTTGCCCTTTCCCGCTGTCGTCAGGTAGATGGCTTCATCTTTAAATTCAGCAGCCCCGTCTTCGACATCCCATTGTGCATACTGGTCCGAATCGCCCTTTTCAAAGCGGATGTCATCGGCACCATCGTCATGGATGCGCATGAGCAGGTGATTGACCGGCCAATAAGCCCGCGGTTCCATGCGGGTCAGGTCATAGATGCTGCTCTTCCGGTCGTTATGGCTGTCACCTTCACGGTTGAAATTCATCTTGAAAAGCTTGCGAATCCATTTTTCATTGACACGGCTCACATCTTCATGATTGCCGAAACGGCCCGTATTGGCATGCATGAGCGTATAGATTTCCGGCACGTAGCCGATGTCATCCGTATAGGTATCGCGGAGCATCGTATAATCGTCGCTGATGCGGTCCTTCATGACCTGGTATGTTTCAACAGGGAAATTCTTGTCATCGCGGACGTAGTCCATGAGGTAGTGATTATAATCACGCCCCAGGACGCCCGTAAGATGGGAATAGACGACAGGGTTCATATTGCCCAGATAATGATGCCAGCGGTCGAAGACATTGATGTAATACAGACGATACCCATTGGTCCCTAGTTCCCAATAGCCATATTTTGTCAGGTCTTTTAATTCATCAGGCCGCAAAAATTTGCTGTCATTGCCGTTCAAATTATCGGCATACGTCGAAATGGCTGCGTGATAATTATATTTTTCCAGCAGTTTTTCCGCAAAGACGATGGTATCGCGGCGGCCATCTTCAAAATTGAGGAACAACGCATGTTTGGGAAGCGCTTTCCCGCTGTGATAGTAGTCTTGGATATCTTTGCCTGTAAGGGTGACATAGCCGTTCTTATGGAGGGCAGCCAAATGCTCATCGAGCAAATCGACACCGATGAGGTCATTCGTCCCCGTTCGGTCGACGCCAAAATAAGACAGGGCTACAAAACCGCGGTCCTTATCGGTCGCAACATCGCCGTCATCATACGGTTTATACGTCGAAAAGACAAACAGGGCATCGATGATGATAGCCAGGACTATCAGTAAAAAGGCCCCTTCCCCAATGAAGCGGATACGCTTTCGTTTATCTATCCGGCGGGTCACGTCTTTATCGGCCAGCATGATCATCTGCCTCCTTTGCATGTTTCGCTGTTTTTTTAGCGGCTTCAGCTACGTCGGCTGGCGTCATCCGCGTGCCCCACGTCGATTTCCAGAAGGTAAACCAGGCAATAGGCATCTGCCACAGAAGGACCATTTCATAATACAGGCAGAACCAAATACCATAGAGCCAGGTCGTACTGCGCCGCAGGAAAAGCTGGCAGGCACTCATGAGGCCGGCCATGAGGAACATCCCCAAAATGAAAGTGAAAGGAAAGACACGATGCATGATGGGGATATAAATAAGGTTGTAACAGACGATGAACGGTGCGATGATAGGCACTAAGAGGCCCATATAGAACATGATCGACATGAAGGGTTCTTTTTTCCACATAAAAGTACTGGCGACCAGCGATTCCCGGAGCCAGCTCCGCTTCCATCGCATCTGCTGCTTGAGGAAGACGTCGTAGTCGTTAGGTACGATAGTATAGCAGATAGCCGTATCCTGGTAATCCGTCCGGTGATGGCGCAGGATGAAGTTAGTCATGGCACGGTCGTCGCCGAACGTCGCCTTGTGACCGAGGAAGCGCTGGTTCAGCCAATCGTCGGCATAGCGCAGGACTAAATCCTTGCGGTAGCACGACAAAGGGCCGGACAAGCAGGTGACGGCATCGAACAGGCCTTCAGCGGCCTTCATGATGCGGAAAGCGATATAATAGCGGACGGACTGCATCTTGGTCAGCGAGTTGGTATACGTATTGGCTACGTCCGTCCGGCCCGATACACCGCCGCAGCGTGCGTCCTTGAAAGGCTGGACGATATTGCGGATGGCATAGGGATTGAGGAAACTGTCGGAGTCGACAAACAGGACCAATTCGTGCTTGGCCTCTTTGGCACCGGCCACCAGGGCTTCGCGTTTCCCCTGATTGACGGGTTGGACGATATAATGGATGCGCTCTGCCGTTTCCGGCCCTTCCTTGGTCTGGATTTCTTCGATGGTCTGGCGGATCTGCTCGACAGAGTGGTCCGTCGAACAGTCGTCGATGACGATGACTTCCAACTTATCCGGCGGATAAAATTGGTCCATAGCACTCAAAATCGTCCGCCGAATCCACGTCTCTTCATTGAAACAAGGCACGAGAATGGTGACACCTGGCGTATAGTTGGCATCAATCTTGACGGGCCGATAAAAGGCGCCAAAAATATATTTGATGAGCAAAAACGTACTGGCAATAATACTATAGAGATATAAGTATTTATTAAACTTGAAGTAAACAATGCTTTCCGTTCGCATGAGGACAATGCATAGGCAGATGACGAAGAGCAGGAACGAGACGAAGGGGACAGCAAATCGAGAACTGTGACGACTCGAATATTCCAATAAGTTTTCACTGAACTCAAGACCTAGAAACACGGGTTGGTCTTCCCCGTGTTCTGCCAAAAAAGCCGCTAAGTCTTCCGACGTCGGACGGACACATTTCGCCTGCGTCTTGACTTTCATTTCCAACCCTTCAGGCATACTCCCCGGTGTGATTTCAAAAGCAACCGTCAATACCCCATTCTTGACGATGTCCCGCGCCGCATCGGCATCAACGGTCAAGCCCATACCGGTGACGGACAAATCTTTCGCTTTGCCCTTATAAGAATGGCCGAACCCTTTGCTGCCTGTCATAATACGGACGTCATAATCGACGAGATAGCGAGCATTGGCATCTTCACCGTTGGCAAACTTCAAATAGCTGTATTTTGCCACTTCTTCATCAGGCAGGGCACGGCGGTTGTGACCGCTGCGCTGGCGCCCCGGTACATGAGGCAGGAGCCGCCGGTCAGGCCGTTCCTTCATGAGAACGTCTTCTAATATTTCTTTGGGCTTATCTTTCTTTTTTCCTTTCCACATCATGACCACCACTTACACTATATATAATCAGCAAATTCATTGAATATCAGTTGGAAAATCATAGGCAGGCAGCTTATCCACCGTTTCTACGCTATACCCTTGAGAATGTAAGATCTCACATAACTTTTTTACTGCTTCAACAACAGGCACTCTCGTACTATCAACAACAAAATCATCTTTTATGGTCGGCTTTTTATCAACAGCTGGGGCAGCAACATCCGCTCTCTGATAGAAAATAATAGGTACTGGATGATCCAGGCGGATGGACACAACCATCCCCGGCTGAATCTGTTTCATCAAATTTTCGACGCCATTCGTTTTCGTAAAATCACTTTCTTTGATGACTACATCGCTTTCGACAGCGTAATCCAGACCACAAGCTTTAGCCGCCCGCAACAAAGCCGGCAAATAGCGTGTTTCCGGCAGGGCAAAATACGTCGCCGGATGCCCGGCTACGAGTGATAAAACCTTCTGGGTCTTACAGAATTGTTCGATAAGGCGGTCCTTATCCAGTCGTTCTGCTTTGGTAATGCCGACAAAGCCGTAATTCCCGATGATCTGGTCTTCATCGACGAGTTTCTGCGTCACCTTTTCTTCATGAGCTGCATTGGCCCCTTCGACAAAAAAGGTCCCATGAAAGCCATGCTGGAGCATCGCTTTGACGATGCCTTCCATATTCCCCCGGCTCTCCATGCCGTTAAAGGTCAGGTAGATGACTTTTTTATCCGTTCCCGGCGTCCCTTTGACAATACGAGCCATATCTGCTGATTTTTCATAGGCTTCCGTAGCTTCGTTGATTTCCGCTGTCGCGTCGTATTCTTCGCTGATTTCTGTGAAATTTTCGTAAGAAGCTACCTGTTTGGGATGAAAAATATCCGATAAGGCCAAGAAATAAATAAGTCCTAAAATCAGTAATCCCAAACAGATATACATGACGTGTTTTTTGAGATGCATCTTACAGGCTCCAATACAAAAATCCTAAGGATTCTAAAGCATGACGATCATACATACCTTTGACATCGACAAGCACTTTCGGGCGCTTTGTTTTTCGATAAAGGCCTGTCAGATTTTCCGGTGTAAGCTGATTGAATTGCCGATGCTGGACGGCAAATACGAGTACATCCATATTCCGTACGTCTTCCAAGGGGATAAGGCGGTCGCGTAAATCAGCCGGTAAGACGGCCGGATTGATCCAGGGGTCGACAACCGATAAATCGACTTCATATTTTAATAAATGCTGAGCAATTTGAATGGCTTTGGAATTGCGCATATCCGGGCAATTTTCCTTAAAAGTCAGTCCCAAGAGACAGACTCTGGAATGATGGACCCGCAAATCGGCGCGGATCATTTCACGAATCGTCGACGTCGCTACGAATTCAGCCATACTGTCGTTGACCAGTCGGCTGGCTGCGGCCAGATGGGTCATGTAGCCGGAACGGCGGGCTTCATAGATGAAGTAGTACGGATCGACGCTGATACAGTGGCCACCAACCAGGCCCGGCGTGAAATGCAGGGCGTTCCATTTGGTATTCATGGCCTTGATGACTTCTTTCGTATCGATATTCATATGGTGGAAAGCGCGGGCGACTTCGTTCATGAAGGCGATGTTGACATCGCGCTGGGCATTTTCGATAAGTTTGGCCGCTTCAGCCACTTCCAAGTTCGGGGCTCTATACACGTCGGCTTCGATGACCATGCCATAGACCTGAGCCACATCCTCCAGGGACGCTTCGTCCATTGCCGATACGATTTTACAGATGTTCTGTAAACGATGGACCTTGTCGCCGGGATTGATGCGTTCCGGTGAATAGGCGACTTTGAAATCTTGGCCGCAGACAAGGCCGGAAGCTTCTTCGAGGATAGGCGCACAGATGCGGCGGGTCACGCCAGGATAGACTGTCGATTCATAACAGACGATGGTCCCCGGGCAGAGATGCTCGCCGACAATACGGCTAGCCGATTTGACAGCCGTCAAATCGGGCATGTCATCTTCCGTAATCGGCGTCGGTACGGCGATAATGATAAAGGCCGCTTGTTCCAGGGCTGCCGGGTTAGAGGTAAATTCCAGCGTCGTCTGCTGCACGGCTTCATCACCCGCTTCGCCCGTCGGATCTACGCCTTTTTTATAAGTTTTCAGTTTTTCCTCATTAATATCGAATCCCAAAGTTCTGACTTTTTTAGCAAAAGCTAATGCCAGTGGCAAGCCCACATATCCCAGCCCGACAACGGCCAAGGCTTTGCCCCTTTTTAAATCTTCTACAATAGCCATGGCTATCTCCTCATCTTTCTATTGAAATATCCGATGCCTTACCACCACCGTGGCCGCGTATGCTCATCCCGAATTTCTTTGGGCGTTTTTGCCTGCGAATACCCCTCTGTCAAATATTCTGACAAGGGGGCCACACGGAACTTAGTAGGATCCTCATCTTTCTTTTTCTCATTTTCAGTCAAAAGAATATCTAAGGCAGTCGCCGTATATTTTGCAGAGGCCGTCATATGGATGACGAAAACAGCTCCATTCCGCACCCTGCCATGATAATAAATTCCGTCCCGCAATCGCTTGATTTCAGTCTTTAAATCCTTGACAGAGAAATCGTCCGGACTAGCGCTGCCATTAATAATATAAGTGTACCCGTTCATCAATAAAGCCTTGGCTCCAGCATAACTGATAGCTAGCGTAGGCGGACGGAAATACTTTGTCAGCGAAGGCCTGCCATCAGGCCGCCGCATATCGCCAACAATGGATTCGAGTTTTTTATAGGCTGTATCAATATCACGATAAAATTCTTCATAGCTCATTTTAGAATACTGCCGTCCATTGCTATCCCGGCTGACCATGGGAATATGAGAATCTGTATGACAAGCAATATCATGGCCATCTGCCGCAATAGCTCTCAATAAATTGGGATTATTCGTAATATTATGAGATAGCATGAAGAAGGTCGTATGTACATGATGTTTGCGAAAAACATACAACAAATGATTGACCGAATCATCCATTCCCCAATCATCGGGTAAAAAGAAAACGACAGGGTCCTTGGTCTTGATACAACCAGCAATATTCAATTTCTTGAAATCCCGGCCAGTCAAGCCCAAAGTCCGTTCATAAGAAGTGACATCAGGATTCCCAATATAACGAGCCGCTAATGTATTAATAACTTCATCATGAGTAGCCGTTGCTGACAATAACGGATAACGATGTATTTCTGGAAGATAAGCTGATTGAGGAACCGGATACTGCCATAAATGGCCTTCATCCCGCAAAGCATCTTCAACAGAACAAATCCGATAGGCAGAATCATTAGAAGGATTCAACCCTTGAACATCACCATAGCAATTATAAGAAATAGGATCAATTTTCTGAATCTTGATTTCCATAAAAAGCTCAGCAGCTAAAGTCGAACGCAGATAGTAATCCATACGAATGTTGAGAATCCCACCACGGCTCATGGCAGTCACAGATTTCCCAAAAATATCCGGCATAATATCGTCAACAGTCAAAGCCGCTTTATGTTTACTCTGAACAGCGTTGACTTTAGCTCCAATAAGGCGATATCCCAACATAGAAACGGCTTCCTTAGTTTCTGGCCGGATAACACCCGAATACTGCCGGACGAGACGGGTATCAATACCATAGCGATTTTGTATTTCTTGATGAACCCGCTCAATATCATTACAAATGCTGAATACGTCTTCATCATTTCCCGGTACGATGCAAATGCCAATATCCTGACCAGCCTGGACGACTTCATCGACAGCCATCGTATGGCGCTTCAAGTCTTTTTCCGTGACAAAAAATGTCCCCCGGCTCTGCGTACGCGATAAAGCCTGTAAAACAGCCTCTACAGCTTCCTGGTTATTAAAGCCAAAAAATGTCGCCGGGATTACAGGAGCTGTCGTATATATCGTATTTTCTGCTTCTGCTAACCGCTTTTTATTCTTTTCCTGCAAGTTTTTAAATACATCTTCGGCTAGAACCGGCTTGGGCAATTTTACCGTCTTGCCAGACGGCTTAAGGATTTTAGGAACTTCCTGCATCTGTTGAAGGCGAACTTCTTCTTTTTCTGGATTTAATCCCCGGATGCGAAAATGTTTTTTTGACGCGTCTGTATCTGCCGGCAATTGTTGACGATGAATGATATATACTGTTTTATTTAATTCCGTCGCAGGTTCTGAAGGAGCGGCTGCACCCACAGAAAGCGGCAGTACAGTCAGTATAGCAGCAGCCTTAACATATCGCAGCCATTTCACTTCCATGTCCCATACCTCCTATTCGAAATAATATGTCACATCTACCCACAACGTATTGCCAGCATCACCTGTCGCCAATTCATGTAAGCGATAATATTCAATATTCAATACGGTATCCATCAATATCGTCCGTTGATAAATCAGACTCCATCCTTTAAATCCGTCCATATAACCAGCCAGGCCATTCATCGTATGAGCCATATACGTACCTTCTGGCTGGTAGTAATACCGTAAATCCCATTCATCAGTTCCCAATCTCCATGATTTTACGTGACCGTCTTGAACTTTAAAGACAAAACCGTGCTTACGGCCTTGTGGATCACTAAGGTCACTGCCTAAATACATGAGGTTGGCCAAAATTTTATCATTAAAAGCATAGGTGTAATACAATTCATGAATCGTCCGCTCTTTATCACCCCAATCATTCTTACCAAAATGATGGATTCCCATTCCATACGTTCCATTGCCATTAGACCGCTTGACGCCTAAGCTAGCTAAGTCGCCGTTAGGCTTCGTTTTGGCAAAAGTACCTTCAAATTGGAAAGGATACCCCCAATCAATCGTGGCACCTCGAATAGTAGAATCAAAAATATTGCCGTCACCCAAAATATATCCATATTTACCAGCTGTCAGCAAAGCTGAACCTATAAGGCCTCGTACATAAAATCGTTCGCCCTTAAAAGTATTATTATGATTTTCATGATCCGAAAAATATTGATTTCCTTCGAACATGCCAAAAACGTGCCAATTATCATTGACACGGCCTTCCAGGAATATACGTTCTCGTAAACGGCAGTCATGCCAGTCCCAGCGCTTATTCCCACTATGTTTTACATCATTGTACCGGATTTCACCGCTGACTTTAAACTTTCGTTCTTCATCCTTTTTCTCATCTGACGCTTCAGAAGATGGCGATAAATCGGTCAGAAGGCGGTGGTCTTCTAACATTCCTTTGTTCTCCAATTCTTTATGGAAAGCGGCTTTCAGATATAAAATATCTTCTCTTCCAGCTTGAAGATACTCGCTTTCCACACGACCGTCAGGAGTCCCCATTCCTAACCGGTATAATGCCTGCAATGTCAGTACAGTCATTTGGTCCCGTGTAAATTTGCTTGTCCGGACATCTCGACAGCCTGTAGGAAGCTGTACAATGCCTAAATCCACTAAGTGCTGCATATGTTGACAGTCTGCTTCTGATACTTCTATAGGCTGAAAAGACGCATCTTGATTTACCTTTGCAGACACAGAACCAATAAAAAGCATCGGCAAGATCACCGTAAATGCCATAATCTTTTGTAGATTCATCTCTACCACTCCTGCAAAATAAATAAGATATAAAAAGTAATATATATCATATGTTCGTGAGTAATTATTATTTTTAACATATTATACTACGCCCTACTGCAAGCGTCAAATTCAAAAATATATATATTATTAATACAAATTAAATTATTTAATCAATCATCTTATGAATATAATATATATTCCGTCTTATTCTTATAATTTATCATTTATCTCCCATTTATTTTAAATTTTATTGTTTTCAATATTTTTTTCTTAAAATATTATTGTACTTAGACAAAAGACGTCCTCTCTCATTGTTTTATACATAGGTATCAACAAAATTTCTTTGAAAAATAGGAAAAATCGTCAAAAATTCCCTTAAAAAATAGGAAATTTCTCTAAAAATTCCCTTGAAAAATAGGAAATCACATTGAAAATCGGCACATTTTAGGCTATATTGGGAGTATAATATTCATTGGCAAAGGAGGTATTTCATGTTACAACGAAAAATAGAAAGGAAACTGCTGGATTGGAAACGGCAACCCAATCATAAACCGCTCATCATCAAGGGCTGTCGTCAATGCGGAAAGACATACTCTGTTATGCATTTTGCTAAGGTTCATTATAAACAAGTTGTGTATTTCAATTTCTTAGAAAATCCGGATTATAATGATATTTTTTCAGGTTCTCTGGCAGTCGATCATTTAATCATGCTCATGTCCGCTTTATTAGGTCCGGAAGTCCGCTTTATTCCTCATGAAACAGTCCTTATCTTTGATGAAATCCAAGTCTGTCCAGAAGCACGTACGGCTTTAAAATTTTTCAAACTCGACGGCCGTTTTGATGTGCTGGCTACCGGTTCCCTTCTCGGCGTTCATGGCTATGGCAATCAGCCTAAATCTATTCCTGTCGGATATGAAACGGTCCTGGACATGTATCCCTTGGATTTTGAAGAATTCCTATGGGCCAATGGCATCGGTCCGGATTTCATCGACATGCTGCGCCAATACTTGCAACAGGAAACACCGGTTCCCTTAGCCTTGCATAAAAAATGAGGTATTTGCTCTTACAATATACCATCGTCGGCGGCATGCCAGAAGTCGTCCAAGCGTATACAGAACGCCATCAATTAAATGAAGTCTTACAGCTGCAACGAGATATTGTCAGGGCTTATGAAGATGATATGGTAAAATATGCCGAAAACAGGGACAAAGCGAAAATCAAACAGTGTTTCCAGTCCATTCCCAAACAGCTCAGCAAGGAAAATAAGAAATTTCAGTATTCTCTCATAAAAAAAGGCTCGAAAGCTTCCCAATACGCAGGCAGCCTACAATGGATCGAAGATGCCGGTATCATCCGCCGCTGCTACAATCTCTCCCTTCCCGAATTACCTTTAGACGGAAATGCCATTGATTCCGTATTCAAGGTCTATATGGTCGATACAGGACTGTTCGTCAGTATGCTGGAAGATGGAATGCAGTTCGACATCCTGCAAGGAAATTTGTATGCCTATAAAGGAGCTATCTATGAAAATCTCGTCGCTGACTTCTTTATCAAAATGGGACGGAAGCTGTACTATTTCCATAAAGACTCTGGCCTTGAAATTAATTTCGTCATCCGCTACCGTGGCCAAGCCACACTTATCGAAGCCAAAGCCGCCACAGGTGATACAAAAAGCACAAAAACGATTTTAAAACATCCCGAAAAGTATCATATTCATCAAGCCATTAAATTAGGCGATTACAATATAGGCCGTACCCAGGATATCCTGACACTTCCGATGTACATGGGATTTCTCTTGGATGAGGCATAAAAAAGAGGCTGTCGCATTAAGACAGCCTCTTACTACAAACTACATACTACAAACTATATAGTACCTACTTATCAAGGAAATTTACGGTAATTTAAAAAGTTTTTCTGTATTTTCCTTAGCATGGGCTATGAGTTCTTCAACAGATACATCCATATACCCAGCCAACGTCCGGGCCACATAGGTAATGTTGTTAGGAACATTCGTCCGAGGCAAGTGGAATCCCCGCGGCGTCAAATAGGGCGCATCCGTTTCGATGAGAACCCGTTCCAAAGGAAGGATAGACACGGCATCGCGCAAGGGAGCGGCTCGCCGTTCATCGCAAATCCAGCCGGTAATACCAATATAAAAGCCCAAATCGAGCATTTTGGCCAGCGTCTTCTTGTCGCCAGTATAACAATGGACGACGGATTGCGGACAAATTCCTTCGTGCCCTTTAAAGCAAGCCAGGAAATCGTCAGCTGCATCCCTTTCGTGCAGGAACAAAGGCTTGTCCAATTCTTCGGCCATAGCAATGAGGGCCTTGAAAAAATGGAGCTGATTCTCTTTCTTAGAATACATGCGATCGTAATCGAGCCCTGTTTCACCGACGGCGACGACTTTCGGATTCGTCATGACGATGCGCCGGATTTCTTCTAAATCTGCATCCGTCGCTTCATCGGCCACATGAGGATGGATACCAGCCGTGCCAAAAGCCGTATGATTGCGGACAAACTGATCGACTAAGCGGTTCTCCCGGGCTTCCGACCCAGTCAGGATGCAACAGATACCGTCAGCCGCCGCATCGGCAATGATTTTTTCCGGTTTAGGAAACGACCGGGTAAATAAATTGAGTCCAATATCATAATACTTTATATCCATGTCAGACACCTCGTGAAAATAAGATTCCACGAATATTGTACCAAAAAAACAGGCCCCTGCGTAGCCTTCAAAAAAAGAGCACCCAGGAAAATTTCCTAGGTGCTCTCTGTCCAGTAATCTGGCGGAGTGAGAGAGATTCGAACTCTCGCAGGCCTTACGACCTCTAACGATTTAGCAAACCGTCCTCTTCAGCCTCTTGAGTATCACTCCATGCGTCAACTGACTATGTCAGTATACTACGATGGAGCGAGATTGTCAAGTTATTTTTTCAATATATCTTCTACGGCCTTGGTCTTATTGTTCATCATATTCGTATATCCTGGCCGGATATCGGCTTTCAAGACGACTTCTGCCCGCAAGCCCTGGTCGGTCAGGTACTGTGTCGCTTTTTTAACGACAGCCATGACATCGTCCCATTCGCCTTCGATTTCAGTGAACATGGAATTGGTCCGGTTCGGCAAGCCCGATTCCCGGATGATCCGCACGATTTCAGCAACATAAGGGGCAAATTCATCGCCTGTACCACAAGGCGCAATAGCTACGGCAATTAATGTGTTCATTGTATTATACCTCCTCTACAATCAACGGGTTCTGGGCAATCGCATCGGGTGTAGCTATATATAATTCGTCGATGAACGCCGTCTGGAAGGAGCCAGTCCCTCTGGTATGGGCTGCGGCCTTCGTCCCGGCCAAGTTATAGACAGCGGCTCCGGTAATAGCGGCAACAAAAGGATCGGCTACGGCAGCATAGACGGCCATAACACCGCCAAGAGAGCAGCCTGTCCCGGTAATGCAGGGCATCATTTCTGAACCGCCCTGGGAAAGGACAATCTGTCGGCCATCGGTAATTAAATCTTCTTCTCCAGAAACGGCGACAGCACCGCCTGTCCACTGAGCCAGGGCAGCGGCAGCATGGGCTGCGGAGCGGACGGAATCGGTCGAATCGACGCCGCGCACATCCGACGTGTCCGTACCACCTTCTAAGCCCCATAAGCCGGCCAAGGCAATGATTTCCGATGCGTTGCCCCGGATGATAGACGGTTTATAGGTTTTAAAGGTCGTCAAAAGGTTGGTCCGCATCTGTCCCATCCCAATAGCTACGGGGTCCAGGACCCATGGCTTGTTTTCTTCATGGAGTACGGCAGCTGTTTTCGGCAGGGTTTCCGCATAAATGGGGAATAAGGTCCCTACGTTGATATACATAGCCGCGCCGGCTTTGGCCATGCTGACGCCTTCGTCAGGTAAATAGACCATCGCAGCCGAACCACCGACAGCCAGCTGAGCATTGGCGACGAAATTAATAGTTACTGTGTTCGTAATGGACGGCGTCAACGGATTCGACGCCTTAGCCAATTTCGCTGCTTCCCGGACGGCATCGCGGATTTCAGATTCAGTCATATTATTACCACCTTTGTCATTTTGCTGTTTCTATTATAGACGTTCTGACAACGAAAGGCCAGGGAAATTTAATGGCATTTCCATCGCCTGTATGCGATATCGTAGGGGACGTCCTGATCAAGGCGTCCCGCTGTGAATCGTGGGTATAGTCGGAATTTATGACGAATGACACTCGGTCGTAATACAATCATGAGTCTGTCGCGGCGGTACGCCGCATCTGAATCCGCGAAAAAAGCCGTGGCTCGTGGTTCGTGGCTCGTAAAAGCGCACCATCATTCCGAATGGGCTGTGGTCAAATATCACAGCGGGCCGCCCTTTGGGACGGCCCCTACGAACCACAAACTCATTTCCCACGAGCCACGAGCCACGAACTACGAACAACAAAAAAAGCACTAGCCGTCGTCCCACCTATCCAGCCGAATCCAGGACATCTCTGTCTAGCTGTATACCTTCACACCATCAGGTCACGAGATTCGGCATAAGCGACTCGCACGGTTTTGCGCGTCGCAAGGCTCCTTTACTTACCATGCATTACGTGTACATCACATTTCAGGCGGGCCGCCCTTTGGGACGGCCCCTACGA
>JACXXQ010000203.1_pt1 | contig 39697 bp, 65 predicted proteins | sample 8621361 | NCBI WGS metagenome assembly JACXXQ01 (sample SAMN15503820, study PRJNA645414) | gut metagenome | isolation source: feces | host: Bos taurus | place: USA | collected 2016 | reverse complement strand
CCGGTATTTACCTGTCTAGCAGTTCTAACAACAACACAGTAACAGGCAATACATGCATTCGTGGAAGTGGAACTTCTTCTGACTATACCAGCTCGCAATATACTATCTATTTGACCGGAACCAGCAACAACCTTATTTCAAGCAACAACATCATGGGTAAAAATTATGTTTCCGTCAGCGGCACAGGTAATACCTTTGTCAACAACAAATACAACTAAGTGAGGTGATTATATGTTCAGAATGTACGGAAACCGCGTTGAAGTCTTGCGATATCAGGTAGACTACACAGAGAACGAAGAACAGCGCACCGCATACGCCGCAACCGAAGAAGAAGCTGACGAGATCGCGAAGCGTTACAACGGCGTGAAATCCGCGCTTGCTCCGCCTGATGATGAATGGATGGACGGCTTGGAAGTCGCAGATGTGCCGGATACATATGCTGAGGCGATGCGGATTTATTCGCTCGGTGAACAGGTGTACAAACAGCAAGTCGAAGATAGCAAGAAGCGAAACGCGGAACAGCTGAGAGCTGACATTGATTTTCTTTCCATTATAACTGGGGTGACTTTATGACGGTGTTTGAAATGGCTATGAAATACTATCCGAATTTGTGGGATAAGTCGAGATTAGACCAGCTTCTTACTGCTGGAAAGCTCACAAAAGAAGAATACGACAAGATTGCAAATAAAACCAGTCTTTAATGGGAGGTGATAGCTTCCTCTTGTAATCCACCTCACAACGCAGTATAATTATAAAAAGGCGGTGAAATTATGAAAACCGAACGATTCAAAAACCCCTGGTTCTGGGTCGGTGTCGTCTCGGTTGCGCTGACTGCAATCGGTGTCGACCCTCAGACGTTCACCAGCTGGGCGGCGGTGCTTGACGGTATCCTGTCTGTGCTGTCTAACCCGGTGCAGCTTGCGACCATGTCCCTTGCGGTGCTGGCCGTGTTCATCGACCCGAACACGCCCGGACTAACTGACAGCGAGGTGAAAAAGTGAAGATCAACTTTAAGGAATGCAACTCTGCGAATTTCACACGCGGTCGCTCTCGGTCGGTCAAGTACCTTGTGATTCACTACACAAGTAACCGAGGCGACACCGCGAAGAACAACGCGGATTACTTTGCCCGTGAAAAAGTCGGTGCGTCGGCGCACTATTTCTGCGATGAATCCGAAATCTGGCAATCTGTCAAGGATACGGATACGGCGTGGCATTGCGGCGCGAAAACCTACAAGCACCCGGAATGCCGCAACAGCAATTCGATCGGCATTGAAATCTGCATGAACGACAAGAACGGTAAGGTGCGACAGGGTAGCATTGACACAGCGGCAGAGCTTGCGCGATACCTTATGAAGCGATACGGCATCCTGCTTGCAAACGTGGTTATGCACAATCAGGTCACGGGTAAAAATTGTCCCGCGCCTATGGTATCTGACCCGGCACTGTGGGACGCTTTCAAAAAATCTCTTATCAAGGAGGAAGATGACGAAGTGCGGTACAAGTATTATGATGATATGCCCGATTGGGCACAGCCGACCGTCAAGAAGCTGATGGACAAGGGCTATATCAAAGGCGAGGGCGGTGGCGTGCTCAACCTGTCCGAAGATACGTTAAAGGTGCTTGTAATCAACGACCGCGCCGGACTGTATGACTGAGGTGGCAGATGCTCGAAGAAAAGGACATTAGCCGCCTCAGAGAAATTTTCATCACGCGCGAGGAATGTAACAACACCGTAGACCATCAGAACCGGAAATTTGCCAACGATGACAAGCGGCTTGCGGTCATTGAAACATATCAGAGAATCAACCTTTGGTTGCTTGCAACGGTCGTCGGTGGTGTTATCACAATGTTAATCAAAATGTTTTTTGGGGGTATCTAAATGGCTTGTGATAATTGCAAGCACGATGTTGTAGATGAAACGACAGCAATCCGGGCGGCGGCAGAGGTGGCGCAGAAGTACAAGTTGCTTGTGCGTGCTGTGATTGCGCTTGCGTTCGGCTTTTTTGTGATGGTCGGTTGCTGCATCTGGGCTGTTGTAAACGCTCAGACAATCGCAAACAACGCCATGCTTGATGCCCTTATGGCAGTATCCGAAATGGAAGTTACAAGCACAACTACAACTTCCGTAACGCAAGATACCGGCGAGGGAACCGGAAACAACGTATACCTTGACGGTGATAGCACCACATACAATGAAAGCGGGACTGACTAATGGCGAAACAGACGGTTAAAAAGAAAACCGTTACAAAAATTACGATTAAGCCCAAAGCATTACTGGTGGCACAGAAACAGGATCAGGCTAAAAACCAGAAGCGCGCCCCGAATGGTAGGTTTGCATGACAAATGAAGAAGTCAAAACCGTACTAAGAACCCCGTACAAGCCCCTAGCGCTGTGTGCATTGTCCTACGTCAATCTTTCAGACCGCGACATGAATCTATTGATTCTGCGCTATATGCGCGGACACACGCAGGAAGAAGCCGCAGAGGAATTGCGGTTAAGCGTCAACGGACTGCAAAAGCGCGAATATGCGGCGCTGAAAACATGCGCAGAGGCATGGAACAAACTGCTGTTCATACAGGAAATTTTGAAAGCTACTCAGTAAATGGGTAGCTTTTATTTTTTATAATTTTATGAAAATATGTGTTGACATTTTCATAGTATTATGATATTATAATATCAGAAAGAGCAAGGAGGAAATGAAAATGAAGCTCACTAAAGGTATGAAAATTAAGATGACCAAGACCAACAATAACGAAATGTTCAAGAATACCTGTGCCAATTCTGAACTCGTTTATGTTGTTGAAAGAGTGAACCAGAAAACCTATTCTCTGATATGCATTGAGGGCTACATGAAAAACACCAGTTGCTGCATTCGAAAAGACTTTGCAGAAGAAAGCAGAGACGTTTATGGTACGATCACAAGATGGGAGGTTGTTTGATATGACCATTTTAGAAAAGAGAACTACCCCGGATGGGGTAAAAATCCAAATCGAGGACTGGTGCGAAGATTATTCGTTTCACAGATTCGCGGATTTGGTAGCGGCATATCCTATATGCCAAAATTCCGTAATAAAAAGAAGATTCCGCGCTGAATGCCAATTCGAAAATGCTTCAAAGGCGAGCGAAGCATTTTATTCTTTGGTCTCAGGCGAAAAAACCCTTGATGATTTCCCTTTTACAGCAAAAATTAAGGGAAATGATGTATCATTCAGGCAATATATACCTTTGCAAGAATTATATCCGAGAGGATGGTAAAATGACAATTCGTGAACACCGCAAATCCAATCGTCTAACACTCCACCAATTATCTGATTTATGCGGCGTATCTGTTACTCAGATACAAGCCGTGGAAACTGGTAAATCAGACCCGGGTAACATGTCAGCAAAAAACTTGCTTGCTATTGCGAAAGCGTTGAACGCCGACCCATACGAATTATTAAAGCCGTCCGAATAGGGCGGCTTTTTTATGTGCTCAGTTGGTGGTGTATTCGGTCAAAACGTCCTATGATTATCTTATAGAAAGGGCGTGATTGAATGAACAGAAACGAATATGTAAAGCGCCTGACAGATATCGGCATGCTGTTGTGTTGCGCAGAACGCACGGTTGATGCGTTTCTTGACCGTGACGAATATTCAGCGCTTGAACGGTATATCAGCATGAAGGAAGGCGTTGCGGAGGTGCTTGGATGATGTATAACCCGTATATGATCGGCATGTCTCCGCAGATGGCCTCTAACCCTCAGTTTAACCAGATGGGGTATAACTACCAGCCCCAGCCAACGCAAATGCAACAGGGAGCACCGCAGAACGATATGACATACGTCCTGCCGGTTGCATCGGTCAAGGATTTCGACTCTGTGACCATCCAGCCCGGACGGCGTGCGCTGTTGATGGCTCAGAACGAGCCGTACATTGCATTTAAATCCGCCGACGCAATGGGTATGGTACAAACCAGCCTGTACAAAATCGAGCCTGTGACGGCTGAACAGATGGCGCAACCGTCTACGGAATACGCCACAAAAACAGAGCTTAACCAGTTGCAACAGGTTGTTCAGCAAATCCTTGATGTAATGGCACCGAATAAGGAGGAAGAGAAAAAATGAACCCCTTATTTCAAGCTATGTCCGGCGGTATGACCAGCGGCAACAACCAGATTGCAACCCTGATGCAGATGTTACGCGGCAGCAACCCGGAACAGATTGCACAGCAGATGATGCAGAGCAATCCGCAGTTTAGACAGTTCATGGAGCGGAACAAAGGGAAAAGTCCCGAACAGGTAGCAAAGGAAAATGGAATTGACCTCGGTTCTTTTATGAGCCAGTTTAAATGATTGTGACCGGGAAGCGCGCGCCCGGATGCAAAATATAAATTAAGGAGACAAAAAACTATGGATAATATCTCTGTATCCGATATCGCGGCTGTAACCCGCAATAACGATGGTTGGGGAGACGGCTGTGGCATGGGTATGGGCGGCGGCTGGCTGGCCTGGATTTTGATTTTTGCTCTGCTGGGCGGCGGTTTTGGCGGCTGGGGCAATCGTGAAGGCAACTTCGTAACAGAAGCTGACCTTTGCAACGCTAACAGCTTTAGCGAACTAAAAAACAGCGTAGGCCGCATGAACGATCAGCAAGCTGCTATTGCTCGTCAGACTGACAATGCGATTTGCCAGCTTGGCTATCAGAATTTGCAGAACACTAACACGCTTTCCTCGCAGATTGCAGACTGCTGCTGCACTACTCAGCGCGGCATTGATTCTGTCAAGTTTGATATGGCTAACTATTCGGCTTCGACGAATGCTGCTATCACCGCAGGCACCCAGAAGATTCTGGACAAGATGTGCGAGAATGAAAAGGCTGCTATGGCTGCACGCATTCAGTCCCTGGAACTCCAGCAGGCTCTTTGCGGCGTAATCCGTTATCCCACTGCCACTACCTACGCTGTGCCGAGCGCCTGCTTCGGTTTCAACAGCTGTGGATGCAACGGCGCATTTTAAGGCTAACTGAGCCGGGAATTATGGGAGACCCCGGCGGGTCTCCCTTTTTTATTTGAAAGGAGTAATCAAAAATGTCTAAATCCGCACTCTATTCAATCAACAGCGCCCAGCAGACCCTTACCGGCGGCGGTTCCGTCGATCTTGGCAACCCTGTACACGGTTTTGGTCAGACCTGTTGCCGGAAGTCTATCGACGTATCCGGCAACAATCTGACCCTTCGTGACGGCGGTATGTATGGCATTGTTATTTCCGCAACCGTGACCGCTTCTGCACCCGCTACTATCACCTTACAGGCATATCAGGACGGCGTAGCATTCGGCGTTCCGCAGGCTGTCACCATTGCGGCAGCAAACGACCCAGCACCCGTCACTCTCAACCTCGGCCCGAGAGTCGCATGCAACGGCTCTAGCATCATCACTCTGGCTGCAACCACGACCGCAGGTAATGTCATCATCGGCGGCGTTGAAACGCTGGCTTGGAAGCTTTAACACCCAAAGAAATTTTTTCTTAATTTAATGATTCATAAAGGATGGTGATTAAATGGGACAGCCCATGAACTACGAGACGATGCACATGGATGACTACGACATTATCAATGACATTATCGATACCCGCGACTCGGTTTATGACGAACTCAGAGGCGCAAAGGAATATATCAAAAAGGCCATGATGCACAAGGCACACGACCGACAAGCGGCAGACAATATGGTTGCTCTGTCTGCACAAGAGTTACAGCACGCCGGGGTTTTGCAGGGCAATATCGACCGGATGCTCGCAAAGCTGAAAGAATCCGACATGCACGCCTATTCTATTCTGTCTAAAATCGTGAGCAACGATAAAGACGCGCAAGCTCACATGATTACAGATGTGAAAGAAAAGCACGAAATGTACAAGAGGTAATCACACCGCCCTCAGAAATGGGGGCGGATTTCTTTTCTCCTGATTGCAAATAAAAATTTGCAAATAAATGTTGACATCCCACTCAAGGTGTGGTACCATATAATCACAGCAAGGAGGTAACTGAAATGAACTATTACGTTGTATTGCGGCGCTTTATGAAGCGAGAGGACGTTGTTTCTCTCTATGACGAGGAAGAAGCAATCCGACGAGGATGGGTAGACAGCCACGGCGAACGAGTATGGGCGGTTCCTTCCGAAAAAGAGTTTACCCCGACTTTCGTCTGGAAGTTCGACGACATTGACCAGGCAATCATGTTCTTTGAGCTGATTCGCTCCGAGGTCGGAATTAAGTGTTCTGAGTTCTGACCCCACCTGATGATGACTGACCGGCTATTAGTCGAAACCGCTTCGGCGGTCGTGGGAAGCCACAAAGGAGGTGAGCAAATGCGGCTGAAAGAGTTACGAACCAAAAGAAATTTTTCGCAAGAGTATGTTGCACGGATGCTGAAAGTAAGTCGTGCGACGATTGACAAATGGGAGGACGGAGTAACAGAACCGAAATACAGCAAGGCGGTCGAACTTGCAAAGCTGTTCGGCGTTCCGCTTGATAAACTGTAAGGAGGTGTTACGCATGGAGCTATGGCAAGTCCTGCTGATTGCGGCGGTTATCGCATTCTCGTATGCGTTCGTGCTGGCAATCAGGCTAATTAATGAGGTAGTAGAATGTACCCATACCACGGACGAATCAAACAACGAATCAGAAACGGAGGAATGACCGGTTTCCAGTTCGTTGACAATCACCCCAGAATCGGTGAGTGCCTTGTGTTACAGTTCAAAACATATCCGTTTACCCGACCGGTGCGGCCTCACCGTTATGCAGAATATGCCAGAATTTTAGAAGAATGGAGCGCAGAACATGAACACTGATATTTTACGTCTGAAATACACCCACGGCGATTTCGAAGCCGATGTAAACCGCGCAGAGGGTGAGGCTGTTATCAAGTACATCGGCGAAAATGTCCCGGATTATATCGTCCTGAACATCAACCATTTGCAGCAGCTCGCTGACTTCATCGCGCAGATTGCAAAGGAGGAAAACGTCGTATGAATCGCTTAGTTTACCGTTGGATGTGCGGCGGATTTACTGCATCCACGATCATCGGCATTGTATGGCTGTATTTGTTCCCGTCCCGCCTCATGGGTCTTGCAGTCTGCGCCGTAGCTTTCACGGCGGCTGAAACGGGGTGGCGTGGCCGGTGAGCTTATCATACACGGCGGACGAATGCCGGGCGTTTTACCGTGACTCACTTTGCAAGCAAATGGCGTTCGATGTTCTGATGGACATGAACCCAGATGCAACAGAGCGCGAAATGCGGAATGTGCTCGGACTCAGAAAACCGCAAAACACCACGCTTAGGACTAACGTAATCAATGCAATCAAGCGCAGCAAATACCCTGCCTTGTATGCTCACATCGTACAGGTGTACGGCAGTATGTCGGTTTTCTGCCGAGAGAAAGGCATTGACCGCGGCACATTGTCCAGACTGATGACTGGGCACAAAACATACGAGCAAACCCGAGATATTATATTAGAGCGTGCAGGGATGACGCTTGATGAAGCAAGACAGGAGTGGAACCCATGTATGGAGAAGGACACCGCAAAAGCATGACGAAAAGCGTGTTTCTTGCTAATCGTCAACAATGCCTTGATAAACGGCTTAAACAGCTGTACGAGGCAAAGCAGAGACAGAAGATGTTAAAGGAGGAAAAGAAATGATTGACCCCTACACCGGATGCCCGGACGCTTTATTAGATCCCCCCGAAAACCTTGACCCGCCGGATTCCTACGACTGGGACGACGAAATTTATCAACTTTATGCAGATAGGAGATATGAAAATGAATTTGTTTGAAATGACCACAGAGTTGCAGAACGCAATGGAAAACATCGTGATTGACCCGGAAACCGGAGAAGCTACCGGATTCGAGGCTGTAGACGCGCTTGATATCGCGTTTGATGATAAGGCAGAGGGATATGCCCTTGCAATCAAAAACCTGCTTGCGTTCGCTGACAGCGCAAAGACAGAGGCCGACAACATGAACGCAAGATCAAAGGCGGCAAAGGCGAAAGCTGACAAGCTGAAAGAGCACCTGTCGCAGAGTATGGCGGCTGTTGGTAAGACCAAGATCGAAACCGCACGCGCCGCGCTGAGCTTCCGCAAGTCGGTATCTGTCAAGATCACCGATGACGAATCCATCCCGGATGAACTGTTTAAGGTTACCGTAAAGAAGGAGCCGAACAAGACCGAGATCGGAAAACTGTTGAAGTCCGGCGGATCTGTACCCGGCGCAGAACTTGAAACTAAAATGAATCTTCAAATCAAGTAAGGTGTGAATCATGAACGTATACCAGAAGATCGCAGAGGTTATGAAACGTGTGCAATATCTCAGCAAGGACGATAAAGTGGAATTTAAGTCCACCAATTACCGCGCAATCAGCGAGGAAAAGGTCACAACCGCTGTCCGTACCGCTATGGTGGAAGTCGGTCTGGTTATCCTACCGGTCGAGCAGCACCGGGAAAGAATCGGTCAAATCACATCCGTTGACACCAAGTACCGCATCCAGAATATCGAAGATCCCGAGGACTATGTAATCGTGGTTTCTTCCGGCGACGGTGCAGACAGTCAGGACAAGGGCGCAGGAAAGGCGATGACATACGCCTATAAGTACATGATGCTGCGTTCGTTCTCTATCCCGACCGGTGAAGATCCAGACAAGGTGTCCAGCGCAGAACTGGACGAAAAAGATCGTGAGAAGTACCGCGACGCAATCAAGCGTATGTTGTTCGTTATCTCCGGCAAGGATAAGACCGCCGCTTCTACTCGATACGACAAGGACGTAAAGCCGGACGCAGACGACCTCGAACGCCTGAAATGGCATTTTGAAACCATCCAAAAGGAATACAACAGGGTGAGAAACGGTGAAAATCAAGTTTGACGCGCCCCGGTGGGAATTCAAAGACAATCAGTTCTGGCTATGCCTGCGGATTCCCACCGAATCCCGCCCGATGGCTCGTAATTTCGCTCAGACGGCGCGAGACGCATTCTACGACGCGGACATTAAATTACACAGGGAACGCCGCAGCCTTGATGCTAACGCTTATTTCTGGGCGCTGTGCGGAAAACTGGCAGAGGCTACCAGAATCCCGAAGAACGATATCTACAAAGAGTACATCAAGGAGATCGGCGGGAACTTTGAAATCCTGCCCGTGCGGCTAGATGCCGTTGAAAGATTCATCGAGGCATGGGGAAAGGCCGGCCTTGGTTATGTCTGCGACCGCACCGGGTCAAGCAAGCTGAGAGGCTATGAGAACATCATTTGCTATTACGGTTCATCTACTTACGATACCACGCAAATGTCACGGTTGATTGATCTGGTGGTATATGACTGCCAAAGCCAGAACATTGAAGTATTACCACCTCAAAAGCTCGCGTCAATGATGGAGGACTGGGAAAATGCACAAACGGACAAAAGCACTAGCAATCAGCAAAGCGGTTAAGGATGCCGTATACGCCCGCGACGGCGGTTGTTGCGTCCTCTGCGGCTCTCCCCGAGGCCTCCCATGTTGCCATTACCTATCGAGAGCACAAGGCGGGTTAGGAATTGAAGAAAACATTGTAACCTTGTGTTTTGACTGCCACCGAGAGTATGACCAAGGCTACCACCGGCAGGAAATCCGTGAAGAGTTGCGCGAATATCTGAAAAAGCAATATCCCGACTGGGACGAAACAAAACTAATCTATAATAAATGGAGTGATCTATAATGCTCAATAACTGCACCATTCAAGGACGACTGACCAGAGACCCGGAACTGCGTTACACCGCATCAAACACACCGGTCGTATCATTTTCGCTTGCTTGTGAACGTTCCCACAAGAACGCAAATGGCGAATATGATACCGATTTCATTGACTGCACCGCTTTCGGTAAGACCGCCGAGTTTGTGAAGAACTGGTTTGCAAAGGGAATGATGGCTATTGTCGTCGGCTCCATCCAGACGCGCAAATGGACGGACAAGAACGGAAACAACCGCGTGTCGGTAGAGGTCAAGGTAGACGAAGCGCATTTTGCGGAGTCCAAGAAAGACAAGACCGCACCAAAGCCCGAACCGGCTGCACCTTCTGCGCCGGATATGTTCCCTGAACTGGACGACATGTCGGATTGTCCCTTTTAAGTATAGCCGCCCTGAAAAATGGGCGGTTTTCTTTTACCCGCTATTGACATTACGTTATTTTATGTTATAATAATTTATAGGAGGTGATACGAATGAAAAGCATTCGAGAGACCGCAGAAATCTTTGGCGTGCATTGGCAGACCATCCGAAACTGGATTGAATCCGGTAAGATCAAGGCCATGAAGATCGGCCGCACAGTAAGAATTTCTGATGAAGAAATTGAGCGTTTGAAGAAAGGGGAATGATTGTGAAAATTCTTGTTGCTTGTGAGGAATCGCAGACGGTTTGCAGGGCATTTCGCGCACGAGGTCACGAGGCATACAGCGCCGACATTTTAGAACCGTCCGGCGGCCATCCTGAGTGGCACATATTGGGTGACGTTATTCCGTTGATTAACGGTCGGTGCAAGTTCCAAACGATGGACGGGACAGAACACGAGATTGCAGGACGTTGGGACATGCTGATCGCGTTTCCACCGTGCACATTCCTTACTTCTGCCGGTACTCGACATTATTCATTGCGGTGCAATCCGGCGGAAAAGGTAAACGCCAGGTTAAAGGAAAGAGAAAAAGCCGCCGCGTTCTTTATGGCTTTCGCGAATGCCGACTGTGACCGAATTGTAATCGAAAACCCAGTTGGATACATGAACACGCATTACAGAAAGCCCGATCAGATTATCCACCCGTATTACTTTGCGGAAAGCGAAAACGACACGGACAACTACTACAAGAAGAGAACGTGCTTTTGGTTAAAGGGTGTAAATCCGCTCGAAAGAAAAACTATGTTGCCGCCCCCTCCCCCGTTATACATTTGCAACGGAGAAAAATGCAAAGGAAAGGCTATCGGATGGTGTGAAGGCATCAAAGGAACGACCGGCGGGCAATCTGGAAGAGCAAAAGCCAGGAGCAAGACGTTCCCTGGCGTCGGCGCTGCAATGGCTGCGCAATGGGGGTGACTGCACCCCCGCTGACTCCCCCTATTGACTTACTAACTAACCAATGGTATAATAAAAGCATGGAGGCAATCGAATGAAAATCAAGACTTTCCCGTTGCAGTTCACGGAAGAATACCTGAACCTTATCCGAAAGGCTGCGAGCGAAAACGGGCAGACGATCAAAGATTTTATCCTGACCGCGATTCAGGACAAGATGGGCAAGGAGGAATAATTATGCCAGACAACGAAAACCGCAAATTTTTAGGTATTTGGATACCGGCGGAATTGTGGCTTTCATCTGAGCTGTCTTTGCAGGAGAAAGTCTTTCTTGTAGAGATCAACAGTTTGGACAATGAAAATGGATGCTATGCTACAAACGATTACTTTTCTAAATTCTTCGGTTTATCAAAAAACCGTTGTTCTGAGGTAATCAAAGGGCTTGAAAGCAAAGGTCTTATTAAGATCAGGTACACTTACAAGCCCAACACAAAGTGCATAGATAAGCGTTTTATTAGCGTGGTTTGTGCTCCATTTGGTGTATTCGAGAAATCGACAGCGGGTATTCGGAAAACCGACAGAGGTATTCGAGAAATCGACAGCGGGTATTCGGAAAACCGTGAAGATAATAATACAGGTACTAATAATATAGTGAATAAATTAGTACTTAGCGGGCAAGCCGCAAAACCGCGAAAAGCTAAAGCACAAGCCGCAGAGATTCCCACGGTTGAGGAACTGACAGCACGGTTTGACAATAGCAAATTGGCGGCTGTTGTGTGCTCGTGGTTCGAGTACAAGCAGGAGCGAGGCGACAAGCCGTACACACCAATGGGTATGAAGTCATTCTTGACTACGGTTGAACGGTTCGTGAAAAACAAGGGCGTTCGCGGCGTGTGCCAGTGCATCGAGCTTACAATGGGCAGCGGCTATCAAGGCGTGCTGTGGGATAAATGCGAGGATACGAGATGAACGAATTAGATTTTGCACGGTCATTCATGGGAGAGTTCACGGTCAAAGGTTCCGAGATCGTCCCGACGCTGTGCCCGTACTGCAAGGGCGGCGATCACCGGGACAAATACACCTTTGCACTGAACATGGAGAATCACACGTTCAACTGCCGCCGCGGTTCATGTGGAAAGCAGGGGCATTTCTCCCAGCTCTTAAAGGACTTTGGTGCGGCTCCTGAACAGGAGATTTACACACCAAAGGTGAGACGGTCATACAAGCGCCCAGAGCCGCCCAGAATCGACGCAAAGGGCAAGGCTATGGAATATGTACATCTGCGCGGCATCGTTGATTCTACGGCATCTGCGTACGGCGTAGGAGGTAACGATAAAGGGGAGGTGGTTTTTCCGTACTACGAGACAGCGGAGGACAGGGAGAAAAACGCGCCGGTGTTTATCAAGTACCGCCCTGCGCACAAGGTCAAGAAAGGCGAACCGAAAGCCAGACGGGAAAAGGACACCAAACCCGTTCTTTTCGGGATGCACCTGTGCACGTCGGGCGAAACGCTGTACATCTTCGAGGGCGAGTTTGATGCAATGGCAGGATATCAGGCGCACGGCGGAAACTGCGTGTCCGTACCGTCCGGGTGCAGTGATTTTACATGGATCGAGACTTGTTATGATTGGCTGCAACAGTTTCCCCGTGTGGCGGTGATCGGTGACAACGATGACCCCGGCCGGGAGATGATACGGAAGCTGGCGGACAAGCTGGACTGCGTGGTTGCTGTACCGGACTTTGAATTGTACGGAGACTGCAAGGACACGAACGAAGTGCTTTTCAAACACGGCGCGGAACGAATCCGAGAAATCATGGACACGGCGCACGTTATGCCGGTAGCAGGATTGATTAACATTTCGGATGTTAAATCCGTAGACCCTAACACGATATCGCGCACCATGTCAGGTATCAAGGGGCTGGATGCATACACCGGCGGACTGTATGACGGGGATCTGAACGTCTGGACAGGCAAGCGAGGCGGAGGCAAGTCCACGATTCTTACACAGACTTCCCTTGATGCGGTGGAGCAGGGGCGAAACGTCTGCGTGTATTCGGGAGAAATCCCGGCAGACCGTTTCAAGTACGGTTTGTACCTACAAGCTGCAACGTCGTTTCACCTGTGCGAGTATACAGACCGGTTTACGGGAATCACAAATTACTATCTGCCGCGCGACAAGATGGAAAAGGTCGATCAGTGGTTAAATGGTCGGTACTGGCTGTATGATAACCGTCAGACGAACGCAGACGAAGCGGAAAGCGTCATAAAGATTTTTGAGCAGGCGTACAAGAGATACGACTGTACCGTGTTTATCGTTGATAACCTGATGACCGTGCGCACAATGTCAAAAGAGTCTGACTTCTGGCAGTCGCAAGCGGATTTTGCAATCAAGCTCAAAGCATTTGCGACAAAGCATAATGTCCGCGTAGATCTTGTGGTACATCCGAGAAAGACCAACGGTCGAAGCGTTGCAGATAACGATGAAGTCGGAGGATCTGGAACAATCACAAACATTGCCTGCAATGTGTTTGCGGTGCAGCGAAATGAGGGCGAGAACTCAGAATACAGCGATTACGACAGCAAAATTACGGTGCTTAAAAACCGCGCCTATGGCAGACTCGGTGAAGTCAAGCTGGTATACTACGAGAAGAGCCGGCAAAGCGTGGAGCGCGGGCAGGATGAACGCCGATACAGTTGGGAGAAAATTGGTACAAGCGTAAACGCGGACGACGAACCGCCATTTTAAGGAGGAATAAACATGCCTAAATACGTCAACATAGAAGATGTAAAGCGGATTGTATCGCAGTATAATCATTCACCGATTATGGACATGGAGATAGACAACTTACAACCGGAGGATGTTGCACCGGTGGTGCATGCGCGGTGGATTCGCACAGAGGATGAAGAATGGCAGTGCTCGCATTGTGGGTGCGAGGTGGCTATATGCGAATGTGGAAAGGACAGGACGTATAAAAAACCGTTCTGCCCTGAGTGCGGAGCAAGAATGGATTTGGAGGGATGAACATGGAGAAATGGGTAGACGATACGATGAAAAATATTCTGGAATTTCTGGATGCTGTAGACACGGCGCAGAAAGCGGGGAAGAATGAATTTACCTGCCCGATGTGCGGCACGGTTATGGGGAAGGAGAAATGAAAATGAAGCGCATTACTTCAAAATACACGAATTGGAATTGCGCTTGCGGTCACGAAACGTTTTTAGACAGCAAGGAAACCGCCATCCGCCTTGCAAAGATCGAGGACATTCTCGGCGACGAATACGACCTTGACCGTCTGCGGGAGCTGGTACAAGCTGATAAAGAGGGTAAGATTATCATAAAACTGGTGCAGAAAGGCGATTCGGTTTATTTTTATGACGGATATTTAGGAAAAATCAGGGAAGAAACTGTTCTGTATGCAAAATTCGTTGGAGAAACTCGGAGCCTGCCTTTTGAAGAACGGGATGTTGGAAAAGTAGTTTTCAAGACAAAAGCAGAAGTGGAAGAGTCATTAAAAAAAGCGCTTAGAAAAGCATTTGAATTTGACAAGGAGATTTTCGACAAATGACCGAGGAACAAGCAAAAGCAGCGTATCAGGGGATAACCGCCCCTGATGACCTGCCGGAAGAACAGAGGATTGCATACACTATGTTAACCATGCTGTACAAGCAACACAGGGAGGGAATGATTAACAAGGAGACAGCCGCAGAGCTGAAAGCCGCCCTGATGCGCTACCCAGACTGCCCAACGATGGAAAAACTGTCCCTGCTGGCGTATTTCGGCGGGAATGTGTATGCGTCCGAGATGTCAAACAAAAGAGCGGCTGAAATGTGGGCGTTATTGCAGGAAGCCGTGAAGATTGGAGCAAAGGAGAGATAAACATGGGCGAGTATATCGAGAGAGAATATATGGTTAAAGCGCTGTCTGTTTTTAGAGACAGGGAACACGGAGACGATAAATTTTTACTCGGGATTCAATCCGCAAAGGAAATCGCGGAAAAGGCACCCGCCGCAGACGTAGAACCGGTAGTGCATGGGAGAGCATATCGAATTGATTATGGTGATCCTTGTTGCGAATATGGAACTTGCAGCGTTTGCGGGGCGTATATTCCGGCATGGAACTACTGCCCAAACTGCGGCGCGAAGATGGACAAGGAGGAATGAACATGGAATGGATCAGCGTTAATGACAGGTTGCCAGATGTAAGGGAATATTGGGAAAGGGTTCTGGTAAATGTGTGCCGGTCTCACTGGCCTACATCATCATATGACATTATAGATTCTCCTTATAGCGAAGAATTTGTAATGTCCGCTATGTATGACAGTGTCCAGAAAATATGGCATTTAGATTGTCATGAACAACTTAATGCGTTGATTAAATCAGAAGATGCTCCGTTAGACGGAGACTATGTCACCCACTGGATGCCGATGCCTGAACCACCGAAGGAGGGGTAAGCATGGGAATCCAAGAAGTACAAGAACTGATTGACCGTGTTGCACGGTTGAGCCGTGAGCTAGAAGAAGCAAAACAAAAAATCGAGGAATTGCGGAATGAACTAGATTCGGCTGTAAGTGATGTGTACAACCTTGCAAAAGAACACGGACAGAAGTGCAAATACTGCATGTATTATACGTCGAAGAGAATATGCAAAGGATGCGACGGATGGAAATGGAATTGGAGGGGGTTCAAAAAGTGAAGATCAACTCTAAGAAAAAGGGAGCTAGGGGAGAACGGGAGTGGGCGGCGTTTTGCAGTCAGCAGGGCTATGAATGCCGCCGCACTGCTCAGTATTGCGGTAAAACCGGTGAGGCATCCGACGTTGTAGGACTACCGGGAATCCATCAGGAGGTGAAACGGGTCGAACGTCTGAACATCGTGGACGCGGTAGATCAGGCACGCAGAGACGCACGACCGGGAGAGATACCGATTGTTGCACACCGCCGGAATAACTGTGAATGGTTGGTAACGATGCCAGCAGAGGACTTTTTCACGATCTACCGGGAATGGGAGGCGAGCCGATGAAATCACCGTGTGAGGAATGCAACAACCAACTTTGCAGATGGCACAGCTGCGAGAGGTGGCGAATGTGGTTCAGGATGGAATGGAGAAAGATTAGGAGGTATTTCGGAAGATGAAGGATTTAAGCTATTTGGAACAGTTCAGAGAGGAAATTCACGGAATGCGTGGAGACGAGCACAACGGCGCTTTCCGGGTGTATGTGGGCGGTCGGTCATTTAACGTGATTGCGTCCAACGGCGGCGGCTGGGAGCATGTCAGCGTCACCAAGAACAACGGGAAGCGGTGTCCGACATGGGATGAAATGTGTGCAATCAAGGCTATGTTCTTCGAGCCGGACGAGGTTGTCATGCAACTGCACCCATCGGAAAAGGACTATGTGAACATCCATCCATACTGCCTGCACCTGTGGCGGCCTGTCGGGCAGGATATCCCACTGCCGCCGGTCGAGTTTGTTTGAGAGAGGAGCACGACGGATGATGAATAACCGAGAACACGGATGGCCGGAGGATTGCCGGAAATGTGATCTGTACGACCAGGAAAAACAGGATTGCGGTATGCGGTCGGTGGGAAGCAGAACGCCTGTGTGCGAGTGCATGAGCCGGAAACGGTATGATTATTTGAAAGGGGAGTGGTAACGGTGGATGAAAAAGAATTGATCGATGCATTAAATTATCTTGCTGATTCAAAGGGATATGTAGCATTCCACAGCGAGGAAGATATGGATTCTGTATGCAAAAACTGCAAAGCTGATTTTTGTTATCACGGAAAGAATGACGCGCACTGGTGTGTTTATTCGGGTATGCAAAGGGCGGCGGTAGAGATCGGGAAACTTCTAACACGTGCAGAAACCGCTGAGGCAATCGTGGATAAATACCAGACAGAGATTGTGCCGAGACTCAGGGAGAGAGCGGAGAGGGCAGAGAGTGAGAATAAAGGATTGCAAGCCTTAACAAGATTGATTATGGGAAAAGAAGAGATAAATTTTTGCGGGTATCCGTTTGGGAAACTGCAAGAAGTTTTGGAAGCTAACCCGGAAAGCAAAACCGTGGTGTTTGTATCAGAACGAACGGAGGAATAACAATGAAATTCAGAAACCCTAAGACGGGGGAGATTTACGACGTTACAGAGAAAACGGATAGCTTGATTACAGGGTTTTGCATGGGTATATGGTGCGGAGGTTGTCCTATTATCAAACACACAAACGGCAGAATGTTATGTGTAGACTGGGTAAACGAACACCCGCACACAGCCGCCCGCATGATGGGTTACGAGGTGATTGAGCATGACGGATGTGTGAGTGAGTCAGGACCCGGAGACCCCGGAGAACCTGGAGAACCGGGATTTATTCCAATCGAAGCCAAGGCGGACGGAGGAAAACCGAGACCGACGCTTGTGCCGCCTTCGCTTATGGAGGCAGTAACAGCAATCCGTGAGTATGGATGCAGCAAATACCATGACCCGGACAACTGGAAACGTGTAGAGCCTCAGAGATACTGGGAAGCGACGCTAAGACATGCGTTAGAGGCATGGGACAATTACGAGGCGATAGATGATGAAAGTGGACTCCCGCATTTGGCCCACATGGCGTGCAATATAGCTTTTATTTTGCAGATCATGAAGGAAAACAAACATGGGAAAAGCTATTGATTTAACCGGAGAAAGATTTGGACGGCTTACCGTGATTAGAAAGGTGGAAACTGGAAAGCCAAGATCGTGGTGGCTCTGTCAGTGCGATTGCGGAAATAAAACAGTGGTTCAATCGGACTCGCTTAGAAGAGGAAACACTTGTTCGTGCGGATGCTTAAGAAAAGAAAATGCTATTTTAGCTTGCACCAAACACGGGTTCGCGGGAAGAAAGAGTAGAAAACGTCTGTATCGCACATGGTCAGGGATGATTCAACGGACTACAAACAAAAAAGATAAATATTATTATAATTATGGAGGAAGAGGGATTGGGATATGCGAATTATGGAGAAAAGATTTCAATGAGTTTATGCAATGGGCGATTCAAAATGGATATTCTGATGAATTGTATATCGATAGAATAAACAATGACAAGGGATACTATCCAGACAATTGCAGATTTGTAACCAGAAAAGAACAACAAAACAATCTCAGATGCACAGTTCGATATGAATTTTCAGACGGGAAGATTCTTACATTATCTCAACTGTCGGAAAAGTTGGGAAGAACAAAGGACTCCACCAAAAGGATTGCCAAAAAATATATAGATGGAGAAACTTCGAAACCTGAAAGCGGACTGCCGCACATCTGGCACCTTGCTTGCAATGTGGCGTTCCTGATTAAGTTGGAGAACAAGCCGTGACGTACGCGCCGCACATCCTAAAATATATACTATGGAAACATGGGAAAGAAGCACAAAACGCTTGCAAAAACTCGGGTTCTGATGTATAATATAAACAGAATCCATGAGGATTCACCTCCCCACATCTTCTTTTGATACCCGCCCTGCAAACGTAGGGCGGGGAGAATCGCCAGTATCTTTTCTTTTCATACCTCCTTTCTTTATACGGCGGGGAGCCATTCCCCGCCACATGCCCCGAACGGCGCACGAACCGAGAGGGGTAAAACAAAATCCACGGTCTTGTGGTAGCGGTAGAAACAGAACAGTTAAACCGCAGATTCTTATTCACTATTTTATATCTGGCAGCCGGGAAACAGCGGCAAATCGTAGTAGGCATAAGCTTCTCTTTCACTCTCGTGCCCGGGAAACCGGGCAACATGCCCTGATAGCTTAATTGGCAGAGCGGCCTTTGACCGGGTGCGTGCTGGTTCGAATCCAGCAAAGGGAGACGTGTACACAGTATCAGGCAGTTTTCCAAGGGCTGTCTGATATATGCAAATGTGGTGTAATTGGTAGCACATCAGACCTCCACTCTGATAGCGCCGGTTCGAGTCCGGTCATTTGCTCCATGACCTTATGGTCGGCAAAACAACTCAATAGTACGGGTAGCTGTTCCGGGTTGCCCGTTACATACCAGTAAGCCAACACATAGTGACGGGCGTTTGATCTGCCGTTTACATAGTACGCGGTGGTGAGATTCAAGGGCGGGACTTGATACTGGTACCAAAAATGCGGTGGCGGAAAAGACGGGTTGCGATTTACTCGTGACACGGTAAAACCAAACGGGATGCGAAAGCGGACTGGATGGTAATTGTAGACGCTACGTCGTTACTCGGCAGCGCATACTAAGCCCCTGCCCGAGCGAAAGCACAGAAGGCTATAACACGGGGGCGAAGCGAAAATGTGTCGATCTGCGGGGTGCAAATCCCCGCCCGCATTTTTAATTATGGACAGATATGCGTAGCTGGCGAACGCACCTGACTGTAAATCAGGGACATTTGAAACACCGTAGGTTCGATTCCTACTCTGTCCACCATTATTGACGGCACAACTTAAACCGAAAGGAAGTGACAATAGGGTTTCTTTCCGATGGGGTTAGTTCGATGCACGCCGTCAATCGCTGGGAAACCATCCGTAATCAGCCGGACGTGAGCCGACGAAACAGGCACATACCCCGATAACGTAGGGGTAAACCGTCCGAAGTCTGCACGAGGACAGAGGACGAAAAACCAGACCTGACGGATGGAGAGAATGAGGGGGCGCGGGATGTTGAAATTTAAACGGCTTTTTGGGTATCCAGAATGCGACCATCTAAACATCGCGTTGCGGTCGCTGCTGAAAGACCCGGAGCGGAATAAATTGGCAATCAAGGAAATATATTTCGCGTTGAAATCAACAAAGGGATATTTTTACGATGATGTAAAAAAAGACCTCTACGAAAAATTTAATTTGGCATAGAGCATTCTGTGAAGAATGAAGAAAGCCCGACCATCAGGCCGGGCAATCATCATATAAGGCTATGTGGGTCAACACCGAGTGCGTCGGCTATGGCGATCAGGTTTTTGGCTGTGAGATTGCCGGCAAGCGATTCGCCGGACTCCATGCGCTGTATCTGACGGACATTCACGCCGGATTCATCTGCAAGTTGCTGTTGAGTCATACGAGCCGCCTTGCGTGCTTCTTTGATTGTCATTTGGAAACCTCCTGTCAGTCAATTCTGTAATCGATTGAAGCATCGTATCCGAGATCAAGGAAAAAGTCTCGCATTGCTTGAGCCATTACAGTTCTTCCGTGAGCCTGATAAGAACACGGAGGGTCAAAAACAAAAATTTTGCTTCCATAATACTTTTTAGAAAAGCAATGGATTCCGGCAAGTTCTGCTGCTTGCTCTACTTTTTTACCAATCCATCTTGGGAGATTAAGGGAAAGGCCGTCGAAATTGCAAGCTCCCGTGTCGCTTTTTACAGGAATAGAAAGCGCGTATTCACAAGCAGCTTTCAAATCCTGCGCAAGTTTTAAGTATTTGCCACTGAGAATGATTGTGTGATACTTCTGATAAAGGTTTTTGAAGTCCTTCATTGCGTCGAACTCTATCGATCTTCTGATACACTCGTATTCGGTGTCAAAATCAGGAGATGCAAGCATGGTCTCGAATTCTCCAGGCCAAAGTTCAACGGTAGAAAGAATGGCTTTCTTACCATCGTTCAAAGTGATATCAGCTCTTCTGATTCTTCTAGGCTTAGTAATCATTTTCAATACCTCCAATAATGTTTTGTGGTTTCCCACGACCCCTTTCGGGGTTTCGGCTGGTTACCGTCCAGCACTCGTCAGGTGGGGGTTGGGGATGTATTCAAACCCGTTGCGGATTGCCCAGCGTTTCGCGCCTGCTTCCGTTTTCCAGTTGTTGGGAGCGCAATAAAGCACTTGGTTTTCCTATGCGTTTTTAAGGCCGAAATACTGGGAAGGCGTTCCACGGTTGATGCAGTAAGCAGTAACTTTCATTTTCATTTCCTCCATATCTTTGGTATGGCTTTATTATACGCTAATATTGCCGTGTTGTCAATAGAGATTTTAGAAAAATATTTGGGACTCGCGTTAGGGCTGTGTTGGGTTCGACTCCCAAGAGTTCCGAACACCCGTGCGGGTGAGATTTTAACTGAGGGCAGAGGCCGGGATTTCTCCCGGCTAAAGCCATATAAAGAGGACAACGAATGAAAGTAAATATTCTTGGGTCTGAATGGGAAGTCGTGAGGATGAAACCGGAAGATGACCCCGGACTGAAACAAGCAGACGGATACGCGGACTTTACCACCCGTAGAATCGTAGTAATCAAGGCTGAGCCGACGGATGATTCTGTCAAGGACTTAGAAGCATACGCCCGTAAGGTAACGCGACACGAAATCGTACACGCTTTTATGTTCGAGAGCGGTTTACACGCAAATTCCCTTGTGTTTGAAAACGGATGGGCAACCAATGAGGAAATGGTAGATTGGTTTGCATTCCAGGGCGCGAAAATCTATAAGGCGTGGGAAGAAGCAAACGCAATGTAAAACCAGAAAGGAGGGCAACAAGTGAACCTAAGAGGAATGGTAAAAAAACTGCAAATTGCCCTCTGCAATCAGGGTAAACAGTACAAGGTGGATCACAAACAGACGTATTCCCCTAAAACAAACCGGATGGTCACAAAGTACATTGTGATTCATACGGAGAGAGTTGGAGACAGGAACAAAAACACCACTGTGTTAGAGACCTATAAACTGTACGAGGTTGTAAACTGCCTTGCGGCTGCATATAGAGGTGAAAGCGGATGAAGCTAACACCCAAACAGAAGAAATTTTGTGATTATTATATCGAGACGGGGAATGCCTCAGAAGCGGCAAGGAGAGCCGGATACAGCGAGAAAACGGCAAGGGCAATCGGACAAGAGAACCTTACAAAGCCTGCCGTGATGGCGTATATATCCGAGCGCATGAAAAACCAAGATCGTGAACGTGTCGCAAGTGCTGACGAGGTGATTGCATTCTATACGGCTGTCATGCGCGGAGAGGTAAAAGACCAATTCGGAATTGAAGCGTCACTGTCTGACCGTCTGAAAGCTGGTGAAAACCTTATGAGACGTTATGATAAGATTACACCGGTCGACAAGGTGGAGGGAAACAGAGGCGTTATTATAATGCCTGATATCGGAGGTGATGAAGCTGCAAAACCGTAATATCGTATGGTCACCACAACCGAGACAGGTAGCGTTTATGAGTAGACCGGAGGACGAAGCACTTTATGGTGGTGCAGCAGGCTAGGCGGGGGTAAATCCGAGGCGCTTGTTATCGAGGCGTTACGGCAGGTACACATTCCGCATTACCGCGCACTTATCCTAAGAAAGACCTATCCTGAATTGTCAGAACTGGTTGACAAGAGCCGGAAATACTACCCGGCAGCGTTCCCGAAGTGCCAATACAACGAGACTAAACACGCATGGACATTTCCCAGCGGTGCGCGTATCACGTTCGGGGCTATGCAGAGAGAGCAGGATAAATACAAATATCAGGGCAGAGCGTTTGATTTCATCGGCTTTGATGAGCTAACGCACTTTACCTTTGACCAGTATATGTATCTGTTATCCCGTAACCGTCCGAACGGAGCAGGGACACGGGTATACATTCGAGCGACTGCAAACCCCGGCGGAGTTGGGCATGGATGGGTCAAGGATAGATTTATCACGGCAGCACCGCCAATGACCACCGTATACGATAATGTATCAATCGTGTTCCCTGATGGGCACGAAGAGGTGCGCAAAAAATCCCGTATATTTGTACCGGCTCAGGTGTTCGATAATGCCGAGCTTATGAAGAACGATCCGGAGTATATCACCAGACTGGCCAGCATGCCAGAAGCAGACCGAAATGCGCTGTTGTACGGTGACTGGGATTCTTTCAGCGGTCAGGTGTTCACCGAGTGGCGCAACTCCCCCAACCCGGACAGGACATACACGCATGTTATAGAGCCGTTCCCAATCCCAAAGAGCTGGCGCATATACCGTGGTTTCGACTTCGGTTATTCTCGCCCGTTCTCTGTTGGCTGGTATGCCGTAGACCATGATAACCGCCTGTATCGTATCCGTGAGTTGTACGGCTGCACAGGTACACCCAATGAGGGAGTAAAGTGGGAGCCTGCAAAGATTGCACGAGAGATTGCAGCGATAGAGCAGGACGACCCCAACCTTGCAGGGCGCACAGTACACGGCATTGCAGACCCGTCAATCTATGACGAGAGCCGAGGCGAGAGTGTAGCGGCTATGATGGAGCGCGAGGGCGTATACTTCGATAAGGCGGATAACAAGCGCATACCGGGTAAGATGCAGATGCACAACCGCCTTGCATTCGATGACAACGGTTTTCCTATGCTGTATGTATTTGACACCTGCAAGCACTTCATCCGCACGATCCCTGCGCTTGTGTACGATGAAACCAACGTAGAGGACATCGACACAGACGCCGAGGATCATATCTACGACGAGTGCCGGTACATTTGCATGGAGTATCCCATCAATCCGCCGGAACGTGCAGCAGAGCCGCTGAAACGGTATCATCCGCTCGAACACTACGACAACTCGGACAGCACTGTTAGATATTTCAGGAGGTGATGCCCATGATTGATAAATCACATATCACAACCGCGCAAGAGACGCTACAGAAATACGCACGAGGAAAGCAGTCGCTTGATAAACGCATTATCGATAACGATCAGTGGTACAGATTACGGCACTGGGATGTGGTAGGCACAAACGACCCTGCACCCGCGTCTGCGTGGCTGTTCAACTCTCTGGCAAATAAACACGGTGATGCAATGGACAACACGCCTGAGCCTGTTGTATTGCCCCGTGAGCAGTCAGACAGCGAGGATGCAAAGATTCTGTCACAGATTCTCCCCGTAATCTTCGAGTACAACGACTTTGAACACGTTTGGTCGGAATCCATGTGGGACAAGATCAAGAACGGCACAGCGGTTCATTTCGTGTCGTGGGATGGAGCGGCAGAGAACGGACTCGGTGATATTTCCATCAAGCGGTCTAACCTGCTCAATCTGTTTTGGGAGCCGGGAGTGGAGGATATCCAAGACAGCCCGAATTTTTTCGCACTGTCTATGGTGGACAATGACGCGCTTGACAGAGCGTATCCAGACCTCAAACCCCGAAGCGGCGGCCATACGCTTAACAGTTATCAGACAGATGACCAAGTGGACGAGCAGGACAAAAGCGAAGTCGTGGACTGGTATTACAAAACCACAAACGCAGAGGGACGGAAGATTCTGCACTACTGCAAATACTGCGGAGAAACCATTCTGTATAGCTCGGAGAATGACCCGGAACTGGTAAACACTGGTTTCTATGACCACGGAAAATATCCTTTTGTGTTTGACGCGCTGTTTCCCATTGAGGAAAGCCCGTGTGGTTTCGGTTATCTGGACATTATGAAGAGTCCGCAGTTGTACATTGATAAGCTGGACAAATACATCTTGGAGAATGCCAAGTTTGCAAGCAAGCCGCGCTGGTTTGTGAGAGATGCAGCAGGAATCAATCAGTCTGAGTTTGCAAACTGGGACAACGATTTTGTACACGTCACCGGCAGACTCACGGATGAAGATATCCGGCAGATTGAAGTGCAGCAAATTCCGTCGTTTGTGCAGTCACACCAGCTCGCAAAGATCGACGAGTTGAAAGAGACGAGTGGCAACAGAGACTTTGCACAGGGCGGAACCACTTCCGGCGTAACGGCGGCGGCTGCTATCGCTGCATTACAGGAGGCAGGAAACAAGCTGTCCCGTGATATGCTGAAAGGCAGTTACCGCGCATACAGGCACGACGCTGAATTGTGCATTGAGCTTATGCGGCAGTTCTACACAATCGAACGAGAGTTCCGCATTACTCAGCCAAACGGAATGACGGAGTTTGTCAAATACTCCAACGAGAATATCGCACCGCAGGCTATTCCCCCGTCGTTCCCTCAGCAGGAAATGCTAGAAGACTACAGACAGGCATACCGCAAGCCTATCTTTGACGTACGAGTCAAGGCGCAGAAGAGCAACCCGTACAGCCAGTTATCCCAGAATGAGACGGCAAAGGAGTTGTACCAGCTTGGCGCATTCCTGCCTCAGAATTCCGATCAGGCGCTTGCAATGCTGCAAATGATGGAGTTTGAGGGAAAACAACAGGTAGTACAGACCGTGCAGCAAAACGGTACACTGTATCAGCAGGTACAGCAGATGCAGGCGCTTATGCAAAAAATGGCGCTTGTTGTGCAGCAACAGACAGGGCAAGACCTGATGGCGCTGGTGCAAAGAGTAGCCGCAGGAGCAGAGAGCGGACAGCCCGGCGAGGGCGGCGGCAGAACCATCGGAAAGGCCGCACAGGATGCAGCGACAGAAGCCATGACACCTTACGCGCAAAAGGCGCAGGAGAGAGCGAGGGCAAGCGTCAGTGATTAAAGCAAGCACAAGAGAATCCGGGCGGCTTATCGTCCTGAGATTGGACGGGCACGCAAACTACGCGCCGAATGGTACGGATATCGTATGTTCTGCCGTGTCGATTCTTACAAGTTCAGTTTGCAATCTCATTCCGGCTAACAGATGCAAGACGCGCCCCGGCGGTGCTGTGGTTGCATTTTCCAAATATAGCGATACTGAGCGAGACTATTTGCGTATTGTTGCGGTAGGTTTGGCACAGCTCGCAAAGACATATCCCAATCACGTTCAATTTGATGACGAGGCTAAAGCCTTATCATAAATACAAAGATCGCGGTAGACCGCAGAAAGGAACAGAAATGTTCGATATTTTCAAAACCAATCTGCACTTATTCGACGGAGACGGCGGCGCAAGCAGCGCACCGGCAGCCGGAGAGGGTGCACAGGCTGCAACACCTGCCCCCAGCCAGCAGGACAACAACGGCGAAACGGCTCAGCCCGCCACTGAGCAGACCCCGGACAGAAACGCAGAATACCATGAAATGCTCGCAAAGTACAAAGACCTTGACGACCAGCGAGTACAGGACATTGTAAAGAAGCGCTTGAAGTCCGCCAAGGCAAACGAAACACGCATGAACAACCAGATTGCGGCAATGAACGAGGCACTAGCCCCGCTGTTTGCCCGTTATGGTGTAAATGATGGAGATTTTTCCGCGCTCCGTGGAGCTATCGACAGCGACAATGAATACTGGGAGCAGGCAGCAGACCGCGAGGGGCTGACCGTGCAACAGTACAGAGAGCGTCAGAACCTCATCATGCGGCAGCGACAGTTTGAACGACAGGCGGCAGAGTATCAGGCGCACATGCAGGCAGAACGACAAGTGCAGGCATGGCGAGAGGAAGCCGAACAGCTTAAAGGAGAGTATCCCGACTTTGACCTTGAAACTGAGATGGCGGACGAAAACTTTCGCTCGCTTGTGTCCGTTGGCAAGAACGGCTTGCCCAAAATGTCCCTTAAAACCGCATATCAGGCAGTGCACGCCCAAGAGCTTATTTCGAGAGCAGCCCAGCAGGCAGCGCAGAGAGAGTCAGAACGCGTGGCATCGACTGTACGAGCTAATGGAAGCCGCCCGAAGGAAAGCGGCGGAGCTGGTGAAGGCGTTGATAATCCGGGTAAGGTAGATGTAAGCAAGCTGACCCCGAAGCAGATGCAGGAATATGCAGACCGCGCAAGACGGGGTGAGCGAATCACGTTCACTTAAACGGAGGAAAACAGATGTTTGATATCAATAAGACCAATCTTAAGCTTTTCGCAGCACAGATTACCGCAACCACCGACCTGACCGATGAAATGAAGACCTTCTACGAGAAGATGCTGCTGCAGACCGCAGAGCCGAATCTCGTGCATCATCAGTTCGGCGAGAAGTATCCCATCCCGAAGAACGGCGGCCGTACCATCGAGTTCCGTAAGTTCGATGACCTGCCGAAGAACCTGACCAAGCTGACTGAGGGCGTTACCCCGGACGGTAAGAAGATGTCGGTTAAGAAGATCGAGGCCACTGTTGGACAGTACGGCGATTACGTCACCCTGACCGACGTGCTGGAGCTGTCTGCAATCGACAATGTCATCGTAGAGACCACCCGAAAGATCGGCAAGCAGGGCGGTATGACTATGGACACCGTAGTCCGCACCGTTCTGAACGCAGGCACCAACGTGCAGTATCTGGACGGTTCTGTAAAGGCCCGTGAATCGCTGACGAAGGACAACAAGATCACCGTTGACTGCGTTCGCCGTGCTGTTCGTACCCTCAAGAATGCCAATGTGGAACCCCTTGATGATGGTTTCTACGTTTCCATCATTCACCCGGACGTAGCATACGACCTGACCAGTGACCCGAAGTGGGAGGCCGTAAAGGTATACGACCCCGAGGACTGGTATCGCGGTGAGATTGGCCGAATCGCTGGCGTTCGTTTCGTTGAGTCCACCGAGGCAGAGAAGTTCATCAAGACTGGCGCAAACAACGACACTGACTCCCAGAAGCAGGACGTATACTCCACTCTGATTATCGGCGCTGGCGCTTACGGCGTTGTAGACGTAGAGGGCGCAAACATGGAAATTCTGGTCAAAAACAAGGGCTCTGCCGGTACTGCTGACCCGCTCGACCAGCGTTCCACTATCGGCTGGAAGGCAACCCAGACCGCCGTTATTCTGAATCAGGACGCGATGGTGCGCATTGAAACCGCGTCCACGTTCAACGATCACGTTGCAAACTAAGGAGGAACATAAATGGCTGAGAAGGTAAACACCGCAAAGGACATGGTTGAAGTCTTTGTCCCCGGTGCAAACATGAAGGACAAGACTCCCATTCCGGTTACCGTAAACGGCTATCGTTATCTCGTACCCGTCAATCAGCGCGTGCTTGTGCCGAAGGGCGTTGCGGAAGTTCTCGAAAACAGAGAACGGATGCTTGAAAAGGCTGCTGAGTTTGATGCGGAAAACGCAAAGTAAAACCCCAAGGGGCGGGACATCCCCGCCCCTTTTCTTATGACAGGAGGGCAACAAATGACCCCTTACGACATTTTTCAGAGGGTAAACGAGGTACGCTCTCACCAGCATGACGAAACATGGCTTCTTAATAGTCTGTTGAGACTGGAAACCATGATCTGTGACGAAGTGCAGCACACAGAGCCGCCTATGGAATTAACGATGGATTCCCAGTTATCCGTCCCGATTCAGTACGCCGCGCTGTATGAACAGTGGCTTATGTCTCAGATCGACCTTGCAGACGGAGAGATCGACAGATACAACACAGACGTAATTGTATATAATTCTCAGTATACAGAATACGCGGCTTGGTATCGTCGAAATAATCTTCCACCACAGGGTGACCAAGTGAACGGCTTGGAGGGATGGAACATTGTTTGACATGCCATATCTCACGCCGTACTCACAGGAACGACAAGCTATTTATCAGTTTACAGGATATGACAGCCGGGCGCGTATCTCAGACGGCGCTTCCCGTGAAATGCTCAATTTATCGCACGATGCTTTCCCGTGTATCACGCCGAGACAGCCCCGCAAACTGGTGCAGTCTTTTACTTCCCCGACTGCGCTATTCCACAAAGGAGACAAGATGATTGTCGTTGACGGCACAAGTTTTCTGGTGGATGGAGTCAAAAAAGGCACAGTCACAGCCGGAAAGAAACAGATTGTCGCAATGCAGACAAAGGTGCTTGTATGGCCTGACAAAGTGTACTTTGATACCGCGTCTGATGAATTCCTTGAAATGGATATCACACAAACCTCTGCGACCGCTACTTTCACCAACTCCACGTTGACGCTTGACAGTGAGGTCAAGTTCAAGAAGGGCGACGGCGTACAGATTACCGGCTGCAAAGAGGAACAAAACAACCGCTTTGTAGTTATCGAGGAAGTAGATGGCAACAAGATTACCGTACTGCGTGACACATTCCAACACGGCGAACCGGGAAGTGAACAGCCGGAAGATGGATGGGAAGAAACCAACATCACCCTTGAACGCAAAGCGCCGGAACTCGAATTTGTGTGCCAGAAGGACAATAGACTTTGGGGAGTATACGACAATGCAATCGCTTGCACAAAGTTGGGTGACCCTCTCAACTGGAATGTGTTTGCACAGCTTTCAACGGACAGTTGGGAATCTGCCGTCGGCACTGATGGTTCGTGGACTGGTATTGCCGCCTATGGTAGCCATATTGTAGCTTTCAAGGAGCACACCATGCACAAGGTTTACGGTCAGAAGCCTACAAACTTCCAGATTCAAACGGTGAACCTTGACGGTGTGCAAACCGGCTGTGAAAAGTCCATCGTAAACCTCAACGAAACCTTGTTCTATTTGTCACGATCCGGCGTGATGGCGTATCAAGGCGGTATCCCTGATATGATTTCGGAGCCGCTCGGTGGTGGCCTTTCCGATGCCGCAGCCGGGTACATTGGCGACCGTCTATACATGAGTGCAAAGAAAGACGGACATGCAAACATTTTCGTATATGATACGTCTCTTGGCGTATGGATGCGAGAGGACGATGCGCTTGTAACTGAGTTCTCACCCTATCTTGGAGAGCTGTATTTCCTATCCGGAAAGGATGTATGGACAGTCAACGGCGGAGAAGAACCGGTTGAATGGTCTGTGCAGTTTGGAAAGTTCGAGGAAGTATACGGCGAGAAAAAGATTATTTCCCGCCTGTATGTGCTGGCAGACATGGAACCGGGTTCCGATATCCTTGTTGAGATGCAGACGGACGGCGGAGAATGGAAAGCTGTATCACACCATAGAGAGCCAGGGCATAGAAGAATTCCAATCATCCCTGTAAGGTGCATGTATTTCTCTATCAGGCTGTCCGGGCACGGTAAAGTGGTCATCCGCTCCATCGTGCGCAAAACCAGAGAAGGAAGTGATCTGTAATGGCTACGTTTCAAAATGACGCTGTTCCCAAGTACAGGGAAAACGACATTCCGAAAACCGTAAAGGATTTGCGGAACTACACGTTCAATCTGTCCGAACAGATGATGTTTCTCTTCTCCAATCTTGACGAGGACAACGTGCCGGAACTGGAAGATATCAAGAAGAGGCTGACAGACGCAGAGGGAAACATTACAAACATTGTCATTGACGCAACAGGAATCGCCGCACAGGTCAAGGACAACGAGGACAACATTGCTTCTTTGCAGCTTACGGCGCAAGGTCTTGCGGCTAGCATTACCACAGCAGAGGGCGATATAGCTTCCCTCAAATTAACCGCCGACTCTCTTGACAGTAGAATCCTGAATTCTGAGGGAGATATTTCTGTGTTGCAGCAAACCGCAAGCAGCCTTACAAGCCAGATTGGAGACGCAAAGGCCAACATATCAACCTTACAACAGACCGCAACCAGCCTTACTTCCAGAGTTTCGAGTGCAGAAAACAATATATCAACCATCAAGCAAACCGCGAACAGTCTTGAAATATCTGTTTCAGACCTTGACGGGAAATATACAAGTCTAAAACAGACCGTAGACGGATTTGATTTCACTGGTCTTGTAACATTCAACGACCTGAGCGATGAACTTGATTATTACCCCACCAAAAAAAGTCTTGCAAATGGAAGAACATCTATAGACGGTGGCTGTATAGATACCGGGTTGATTGATGTCGATTACATCGAACTGTATGGAGAAATGGAAATCCTCAAAAGAAGAGGCGGCACATCAGGCGGATTCATCGGTTATTGTTCAGGAAATTCCGATACCGGAGTAGGAGTAATGGAAGATTCCGACACCGGACAGTGCATCTGCACTAACGGCGGCGCAAAACTCGCATATGGTTCTGATGACTATTACATCGGTGTTTCCAAAAGCAACATTTTCGCCTCTGAGGATATTTATATCGAATCTGACCGGCGTGTAAAAGAGGATATCCGCTATGATCTCGGCGAATATGAAGAATTTTACCGCCTGTTAAAACCTTGCTCATTCCTGCGTAAACGTCGCACTAGCGGACGCAGGCACACTGGATTTATTGCCCAAGAGGTCGAGGAAGCCTTAAAGTCATCCGGAAAAAGCACTATGGATTTAGCCGCGCTTGGGTATGACCCAGAGGCAAGGCGCTACGAGGACAATGAACAGACGCCAGAGACCGCAGGGCAAGGATGCTATAAAATTCGTTATACCGAGCTGATAGCGCTCAACACCGCAATGATCCAAAAGCTCATGACACGAGTGGACGAACTCGAACAGGAGATCGCGGCTTTGAAAGGAGGGACACAAAATAATGGCATACACGACCTATGACGAACTTATGAGACGTGCGCAGGAGGCCGGGCAGTATTGGTCAGACTACGATAAAGAACTTGCGCAGCGCGACCCCGACGCAGGATTGTCTATCTTCACTTCCAAGAAAGACTACATGAACGCCAAGACCGACGAGGAACGAACCGCCGCGAACAATCAGGCGAACGCCATCCGCAGGCAGTACGGCAGCTATACCGGCGGTAAGGATGGTTCGGATTTTGTCAAGGACAACACCTATTTTAACTTTGAGGACCCCTATGCGGACGCTTTGAACGACAAGCTGGACGAGCTTTTGGGATACGGTAAGTTCGAAAACCCCTATCAGGGAGAAATTGACAGCCTGGTAGACAAAATTTCCAGCCGGGAGGATTTTACATACGACCCGGACACCGACCCCATCTATCAAAACTATCGCGAGACCTATCTCAGAGAGGGAAACCGCGCACGAGAGAACACGCTTGGAGATTATGCGGCAATGACCGGCGGTATGCCGTCCACGGCGGCGACGGCGGCGGCAGAGCAGGCGCAGAACTACTACAACGCACAGACGGCAGACGTGATCCCGGCGCTGTACCAGCAGGCGTTTGATATGTACATGTCGAGTGCCGCCCAGAACATCAATGACCTCGGCGCAATCCGGGGCGCGGCAAGCGACGCACTGAATCAGTGGAGCGCAAACCTCGGTCTTACTCAATCTCAGTATGACGCATTGCAGAGTGCATCCGATACGTTGTATAATAGAGACCATAACAAGTGGCAGTCTGATTTCACGGTCGGAAGTGATTTGTGGAACAGAGGAATGCAGGAATCACAGTTATCTATGCAGGAATCTCAATTAAGACTTGCGGCACAGGAAAGAGCGCAACAACTCGGCCTTGCAATGATTCAGGCTGGTATTACCCCAAGTCATAATACGATTGTGAATATGAGATGGAACGATCAGGATGCAGCCGCGCTCGCTAACTGGTATAAGCAGCAACACCTTATGCAGATGGGGCAGTCGTCTGGAGGCGGCTCTTCTGGAGGCTCTTCTGGAGGCTCTTCCAGAAGCTCTAAGAGCAGTTCAAAAAGCAGTTCTTCTAAAAAATCTTCTGGAAGTTCAGAATCTTATTCCGGTACATCTTCAAAACCGATAACCGAAAAATATGAGGGAATTTATAGGCATATGATCGACACCCCGCAAAATCAGGCTGATAGATTCCTTACCCCTGCGAACGAATCTATTGTTTCTATGTCTCCGGCTGACAGGGCAGCTCAAAAGGCTTTACAGCAGATTGCCGGAAAGACATTTAGTAGTGAAGCTGAAAGGCAAAAGGCATTGCAACAGGCTTTAGCTAAAATTATTGCAAGCGGTGATTATTGATGGGATATTATACCGACATTATTAAAAAAATAAATTCGGCAACAAAAGACGAGGAAATCAAGGAAATCTTCGATCAAGTCGAGCGACAATCTCCGAGCATTAAAAAGGCAGCAGATGAAAACAGAAAATCAGAAGGTTCTAAAAGAGAGCAGGAAGAAAAGAAAACCCCGTCCATCCCTCAACTGGTAAATCTTTCCAATCCCTTTTCAAACAATAGAACTATTTCTACCCCTGCATCGTCGTATCTTCTCGGCTCTCTCCCCACCCCGTCTGTTCCCTACGCGGCTGCTCGTCAGAACGACCCGGTTTATTCTGCCGCCCTTGCTCTCACTACCGGAAAATACGAATCCACCGACGCGCAGGACTTTGCAAAGAGTTTTGCATACGGTACGGAGAAAACCCTTGCGGGTGCAGCGGGTGCGGTCGAGGACGCTTTACGTTTTGCATCCGGCTACGGAAACAAGCTCTTGTCTGGAATTACCTCTCTTGGTGGACTGGCAGACAACCCGGTTTCCGATTTCCTCTCTCAGACTGCAGAAAATACCCTGTCTGGAAGCTACGTTGACCGATGGAGACAGAGTATTGACGAGCGATACCAACCGACTGCGTTCCAACAGAAACTTGGTGGACTGAACGAAGCCGCAGGCGCAATGCTCCCCTCAATCGCAGCGTCGTTTGCGACCGGCGGTCTGTCCAATGCGGCAGCCATCGGAAAGGGTGCGTCTATGACGGCGGCAGGCGCAAAAGCCGCACAAGACCTTTCCCGTGGCGTTGGCCTTGCCTCTATGTTCCCACAGGTTGCAGGAGCAAGCACCAGACAGGCAATGAATGAGGGCGCAGACGTAGATCGTGCGCTTGCCTATGGCGCACTGTCCGGTGCGCTGGAAGCCGGTACAGAATCCTTGTTTGCTGGCATCCCCGGACTGAAAAGCGGCGTTGTGTCTGACCTTATCCAGAAAGCCAGCAGAAGCCCGGTTGTGAATCGTGCGGCTGATATACTCGGTGAGGGTGTGGAGGAAGTCATTTCCGGCTATGTATCCCCGTACCTGCAAAGAATGACTTACAATGAGCAGGCAGAGCTTGCAAGCAGCGACGAACTTCTGGAAAGCTTCATTTCCGGTGTTGCACTGTCCGGCATCATGCAGGGCGGTGCTGGTATCTCCGGACGTATCGCAAGCCGTTCCGTCGGTCAGGGCATTGATGTAAATTCTCTTGGGGAGAACAGCCGAAAGAACTACATTTCACAGATGGAAAGAGACGGCGGCACGACAAGAGGATTTGACGAACAGTGGAAGCGGTATAATGACGCTGGCCTTGCCGGTATCCCGTTCGATCAAGTCCCCGGAGAACCGACCGGAATCGGCATGTCCAGAGCATACGCGGCACACGCGGCAGGAATGAACGACTACAATGCACGACAGGCGCAGCAGCCGACCACAGTAGAAACCGATATTCCGTCTTATGCCGCTCCACAAGCAACGGAAACCACAGAGCCTACAACTTATACACCCGGACTCGTTCAAAACGATTACACGGCATCTGTGAGCGAAAGCACGGCAAAGTCTATTGACTCCATTGCAAAGAAAGTCGGCGTTTCTGTTGAGATTTCCGACAACGTTTCTGCATCCGGTGAATACAGAGACGGCATTATCCGTATCAATGCCAATTCCGAGAACCCTGTACAGCAGATTTTCGTGCATGAGCTGACGCACCACTTAGAGCAGTCCAAGGGGTACAGTGACCTTGTGAGCGTGATTGAAAAGAATCTGACCGCCGGTGGCATTGACTCTCAGGTGTTGCGCGATAACATCAAGGCAGAATACGCAGAACGCGGTGTACAGCTTGACGATGACGGCGCGAACCGTGAACTTGTGGCAAAGTACGCCGAAGAATTTCTCTTTACGGATGAAGCATCCATTCAGCGCTTGGCGAACCAGAACCGCAGTCTTGCGCAGAGAATCAAAGACTGGATTCATGGAATGGTTGTCAAATTCAAGGGCACACGGCAGGAAAAGTCGCTTCTGGAAGCTGAGAAGAAATACCAGAGAGCGCTTTCCGGTATCAGTCAGCCGGTATCCTCTCAGGGCACACAGCTTTCTTCCGGTTCCAGTTTTGACAAGCTGTTGCGTGATGCCGGATACACTCAGGAAGCCGACGCACTTCTCAGAGCATCGAACAGATACGGAACAATCCAACGCGGAGAAATGCCAGCTCGTGACGTTCAGCTACCGACACAGATGGATGATACAACCCGTGTCAGACGGTTTACAAGAACCGCCGCTGAATCTTCCATCTTGACAGACGAGCAGGCCGGTGAGATTGGAAAGGCTGTCGCAGAGGGCAGATTTAACTATGAACCTATCCCCAACAATGCTGCACGATCTCATGCGGAAAACATCCTTGCCCGTGGCGAACAGTACGCGCAGGACGCATGGGATAGAGTGGTAAATAACACTCGCCCTGCATCCAAGAATGATATCGCGGTTGGCGAATACCTGTTGAAACAGGCGGCAGAGGCAGGGGATACGCAAAGAGTCGTTGAACTTACTGCGCAGATTGCGGCAGAGGGAACAAGAGCCGGTCAGATCGTACAGGCTATGAGCATGTTAAAACGTCTTGACGGCGTTGGGCAGTCTATCGCCCTTGACGCAATGCTGAAAAAGTTGCAGGGGGATTTGGACAGAGGTAAAACCGGCGTGTTCCTCAAAGTTCCCGACAATCTCAGAGAGGAGCTTGTAAAGGCGAAGGGCAAGGAACAGGTCGACAAAGCAATGGACGACATTCTTGAAAACCTTGCTCAACAAATGCCTAAAAGATGGTCTGACAAATGGAACGCATGGCGTTATCTTGCAATGCTCGGAACCCCGAGAACACACATAAGAAATGTATTTGGAAACTTATTCTTTGCTCCAGTCGTAGGCGTTAAGGATGCATTTGGGGCTGGCATTGAATCCGCCGTGTACAATACACAGAGAATCGCCGGGAAAGAAGGAATTGAGAGAACGAAGACAATCCGCGGTACTATTCCGTTTACCGGAGGAAAGGCCAGAGCATTTGCGATTGATGATTTTTCAAAGGTTGAAGATATCATTAAGGGCGGCGGAAAAATGAATCCGTCTGATATTATCCGCGAAAAGCAAAGAGTCTTCAAATTCAAGCCGTTGGAATGGCTTCGCAAACTAAACTTCAACTTGCTTGAAGCCGAGGACGGATTATTCTTAAAGTATCATTACACGCGCTCTATGGTGCAGTATTTACAGGCGAACAAGATCAATCTTGATTCGTTTGACCCTGATGGCAACCAGAGAGACGCGGCCACACTCCAAAGGGCGAGAGAGTACGCAATTAAGGAAGCTCAAAAAGCTACTTACAGAGATTTTTCGAGAGTGGCGCAAGCAATCAGCAACGCTTCCAGAAATTCAGGAACCGCGGCTAACCTTTTGATCGAGGGTAATTTACCGTTCAAGAAAACCCCGATCAACGTCTTAAAGCGCGGCATTGAATATAGCCCGGCTGGATTGCTGCAATCCATCACAATCGGAACAAACCAGCTGAGAAAGGGAGATATCAGCGCAAATGAGTTCATCGACCGTCTTTCCGCTGGCTTGACTGGTACGGTAATTTCCCGGCTTGGCATGCTTCTGTTCAAGTCCGGCTTGCTCGTAGGTGGCCCCGGAGACGATAAAAAGGAATCTCAGTTCAGGGATTCTTTGGGCGCACAAACCTACGCAATCAAGCTGGGAGACACCACATACACTATCGATTGGCTTGCACCTGCATCTATGCCGTTGTTCGTTGGCGCAGAGATTCAGCACCTTGCAGATACGTTCGATGGAATTGACGGGCGTGTGGTTTATGATTCGATTCTCAACCTTGCCGAGCCTATGACCAAAATGAGTATGCTGGACGGAATTAACACCACAATCAAATCCGTCAGATACGGAGATAACCCGACCGCCGATATTCCGATAAATGCGGTAATCAGCTACATTGGTCAGGCTATTCCCACTCTGTTCGGTCAGGTTGCAAGAACGCTTGATGATACAGCCAGGACAACGTACATCGAAAAGAACGGCGGCTTACCTGATTCTGTACAGAGAGCTTTGCAGAAGAACCGCAACAAAATCCCCGGACTTTCTCAGCAGTCCATTGCGTATCGTGATGTATTCGGGCGCGCTGAAAAAGATGAAAGCATGGTATCTCGTGCGCTTAAAAACTTCATCAGCCCCGGTTATTTCAGCGAAGAAAAGATTGGCTCTATGGAGTCTGAATTGATTCGCGTTTATCAGAATACCGGAGTCTCTGGAACGCTTCCGAGCATGCCCGCAAAGTATTTCAACGTCAACGGAGAACGCAAAGACCTAACCGCAGAAGAGTATGAAAAGTTCTCGTACACTCGCGGTTCTATCATGTATTCCAATCTTTCTGGGCTTGTAGATAGCAGACTATATAAAGAGCTTGATGACACAGACAAGGCAAGCGCAATATCTGACATTATCGAGCTGTCGAACGCTCTTGCAAAGGCAGAGGTATCCGACTATCAGCTTGAAGGCTGGATGGAAAAGGCAAAAGGCGCGGTTGATATCGGCATTAAGGCTTACGATTTTGTAATCATAAAGCGAGAGGGAGATATTGGAGGATGGACAAACAAAGAAACCGGAAAATCTGTCCGCAACTCTTCCGGAGTGCGAAAAGCAAACTATCTCATCACTGAAACTTCTCTTACGCCCTCTCAGCGTTCTTACATGTACGATGTTCTGGACGTCGGAAAAGAAGTTCAGGAAATGTCACCGGAAAAGGTGAAATCTGAGTACCAAGAGATGTATAATAAATATGGGCGGTAACCACTCCGCCCATTCAATAAAAAGGAGTGATACACCTTGATTGAAATGCGAGACTTCCAAGTCAGAGTACCCAGCCAGCGCGACGAGCTGATTGGATACGAGGGCGAAAACGAATCCCGCGAAATTGTCATCCATGTTGGCGAGATCGACGGCTGGCAGTACAAACTCGACCTTGAACGAGTCAGCACCAAAGAGAAGTTCACGTTTGACATGATGGCAGACGGCAACGACATTGTTGCGACTCTCGAACGTGCTCACCTTTCCGTTCCCGGCGTTGTAGACGCTCAGGTTAGAGCGTTGAAAGGCGAGACAGAAAAGAAGTCGAATATCTTCCATCTGCGCATTGGGGACAGCGTAGGTGCGACAGACGAGCTTGACCCACTTCCCCCGAATGAGTTCGAGCAGATGGAACAGAACCTTACACAGATTAAGGCTGACACGGTCGAGGCTGCCGGACGCGCAGAGAACGCCGCAGACCGCGCAGAGAACGCCGCAGTAAATCCCCCGAAAATCCAAAACGGAACTTGGTGGGTATACAACTTTGAACAAAACGCGTATGTTGATACCGGGTTTCATGCAAAGGGTGACACGGGCGCAACCGGACCTCAGGGACCACGGGGCGAAGTTGGTCCCGTAGGACCGCAGGGACCTAAGGGCGATACCGGAGCAACCGGTGCGACTGGACCCAAGGGAGATACCGGTGCACAGGGTGCGCAGGGTATTCAAGGAGAGACAGGCCCTGTAGGTCCGCAAGGCGAAAAGGGCGACCCGTTTAAGTATTCCGACTTCACCCCCGAACAACTTGCGGCACTGAAAGGTGAGAAAGGCGACAAGGGCGATCAGGGCGAGCAAGGAGAACAGGGAATTCAAGGTAAAAAAGGCGAGAAGGGTGACACCGGAAAAGGCTTGACCATTCTCGGTTACTATGACTCTCTTGAAACTCTGCAATCTTCTGTCCCTGCACCCGAACCCGGTGACGCTTACGGCGTAGGCGCGGCAGAACCGTATGATATCTACATCTGGAACGGCGTTGATAACGAGTGGGTCAACAACGGAAAACTTCAAGGCGCAAAAGGCGATAAGGGCGAACAGGGAGAACAAGGCGCGCCCGGTCAGGACGGAGCGCCCGGACAGCCCGGAGAAGATGGGTTTTCCCCTACTGCAAAAGTGGAGCAGACAGAAACCGGCACAACCGTAACAATCACAGACAAGAGTGGAACTACTACGGCTACGCTGACAAATGGTAAGGATGGCGCGCCCGGAAACGATGGAGAACCCGGTGCACCCGGCGATAAAGGAGAACCCGGAACCCCTGCCGGATTTGGCGAAATCACCGCGACCATCAGCGACACAAGCGGCACGCCGTCGGTAACTGTCACGGCAACCGGAGACAACACGGCAAAAAATTTCGCGTTCTCGTTCTCTGGTCTGAAAGGTGAACCCGGCGCAGACGGCGAAAAGGGAGACCCCGGACAGGATGGCGCACCCGGCGCACAAGGAGAACCGGGCGCACCTGCAACGATCAACGGTGTAAACGCGCTGGCACTGAAAGCAACCGGAGGTCTTACCGGTCAGCAGAGCGGGGATACATACACACTTGACGGGTCTGGGCTTGTTCCGAAAACTACCACTGTCAACGGAAAACCGTTGTCAGATAACGTCTCTCTGGTTGCCAGTGACGTTGGTGCAATTCCTACCGTGACTGGTTCTGCTGGTCAGTTCCTCGGTTTCACTTCTCCAAATGTAGTCGGCGCGGTTGACGCTCCGTCTGGTGGAGCAGGAAAGCGCACTTGCAGATTTGTGGTGGGTACATCGACTGCCGGATGGACTGAATCCGACTGTGATTATCTGTGCGATGGTGCAGATGACCAAGTTGAAATCAACGCGGCTATTCAGGCATTACCGAGCGGTGGCGGTGAAATTGTGATTCTTGATGGAACGTACAACATTAAGGCGGCCATTGTAATGAATAAGGATAATGTGAAGTTATCTGGCAATGGTAATGCGACTGTTCTGAGAAGAATGTGGGATAGCTCAACGAAGGAAGGTGTTATTACAATTACTTCTACAAATGGTGGGTGTTGTGTGGAAAATTTGTTTATTTATGGGAATAAAACCGCTTATAAATCTTCATACAACCACGGTATTTCCCTGTTTAGCAGTTCTAACAACAACACAGTAACAGGCAATACATGTAATAATAACAACTACGCCGGTATTTACCTGTCTAGCAGTTCTAACAACAACACAGTAACAGGCAATACATGTAATGACAACGGCTCC
>JACXXQ010000199.1_pt1 | contig 40496 bp, 52 predicted proteins | sample 8621361 | NCBI WGS metagenome assembly JACXXQ01 (sample SAMN15503820, study PRJNA645414) | gut metagenome | isolation source: feces | host: Bos taurus | place: USA | collected 2016 | reverse complement strand
AATCGAACCTGCAATTAGCCCTTAGGAGGGGCTCGTTATATCCATTTAACTAAGGGGACATAGAACTCACTGATTTTTAAGCGTTCAGCTTGTGTTGCATGTTATCCTATCATTCCCCGTACCATCAAGCATTTCATTCCTTTTATTTCCTTTCCGTTCGCATCAATTCGCTTAGAAAATCACTTCGTTCACTTGCCATTGCGTACACATTGAGTACAGAATGCAGAATTTCAGTGTGTACAGGATACAGAGCCGTGGCCCTTAGTGATACCAAACTCCGTAGCATCAATGCTAAGCCATACAGCGGCGCAGCTGAGGTCACAGATGGTGACGGGCTAAGTGTACGCATAACTCCCACAGGCACGATCACATTCCAGTTTCGTTATCGCTGGAACGGTAAGCCCGTTCGCCTCTCCATTGGCCGCTATCCCGCTATGTCTCTCAAGGAGGCGCGCGTTGTCGTCGGTGAGATGCGCGAATTGTACCTCAAGGGGCTTAACCCGAAAAATTATTTTGCCAAAGAAGATGGCGAGCTGACTCTCAAAGAATGCTTGGATCAGTGGTGGAGCAAGTATGTTGAAATGCTGAAGCCGAACACTCAGACGCTGTACAAGTCAGTTGTGTACAACACGATGTACACAGAATTCCCGGACGCTCCGGTAGTAAACATTCCTGTTTCGGCATGGGTACGTTTCTTTGATAAGCAGGAAAAGAAGAACAGCAAAAAGGCAAGGGTGCTTCTTCTGCAGCTACGTTCCGTCATGAACTGGTGCATCAGCCGCCAGTTGATCCCATCGTGCGAAGTCCTGAAGCTTAGCGTTAAGACCATTGGCAAAAAACCTGATGTAGGAAGCCGGGTTCTGACGTATACCGAACTGGCTAAGATTTGGTTAGCTCTTGAAAACAACAAAATCGTTACGTCTAACAAGGTTCTTCATCAGCTGCTTTTGCTGTGGGGAGCCAGGCTATCAGAGCTGCGCCTTGCTACCGCCAGCGAGTTCAATATGGATGATTTGATTTGGACAACTCCATCGGAGCATTCCAAGATGGGGAACGTGATTCGTAGGCCTATTTTCGATCAGGTAAAGCCTTACGTTGATAGGCTGCTAAATGCTGGAAACGATGTTCTGTTTCCCGGCCAGGAACTGGACAAGGCAATAGATCGTTCGTCAGCAAATCTCTACATGAAAAAATTAAGGGATAAAATTGATATACCAGAATGGCGAACGCACGACTTCCGGCGGTCGCTGGTTACCAATTTGTCAGGAGAAGGGGTTATGCCCCATGTGACAGAAAAGATGCTGGGGCATGAACTGGGGGGAGTGATGGCTGTCTACAACAAGCACGATTGGCTGGTGGAACAGAAAGAAGCGTATGAGCTTTATGCCGATAAAATATTTTGGCACGTTAAACGGCTCGATTAACACCGCCCTCATCTAACCATTTCATTACAGCTTTCCGGCTATATCTTGATGGATAGGTGAGAACAGGATCGGGGAATCCGTGTTCTTTCCTTAAACGCCAAACCGCTGTTTTCTTCTTTTTGAGCAGGTCAAATACTTCCTGCTCTTCCATAAAATCATTCGTGGTCATAACTCACCTCAATAATTCATATTTACGCAGGAATTAAATGTTGCCAGATTGCGGAAACGTATTTAGCCTGGTGTTTGGCATCAGCCAAAGCATTATGCATATCACCTTCAAACGGAATATCACGCCGGGGGTTAATGCCAATGGTGCGGCCTAATTCGACGATAGTTCTCACATCGCGATCATTGGCAAAATGCCATGGGCAGGGAATATCTACACGATCATAACTGGCTCGCATGATGACGTTGTCAAAAGTTGCACCGTTGCCCCATACCTGAACTCGGCCAGGCTCGGAATTACCACGAATAAATACCACTAATTGAATGAGTGCAGTTGAGATAGCCATCGCTGAATTCTTAGCGCAAATAGCAGATCTGGCCTCTTCGCTTTGCTGCATCCACCAAATAATGGTGTCAGGGTCAGGAACAGCACCGGCATCCATTGAACTTTTCAGGCTGACAACGCGATAAAATTCATCGCCAAGTTCACCAGTTGACGGCTCAAAAAATACCGCACCGATGGAGACGATAGGGGCATTGGGTTTATTACCCATAGTTTCCAGGTCGATCATTAAATGGTTCACGTTAATTATTCTCCTGCGGGGTGGGGGCGAGCATGGCGGCGCAGCAGGCTTCCTTCAGCACCCAATCAACTGCATCCTTCCACGCACCTGTTTCTACTGGCGGATTTTCTCGTTTGACTTGCTCATAGAATTCGACGGCTTTAACTAGGCCATCAGGCACAACTGGCTGCGCGTGGAGATAGAGCGGGATGGTGTAACCTTCGACAGCATTCCGCGCACGGTCAGCGGGCCACGCACGAAGATAAAGCCCTGTCGCATGCATGTTCGAAATTTCGTGCTTCTCGGTGAACGCCACCGGCTCGCTGTCCATTGCGGCCAGCGCCATGCGGGCCAGCTCTTCCGCTTCTTCAGCTGGCAGCATTACGTTACTTCCGGCGCCGTAGGTTTCACGCCATGATTTAATTTTTGCCAGGCGTTCTCTGGTTATGGTTGATTTGGTCATTGGGCTATTCCTCCACGCTTATATCTACGGAAACTTTCATCTTCCCTGCGGTGACCTCAAAGCCAGTAACATCCGCATTAAGCATGTATTCCGAGATAACAAGGGCGAGTAGTTTCAATTTGGCGTCGGTGTTGTTGCCGTTCAGTTCTTCCAGGAGCTCGACAACCGGCTCCATGTGTTCACCCATTTTCATCACTCAGCCTTCACCTTGAAGCCAGCAGTATGAGCCGCCAGGCATTTATTGAACCCTTCGTTGTTATTAGCCAGCCCAAGATTCCAGCCAGCAGTTAAGCCAGCTCTGTAGGCGCTCTCCTGCAGGTTTTCTACAGTGACGGCGTGGGACTCGTCATCCAGCGGTGGCAGATCTGGAGTGTTCACGCCAAACAGCGCCGCCAGTGCTCGGTAGTTCTGCTCGGAATGGTAGCGGCCTTTGCAGCGGACCAGTTTCTCGGCTGCTGCGTTGATGGTCTGCGCCTTCTCCAGCGCCTCTACCAGCGCATCAACATAGCCAGCGGCACGGATGGCAAACTCCGCGATCGATAACTCAGCGTCAGTTTCTTTCCCGTAGCTTTCGCACTCCGACACAACGGCAAAATAGTCAGAATCAATTTCGTTATCTGCCAGGTGGCGTAGCAGGTCGGCTGTCTGCTGCCCGTTTGCAATCAGCAGTTCGTTCCGCTGCGCCAGTTCGGTGATATCAGTCATGGCTGGCCTCCTTACCGCGGCTAACAGACAAGTTTTTATTCACGATGGCATCCATCAGATGTGCTGCAGCCGCCTTTTGAGCAGATACATTCGCAATGACCGTTGGCCTGGCTTTCTCACAGCTGGCACAAATCCCGTCCCATGATGAAATGAGGAAAAAATCTTCGCGCTCGGCAATTCCGGTATTCATTACCAGGTCCTCAATCATCAGTGTTACCCCGCGAACTCCCCGGCCTTCGCTTAACCGCTGCACTGCGTAGCCGAAGGCGTTAATCATCACTGCATGGAACTGGATGTATTCGCGTTTGTACTCCGCCTGGTTCGTACCTTGGCGAACATCATCTAAACCAGTCAGCATTAGCCACGCATTCCACAACCCTTCAAGATCATCCTTTGAGCAGGAACCTGAAAATTTTGCTGTGGCATCACTAAGGGCTTTGAAGCTCACCCACTTATCACTTTTCGCGGGAACGACGTTATGCTCAAAATCGGTTACTTCAGAAAACACGTCGTGTGAACTGATAAAGCTGACCATTTCCTGCGCGTTCTTATCGCGCCCGTTATAGGCCATGTTGATAGCCGCAGATGGCTTCGAAACATTGTTGTTAATGTCCGAGAAAAACTGCTGCCGCGTCTTCAGTGGCAACTGGAGAGTAAGCATCATCGGAACATGGATAGGTTCATCAATGGTGCGGCAATACTCAGCAATCCCTGCTGCGCGATGTTGACCATCAAACAATTTAATCTCTGCATCCATCGGGAAACGGGCCACCCCGACATTAGTGTTTCCGAACTCTTCGAATTCAACATACGAGTCGCAGTTACCTACAAGCGGCGGAATAATGAATGGTTCCTTATTCTCGTATGCTTCAACGAGATACTGATAAAACTTTTTCGCCCTGGCGGGGTTCAGTTCTCGCTGAGATCGATCAAGGGTGTCGCCGTAGTTATCGCTGGCGAGGACTCGCGTTAGTGTCCGCGCAGGTACTGTCAGCATCAGGACAATTGAATCCCCCTGAGTTCCACGCGACGCCGGAAATTCAAAGAAATGATCGCCTATTTTACTCATTATGATTCCTCCCCAAGCACCCAACGAAGTGCGCTTGCATACTCACCCTCGGCTGACTCCAGGGCTTTTGTGATTTCTTTGCGGGTTTTCAGGCGCGGCTTTGCATCACCGAGGATCTGACGCTGACGCCGGGCTTTTTCATGGCCGGTTGTGCCAGCAGTTGCCGCTTCTATTTCAGAGACTTTCTCCCGCTGCTCTTCGGGTTTAAGAGATGCCAACTGACGGGCCTGGGTAACGGTGACCGTTCCGGACTCCACTGCATCGCGAACAGCCTGGGTGGCATCCAGCAGTGACAGAGTTGCGCGTACGGTCTGGACACTCACGCCAAACATCAGCGCTAAATCGTCCTCGTCGTGCCCGCGTTCCAGCGCATCAGCCATTTTCTTTGCTCGGCCCAGTGGTGTATCTGCCTGGCGGATTTCGTTAGCACTTACCATCGCCTGCGCCATGCGAACGGCGGAGCCACGTTTAGCGACTGCTGGAACCAGTAACGGTTCTTTACCCTCTTTCAACAGTCGCTTATTGGCTTCCAGTGTATGGCGCACACGCTGGCGACCATCGACTACACAAGACAGCCCTGTCTCCGGGTCTTTCCAGACGATAATCGGCTCAAGAACGCCCTGGTCCATGATGTTCAGCACCATTGCCTCGCTGATAGGCAGGTGGATACGCTCATCGTAAAGCGGGTGCGTTTTGTCGGTAACCAAGTGCAGCTTTTCAGGTTCGAACGTCAAAACGTTTGTTTTGCCACTGGCGCCGTATACAAGCTTTGAGTCTTTAGCCATCAGAGAGCCTCCACGTTACGAAAGCTGGTGGGGCAAATTGCTTTCAAGTCGCGCATTGCTTCGAGGACATGCAGATTTGTTCGCTTCTTGGTGTGTCGCTCGGTCAGACGATCACACTCTTTCGCCCAGGATTTGACCTCTGCGAGAAGGGCGTCACGTTCGGTGCGCGTCTGGCGCAGAGCTACATTCGAAACATCGAGGACGGTAGCCAGTTCCTTGATGATTGCTGCCTGTTCTGGTGGCATAGTCTTGGCTATTTCGTACGCCTGTTTAATCAGTTGTTTTGCTGTCTTAGCCATCTTTTGTTCTCCATCTGACGCGCTGCAACGCGTAAATTTAGGGTGCAGCAACCCAACCCATGAGAATGGGGTAATTGCTGCTGTTCTAATCAGGCTGCTGGTTTTTGTTCTTCGGGCTCTTTGTAGGCGAGCAGATCACAAAGCTGGTTAATTACTTTACAGAACTGGAACATGTCCGTACCTGCCTGGTGACACCAGCGGTAGGCTTTGTCGTCATCATCAGAATAATCATTATCCTTGGTATCTATCCGCCGGAAATGGAACTTATCTGTAAGCAGAAAAGAGACGCCGCAGCCTCTTAATTCCATGTTATCGACGATAAAACCTGTGTTCAGGCTCTCCAGAATTTCACTGGTAACGGAAGTGTGTTCCGCAGAGTAGCGAATAACTTCTTTCTGTTCTGCCAGGCGGGATAGCTGGACATAATCACCGACCTCAAACCCGGCAAAGGCTGATTCTTCGCCGTCCAGATGGTTTTTAAGACGCGTTGTCAGGCCGTTTTTGATATTACTGATGTTGATCGTGACTGTTTTGACTGAGCCGATCACTTTAACCAGCATCGCCCCGACTAAATTGGCAATATTTTTATTGGCGGAATTAATGATCAGCAGATTTTCTTCAGTGTTATACAGTACCAGGATCAGAGACGACTTGATGAATGCCTGTTTGCAGAGCTCAACCTTAGCATCCTGGATAATGTTGTTACGGTCAGCGCGCTTTAGTTTCTGACCACATGCATTTTCAATGCGCTGGATACGCTCATTTGCTTCTTTCATCACGACGTGCTGGGGGATTATTTTCTCATCGCGGCGAATCACGATTGCATAACCGCCAGTAATTGGCGTAACCAGCTCGCCAGTAATCGGATTAGGGACGAAGGAAGCCCGCGCGAACTCCGTTTCTGTAAGTTCAGAGTAGGGCAATTCCTGCAGGTGCCCTTCAACCGCTTCAATGCTGGGCAAAGTAGCCCGATAGACAATGGCGTTACGTAACTTTGATAATTTCATTTCTGTTTCCTCTGCAAAGGATTAGTTAGTTATCTCCACACAACGGAAAGAGCACTGAAGCACTGGAAACTCACTTGACTAACACAGTGCTTTTTCCTGTTGTGTGCCGGGCTTCCACCGGCTCCCATCTGTTTTTAAAGCCACTCAGATATCGTCTGGGCTGCGTCGTCTCCGTGCATCACACGTTTTCGCGACCGCTGAAAGAAATCTAAAATAATTTAGTTTTTTGGTCAAGGTGAATAAACTAAATATTCTTAGTTTTCACCATTGATAGAGTAGTGGAAAGGATTAGCGGCGCATCTGGCGGCGGTGTTCAACAACGACACCAATGATGGAAATTTTTTCAACAGCAGAGTTTAAAGCAGCAAAATCAGGGTTTAACGGGACCAATTCGAAAACCTCTTCACCATTTTCGTTGACACCCCTTGCACGGTATTTTTTAAAAGTGGCGTATTCACTACCGTTTTTGGCTACAACATAGTCCCCAGGACCTGGACACAAGTCAGGATCCACAATGATAGTGTCTCCCTCTTTGAACTCTGGCTCCATAGATTTTCCACGTACCTTAAGAGCGAAGGTACCAAACGAATGAGCGCCGTTTGTTAAAATGTAATCCACGGCACCCTCTAAATTACGAGCATCACTTTCAGATGTCCAAGTTCCTGCTTGAACCCAACTTATGATAGGGATCTGCATAGCGCCTAAGTTGCCAGGCGCTACATTGGAGAGTTCCTCTTTACCGGTGAGGAGAAAGTCCTCAGAAACACCAAAATACCGAGCTAATTTTGTCAGCGAGACTCCTCCGGGTATGTTTTGGTCTTTCTCCCAGTATCCAATGGTGACATCTGTCACTCCAACAACTTTACCCAGTTGCTTCTGGGTAAGCTTACGATCCTTTCTTAATGATTTTAAACGACTTCCAAATGTGCTCACTGTGGTTCGCCATGTTATGAAAACTAAATTATCTTAGCTTTAATTGACCTAAATTTGCTTTGGTCTTAATATCTAAATAAATTTAGGAGGGTGTATGACAACAACAGAGTTAGAAACGTTCTTCGGAACCCCCAACAAGGCAGCAGACTTCTTCGGTGTTTCTCCTGAGGCTTTTTATCAATGGCGAAAACGACCGGGCAGTCTGATCCCAAAAGGTCGTGCTGCAGAAGCTGCATATCGTACTAATGGGCAGCTTGTTTTTCGACCTGAACTTTACCAAAAGGCTACAGATTCAGCTGCTTGAAAGTAACTACAAAAGGAAAATCAATATGGTAGAGCCAAACCTCAAAGAAGCCGTCAAAGCGATGTGCAAAGCATATCCAGGTGGGCGCGAAGCAATGGCTGGCGCACTGGGAATGACCGTGACGCAGTTCAACAACAACCTCTACGAGAAAAACGGCTGTCGATTTTTTGAAGTATCGGAGCTGGAAGCGATGGAAGACATTTCCAACACGTCACTACTGGCAGACTACTTCGCCCGCCGTCGTGGTGCTCTGCTGGTGGATGTTCCACACCTGGAAGAGCTTGATCGCGTGGACTTGTTTAGCCGGGCAATGCGTACCTCTGCCGCCAGAGGGCAGGTTGATCAGATTATCGAACAGGCACTTGAGGATGGCGTTATTGAAAGGCATGAGGCCGAAGAAATCATGGTGCATCACCGCCGCCACCTGGCAGCTCGGGAAGAAGAGATTGCCGCAATTATCACGTTATTTTCACGCAAAAAGAAGTGACGCCAGCGAGTTGCAGCTCCTGGCGTCGTGGCGTGTCGTTATCAGTGGAGATTACTAACGCATGAACATCTTATCAACACAGTACCGCAGGTCGCAACTTGTAGCGCGTCCGGTTCCTGGTGGAGCAGGGCCGGTGCAGTTCGTGTATGGGGTAAGAGTACCAGGCGGGTTCGAACCTGTCTGCTACCAGTTTGCTCAGTGGGTGGTAGGGGACTTTAACGGCCAGGCGGAGAAAGTATGCGAGAACTTAACCGATGGTTCAGAGATCACTACGGTGTCCCGGTCAGGGTCATACGCTGGGAGCCCCAGACACAGCGCGTTATATACCTGCGTGAAGGGTACGAGCATGAATGCTTTAGCCCCCTCGAGCAGTTCAGACGAAAATTCAGGGAAATAGAGGGGTCTTATGAGCCTGTTAATGCCATCAAGGCCGATAGTCATCAATCCTGACCTTGCGTATAGCATCGGCCTGAATGAAGCCATTGCGCTGCAGCAGCTTAACTACTGGCTGCAGGAGACTAACTCAGGGCTGGAGCGTGACGGCGTACGCTGGATCTACAACACAACAGAGCAATGGCTGGAGCAATTCCCGTTCTGGTCTGAATCCACTCTGAAGCGCACCTTCACCCGGCTGAAGAGCCTGGGCGTGCTTAAAGTTGAGCAGCTGAACAAGTCCCAGCGCGACATGACGAACTACTACACGATCAACTACGAGAGCGAGCTTTTAGATGAGGTCAAAGTGACCAAATCGAAGAAGTCAAAATGCGCCGCTCCATCAGGTCAAAATGACACGATGGAAGAGGTCAATGTGAAACGCTCCACCGGGTCAAAACGAACCGCTGTCATCAGGTCAAATTGGCACGATGATCTTACAGAGAATACAACAGAGAGTACTACAGAGATTACAGGTAAAGACTCTTGTCCGGTTGCGCTGCAACCAGACCAGACCGATCCGGCAGATCTCGTTCTGGATCATTTCAATCGGGTAACCAACTCGAACTACGGCAAGGGGGGACGAACCAAAACGACGCTGGGTTATATCCGGGGACGCCTGGCCGAAGATTACAGCCCTGAAGACCTGATGCTGGTGGTTGACTACCTGAACGCCAAATGGGCTCAGGATCCGAAGATGAGCGACTATCTGCGGCCCAAAACGCTGTTTGCTCCCGAGAACTGCGTCGAGTATTTCGACAAAGCCAAAAAATGGGAGGCCGCCGGACGCCCAGCCTGGACTGGCGGCAAGTGGGTTAAGCAGGATGATATTTTCAAATCCAGTTTCGCCAATGTGGTTTATACAGTGCCAGCGGGGTTCCGCTCATGAGTAAACCATTTCTGAAATGGGCTGGTGGAAAGTATACCCAGCTGGCTGACCTGTTCGTGCATATCCCGGCAGGGAAACGCCTGATAGAGCCATTCGTTGGTGGTGGGTCGGTATTCCTGAACAGCGAAAAGCACGCAGATTACCTGCTGGCGGACGTTAACCCGGACCTGATTAAACTGTATCAGATGTTAGCGGTCGTGCCGGATGAAGTGGAATTGAAGGCCCGCTGGATGTTCGAGCACATGCGGTCACCAGAGGGATATGAGCTGATCCGTTCCGAGTTCAACGCTCAGACGCTGGATGCTACTGAACGCGCAGCTGCATTCCTGTATCTCAACCGGCATTGCTTCAATGGCCTGATGCGCTACAACCAGGCGAACAAGTTCAATGTGGGCTGGGGAGGCTACAAGGCTCCGTATTACCCGATGGATGAGATGAAAGCCTTCGCGGCTATGGCGCATAACTGCGTATTCATGACCGCTGACTACCGCCGAACTATCAGCCTGGCCGGGAAAGGGGATGTGGTTTACTGCGATCCGCCTTACGAACCGATGCCGGGAACAACCGGATTCACCGCCTACGCCGCTGGTGGTTTTAGCTGGGAGAACCAGGTAGACCTGGCGAAGCAATGTGTATCTGCCTTTCACCGTGGGGCTCGGGTAGTGATTTCTAACTCATCTGCACCGAAGGTTCTCGACCTGTACCGGGAGCATGGTTTTAACCTGCAATTCATCAAAGCGCGCCGTTCGATCTCCTGCAAAAGCAGTACGCGGGAAGTCGCAAAAGACGTTGTCGCGATCCTTTAAGGGGGCTAAATGAAACTGACTTTACCATTTCCACCGAGCGTAAATAGTTACTGGCGCGCCCCGAGCAAGGGACCGCTGAAAGGCAGGCATCTGGTAAGCGAGACAGGGCGCAAGTTCCAGCAGGCAGCGAGAGCGGCGATTATTGAGCAACTGCGGGCCGTTCCCCGGCCATCCTCTGATCTGGCCGAGGTTCATATTGTGTTGTATCCGCCGGATGAGCGCCGTCGGGATATCGATAACTACAACAAAGCGCTGTTCGATGCCCTGACTCTAACAGGCGTCTGGGAAGACGACAGTCAGGTTAAGCGCATGCTGGTGGAGTGGGGGAACATCGTGAAGAAAGGGAAAGTAGAAATCACTATCCGTCGTTTTCGTGCAGCTGCCTGACGTGGAGATGATATGAGAGCATTACTAACCCCTGAGATTGCCCCACGCATGGGCGTTGTTCTGCTTCGCCCAGGCGCTGATCTCATGCCGATGTTCAGGAGAGGGCGGGTACTGATTGAGTCTGCACCGGAAAAATACAGCGACTACGCAACTGGCGCTATCCCTCCCGCCACGCAGCCACTGGCAGGAGACCCGGTTTTGAAGCCAGTATTCGAAAACAAAGACGTCATTCTGCGCGCGGGTGGTATTAGCTCGCTGGAGGCCGAGCTGGAGCGTCGCTTTGAATGCCAGTATCCCCACGGCTCATGGCACAGCGAAAATTTTACGCTGTTCCGGCATGAGCCTGGCAGCATCCGCCTTTGCTGGGCCTGCGATAACCTGCTGCGTGATCAGTACACAGAGACGCTGGCAGGCATTGCGCGTGAGAACCTGGTATCCTGGCTGATAACGGTCATCCGCTCACAGCTGGGGTTCAACGAAGACCATCAACTGACGATCCCCGAGTTGTGCTGGTGGCTGGTAATAAACAATCTGGCGCACGTCATCCCTGAATCGCTGGCCCGGAAAGCCCTGCGATTGCCGGAAATAAAGCATCAACCGGTGATGAAGGAGAGCGATATTGTGCCGGAGCCAGCGGCGAGCGAAGTGGTGCAGAAAAAGATTCTCGGTCTTCGCGTAGATCCTGAAACGCCGGAATCATTCATGCTGCGACCAAAGCGCCGCCGCTGGGTAAACGAGAGCTGGACGCGCTGGGTTAAGTCCCAGCAGTGTGTCTGCTGTAACAAACAAGCAGATGATCCCCATCACCTGATAGGCCACGGACAAGGTGGAATGGGAACAAAAGCGCATGACCTGTTTGTGTTGCCGCTTTGCAGAGCGCATCACGACGAGTTGCACGCTGACACCGTGGCATTTGAGGAGAAGCACGGCTCACAGCTGGAGCTGCTGTTTCGATTTCTGGATCGTTCGCTGGCAATTGGCGTGCTGGCATAGTGGAGAACGCATAATGATTAACCCGTCCGAGGTTGGAAAAGCTGGTGAAATGGTCAGGCTGAAAACGCTGGAGGCCATCTGGATTCAGGGGAAGCTGCGCATGTGGGGCCGCTGGTCCTACATCGGCGGCGGTAGTGGCGGCAATATGTTTAACCAGTTACTGGCTTCCGGGAAAGTCACTAAAACAGCCATCAACGAAGCATTACGCCGGATGAAGAAGTCTGGCATCTCGAAGCCTGAGCTTGAGGCGTTTTTTCGTGAAATACTCGCGGGGAAAAACAAAAGCGGCCTGGCCTTCTGTACAGACGATGAAGGACTGCTGATTGATAAGGTACTGGGGGCAGTCCTTATTACGGGTGGTCACAAAGAGCTGTATCACCTGCTGGTGGAGCATTACCGGTTACGGAAGAGCAAACGCCGCATAGCGGAAGAGCTCTATGAAAAGCATCCCGACTGGTGCTTTATGACCTGTAGACGCAGAGTTGATACGTGGCTTAGTTTGGCAGAATCGATGCTGTACGCACCAATGTGTGACGCATTCGGCACAAATGGCGACAGATTTTACTTGCAAAGTGAGCCAGAAACTGCTTGAATTGTGATAGGCTCGGGACGTTAAAGCGAACTGAGCAACCGAACAAAAAAGAAACCCGCCAATGAGCGGGTTTTTTTATTTTACTAACTGAGCAATCATTGATTGATAAGCACAATAGGAACCATAAGCAAATATGAAGATGGAACCGGCGCCGCACATACAAGCTACAGCATTTATTGTATGCCCGAGCCAAAGATAAAATTTTTTGGTTCCAAGATATGATGATGCGAAGCAGCACTGTGAGAAATAGGATAAGCCCGAACAAAGTCCGGCCAGAACGACTCCTCCACAGAAAAGATAGAGAGCTGATGCGATAGCAGACGCAGCTTCAGCTGAGGAATTCTTGTTCCAAATATTTCCTAAAAAAGCCAACAGAGCGATTGCTGCACCTCCATTCATTATTAGAAATGTTCTGCAAGCATTCGCACCAATACTGATAGCAGCTTTGAAAGACTCTATTTGAAAGCTATTTTCAATTTTCATTATTTCCAATTGGGTGGAGTTTTGATGTTTAATCCCTTCGAGAGTTAAAGCATTAGCCTCTGGCTGCTCTGTCACATCTATTTCTGTAAGATAGTGAAGTAAATTATCGACCGGGATGGTTTCTGAACCTTGTTGCTTTACATCACTTACATCTTTTTTGATCAATTCCAAAAGTTCTGAACTGGTCATTTCTTGCTCCAGTGTTAAATCAAACGTAAAGATCCTAAGTATACCCTTAGAAGTACATACGGTATTCAAGTAAGTAGAATTTATCTTTCCCCTCGATTGAGAGGACTCACAGCAAAAAGAGGGGGCTAAATGTCCGATCCTGTTTCTGGCACAACGGTAGCTGCTGGCGGGCTGATGGGGGCCAGTATGTTCGGCCTTGCAACTGGCATTGATTATGGCGTGGTATTTGGTGCGTTCGCTGGGGCAGTGTTCTATGTCGCTACGGCGGTAAATATCAGCCGCCTAAAGCTGGTGGGCTACTTCATAACTTCATTCATCTTCGGTGTGATTGGTGCTCCTCTGCTGGGGTCTTACTTCTCAAAGTGGACGGGGTACAGTGACAGGCCGCTTGATGCACTCGGTGCTGTAATCGTTGCAGCCATCGCCATTAAATTGCTGACGTTCGTTAACAGTCAGGATCTGGGTAGCCTGTTTGGGATTCTCTCTCGCTTACGTGGAGGAGGGACAAGCAATGGTAACAAGTGATCCGAGCGCAATCGTCAATGCGGTGATATGCGCTGTAATTGTTGGGGCGTTGATGTTCTACCGGCGCGACGGGTCAAGACACCGCCCCATGATATCGCTGATGGCTTACTTCACTGTGCTGGTTTATGCCAGCATCCCTTTCCGTTTCCTGTTTGGCTTGTACGAGTCATCCCACTGGCTGGTGGTACTGGCAAACATTCTTATCTGCGGCGCGGTTCTCTGGTTCAGGGGGAATATAGCGCGTCTGGTTGATGCACTGAGGCACTAATGAATCAATCACAATTTCAAAAGGCGGCTGGCATCAGCGCCGGGTTAGCTGTGCGCTGGTTTCCGCATATTACAGCCGCGATGAAAGAGTTTGGAATCACTGCTCCACTCGATCAGGCAATGTTCATTGCCCAGATGGGACATGAGTCCGGAGGCTTTACCCGGCTGGTGGAAAATCTGAACTATGCAGCAGATAGCCTTGTGCCTACCTTCGGTAAACACCGTATCACCGCCCAGCAGGCCGCCGCACTCGGCAGAACGGCAACGCAGCCAGCTAATCAGCGAGCAATCGCGAATCTGGTGTATGGGGGCGAGTGGGGAAAAAAGAATCTCGGTAATCAGGTTGCCGGTGATGGCTGGAAATATCGCGGTCGCGGTCTGAAACAAGTCACGGGCCTGAGCAACTATCGCAGCTGCGGACTGGCGCTGAAGCTTGAACTTGTCACCCAGCCTGAGCTGCTGGAGCGAGATGATTACGCAGCGCGTTCAGCCGCATGGTTTTATGTTTCCCACGGTTGCCTGCTTCATTCCGGCGACGTGGAGCGTGTAACGCTGCTTATTAACGGTGGTCGAAACGGTCTGGATAAACGCCGAGCGCTGTTTAACCTGGCTAAATCTGTACTGGTATGAGGTCACTATGGGCATTGAAATGATTATTGGTCTGGCAACTGCTTTGCTGGCGGTTATCGCTGGCGCGTTTGGCATTGGTCATGCTCGCGGGACCAGTAAGGCAGAAGCCAAAGCCGATAAGCAGCGTACCGAAGAGAACGCTACCGCCACCATCGCCGCGGCAGAACGTAAGGCGGAAGTTGTGAAAGAGGCAAGCGATGTACAGGAAGACGTTAAGCTTATGGGCGATGACGATGTTGATCGCGAGCTGCGCGAAAGATTTACCCGCCCCGGTGGTGGTTGATACCGCGTGCAGCTGGGTGCGGATCATCTACCTGACCGACCACGATATTGACGTGATGGACCGTCAGACCAAGCGCGACATTCTGGCACACAACAAATCTGTGCTGGCCAATTGCCCGCAATCAACCGAAAAGGCTACGAAATGAGTGAAGCAAAACCGCAGGATGGCAGCACAGTAAAAGGCTACCGCACATTAACCGATGGCGACATTGAGCGGATGAACCGCCTCAAAGGTGTCAGCCGGCATTTTTGCAGTCTGCTCGATACTGAGCGCGAGGTTACAACGGCTGAAGTTGTCGAGAGAGGTAGTCAGGCCGAAACCGATAGAGCAGAAGCTTTGCGCTGCATGGCTATCGCGCGTACCAAAATGCAGGAAGCCTGTATGTGGGCATGCCGCGCTGTTGCCCGGCCAGATGCTGACTGTTAACCCCACTAAGGGATAAATCACCAACTATCCCCACCCGAGGATAAAGCAATGAAGTAATAAGCGGATAGACCGCAGCCGAAAGGCAATGTAGCAGTAGTGATGCTACCCCGAGTCGCGTTATGGCGAGCCTGTGTAGTGATGGGTAAGGGTTCATAGATAACAATAAGCTCCGGTAAAGCAGCGCGAATGCCAGACGCGCACCGGTTATAAGCGGCGATGATGCGGCATGGACTCAAGGGCATGAGCGTGGCCACTCCGGGAAGTGGCAAAGCATTACAGGAGCCATTCTGCCGAGTGGCTTCGATAATGCTCCCCACATCGCACAGAGGTAACACATGGCAGAGATCACTTCAGCTCAACAGATCCGAATGAACTTGCTTGCAATGCTGGGCTATGACACAGCCGCAGCGAAAGAAGCCATTCAATTCGTACAGGACGACGATCTCAAGTATCAAATGTTCGTCCAGCAATACAACCGCGTCACAACTGAGAACACCTACGTGGCAAAGGCCATGAAGGCAATTCAGGAGTCTACTGAAGCGCTGACGCTGTTTGATACCATCGCAGAGCAGGCGAGCTAAGGCATTACAGCAGGCACTCGCTGAGCGCCTGTGATAATGCTCAAGGAGCGATTAAGTGAACAAAGAGCCCCGTATCTACGGCAGCAAGTGGGACCGAGAGCGTCTTATCTTCCTACGTGCGCACCCCTTGTGCGTCATGTGCCAGGAGCAAGGCAGGGTGACAGCGGCAACGGTGGTTGACCACATCATCCCGCACAAACTGAAAGAGGCTCTGCGCTCTGGTGACAGCCAGGAAATAGCGAAGGCGCAAAAGCTTTTCTGGAGCCGGAAGAACTGGCAAGGGCTGTGCAAGCAGCACCACGACTCAACGAAGCAGCGAATGGAGAAGCGTGGCACTGTGATCGGCTGCGATGAAAATGGGATGCCACTGGACCCGGCTTCTCATTGGTTTAAGTGATAACCATTATCAATACACCTCAAAAGTGATTGTCATTTGAAATCATTAGCATCCAAATGATAGCGATTCTCATCTGATGGGGAGGGGCGGGTCAAAAGTTCAGAACCTCGAACCCAAATGACCGCCGCCAGTCCTTTTTGTGCACAACCGCGAAATGAAAAGTTTTTTTCCGGGAGGTTCCGATGGCAGGACGACGCCCGAAACCGACCCACCTCAAAGTGGTTACCGGCAATCCGGGCAAACGCAAACTTAACGACAAAGAACCATCGCCAGCGCGAGAAATACCAAGCCCTCCAGAGCACCTCACTGACTGGGGAAAGGTGGCGTGGGGGAAGCTGACCGTGCTGCTGGATGGCATGGGCATTTTAACCATTGCCGATACGCTGGCGCTCGAACGACTCTGCGATATTTACGCCGACATTCTGCAGCTTCGCCTGACTATTGCTGACGAGGGGCGAACTTACACCGTGCAGACCGAGGGCGGTTTTTTGATTAAGGCTAACCCGGCAGTAGCAATGTTGGCGGATGCTGATCGACGTTTTAAAAGTTACCTGGTTGAATTCGGTCTGACTCCGGCCGCCAGAACGAAGGTGAAAGTGGATGGTGGAGAAAAAGAAGAAGACCCGCTCAACCAGTTCTTCGGTTGATCCCGCCACGCAATATGCGAGGGATGTAGACTCCGGCAAAGAAATCGCCGGGCCTGACATCAGGAATGCCTGTAAGCGACATCTCAAAGATTTGGAATCCTGCCATGCTCGCGGGTTGGTATGGGATGTTGCAGCGGCGCAGCGAGCCATCGACTTTTTTGCCAAGGTACTGAAGCTCAACGGTGGTGAGCATGAAGGTAAACCCTTCAACCTGCTACCGTGGCAGTGCTTTATTGTAGGTTCGATATTCGGCTGGAAGAACTCGGATGGTTATCGTAGATTTCGCATGGTGTACGTTGAATCTGGTAAGGGTTCCGGCAAATCACCACTGGCTGGCGGAGTGGGGCTTTACTGTCTAACAGCAGATAAGGAGCCTCGTGCCGAGATATATGCAGCAGCAACGAAAAAAGACCAGGCCATGATCCTTTTTCGTGATGCTGTCGCGATGGTGGATCAGTCCCCTGCGTTAGCACAGCGAATAAATAAATCAGGCGGTGCCGGGAAAGAGTGGAACCTTGCATTTCTTCAGACAGGCTCATTTTTCCGGCCTATCAGTTCGGATGATGGGCAGTCAGGGCCACGCCCACACTGTGCACTGATTGACGAAATTCACGAGCACAAAAACAACCAGGTTGTGGAAATGATGCGCGCCGGGACGAAAGGTCGTCGCCAGGCGTTGATTTTCATGATCACTAACAGCGGCCACGACAAAACCAGCGTCTGCTACGACTATCACGAGTATGGGCGTAAAGTTGCCGAAGGCTCGATTGAGGATGACAGTTTCTTTTCTTTCATTTGCTCCCTGGACGAAGGAGAAGACCCATTCAAGGACGAGTCCTGCTGGAAAAAAGCAAACCCCTCTCTTGGTCATACTTTTACCGATCGCTACCTGCGTGAGCAGGTTACTCAGGCTCGGGGGATGCCGTCGAAGGAAAGCATTGTTCGGCGGTTAAACTTCTGTCAGTGGGTGGATGCCGATAACCCATGGATGAGTAGCGATGTGTGGATGGGGTGCGAAGAGGACTTTGACCTGCAGGAGCTGCAGGGAGAAGAATGTTATGGCGGCCTGGACCTGTCAGGAACTCGCGACCTTACGTCTCTGGCGCTCTTTTTCCCTAAAAAAAGAAAGCTGCTGGTGGAGTTCTGGACACCAAAAGATACTTTGCTGGATAGAGCGAAAACAGACCGCGTACCTTACGACGCATGGGAACGGGGAGGCCATATTCATACCACTCCCGGAAAGGCGGTGAAATATGGCTTTGTTGCTGAGCGCATTGCTGATCTTTCCATGTTGTTCGATATCAAGGCGATCGCCTTCGACCAGTACCGCATAAAATATCTTGAGCCGGAATTAGAGAGCGCTTCTGTATCAGTACCGCTGATACCTCACGGGCAGGGATACTACAAGGCGCAGGATTCCGGACTGTGGATGCCTCATTCCATCGAACTTTTTGAACAGATGCTCGATGATGGCGTAATCATTATTAAAACAAACCCCTGCCTCCGATGGAACGCTGCTTCCGCCGTAACCGAAGCCGACCAAAAAGAAAACCGCATATTCGCCAAGAAAAAGAGTACTGGTCGAATAGATGGTGTGGTTGCGTCGGCGATGGCAATTGGTGCTGCAGAAGGTTATGAGCCTGATGATGGCGATATAGAGGGCTTTTTTGACGATCCGATCATAGTGGGTATCTGATGGCTAAGAATAAACAGCAACCAGGGCGCGTTAAGAGCGCTCTTTTAAACTGGCTTGGTGTTCCCATAAGCCTGACGACCGGTGAATTCTGGCGGGAGTGGTTCGGGACCAGCAGTAGCGGAAAAGTGGTTACCGCTGACAAAGTTATCCGGCTTTCTGCTGTCTGGGCGTGCGTAAGACTCTTAAGTGAGTCAGTTTCCACGCTTCCGCTTAAAATTTACGAGCGGCAGGCTGATGGATCACGAAAGCTGGCCCAGAACAATCCCGCCTACCAGATATTATGCAGGCGTCCTAACCCGGAAATGACCCCTTCCCGTTTCATGTTGATGATTGTGGCCAGTATTTGCCTGCGTGGTAATGCATTTGTCGAGAAGCTATATATCGGCAGCAAATTGGTTTCGCTGGTGCCGTTACTTCCGCAGAATATGGTTGTAAAGCGACTCGATAGCGGGAAGTTACAGTATACATACACGGAAAATAGCGTTAAGCGGATCATTCCAGTAGACCGGATGATGCATATCCGCGGATTTGGTCTTGATGGTGTGTGCGGGATGATGCCGACAATGGCCGGGGTTGACGTTTTCGGCGCTGCTATGTCGGTTGATGAAGCCGCGGCAAAAATCTTCGAAAATGGCCTGCAAAGTACCGGTTTCCTGTCTTCAAAAACGGCGCTTAATAAGGAACAGCGAGAAAGATTGCGTCAAAACCTTCAGTCTTTTATTGGTTCTAAAAACGCCGGGAAACTGATGGTTCTGGAAAATGAACTGACTTACCAGAATGTCACTATGAACCCGGAGGCCGCGCAACTCCTTGAAAGCCGTTCATTCAGTATTGAGGAAATTTGTCGCTGGTTTCGTGTACCGCCATTTATGGTCGGCCATACGACAAAACAATCAAGCTGGGCTTCGAGTCTTGAAGGGATGAACATGCTGTTCCTGACTCATACCCTGCGTCCTCTCCTGGTCAATATTGAGCAGGAAATATCGCGTTGTCTTCTGAACAGTGATGAGGACTTGTTTGCTGAGTTCTCCGTTGAAGGGCTTCTGCGCGCCGATAGCGCTGGTCGTGCTGCTTACTATACCAGCGCACTGCAGAATGGCTGGATGTCTCGCAATGACGTTCGCCGTCTTGAGAACATGCCGCCGATAGAAGGGGGCGATATTTACACCGTTCAGCTCAACCTGACGCAACTGAAAAATCTCGAAAGCAGCAACCCTGCCGTTCAGGCGCTGGCTTTGCGAGAGCTGCATAACCACGTATTCCCCGACATTTCCTTTGAACAATCTCCGCTGAAACAGGCCGCTTAGGAGCACTTTCCTGATGAGCAAAAAACAACTTCCGGTGGCGCCGGCGGGTCGCCCCTGCGCGCGCGTTACCTGTGAAACATTACCGTCCGCACTGGACCGCTGGGACGGTGGGATCAAGGCGGCGACTACTGACGATAACACTATTTCTGTTTTTGATGTTATAGGGCAGGACTACTGGGGTGAAGGGATAACAGCTAAACGTATTGCCGGTGCGCTTCGGGCGATGAACGGCGCAGATGTTACGGTGAATATCAACTCGCCGGGTGGCGACATGTTCGAAGGTCTGGCTATTTATAACCTTCTCCGCGAATACGAAGGCCATGTAACGGTGAAGGTGCTGGGCATTGCCGCCAGTGCCGCCTCAATAATTGCGATGGCCGGGGATGATATTCAGATTGGCCGCGGTGCCTTTCTGATGATCCATAACTGCTGGTTGTACGCGATGGGAAACCGCCATGACTTCGCTGAACTGGCGCAGTCACTGGAGCCATTCGATACCGCAATGGCTGATATTTACGCGGCGCGATCCGGCCTTGATATTGCCGCCATTCAGAAACTAATGGATGCCGAAAGTTATATCGGTGGCAGCGATGCTGTGGCGAAGGGACTGGCAGACAGTCTGCTTTCTGCTGATGCGGTCAGCGACGGCGACGAATCACCTGCAGCTGCGCTTCGCAAACTTGATGCACTGCTGGCGAAAACAAATACCCCCCGGTCCGAGCGCCGGAAATTAATCAAAGCATTAACAGGTAACACGCCGGGCGCTGTTACCGATCCCGATGGTAAGCCGGGCGCTGCCGAAGATATCAAACCTGAAACCCTCAATTCACTTGAAAGCGCTCTTGCGGCGTTAGTCAAATAAGGACCATTTATGTCTGATGTAAACGAGATTCTGAAAAAAGTCACCGCTTCCATTGAAGAAGCAACCGGCAAATTTAACGCCAAAGCGGAAGAAGCGCTGACTGAAGCGAAAAAGAACGGCAAATTGTCGGCGGAAACCAAAGAAACCGTGGACAAAATGGCGACTGAGTTTAATGCGCTGAAAGAAGCCGAAAAGACTCTGAAGGCTGCGCTGGGCGAACTGGAGCAGCATGTTGCACAGATGCCGCTGGCAAACGCAAAACAGGTTATTGAAACTGTCGGCCAGCAGGTTATCTCTGCTGAAGCCATTAAAGTTCTCTCGTCCAGCATCGAAGGGAACAAGCGTATTTCTGTTCCTGTAAAAGCTGCTCTGATTTCCAGTGACGTTCCTGAGGGGGTTGTTGAACCACAACGACTGCCGGGTATTGATGTAGCGCCAAAGCAGCGTTTATTTATTCGCGATTTAATCGCGCCTGGTCGAACTGGATCACCGGCGATTTTCTGGGTACAGCAGACCGGCTTTACCAATGCTGCAAAAGTGGTTCCGGAGAATACAGCCAAGCCTTACAGCAATATTGAGTTCACGCCGAAAATCACTCCTGTGACAACCATCGCGCACATGTTCAAGGCATCCAAGCAGATTCTGGACGACTTCGCCCAGTTGCAGTCCATGATTGATGCGGAAATGCGTTACGGCCTTAAGTACGTCGAAGAACAGGAGATTCTGTTTGGTGATGGCACTGGCGCTCACCTCCATGGCATCGTGCCGCAGGCCACGGCTTACAGCGCGGCATTTGCCGTTGAACAGCAGAACGGTATTGACGATCTGCGACTGGCAATGCTTCAGGCTCAACTTGCCCGATTCCCTGCATCCGGTCACGTCCTGCACTTCATGGACTGGGCGAAAATCGAACTGACTAAAGACACCCTGGGGCGCTATATCCTGGCGAACCCGGCTGCGTTGACGGGGCCGACGCTGTGGGGGCTTCCGGTTGTCGCCACTGAAGCAGCAGCTTTCCAGGGCAAGTTCCTGACAGGTGCATTTAATGCTGCGGCACAGCTTTTCGACCGCGAAGACGCAAACGTTGTGATCTCGACGGAGAACGGCGATGACTTCGAGAAAAACATGATCTCTATTCGCTGTGAAGAGCGTCTGGCGTTAGCAGTAAAACGCCCTGAAGCATTTATTTATGGCTCCTTTACTGTGCCGGCTTCCGGCGGCCAGTAATTTTTCTGGCGGCCTCCGGGCCGCTATTTTTGGAGTAACACGATGAAACTTATCGCGGTGAAACCAATTTATTTTGGTGGGGTAGTGGTGACTGAAGGCGAGTCACTGGAGACGCTGGAACAGCATGGCCGTGAGTTGGTTCAAAAAGGTTATGCACGGCTGGTAGATGTTGATAATTCTGCGCAGCCGGAACAGCCGGAACAGCCGGAACAGCCGGAACAGCCGGAACAGCCGGAACAGCCGGAAACTGTGCCAGAGAAGAAGGCTAAAAAATAATGTTAGAACTTGAAGTGGTTAAAAAGCACTGTCGCATTGAGCCTGACTTTACCGATGACGACTCACTATTAACCCTCTACATCGGAGCTGCTTCTCGTTATGTCGAAACATGGACTCGTCGCAAAATGTATGAGTCCGAAACCAGCGAGGGGTATGCAGATGATCCTGATTCAATTCTCCCTGGCGATGATGTGAAAGCAGCGATGCTTCTGCTTATCGGTCACTGGTACGAAAACCGTGAAACGGTCTCTGTCGGTCAGGCTGCTACAGATATTCCGTTTACTGTCGAGTCACTTCTCCAGCCTTACAAAATTTATGGTATTTAAGCGGGGGAATTATGCAGGCAGGACGATTACGGCACCGGGTCACCATCCAAAATTTCACCACCACCAGAACGCCTTCAGGCCAGCCAGTTGAAAATTGGGAAGATGGGAAAACCATCTGGGCCGAGGTTAAGGGGATAAGCGGTCGGGAGCTGTTAGCCGCTGGCGCAGAGCATGCCGATGCGACAATCCGAGTCTGGGTGCGTTTTCGCAGGGATATTTCAGCCTCATCCCGATTGAAGGTCCGTACTGGTCCGTTTAAAGGCGCAGTTCTTAACGTTACCGGGCCTCCGGTTCCGGATATAAAAGGTACCCGGCTGGAAATTCTCTGCAAACAGGGGACCGAAAAATGATTGATGTGAATCTGGATTTTTCCGGGTTGCAGGATATTGCCCGCGATCTGCAAACGCTCAGCAAGGCCGAAAATAATAAAGTTCTCCGGGAGTCGACCCGTGCTGGTGCCGAATTGCTCCGCGAGGAGGTGATTGATCGCGCTCCTGAGAAATCCGGAAAACTGAAGAAAAACGTTGTTGTCGTCACCCAGAAAAGTCGCCGTCGCGGTGAAATTTCATCTGGGGTGCATATTCGTGGCGTTAACCCGCGAACGGGGAACAGCGACAATACAATGAAGGCCAGCAACAAGCGGAATGCGTTTTACTGGCGCTTCGTGGAGTTGGGAACATCTACAGCGCCTGCACATCCGTTTGTTCGCCCAGCTTTTGATACCCGCATGGAAGAAGCTACGCAGGTGGCGATGCAGCGGATGAATCAGGCTATCGATGAGGTGTTATCAAAATGACAGAGGATGATCTCTATGACCTGCTGTCGACGCTGGCAGACGGGCGGGTTTATCCGTATGTGGTGCCGCTAGGCAGCGACGGACTTCCTGCAGTTTCCACTCCCTATGTCATTTTCTCGATACCGACTGATGTTGCCGGGGATGTTTTCTGCGGCCAGGCAGAGTCGACACTGCGCATTCAGGTTGATGTATGGGCTGAAACGAATGACGAAGCCAGAGCGTTACGCCTGGAGGCCCTGGCTCGCCTGCAGGTACTTTCACCTGTCGAGGTGACAAAAATTCCTGGCTACGACACGACAACCCATCTTCATCGGGCAACCCTCGAAATAACGGTCATTGCCTGACAAAAACCAATCCAATCCGACCGCCACTGGCGGTTTTTTCATTTATGGAGGCTGCGATGTCAGCACTATTTGAACGTGCCCAAAAAACGGTAGTAATGATTACCTCTGTGCCGGTCACCGCGGCAGAGCTGGATACGGCAACCTGGTTAAACCTGAGTTGCACTATCAAACAGGCAAGCTTTACCGCTGGTCAGAAAAACGATATTGACGTGACAACGCTCTGTTCGGATGAAACGGAAAATATCAACGGCCTTCCTGCTCCGTCTGAAATGTCACTTTCCGGTAACTTCTACCGCAACCCGGCGCAGGATGCACTTCGTGCAGCATATGATAACGACGGGGTTTATGGGTTTAAGGTTATTTTCCCGTCTGGTAATGGATTCCTGATGCGCGCTGAGGTACGTCAGCACACCTGGGATTCTCAAACCAATGGCGTGGTTGCTGCAACGTTCTCGCTGCGTCTGAAAGGTAAACCCACCAATATTAACGCCCCAGGAGTTCTGTCGTTTGCTACTGACCTTCCGGCGTCCCAAACGGTCGCGGCAGGAAGCGCCCTGACCATGGGCGTGGTCGTCCAGGGCGGTACGGCACCTTATACCTACGCCTGGAAAAAGGGCACCTCGACGGTCAGCGGCCAGACCAGCGCAACGTTTACGAAAGCCAGCGCTGTATCCGGTGATGCCGGGGTTTATTCCTGCGTGGTTACTGATGCCGATGGCACTGTGATCACTTCTTCTGATTGCACCGTCACCATCAATTAACGGAGCGCCGGGAGACCGGCGATAAAATTAATGTCAAAACCGAGTCTTAAAGCACTGGCACTGGCACCGATGGCGGGCTTTCGTAAAAAAGAAGTCTCCGTTCCGGAGTGGGATAACGCCAAAGTCATCATTCGTGAGCCATCAGCAGAGGCCTGGATTCGCTGGCAGGGCATTGCCAGCCCGGAACCACCCAAACTACCGGAAGGGCAGGAGCCCCAGGAGGCACCAGAACTGACCCCTTCAGAACGAGCCTTCCGCACGATGCGGGCCGACGTCACGCTTTTCATCGATATTTTGCTGGATACCGACCTGCAGCCCGTCTTTACTGTCGATGACACCGAACAGGTTGAAGCGATCTATGGCCCTGTGCATTCCCGGCTGTTGAAGCAGGCACTTGATCTCATTCGTGACGCGGATGATGCTAAAGCAAAGTAAAAATGCCTGGCATGCAGTTCCTGATGGCGCTGGCGCTCCGGATGGGCCGCACGCTGGGCGAACTGCGACAAACCATGACGGTTGGCGAATTCAGGATGTGGGCTGAGTACGACCGTATCAGCCCAATCGGCGATATTCGCGGCGATATCCTCAATGCTCAGCTGGTATCTGCGGTTTACGGAGCGCAGGGCGTTAAAGTCACCATTGAAGATGCTCAGCTTCAGTGGAGCACAGAAGAGATTGAGGTAAACGACGGCGGCGATCCCTTTGCAGGGCTGGAAGCGGCGCTGCTGGCTGCGTCAGCATAGCAGTAATAATTCGTGTGGATGCCACTCATAACAGGTGTTATGTTGTTTTTTTTGACACACGGAGTGCTTTAAATGACTACTACTGGCTGGATATTATTATTTGTTTTTGCTCGCCTTATTGATCTTGTTATCTGGTATTTCCTGAACAGAGGAAGCGTAAGAGCTAATGATCAGATCGCTATGCTTAAAGAAATCTCTGAAAAGCAAAGTGCTCAAATTGATCTTCTGATTGCACTTGCTCATAAAAAAGAGGAACCAGAAAAAGATTATCTGGAAGAAGCAAGGAAAAAAGCTGGTTTAATTTAATAATATTGAAATCATAAAAAAGCCCCACAATGTGGGGCTTTTTGTTTCTGAGGAAATGAAATGGCAACCCTGCGTGAACTTATCATTAAAGTTTCTGCTAACTCTCAGTCATTCCAGACCGAGATAGCCCGCGCGTCACGTATGGGGGCTGATTATTATAAGACAATGCAGAATGGCGGCAGGCAGGCTGCGGCTTCAGTTCGGGAAACTCGCCGTTCTGTTGCTGAGCTAACTGACCAGATGGAGTCAGCAAAGGCTACCGCACTTGGATTGACTGGGGCATTTGCTGGTGCTTTTGCTACGGGGCATTTGATATCCCTGGCTGATGAATGGAATTCAGTAAACGCCCGCCTAAAACAGGCATCTCAATCAACTGATGATTTTACCAGCTCTCAAAAACAGCTGATGGATATCAGCCAGAAAACGGGCACATCTTTTTCTGACAACGCTAATTTATTTTCCCGTTCAGCAGCCTCAATGCGGGAATATGGTTACAGCTCCAGCCAGGTGCTGGATATTACTGAGGCTATTTCTACTGGTTTAAAACTTTCTGGCGCGAATGCTCAGGAGTCCAGTTCGGTCATCACTCAGTTTAGCCAGGCTCTGGCACAGGGCGTACTGAGAGGCGAAGAATTCAATGCCGTCAACGAGAGCGGCGACAGGGTTATACGGGCGCTTGCGGCAGGGATGGGGGTTGCGCGTAAAGATCTTAAATCTATGGCGGATCAGGGGCAGTTAACCATTGATAAAGTAGTGCCCGCCCTCATCAGCCAGCTTGGTAAGCTACGGAATGAATATGGTGAATTGCCGCAGACTGTTTCATCGTCGGCAACAAAAGTTGAAAACGCTTTTATGCAATGGGTCGGTGGAGCTAATGAAGCTAGTGGCGCGACAAATACCCTGACCGGATTACTTGATGGCGTAGCCAACAATATTGATCAGGTCGCCACTGCTGCCGGAGCGCTTGTTGCCGTTGGTGCAGCCCGATATTTGGGAAATATGGCTCTTGGTGCCAGCTCTGCAACGGCTGGGATTATTAACGCCGCAAAAAGCGAAGTAGCTTTAGCTGAAGCCCAGGTCAGAGGGACGCAGGTTTCGACAGCTCGCGCGCGTGCTGCAGTTTATCGTGCCCAGCAGGCACTGGCAGCGGCTCGGGGTACAGACGCGCAGGCCGCCGCAGAAAAACGGCTCTCACTGGCGCAGGAGTCACTTAACCGTAATATTCAGGCCAGAGTATCCGCTCAGACTGCGCTGAACTCGGTTACTGCTGTAGGTTCCCGGCTCATGGGGGGAGCATTAAGCCTCGTTGGCGGTATTCCAGGGCTGGTTTTGCTTGGTGCCGGTGCCTGGTACACGATGTACCAGAATCAGGAACAGGCCAGATTATCCGCTCAGGAATATGCAAACACCATTGATGCAGTCCGTGAAAAGACAAAATCAATGTCCCTGCCCGAAGTTTCTGATAATGAGACCAAAACCCGTCAGGCGCTGGAGGAGCAAAACCGTCTTGTTGATGCACAGGCATCAAAAGTAAAAAGCCTGAAGGAAGAGATCGCGGGTTATCAGTATGTTCTGTCCAACCCCGGGCCGACAACCAGTGGCGGTTTCATGATAAACCACCTTACTTCGGTTGAAACGGTCACCCGTAGTCTGGAAGAAGCGACTTCCGCTCTGGCCGTTGAACAGGAGAGGCTGACTCAGATGCAGGCTAAGTCTGAGTCGATCCAGTCGGTACTGGAAGGGATAGAGAACAGGCGAATAGCATTAATCCGGCAGCAGGCCGCAGAACAGAATTCAGCATATCAATCGTTATTAATGATGAACGGTGAGCATACTGAATTTAACCGTTTGCTGGGTCTCGGAAATAATCTCCTCATGGCCCGGCAGGGGCTGGTAAACGCACCACTACGCTTACCACAGGTGGATCTGACAACCCAGCAAACGGCTGCACTTGAAAAAAGCCGTCGTGATCTGGCGCTTTCAAAACTCAAAGGTGAGGACAAAGAGCGCGCACGACTGGGTTATGCTGCGGATGACCTGGGGTTAACTAACGACCCACAGTTTCAGACAGGACGGCAGGAGTTGATTAATAACGGCCTGAATGAATGGAGAAACAACCAGGAAAATAAACCCAAGCCAAAAGGAAGGCATGGGAAAACCGAGGCGGAGAAAACCGAAGATACCTATACCCGGCTGATTAAACAGCAACGGGAGCAAATTGCTCTTTCCAGCCAAAACACTGAACTGGCAAAGATGAAATATCAGGTTACTCAGGGGGAATTATCTTCGCTTGAAAAATCCAAAAAGGAAACGTTGCTGCACAATGCGGCGCTTATTGATCAGAAAAATATCGCTGAACAGTTAAAAACATTCCGCGAAGGTCTGGCCGACAGTAATGCTGCCGCCCGGGAAAGGGGGAATATCGATTTCCTCGGCGCGGGACAGGGGGATAAAGCCCGTGACCGAATGAAGGAAATGGCGGATATTCGTGCTGATTTTCTCAGGCAGCAGCGTGACTTACAGCGTGATTTCAGTCGTGGGCAGATTTCCGAAGACCTGTATAAAAAGCAAACGGAAGCGCTTAAAACAGCGCTTGCCGAACGCCTGGATATTCAGGAGGAGTATTACAAAAAAACCGATGAACAGCAGTCAGACTGGCGCGCGGGGATCAGCGATTCCCTGATGAACTATGCCGATCAGGCTTCTGATCTGAGTTCAATGGCTGCCACTGCAACCAGCGAGATTCTGGATGCCACCACTAACTCTATCTCCAACAACCTGACAAACGTCCTGACTGGCGCCGCTTCGTTTAAAGATGGTATGTCGAATATCTTCAGCTCTCTGGGTGAAACGGTGATTAAGACGCTGATCCAGATGGCAACACAGGCGTTGATCACCAAAGCGATTATGGCGTCATTTGGCGGCGGAGCGGGTGGGTTGTTCGGTAGTCTTTTTGGCGGTGCCAGCGGTGCGGCAAGTAGTGGTACCGCTATTCAAAGCGCGGGAGCTAATTTTTCATTTAACGCTCTCGGAGGCGTTTACGATTCTCCGTCACTTTCTGCCTACAGCAATGGTGTTTACAGCACTCCCCAATATTTTGCGTTTGCGAAAGGGGCAGGTGTATTCGGCGAGGCCGGGCCGGAAGCCATCATGCCGCTTACCCGTGGCGCTGATGGTTCGCTGGGGGTCAGAGCTGTTGGGCGGGAATCACCGGCGGTACAGAACGCTGCGAAGCAGATCCAGGCACAGCCACGAATTGCTGTCAGCGTAGATGCCAGAAGTACGTTCACCGGTAAACCGGATGACATAACGATGCAGGCAATTGAGCGAAGGAATGACGCTCTGGAACAGCGGATAGTTAACACCTTAACCGCCGAAGTAAATAACCCCCAGAAGAAATTCGGTCGGGCTATTTATTCAAATCTCCAATCTAAAAAACCAAGATAGACCTGCCCGGAGGGAATATTCATGGCAGATATTTTCTACCCGGATGAATACCTGCCCATGCCGCTTATGGACGGGTACGGGTTTAAGCCCATATCACCTTTACTGCGAACGGAGATGACGTCCGGTCGCGCTCAACAACGAAGGCGATATACCTCAACACCCACCCAGGCATCGGTTAAATGGATTTTTAAAACTGATGCTCTGGCGCAGGTGTTTGAGGCGTTTTTCAGAGATGCGCTTAAAGATGGCCAGTCCTGGTTCTATCTGAAACTCCAAACCCCAATAGGGGTAAAGCCCTATAAAGCCAGGTTCGTGGATATTTACGAGGGACCGACGCTGGTCGCGCCAAAATACTGGCAGTACAGCGCAACGCTGGAATTATGGGAGCGCCCGTTACCGCCTTCGGGCTGGGGAAATTACCCGGAATGGCTGGCGGGCCAGTCGTTACTGGATATTGCGCTAAACAGAGAGTGGCCGAAGCATGACAATTCTTGAGCGACTATATGCCAGCAGCGGATCGGAGGTTATTCACGACACGCTGCAGATATCGGCAGGCGATGATAACTACTGGCTAACCAGTGGCTGGGATGACGTTTCAGTGACGCTGGAAAATGGTCAGCCGGTGACGTTTGAGGCCAGCGCGATAGATATCGCCTTACCAGCCAGGAACGCCGACGGGACACAGGATTTAAAGTTTGCTATCAGCAATATTGACGGAAGGGTTTCAGAGGCGATCGATAAAATTCTGGATGAAATGAAATCAGCCACGCTGACATTCAGGCGGTACATTTCATCCGATCTGTCTGCTCCGGCATCATCACCGTATACGCTCGATATCAAATCCGGCTCCTGGACCCCGACAGCAGTTCAGGTCACGGCAGGCTATATGAATGTCCTCAAAACAGCCTGGCCCCGTAAACGTTACAACCTCGCCGAGCATCCGGGCTTACGTTACTAATCTGAGGCAAATATGTTTATCGCTGATAAATACCGTTCAGTCACCTGGCTGAAGGGCGGTCGCTCTTTTCCAAAACTCGACTGCTTCGGCATTGTGAACGAGATACGCCGCGATCTGAATTTACCCGTCTGGCCCGATTTTGCAGGGGTCACCAAAGACGACGGAGGCCTCGACCGGGAAGCGCGCAGGATGATGCTTACCCTTGAGCGCTGTGAACCCTGCGAAGGGGCCGGGGTGGCCTGTTATTCCGGATCAGCCGTCACCCATGTGGGGATCGTGGTCAGTATCGATGGTCTGCTGCATGTGGCGGAATGTAATCCCGGTACCAACGTCACTTTCTTGCCGCTGTCACGGTTTAAGCGGCGATTTGTCAAAGTGGAGTTCTGGCAATGACCATTCGTTTTTACCCGTCCCGGCTACCGGGTGAACCCCTTGAAACGCACGATCATGGTGTGCTGACGCTGCATGAGTGGATGTGCAGAAATGTCCCGAGCTATTCACAGGATAAAACTCATCCTGTCGTGATCGAGCTGAACGGCCAGGCAGTCCCCCCGGCGGAATGGCCGTTATGTTTGTTGCGGCCAGACAGTGACGTGCGGATATATCCCATTCCGTATGGCACGGGTCTTGAAATTGCCGCGTGGGTTTCGGTGGCCGTATCCATTGCGTCTACGGCCTATGCATTATTCTTTGCCCCAAAACCAGAGCTGGGCGGTCTTTCATCCAGTAACGCTTCATCGCTGGATCTGAACCCGGCGCGGGCAAACACCGCAAAACTCGGTGATCCCGTTAGGGAGGCTTTTGGGCGAAACCGGATTTACCCGGATTACCTGGTTCAGCCGGTAACGCGATTCGACCCCGCTGATCCCACCAGAATGACGGTAGAAATGTTTGTCTGCCTTGGATATGGGCGTTTCTCCTATACCGGTGGAGATTTTCGGGTAGGGGAAACTCCGGCGTTGACCTTAGGCGAGGGCTTCTCATATACCAGCTATGGGCCCGGCGATAATGTGGCCGGGGATCGTCGCAGCGAGATATGGTTCAACTCAACGGAAGTTGGGGGAACGTCGAGCGGCAGCGGCCTCGATATGGCTCAGACTGCCCCTGAAGCCAGTGATATCGTTGCAGATGCCATGACCGTCAGCGGTGCCTCTGTCTCGTTTTCTGGCCTCGATGTAGATGATGATAATGATGAAGACGAGGATGAGAACAAACTTCCTCCTGGCTGGATCGCCGGTGCAATTGTCACCCTGAAAGCGCCAGTGAATTATCAGGTATCCATCGAGGGCGGTTTTAACGTTCTGACAGGAGACGTCGTGTCAGAGATTGCGCCATTCAGCGGAATGCCTGTCACCCTAACGTTTAACGGTACTGACTATGACCTGCAGATCGCCACGTATACCCCTCACCAGGACGCCGTTCCGGGAACAGGGGGAGCGACTGCGGTATTACGCGCCAGTGCCTCGCCGTCAACGTATGACTTTACGACAACCAGCCAGACCTTTGCTCTGACCTGGCAGGGTATCACCTATACCATATCTCTGGTCGCCAACTACGGCACAATGTCTGGCTTGCTCGCAGCGATTAACGGCGGGTTGAATGGTTCTGGGCTCATTGCTCAGGATGATGGCGGCGTGATACGTATCGTCGAGATCTCCAGCCCCTGGCGTGGCGGCTCCATTACGTCATCATTCCTGCCTGCGTCAGTATTTGGCGACAGCCCGGTATTTACAGCTGGTACAGCCTCCAGCGGCGGAATCCCTGCGGTAACAGCCAGCGTGACGCTGGCATACGATTCTGGCACTGCCTTTTCCGGATTGCCGGAAGGCACTCAGCGGATTTCCCTGGCGCACCGTGGCAACGAATACCAGATAGCGTCTACTGATGGTCCCTCTGCGACCGTACAGCGTGTGGTTAACGGTGTCGTTGACAGCACCTGGTCAGGCTTTATGACCCGTACCGTCGTGGATTTTGCCGCGTCTGGTATTAACGATAATGAAACCTGGCTCGGCCCCTTTCTGGCCTGCCCGCAAAATGAAGTTGTGGACGCCTTCGAGGTCAACTTTGCTTTCCCAAACGGAATTTGCGGGTTCCAGAACAACGGGAATAAGCGGGTCCGCCATGTCGAGTATGAAATCCAGTATCGCGTTTATGGTTCCGGATCAGGGTGGACGAGTAAGCCAGGGGTTTACGCGCTTAAAAACATTAATGGTCTCGGGTTTACAGAGCGTTTTGATCTGTCCTCTCCCGGGCTGGTGGAGGTTCGATGCCGCCGCCGTAACGAGCAGGGGAGCAACAACGCGAGAGACAGCATGTTCTGGCAGGCGCTCAGAGGTCGTTTGCTTTCCCGTCCGACCTCCTACGCAGGGATATCAACAATAGGGATCACGGTTGAAACCGGCGGCCAGCTGGCGGCCCAGTCAGACAAGCGTGTGAGTGTTGTCGCCACACGAAATTATGATGGCGGTGGTGACAGGACAATCAGCGGTGCGTTCCTGCATCTTGCCCGCAGTCTGGGATATCGCGACGACCAGATCGACATTGCGGCGCTCAGTACGCTGGAGGCTACCTACTGGACGCCAAGGGGAGAATATTTTGATCACCAGGCAAGCAGTGACAGCACGTCAGCAAAGGATATTTTCGACAAAATAGCCGAGGCTGGCATGGGGTATTTTCTGCTGTCTGACGGGTTGCTTTCTGTCGGGAGAGAGGGCGTCAAAAGCTGGACAGGGATCATTACTCCTCAGGATACCGTGGAGGAAATGCAGACGTCATTCAGGGTCCCGTCGGAGGATGATTTTGATGGCGTGGATGTGAAATATATCAACCCTGTGACCTGGGCGGAGGAAACCGTACAGTGCCGGACGCCGGAAAATCCTTTTCCGCGCAAAACGGAGTCCTACACCATTGATGTTGCCATGACTGCAGATCGCGCCTGGCGTATCGGGATGCGTCGGTTAATGAAATATCTCCACCAACGCCGAACGTATACGGCTACGACTTCGATGCTGGGATGGTGTCATGACTTCGGTGATCACATCATTTTGTCCGACGACATTCCAACCGGGAAAACCCAAAGTTGCCTGATTGACGCGATGATTTACGACTTCCAGGAAATTACGCTGCACGTCACGGAGCCACTGGACTGGAGCTACGCGAATCCTCGCTGCTGGATACAGTTTCAGGACGGTCGACCATCATCGCGAATGCTAACGCCGCAACGGGTAGATGATTTCACGCTGACGGTGCCGTACAACGACGACCTGCATCCGGATGACTGGATAATGGATGACCCAGATATTGATCCGCCGAAGTTATTGTTCTGCGACAGTGAAAAGGGTGCGCGGCATGGGATAGTCCAGGAGGTTGCCCCATCGGGTGACAGCAACTGTCAGATTACTGCACCTGAATATAAAGAAATTTTCTACCAGTACGACGACGCCACATACCCCGGCGACGTCGCTTAATACCAAAAAATCCCTTTCAACTTTTCTTTCGCTCAAACCCTCGTTTGGGCGAACGCCTTTTTTGGAGCAAAAAACATGGCCTTTAACCCGGAGCTGGGGAGCACGTCTCCCGCTGTGTTGCTCGATAACGCCGAGCGCCTGGATAAGCTGGTCAATGGGCCCGCCGCAGCTGTCCCTGATCGCGGAGGTGATTCACTTAAGTCGTGGAGGCTTCAGCAACAAGAAATTGCTAATACCCTGGTTAATTTCCAGGAGAACGGCGGCGCTATGGGTTTCAGTTCTTTGCAGGAACTGCTGGCCTTTACACCTGATAAAGCCAATGTTCTGGCTGTCGATACCAGTACAGGAGAACAATATTTGTGGAATGGTACCGAGTGGGTACCTTCTGAATACCAGGTCAATTCGCAGATTAAATCGCTTAACGAAATCGTTGAGAAAAGCCACAGCACGAAGTTCTTTCATCGGTGGAAAGACAGGATCGGAACGATTATCGCTGGGTGGAAAAACGATGATGTGGGCGGTGTTTATTTTCTGTCACGTCTGCTGAAGTTCGGCCCGAATGGTTTTTTTGGCGCGGGCATGCAACTGTCAGAAAATGAGATATCGAATAAAACCATCGCATTCAAAAAGGGGCTGGACGGTAAAACCAGAATCTTCGATAAACGCGGCGTGATGCTGGCCTCGATTGAGAACGGCAACCTGCAGATGGCAAAAATGAATATTGAAACCATGCTGCAGTTAGCTGTTAAGTCCGGGAATACTTCGCTAACCATCAAAAAAGATGGCAAGGGGATCAGCGTTTCTGACAAGCGGGGAGTGGTATGTTTCAGGATTGATGAAAGGGGTTACGTTCACGGTAATTTTGTGAATAAAGGCGGGAGCGCCACTCCGGTTTTGACTGAGGAACAGATTATTCAGCAGCTTGAAACTTCAGCCTTTGCAAAGCAGTCAAACCGCTTCAATAAAATTTTCAGTTGCTCTCCAAAGTCCCGTAAAAAAGTAAAAGTCATTCTTGTTTACGGGCAGTCTTTCGCCGCTGGCGCGCAAAGCAATGCAGCGCTCACGACTACACCGCTTTATGGCAATGTGATGTTGGGTCAGTCGCCCCGTGGATCATTCTTCTCTAACCCTCCGGTAGGGAGTGAGGTATACGGGCCGGTTGGCGGGGAGAATAAATTTTATCCTTTGCATGAAGTTTGTCAGGACGTGGACGGAACCATTATCCCGCAAAGTGGATATGGCGAAACGATTTGTTCAACGGTCGGCAATGAGTTCAAGCGCCTGCACAACGAAGCAATGGGCGTCGCCAATGATGATGACATGGTTGTTTGTGTAGGTAGTTGCGGTGTATCCGGGCGGTCGATTGCGCAGCTACAGAAAGGAGCATCCCCGGAGCTTTACAACAGAGTTGAAACCTTTCTTGCAGGCGTCGCGGAAGCTTGTGCAGCTGATGGGGTGGAGTTTGAGGTTATCGGGATCATTTACCTGCAGGGAGAAAATGATAATTCCGCCAGCACCACTTACTATGCCGCCCAGTCACAGACTATGCGCCAGAACCTTATCAATTCCTGTAAGGCGGCATCCGGGCAGACCTTCGAGCCAATTTATTTGATTAACCAGATTGGTAACACCTATATCAACACAATGGGCGTACCACAGGCGCAGAACAGACTGCCGGAGCAGGCCGACAAAACCATTCTGGTTGGTTCGTATCAGGGACTGCCTAATCCCGGCGCACATCTCTGCTCGAACTCATACCGCAAGCTGGGTTGCCTCTTCGCGCGGGAACTATGGCGCTATTACTCTGGTAATGGTGATTTCACTTTTCGGATACTGAAAGCTGTTCACCGTGAGGACAAAGTTTATTTGTCTCTAACGCCGCGGGTAGCGCCATTGAAGTTTTCTGCTGTTTACGATAAATGGACAGAGACACTCCACGCAGATAAAGGGATAACGCTCTCAGATGGTGCCGGGACATTTTCCCCGGAAGATTTTAGCGTTGAAATAGTTTCTGACCGTGTGATCCGCATTAATGCCAGTCGTGTCTTAACCGGAGCAGTGACTGTATCGCTGGGGGATAAAAGCCATAACGGTACTCATAATATCAGCGACTCGTCAAATGAAGTTGGTGGGCTTAACTGGGTATACGGAATAAACGGTCAGTATACTCAGGAAAATATACCTTCTCTCGTTAATAAACCTTACGCGCTCAATAATTTTGCCGCCATTCAACAAATTCAGTCAGAGGAAATTAAATATGTCTCTTGATTTAGTTATGGGTGATTCTGTTTTTGCATCCGGGATAGGTATTGATGTTCCTGTATCAGAAAACCTGCTTTCTTTTGGTCTTGGGGGCGATCTTTTCGGTGTGAATCTTGTAGAAGATGGCGTGCAACCGACAATTGTCGGTGCACCTGCCAGGCTGGACGCATATTCAACGCTGCTTGGTCCGGGAGGGTATCTTGATCTGAATATTAAGGAGTCGGAAAACTTCACCTACTTTGCAGTGTTTAAACTGTGGAATTCGGGCGGGGGCGGAAATACGCAGCTTATAGGCACATTCCAGAGTTATGCAGCAGATGGCACTACCGCAGTGGTGGGATCAGGGATTGTTCTTGAGGCTCAGGGATACCGTGATGTTATCTGTTCAACGTACGATGGCGGCACTGGTTCATCTTCTGCAAACAACGTGATAATAACGGATGTTTCTGATCTGCCGACAACAGAAGCTGCAGCCTCCTGGCGCTGCCTTATTGGCTGCTATGACGGAACTGGCATTAACGGCACACCGCGACTCAAACGTATTATGGATAAAACGTCCGGAAAATCCGGTTCCTCGCTGACGCCGACGGGTGTGGTTCGTGATATGCGTGGGACATCTACTATCAGGGTAGGGAATACTGGCCCTCGGGTTACTCAAACGAAATCGCTGGCATTTATGGGATATGCTTGCTACGACCGCCAGTTAACTAATACAGAAATGGATCTGATGTATAACCGGTTTAAAGATATTGGTGAAGTTCAGGGAATGTTACTGTAATAAAAGCCCCCGGTTCAAACCGGGGGATAGAAAATTATCCATTATTAAATGAATCTGGAGGCGCACAGGTTGTAATCGGCAGTCAGTATATCGGTGGCCGTCAGGCCGGATGTACCGACATCATCAACCCGTGCGCGATACAGCATACCTGTCCAGGACAACGGAAACGGATTGCTCGTTCCCACCCTGCGCGTTGTTGGCTCTCCGGGTGGTGTCACCGCCAGCGCAGATGTTGAGGTAAACACCACCACCTTATCGATATAGGCGCGAACAGTATGCTGCGTGCCATCCGCGCTGAACTCGCATTCAACGGCGAACTGATGCCGCCCACCATCAAACAGGGGGAGCAGATTGCTGGTCACTACGTAGTTTTTACCTCGCACGGCCAGTTCTATTTTGGTCGGTTGTCCGGTTTCATCGGTCGTCGGCACAACTGATAACAGCGCATTAGCGTAGCCATTCGTCTCGACAGTGGAAAAATGCAGGAGCTGGTTGTTGAAGGTGGATAGTGACCCGGCTTTCGTAACTTTTACCCAGGCCATAAACATCCAGTGCGTATCGCTGACTTTCATGCAGCCTGCGGCATCCAGATCAAACCCGTCGTTTTTTACGCCAGCGAACACCATGCCTTTGTTTGCTGCGCTGTAGTTTTTAGCCAGGGAAAACGCCCCGGTGTGATCGTTATAGGTTAGATCGTGGATTATCGCTCCAGCAGCTAAATCTTTACCTCCTCCCATTGCGTCGACGGCCATATCAAATACGCTACGGGTACCTTTGTTAATGCTTTTATCTCGATAAAATTTCTTCCCGGTATCGTTAACCACTCCCTTTAACACCTCAATTCTTCCGCTCATTACAATACCCACCCTTTTAATTTCATAAAGTTGTAAACGAACTCGGCATTAACATCTGCTCCGGCATACAGCGCATACTCTGGTGTGACTGAACCCGATATACTCTGGCTGGGGTGCAAATTGTCGTAACGTAACGATCTCGGTGTTACGCCATTATTGATATCTTCGACATCTCCTGGCGATGTCGGATTATAATGATTCATAAAGTTTTGCAGCAGATCGACACCATTAATCTGGCAATAATTATCTGGAAAATTCTGTTTATATAAGTTATTTAAAATACGGACGTAATTATTATTGGTTGACCCCGTTGGCTCAGTCCCACCAGGAAAATCAGGCAATATCACAAATCGTTTTCCTACCGATTTAAGCCATGACACCATCGCCAGCGCGTTACTGATTATCAAATCAATCTCAGAAATGTTATTTCGACCCAGCCAGAAAATATTAATACACTCGTCATGCTGATCGTACCGGGTTCCACCCGGCGCACCGTTGGTTACAGAAAACCCTGTTATCGGATAAACGATCACCGGAGTGGGCACACTGACTGTCACCGCAGCGCCTGCAGCAGTCCTGGTAAACGTCGCATTCGTCCCGTCCCAGCCAAACATCCCGTCAATACCCGCAAAGGAGCAGGCAATACTGGTGGCGGCAGCATTACCAAAAATGCGATTTGGGCCGGGTTTAGCGGGGCTTAACGTCACTGCACCAGATGCGGGGATGACACCGCCAGCAGGGGTGTAAAACGTTCGGGCAGCTCCCTGGCGGCTGGCAACACCTTCCGATGTCAGTCCAGACTTGCCAAAGTTGTAGGTATAAAGGCCTGTCAGCTGGGCGAGCCGTGAAAGAAAGCGGCCGTTCTCCATGAAGCTGTGCCCCCATCCAACCAGTTTTGGCCTGGCGATATAGGGATATTCTTTAAAGTCTGGGCCCTCGGCATAGAACAACCCGCCGGGTGCATTGTCGGCTCTGTCTGACGTCCATACGATCCGGTTTAGAATATCCGGCCGGGGATTCGTTTCGTTGCTGCTCCCTGATGTTACGGCGATTTCTTTCTTATTCTCAGTATCATAAACGCGAACCTGTGATTTCCCGCTGGCGTCGAGCTGCGAGAATGGTGCATAGGGGTTAACTTTAGGCGGTTGTAAAGAAAACAGATAAGCCTGTTGCCATCCGATGGAACGCTGTATGTACTCATCCAGATCAAACTGAATGTTTTTATCTTCGTCCAGGATGACATATCTCGCGGGGTTCAGCTCATACTCACCCGATGCAGAGCTGAATTCCGTTGTGCCGCTGAGCACTTCGAGGTTTGTTTTATCCATCGTTCCCAGGATACCGGCAGGATTAATACTTTTCCCGTTAACGGAAAGGCCGCAGAAATCAAATAAACCGTTTTTGAGCGCGATCAGAATGTTGTATTCGCTGTCCACCACAACAGAATCGTATTCATCGTTTAATTCTGTCATCGTCCTGAAAGTCGTGGTTTCAGACAATGCCATTAGCGGGATCAGTTTACTGACCACAATATCGGAGGGCATACGCCTTCCTGTCGCGGTGAGTGTGCCACCGATATTGATATATTCATCTGCGAGTGCTTCGTCGGATGTGCTACGAACGAACGTTACAGAGCCCGGCGGAATGTTCGCTATATCCGCCTGTGCTTCCGCGAGGGTCATATACTGACGGCTCAACGGAACCAGATTGAGCCGGATATCGTCCAGCGTATTCGAAATCCGCGACATGATACCTCGCCAGGTATCCAGATCAGCCCCTTCGCGGTCAGGGTAGACCAGCGCCAGGCTATTCAGCAAATTATCCAGGCGAGTGGCGTTATCGAGCAGCACCGCGGGCGACGTGCTCCCAAGAGGCGGATCAAAGGCCATGTTTTTTGCTCCAAAAAAGGCGTTCGCCCAAACGAGGGTTTGAGCGAATGTCCGCGGCTTTTTACAATCAGCTATTTCAAGGAGTTAGATAGTGCTGATTGGCTATGCGAGGGTATCGACCGGGGATCAAAACCTCGATTTACAGAAAAACGCGCTGATCCGCGCAGAATGTGAGCTGGTATTTGAGGATATGGCCAGCGGGAAAAATGCCCGGCGGCCAGGGTTAAAACGAGCGCTGCGGCGGCTCCGAGCGGGTGATGTGCTGGTGGTCTGGAAGCTTGATCGGCTTGGCCGCAGCGTACGCGATCTGATTACGCTCGTGTCGGAGCTACAGGCGCGCGGGGTGAATTTCCGCAGTCTGACCGACAGCATCGATACCAGTACGCCAGCAGGGCGATTCTTCTTCCACGTCATGAGCGCCCTGGCGGAAATGGAGCGCGAGTTAATAGTGGAGCGTACCCGAGCCGGATTAGCAGCTGCCAGGGAGCAGGGGAGAGTCGGCGGCCGCCGCCGAATAATGACTGAAGAAGTGGTGGAGCGGTGCCGCCGAATGCTGGAGAACGGCGCTACCCGGCAACAGATCGCAGATGTGATAGGGGTGAATGTGAAGACGCTATATAAGTACCTGCCCGCCTCTTAAAATCATTGCGTTTGCGTCGGTGCGTCTGATCGATAGCTGTAACCTGTATTGATCAGATCTCTCAATGAATCTACTGTATATAAAAACAGTATTTTCAGGAGGTGAAATTATGCCGCGAAACTCAGATATCGAAATAGCCTGGCGTCAGGCAATTGTCATTGAGCCTAATGGCCGCCGCACCGTGACAACGTCCGGTTTTATCCGGGAACTCGCAAAAGTTAACTGGCACTGGTCGCCACGCCAGGCTAACCAGTGGATAGAGCACTATGTGACGACATTCCGGGATGTCTCAACGCAGGAAGGCGATGAGCGCACGTTCCAGTTATACAACCCGAACGGAGGGCTATAACGTGGGATTTCCGTCGCCAGCAGCAGACTATGTAGAAGTACGACTGACCGTCGATAAACTCTGCGGTACCGGTCCAAATACCAGGCTCGTTCAGACAGAAACTGGTTACACCGTAGTCGATGTCTCCGTTAAACCAAAGCAAGGAGATACCGTTTTAATTCAATACGGCGGCGGCACTGATTTTGCAAAAATTATGGGCCGGGCATTTATTACAAGAGACGGGGAAGCTCTGGAAGGCGAGGCTTTGGATGATGTTACAGTTGTCGGGGTGGTGACATTCGTCATCAATCGAGCTTGGCCTAATGATGACGAATGTCCTGTCATATAAAGTCAACGGATTGTGTGTACATAAACGAGTACAATGAAAGTGACTTATTTTGATATTTCTCTTTATAAAACAATATATTAAATTGTTTTATAACTATATCCATTTAACTAAGAGGACAATGCGGCATGAGTATACCCGCTAATGGAGTG
>JACXXQ010000198.1_pt1 | contig 40582 bp, 56 predicted proteins | sample 8621361 | NCBI WGS metagenome assembly JACXXQ01 (sample SAMN15503820, study PRJNA645414) | gut metagenome | isolation source: feces | host: Bos taurus | place: USA | collected 2016 | reverse complement strand
CACGTTACGACGCAGACGTTTTTGTAATTTGTTCAGGTTGTATTGTTCTTTCTTTGTAATTTGTTGATTTTCTTGCATTATTTCAGTTCTCTGGTACTAAATGGGGCAAATTGGGGGCAAACTTTGCAACTACGATAACCGCGCATTCAACATGGCTACCTGTTCGTCGTTCATGTCATCAATCCACATACCGTAAATTTCATACACCATCTGCGCAGTTTCATGCCCCATCTGGCTGGCTATAAACGCCGGGTTCGCTCCTGCCGTCAACAGCCAGCAGGCAAAAGTATGCCGCGTATGGTACGGATTACGGCGGCGAATACCAGCACGTTTTACTGCTGCATTCCATCTCGCACCCAAACTGCTTACCGAGTAATAAGGTTTCTGTTTTCCGTTACACACTCTGGGCATGAAAACAAAATGCAGTTTTTGCTTTTCGGTTCTGCCGTACTCCCGATGGTAAAAAGTGATTTCGCCTTTGCGATGATGCCCGGTCAGTTTGTATTGCTCCTTCAGTGCTTCAAGAGCAGGCTGCAGTAGCGTTACTGTCCGGATCCCGGCATTTGTTTTTGGGGGACCGAACATATCAAGTATCGTCAGGTTTCTTCTGACATTCACTATTCCCTTCTCGAGATCCACATCCTCCCACGCCAGAGCTGCCAGTTCCCCGTGACGAAGTCCTGAGTAAACGGCAAATTTCCACAAGTTCTGGCTCTGTCCTTTTTCACTTTCCATTAATGCATTGAATTCTGTTTTAGATAACGGATCAGGCTTTATTCTGTTTCGCTGTAATTTTTTTACTCCTTCAAATGGTTTGGTTGATATAAATCCCGACTGATACGCAAAACGTAACAGCGAACAGAGCAGGGCGATATAGTTATCAACTGTGCGCACGGTTCTTCCTTTTTTGTTGGATCTTGGATTATCCAGGTAAAGCGTTTCTCCATGCAGCAGTTCGTTCCGGTAGTTTAGGATATCGCTATAACGAATATGTGATATCGGGGTACTTTCACAAATTATTATTCTGAGTGTTTTTAATTGTGATTTCGTTTTCTTCATTGTGTTTGTTGTTAACTCTGTCTCTTTAATTCTTATCCAGATATCACAAAGCTCCCCGAATGTTTTTATGACTCTGGTTGTCACCATTTTCGCCCCTGTACTGGACTGGGGAAAACGTCTTAAATACTCAAATTCGCCGGAGTTTATTTCATGAACTATCAAAGCTCTTAGATTCCCGGCCTTTTTAATGTTGCTGTTAGTTACCTCCCAGCCTTTCAATGTTTCCCGACATCGTTTTCCTCGAAACATGAACCAGATGCGGATATATTTACCTCGAATCTCAACACCTGTTGGTAATTTAGACATATCATGAGTCTTTGATAAACTGATTTATCTTTGGATAGTTGTACCAGATAATTCCGCGCTTACTGTCTGGCTTCCCTGAAGGAGATACTCGTTTGAAGTGGATGCCTTCCACCCAGCAGTTCTGACGGTATAGTTCAATTTGTCGGGCACCCAAACCAGTGCGAAGTGTCAGACCGTATTCAACCATCCACTCTTCATTAAAGATCACTTGTGCCATCGCATCACCTCTGGCAGGCGCCAATGTTAGACTGAAATTGACGCCCGATGTTGATTATTAATAATCAGCTATGAAGTTTTAATTTGAATACAATGCAATTCACGAGGACTGAAGTTTCTCGCAATTAAAATTTATCAGTTTTACTTTCTGCTCTCTGGAAACGCCTGCTTCTTTTTTACCTGAGAGCATTTTTTCGCATTCTGATTTCGTTAGTTTAGATTTTGAATATCTTGTCCAGTTAGTAGGAGTGCCACCTTCCTTTTCAATTGTAGCGGTAATTTTATACATGAACGCCTCCATTAATATTTTCAGTGGTTCGTTTATTCCATCTTTCGAGCGCTTCTTTTTCACTTCCACCATAGCCAGTTCGGGATTCGCATCCGTTGCATTTTGCCCGGTAATATCCTGAAATGTCTTTCACCGTTACTGATGGACAACCACAAAACGGACATGGTTTAACATCGTCATATCTCAAAGTTTTTGTCATAAAAACTATCTCACGTTGGCGGTGCATTACACCGCCAGGCTGGATTATTCTTCTGGATTATCGATTACACTGTATTCCCCGGCTATAACCGATATGTCGTCTGGATTAATTGTTTCCACCTCTTTTCCATCCATCGATACTGCACGCTGGATTTCAATAGATACCGGCAGATACTTGAACAGTTTTCGTATCACTGTCTTTTTGGCCATGTCTTCAAAGTGTTCATCCCAGATGGACGACGCCCCTTTTGACGCTGCGTTTTTTGCCGCCTTGCTGTGTGTGTCGCGAACTTTTTCTACTTGTTTGCGGGTCATGACTTCAAACTGCACTCCTCCGTCTTTCAGTTTTGCAACAGCATAGACATGGGTTATAGGGGCATCTTCGTTTTCACCGGGACGATGAACCAGTTTTTCATCAAGGCCAAGTTCATAGCTGAATTCATCACATTCACGGACAACACGAGCTGACAGACTGATGATTTGACCTGATCGACGGGCAAGGTCGATCATGCCGCGATAACCGATGATCAGCTGTACGTTCTTCTTACCGTTTTTTGCTTTTCCGTTGCCGAACGGTAGCAGATATGCATGACCGAGGGCGCTACCTGGCTCAAGTCCGAGCTGTGAACACTGTACGATGGCACCGATAAAACTCGTCGAGTCACAGTTTCTTAGTTCCGGTACTTTACGGATTTCTGTTGTAGCAATGCGGATCATGCGTTCCGCTGTCATGTGACGTGGCAGAGCTGCTGCCAGTTGCGCTTTCATTGCCGGGCTGTTAATCACGCACAGCACATCCTTATCGTTAACTGCTGCTGGTGCACGGTTTCCCTGAGTTTTTTGCAGATCGGCTTTTGCGATAGGTGGTTGCTTAGTCATTTGCATACTCCTTAGCCCAGCGGGGCAGTGATAACGTCTTAATAGCTGGCCATTCATCGGTATTTAGGCAGTCAGCCAGGGTCCGCAGATTGCGGTGATATTCCTGCTGGCCTGCCAGTTTTGCTTCTTCGCCCATCATGAAAATCTCAACCGGATAACGTCCGCATTCAACAGTTGTGCTGGCAACCAGAAAAACGAAAGTTGGCTGCACACCAAACTGTGCTTCATAACCGTCACTGTAGAAGGCATCCTGAACGTGATAGCGGTGGTCGTAATAAGCCGTTTTGAATCGTTGAATATCCGCTGTGGTTTTCACGTCCATGATCCAGTGAAATTCAGGAATAATTTTGTCCGGACGGCACCGACACAAAATTCCTGTTTCCGGATCTTCCCAGTAAATTGATGATTCAGCGTGTCCGGCGCTTTCAACAAGCCATTGCCCCAGCGGCAAAGCCATAACGCTTTGATACATGAGTTCAATTTTCCGGCCTTCTTCCGCAGTGATAACCGTTTTTCCTGTGCTTGCGCATTCCATCAGAAACGCTTTCTCTTCTTCTTTTCCGGCGTTTGTACGGCGGTTAAATTCAGGTGCTACGATAAAGCGGTTACTGAATTCTTCCGGTTCAAGTACCCGGCAGTGGAAAGCGGTTCCTAAATCGAGCGTTTTTGTCTTTGTAGTGTCCACGGGGGCATTTTTACGCCACAAATACAGTGCTGGAGTATCAGCAATGTCATCGAGCTGAGACTTACTGACACCGGGACCCGCGTGGTAATTCTCATTCGAAATTCCGTAATAAATACCTGGCTCTATGTCTTCTACGATTACGGGATCTGCGACTTCGCCAGTTTCATCACTGCAATCGCGATGCGGATCGCTGCCAGCATTCTCATTGTGCGGATGTTCAGCGCCTTCCATTTCCTCCGGATCTTTTTCCTTAGCTTCAACCTGATTCTCTTCACCGAATGTTTCCTGGTATGTTGCGTCGCCCATCACCGCACCAGAGTCAGGGCAGTTATCCCCGCCAGTCTGACCGCAGGCATTGCAGACTATTTCCGGTTCCTGTTGCACTACTGGCTCAGGTTGTTTCGCATCCGGGCTGATTTTTTCCGTTTCTGGCTGGTTCTGGTACACAGAATCGCGAGTCTGGATCCCCTTAACCCATTTCGGATCGTTCGGGTCGCTAATTCCGTCAACAAATTCACCACGTGATGCAGCAAGCAATTTATCGGCATCGACAGGATTTTTTGATGGAATGTTTTTCCGGGCTTCATGGAGTTCTGCCCGCAGTTCCTGATATTTCGCATCAACAGAATTTACCTGTGACTGAGCATCCAGCGGCTGCGTGTTCTGATGATGTTCAGTTGCATTCGGTTCCACTGTTTCAGCCGTTGCCTGTTCATCTGCCATTGCGCCAGATGGTTGTGGCTTTTCTTCATCGTCCTGTTTTCCTTCTTCTGTTACTCGCTGCGGCATCGGGGCCGAGGAGCGACCGCAGGCAATATCCACGATTTCCGGATCAGGGTTGGCATGATCGATTTCAGTCAGTACTTTGTTCAGATATTCAGTGACGTGTGCGGGGATGACCTCGATCCCAATTGGTGCTTCTTTCACGGACGCAACCACGATGGCGCGGGAATAATCCAGCCCGCCAGGCATGGTGATGAATTTGTCGCGGAAAACAGAAAAGGGCGGTTTATTTTCAGCGATAATTTCCTCAATGCGTTTAGCGTGTGCCGGATGAAGGTTATAGATGTCCACGTCCATTGAACGGGCCAGTACGCCAGTGGCTACATCGCGCGCCAGTGACGTCAGATCGTGGACGAAACCTTCGCCGCGATCGGTGAGGTTCCCGCCGCCAGCATTAGCACCGGAAGCCGTGCGAGTGATGCGTGAAACACGATTCCCTTTTCGCCATTCTTTTGTCAGAAGACCGCGATCAATGTGTTCGGTATCCAGCCAGGCTGAAATGAAATTCTTAAATTCATAGGGCTGATGTTTTTTCGTGATAGAGAACACTGCCTTAATTGCATCAGTCAGGCGGAGCAGGGCGGCATTATCCAGAGTTGTCGGTTCTGCCATGCTGCGTATGGCCAACAGCAGATTCTGGACATAGCTGTTTTCCTGATCCATCTCAAGAGCAGTAATGTGTTTGCGTTGTTCACGGGTGGCATGGTGCAGGTATTTTCGATCCCCGGCTGCATACGTAAAAATGTGCAGAAGACGCTGCGTAAACCGCAAAGTGGCTACAGAGACTTCGCAATCCGGGCAATCCCCGTGAGCGCCTGCCAGTGTGTTTTCTTCCTGCCCTCCCGTCAGTTCTTCGGTTTCCTGGGCATTCTCCTGATGGTGAGCGTCGTCTGGTGCTGCTCCCGGTTTTAGTTCCCATGTCATGGAGTCTTTGCTGAGTTGATAGCGTTCACTCCAGGTAAAATCGATCTCACCTTCAGGGGGCAGGTCATTAACGACAGGAAAATTAGTGGCAACAGCTTTAAAATAGCTGCTCAGTTTTTTACCTGATTTGACGATCAGGTAGTCCAGAGTGGCGCAGGTCGATTCAAAATCGTCGCTTGCCCACAGGACGACGTCAGGTTCACCGGATGATTTTTTCGCTTTCCGTAACAGGAAGAGTGGTTTTGCGCTCATTGTTTTTTAACCTCAACTCAGATTAAAATTCGTTTTGTTCAGTGAATGATCTTGCCGGATACACACTGTTCATAGCCTGCGCCATACGCAGGCTATTTCTTTCAGATTTCACCTTTTAATTTCATTGCAATCAGCGTTGCCAGAAATGCGGCTTTTTTTTCTGCGGGCAGATTCTTACCAATGTGCACCAGACTCATTTTTTTGACACCTTCGTTAAGTGTTTTAACGTGGCCTGATGGACCATCGATATCAACCACAGTGAATGGGGTTTCTTTATTTTGTGTTTTAATCACGTGGCCAATGCGTTTTCCTTCCAGATAAACCTCGTGAACAATGTTATCAGTAGTAACAACAGTGGATTCATAATTGGCAATCATGTTTTTCTCCTTAATTAAGGTTGAGCGAATCCCTGCCATTGTTGGCATAAATTCAGTTTCGAGTAGTCAGTTAATTAAAGTTCGTGTGCCATCTGGTGTTTTTCGGCGCAACTTTCACTACAATATTTTTTCATTTCCGTCGTTGGGATAACTCCACGCATGAAATGAAGTGGTATTTTAATACTTTTGCTTTCTTGAATTTCTTTATTGCAAAGGTGGTAAGCACATTTGATTTTCTTAGCCATCACCATGATTCCGCTTTTACAGGTAAACCATCACGACCGAGGAAGACTTTAATCATGCAGTCAGAAATGCATGTTTTTGTAGTCAGGCTACGAATATAAAGTTTTCGCTTTTTAATATTGTTTGCCGAGGCGATATATGTCCGACCTTCATGAAGAACATAATCGCCAGGGGTTACACACTGACGTGGTATTTCATCAGTTCCGAAGTGATGTGCAATCATAATCATCTCCATTTTTTCAAATGAACTTTGTTGATGCGGTGCCTGGTGCCTCCAGGTGATGTTAACCAGTTAACAATTAACACCGGATACAAATACCCCCCCAAACTAATATAGAGTTTTTTAACTGTTCCGCGTGCGCTTAGCCGCATTCACCGCATCACAAAATTCACTTTAAAAAGGGCGGACATCAGTCGAACTTCAAGAAAAAACCGATGCCGCCAAAGACTACACACAGCAATGTCGTTATTCACAACCGGAGGCGCACTCCCACCATTTATATTTAACAGACAAGACCGACTCTTTATGGATACCGGAAATGCGCCTTCGTGTTGTGCCCGGTTTTATTTCACCACCTCCGGGCTTCGGTGGTCTCGGCTATACCCCTACAGCGAGAGCTTGTGTTAACATTTCAATACCCTTACAGTCGAGAGTTATTGAAATGTTGGATGTATTTACTCCATTGTTGAAACTTTTTGCTAACGAGCCACTCGAAAGACTTATGTATACGATTATCATTTTTGGTCTCACTCTCTGGCTGATACCGAAAGAGTTTACTGTCGCATTCAATGCTTATACTGAAATACCTTGGCTCTTTCAGATTATCGTTTTTGCCTTTTCTTTCGTGGTCGCCATTTCCTTCTCAAGATTGCGAGCACATATTCAAAAGCATTATTCATTACTACCAGAGCAACGAGTATTGCTTCGTTTATCTGAGAAAGAAATCGCTGTATTTAAAGATTTCCTTAAAACAGGAAATCTTATTATCACTTCTCCTTGCCGTAACCCGGTTATGAAAAAATTAGAACGGAAGGGCATCATTCAACATCAGAGTGATGGCGCAAACTGTTCTTATTATCTCGTCACCGAAAAATACTCCCACTTTATGAAGTTATTCTGGAACAGTAGGAGCAGACGTTTTAATCGTTAGCTTACTGTGTACTTCTCCAACCAGCGACGCGCGCCAACTTCGGTTTTAAACGTTTTGCTTTTGGTATACGTCATGGCGGTGAACGTTCCATCCTGGTTGGGGAACACGCCACACACCAGGGATTCGTTGTTGCTAAGATCGATAGTATCCATGTTGACCTCATTTTCCCTTAACGCTGGGGGAATTGGCTTCATAGTTGCTCCGTATCGTGGAGCCTACGACCTGCTTTTAACCACATCAGGTGAGGTGATATCCTTACAAATGGTAATTTGCTGTAAGGATATTAATTATGGATATTAAATTTCGCTGTCCTCATTGCCGATCTCGCTACATTGAGATCGATGAGCACTCTGGCTCTGACAATGATCGTTTTATCTGCGGTGATTGTTTTGCGGAAATCAAAGATTCTGATTTCAGTGAACACTTTAATAAAACAATCAATAAAATCATCCGGACAGTTAAAAACCGCAGGAACAAGTAGTTTGTATAACTTCTCAATCTGATGTCTCAGGGGGCTGGTATCTATTTTTAACACCAGTCCCTGCTTTTCATCTGCGATCATCTTCGTATCCCCTTAACGCCGGGTGGCGGAACTGTTTGCTGAGAACACCGTGCGGTGTTTTGATGGGATGTAATTTAGTTTTCTCATTGTTTTTGGTCAAGTGTTTTTGATGAGAAAACTCAATATTTGACTCAAGATAAAGCCAATACATTGAAATGTAAGGCTTTAAAAATTTGTGATGGGGTGATTATTGATGTTTGTTACGCTTGCGAGCTTCTAATAGCTCAGTAAATAGGCGATTAAAATTCTCAACTCGAGCGCTGAGTTCACTGATTTGTGCTTGTTGTTCGGATTTTGGAAGTGCGCGATACAGTCGCAACATCTCCAGTTCATCTTCCGATAAGTCTAAGGTGCTATTGAGTGAAACTGGGGCATCCGGAGTTTTATCCTCATCACCGAACAGTATCCAGGTCGGTGAGCATTGTAATACCTCGGCGAGTCTATGCAAATTTTGCCCGCGCGGGGCTGTATGGTCACTTTCCCATAATGAAATTGATGAGCCAGAAACGCCAGCAGCTTTGCTTAAACCACTTTGACTTAAGCCTACCTGCTTGCGTCTTTCTCTAATTCGTTGACCTAAAGTTTTCTCGTTCATATTTAGATATCTTAATAACCCTTGACTTGAGATTCCTTGAGTGATTAACATTGAGAAAACTCAATATTGGAGGTGCAATGTTTAAATCAGACGTAATTAATTATTACGGCACGAAAGCCAAAGTGGCGAAAGCTGCTGGCGTTGATCCATCTGCTGTTTCTCAATGGGGGGAACTGGTTCCTGAAGGCCGCGCGATGCGTCTGCAAGAGGCATCTGGCGGGGAGCTTCAGTACGACTCAAATATCTATGACAAATATCGTAAGGCAAAGCGGGCGGGTAAGGGTATTCATGAAAATCAGGCATGAGCACATTGAATCAGTGTTGTTAGCTCTGGCTGCCGAAAAAGGTCAGGCGTGGGTTGCCAACGCAATTACTGAAGAATATTTGCGCCAGGGGGAGAGTGAATTAGCCCTGGCGCCAGGCAAGGACTGGAACAATCAGCAAAACATCTATCACCGCTGGTTAAAAGGTGAAACAAAGGCGCAAAGGGAAAAAATCCAGAAGCTGATTCCTGCAATCCTGGCAATTCTTCCGCGCGAACTGCGACACCGCCTCAGCGTTTTTGACACCCTGGAACGTCGCGCATTACTGGCGGCTCAGGAAGCGCTGAATACGGCAATTGATGCGCATGATGATGCAGTCCAGGCCGTTTACCGGAAAGCGCATTTCAGCCGCGGCGGATCATCCGGCGATTCTGTCGTAGTGCATTGATTGAAATTAATCGTGCCGGAGCGTTTTGTTCGGTATCAGTTAAATGTAACGCTGCGAGCGTTACAAGGTGAAAACAATATGGCTTCAAACTGGATAAAGCTCGAAGTTATTACGCCGGATAAACCGGAAATATTCAGGATTGCTGAGATTCTTAATATTGATCCAGATGCCGCATTAGGGAAGGTCATTCGATTCTGGGCATGGGCGGATCAACAAATGATTGATGGTAACGCAGAGTGTAACGCTCGAGGCGTTACAAAAAGTGCAATAGACCGTATCACTTTTATGGCTGGTTTTGCTGATGCGTTAATTCAGGTTGGATGGCTGGTCGAAAGTGATGGAGTGCTTTCACTACCAAACTTTGAGCGTCATAACGGAAAAAGCTCGAAAAAACGGGCGGTTACAAACGAGAGAGTTACAAAAATACGCGAACTGAAGCGAAAAGGTAACGCTGCCAGCGTTACACAAACGGATCAAAAAGCGTTACCAGAGGAAGAGGAAGAGGAAGATATAAATACTGATCTCCCCCTAAATCCCCCTCGGCAAAAACGAGCGTCTAAACAATTCGAGCCGGAGGCCATTGCTCTGCCCGACTGGTTGCCAGAAACACTCTGGAATGAGTGGGTCCAGTTCAGGCAGGCATTGCGAAAACCGATTCGAACGGAGCAGGGCGCTAACGGGGCGATACGGGAACTGGAAAAATTCCGCCAGCAGGGTTTTACCCCTGAGCAGGTGATTCGACACAGCATCGCCAATGAATACCAGGGCTTGTTCGCGCCGAAAAGTGTTCGGCCTGAGACGTTGCTCCGACAGGTTAACACTGTCTCGTTTCCGGACAGTGCGATCCCGCCAGGCTTCAGGGGGTAACTGACCATGAAAAATATTGCGACAGGCGGCGTTCTGGAACGTATCCGCAGACTGGCCCCGCCACATGTAACCGCGCCATTCAGGACGGTGGCGGAGTGGCGCGAGTGGCAACTTGCAGAAGGCCAGAAACGTTGCGAGGAGATCAATCGCCAGAATCGTCAGTTGCGGGTGGAAAAAATTCTGAATCGCTCCGGCATCCAGCCGTTGCACCGCAAATGCTCGTTTTCGAATTACCAGGTGCAGAACGACGGCCAGCGATACGCGTTGAGCCAGGCGAAATCCATCGCCGATGAACTGATGGTCGGGTGTACAAATTTTGCGTTTAGCGGAAAACCTGGTACCGGAAAAAACCATCTGGCGGCGGCTATCGGGAATCGCCTGCTGAAAAACGGTCAGACAGTGATTGTGGTTACCGTGGCTGATGTTATGAGTGCTCTACACGCCAGCTATGACGACGGGCAATCAGGCGAAAAATTTTTGCGGGAACTGTGCGAAGTGGATCTGCTGGTTCTTGATGAAATTGGCATTCAGCGCGAGACAAAAAACGAGCAGGTGGTACTGCACCAGATTGTTGATCGCCGGACAGCGTCGATCCGCAGCGTGGGGATGCTGACAAACCTGAACTATGAGGCCATGAAAACATTGCTCGGCGAGAGGATTATGGATCGGATGACCATGAACGGCGGGCGATGGGTGAATTTTAACTGGGAGAGCTGGCGCCCGAATGTTGGTCAGCCAGGAATTGAGAAGTAATTTTTACCGGGAGGAAATTTTAATGGAGACCGTTTTTGACGCACTGAAAGCAATGGGAAAAGCCTCTTCCCAGGAAGTGGCAGCACGTCTGGGAATGACCCGGGATGAGGCGATTAACGAGCTGTGGAAACTGAAGCGTCGTGGGGAAGCTGATAACAAGGGCCCGATGTGGTGGTTGACTCAAACCGACGAAAACGCATCTGTAGCACAGGCTTCTAAAGTGACAGCGCAAATGCTGATCGAGGCGATTGAACAGCATGGCCCTAAAGCGGCTGATGAACTTGCACTGATATTCAGAATTACTTCCCGCAGGGTGAACTCATCGCTGGCTATGGCCATCAGCAAAGGTCGTCTGATTCGCGTAAATCAGAACGGTAAATTTCGTTACTGCCTGCCGGACGGTAATTTACCAGCAGAGCCGAAAGTTGTATCGGTAGTTAAAACACCTGGTAAAGGCTTTTCTCAGCCAGCCGGTGTTGCGTTACCAGTACAGGAAGCGGCAACACAGGAAGAAATTAAAACAGATACTGTGGGGGACATTGTGCAGTCACTACCATCGTTCACTGAAACGCGAGCCAATGACCTGATTTTACCATCGCTGCAAATGGCAAACCGCGAACTGCGCCGGGCGAAAAGTCATGTCCAGAAGTGGGAGCGAGTCTGCGCCGCGCTGCGGGAGCTGAACAAGCACCAGGATATTGTCCGTCAGATTGTCGATTCCTCCAGTCGTATTGTGTCGGAAAAGTGATTCCAGGGGAGGGCTTATGGCAAAAGTATTAACACAGGAAGAGCGAGAAAAAATTAAAGGGCAGATTGTTGATCTCGTACGCCAGAGCGGGCGAGAGACGTTACGACAACTGGAAGCTAAAACGGGGGCGACAAGATATCTGATAAGCGTTCTTGCCAGAGAGTTGGTTGCGAGTGGTGATGTATACAACTCTGGCTACGGGTTATTCCCTTCTGAGCAGGCACGTAAAGACTGGCAAAACGCCCGCAAAAAACTATCGAGGGCAAAGGTGAAGAAACCAGTTGTGGTTGATCCGGACCTTATTTGGTCATTACCAGACGGAGAAATACGTCGTTACGACAGGCGTCTAAACACTATTTGTCGCGACTGCTGGAAGAGCGATGTTATGCAGCGTGTATTAGCATTTTATCAGGGAAATGTTCGGTATTTATTGAAGTGACGAGATTAAAGACCATTAATTCATATGTGAATTGACAGTTTCATGGCACAGGATACGGCTAGCGTGGTTGTCTGTTTTGTGCCAGGGGCGGGCAATGCTGACATTCCTATGCACTAATCAACGCGGAGCAAGCCTGTCAGTTGATTATGGAAGTAAGTTGTCGCCAGCAACTATCGCCATCGGAGATATTTAGGGGGATGCACTCTAAGTTGCAGTTACTTTATAATGTCACTTTCAAAGCGGAAGTTTGTACAAAAGATGGATAAGCTTTTGTATAGTATGGGTTTCAAGAACCGCCAAAAGATGACAACAGTACTTACAGGATGTGGTTATGATCCGAAATATGATTAGAATATTTTCTCTGACATTCGTTGCTTGCGCTGGCTTTGCTGCATATCACTTCAATAGTGTGCCATTGATGTTTACTTCTGGTGGCTTTCTTCTAACATTTTTGGGTACGTTTATTGTTAATAAAACAAGTTCAGGGCATACAATAATTCAAAAAAGTGGCAGTCATTCAAAAAATAATCAAACGGTCGTTTTTGGAAATAACGAAAACAAGAGAGGCTGATCATGGTAGATGTTACTCAACGGGCAGGGAAATACTCACGTAATGTGCAGCTGGTTGTCGGTTCTAACTCTGTTGATATTATAAAGTCCCCATCGATTTTTATGGATCTTGTTGGTATTTTAGTTGATACGAATGTCATTGATTCCCGTACAAATAATGACTACGAGCCATATGATATTGAGAATAAGATAGACTTCAATGATGTTATAAAACATAGAGAACGTATTGAAGGGTTCTATCTATATTCTTCGATGATAGATAAAGCATATGAAACATTAAATGAAAGTATGCCTACTGCTAAGGAAACGGCCCTGAAAAACATAAATTCACGATATCTTGATTGTCGAGGTAATTTATTACTTCAACATAGAGAAGCATATAAGCGCTGCAAGAATGCTCAGGAGCGGAATGATTTAATGATTCAATTGGTAAGGGAGTTTGCAGATTGGATAATAGATTGTGTAATAGAACACATCATTAAGAAATGTCAAAATTCTCTCATGGCAATAAATTACACAAGCGAAGACATCGAATTTCATGCTTCTTTTATCGTTTATCATGCATTCGTAGAGTGTAAAATCCTGGAAAAACCAATATGATTATCTCTGATATAACAAAACCAAGTCAAACCTTATATTACTTGGGGGCTCAGTTATTAGAATGCATGAGTTCAAATGCTTATTCGCATGTTGATATTATAGAGTTGTATAATGAATTTATATCTAAAAATAACAAGCCTTCATTCACACAGTATATTTACACTTTAAATTGGCTATATTTATTAGGTCTGGTTGATGCTAATGAAAATGGAGATTTGATATTATGTTTTTGAAACGGCTAATCGTTAGTTCTTTCAGACTTGGAGTGATTCGTGATATCGAATTTCACATTGGCGTTAATTTGATTATTGACCGAAACACTTCCAGCAAAGAGCAAACCGGAAATGGTGTAGGAAAAACTACTGTATTAAGAGCTTTGGATTTTTGCTTTGGAGCAGAGCAACTGAATTTTTATACCGACCCTGAATTCAAGAAAGAAAATCTGGTTATAAAAAATTATTTGATAGAGAACGAGGTTGAGTTTTGCTTAATTCTCACAAAAGACTTGAATAATAACGCCGCACCTGTAATTAAAATAAAACGTAAAATTACATCTGAGACTAATAAAACTAAGGTTATAGCCTCAATTAATGAAGAGTCATATACGAAGGCTAAAGATTTCAACGAGGCTTTAAAAAGAACAATATATTTGGATTCCGCGATAAAGCCGACCATACGAGAGATTATGGGGCGTGTTATTCGAAATTCGCAGGACAAGATGTCGAACGCATTGAAAACGATAAAGATGGGTTCTAATACACAATATGAAACGTTAAACCTCTTTATGTTTGGGTTCGGTAACTCACAAATTCTGGATGAAAAACAATCAGTAACTAAAGCCTATAAACTGGCGAAATCCGATTATGAGGTAATTACTCGCCATCGTTCAAAGAATGCTTTGGAACAAGCTATTGCAATTATAAATAGAGATATTATAGCGCAAGAAGAGTTAATTTCTAATTTTCAAGTAGCAGACTCTTATAATGATATGCTTGCTGAGTTAAATGAATTAAAAATTAAAATTAGTGAAGTTTCTATCACACTATCATCTTTGGAGTTCAAGAAAAAATTAAACGATAAAGCTATACTGGATTTAGAAAAAAGCCATGAAAATATCAATCCACTAGATCTACAGAAGTTGTATTTAGAAGCAACTGAACGGTTAGGTAACTTAAATAAAGAGTTTTCTGAGCTGCTTTCGTTTCATAATAAAATGCTTGTTAAAAAGGCTGAGTTTATCAGGAAACAAATGCAGCCAGTGTTGCAAGAAATTTGCAGATATAAAGGTGAGCTAAAAAGCTTATTAGATATGGAATCTGAGCTTTTAAAAAATTTGTCTTCGCATGGGACATTGTCAGACCTGCAAATAATGCAGAAAAAATTAAATTCATTATTTGAGGAAAAGGGTGGACTTGAAGAAGGACTACTTCAAATTCAAAAAGTGGAGAATGAACTTAATATTCTAAAAACAAGGTTCAATAATGTGTTAGATAGATTGAAATCTAAACTTGACGATTTTAACAAACGTCTTGCACTATTCAATTCCTATTTTTCTTTATATACCAAAATATTATATCAGGATGAATATATTCTTTCCTATAAAGATTCTTCCGGTTCCTTCGTTTTTACCATTGAACCTTTAGGAACTCTGCTCACATCAGGTAATCAGGGAGAGGGGAAAAAGAAAGCTCAAGTTGCCTCTTTAGATTTTGCCTATTTATCTGTCCAGGAGTCTTTAGAAGCTAGAACACCGCGTTTTATAGCTCATGATGGAATTGAAGCAATCCATGTGAATCAAATAAATAAGTTATTCGAGATAGCTTCAGGCATTAATGGTCAATATATATTAGCTATTCTTAAAGACAAGTTGGAGAATGTTGACCAAGATTTCATTAATAAAAGTGTTGTGCTTGAACTTGGAGAGGGTGATAAGTTTTTCAGGCTTTAAGATTTGCAATTTTAATAGGCATATAGATATCCGCTTGTCGCTCAAAGCTGACGGTCAGATTTGAGCGACTGCTTATGAAAGTATTCCGCATAATCGTGCCGTTTATATTTATTAGAACATGCGTACGTTAAATGCAAAAGGTTAACGTGCTGGTTACGAAATGTGCACTGGCTATTGCGGTTGTGATGGCAATCTATGGTCTTGCTGTTGTTCTTATGGATCGCCTTTCTGATTGATTTCATATTGGCGAGGTAACGGGAGTTAAGTAGAATGGCTGCGGGTGCTTGAGGCTGTCTGCCTCGGGCATGAACACCAAAGGCAGATAGAGAAAAGCCCCAGTTAACATTATGCGTCCGGCAAGACGCTTAACATTAATCTGAGGCCACATCTATGCTTTGCATACGTAGATTAGCCTCTTACCGACCAAAAGGTCAAGGAGAAGCAGGCTATGAAGCAGCAAAAGGCGATGTTAATCGCCCTGATCGTCATCTGTTTAACCGTCATAGTGACGGCACTGGTAACGAGGAAAGACCTCTGCGAGGTACGAATCCGAACCGGCCAGACGGAGGTCGCTGTCTTCACAGCTTACGAACCTGAGGAGTAAGAGACCTGGCGGGGGAGAAATCCCCCGCCACCTCTGATGTGTCAGGCATCCTCAACGCACCCGTACTTACCCGCTTCGGCGGGTTTTTTGTTGTGGTGGATAAATTAGCTTTTTGTGTACTCTTTTAGCCGTAAGTCTTGAGGGACTGACTGTTGTAAATAGAATCGTGTTTGCTTAGTTAGCGCGCAGGGAGAAGAGGGATGGACCCTTCAGGGGAACGCTATTAATCTGGAAAATTTCTATTTATGGATTTCAAGAAGTTGCGCAAAATTTTTAATAAAGATGGTCTCTATGCTGTGCGCGTTGAAAATGGGGAAATTATTAGTTGTTACTGCATTCATTGCTCACGGGCTTTGCAACAGCCTAGTGGGGCTATGTTAATATATCTCTTGAATGGGCATGTGACGGACGGATTTATGTTGCGTGAAGATGAATTTGTCACATCATTACGGACATTAAAAGAAATTGGATTAAAAGCTGGCTTTTCTGCTTTTGAAGACGATTGAACTCATCTACAATTCAGCGCAGGGTTGACCCCCTGCTGAGTAACACCGTGCCACCGGAGAAAGCCGATGGCACATATACAACTGATCAAACATACCTCTTCTGGATTACTGCTCCCGGCAACACCGGAGAGTTGCGAATTCTTGCATCAAATAAAAATAGGTGAGTGGATACACGCTGATTTTAAGCGCGTTCGTAACTACGCATTTCACAAGCGTTTTTTCAAACTCCTGCAACTCGGATTCGATTATTGGACTCCTGTCGGTGGGGCGATCACCTCTCGTGAACGAAAACTTGTGTCCGGTTTCGTTGATTATCTGTGTGACTCGGTCGGCCGGGAACATACGCCAGCCCTGAGTGATGCCGCAGAACAATATCTGAATACCATTGCGATACGCAGAACCTGTGATACGGCATTGCTAAAGTCATTTGATGCTTTCCGTGAATGGGTAACTATTGAGGCCGGATTTTACACCGAGCATTTTTATCCGGACGGTAGCCGTGGACGCAGGGCAAGATCTATCGCGTTTGCAAATATGGACGATACCGAGTTTCAGCAGGTTTATAAATCCGTACTGAATGTGCTTTGGAACTGGATCCTGTTCCGTAAATTTTCCTCTCCGGAACAATTCGAAAATGTTGCTGCGCAGCTGCTGGAGTTTGCGTAATGGTGGATTTGCGTAAAGCGGCTAAAGGCCATATGTGTACAGTCAGAATCCCCGGTTACTGCAATCACAATCCTGAAACATCTGTGCTGGCGCACTACAGGCTGGCGGGGACGTGTGGAATGGCGATAAAACCACACGATATGCAGGCAGCGATTGCCTGTAACTCATGTCACGATCTAATCGATGGGCGGGTAAAAACCAGCGATTACACCAAAGAAGAATTGCACCTGATGCATGCAGAAGGTGTTTTTCGCACGCAAGAAATCTGGAGAAATGAGGGATATTTATGATTTACCCAACAAATATCGGAAAAAGCGGGGAACATCTCCGTCTCGCAACACTGGAAAGTGTGTGGATTCAGGGAAAGTTACGCATGTGGGGACGCTGGTCGTATATTGGCTGCGGCAGGTCAGGGAATATGTTCAACCAGTTGCTGGTGTCAAAAAAAATAACACAAACAGCTATCAATGAAGCCTTGCGCAAAATGAAAAAAGCGGGGATTGATAAACCTGAACTGGAGGAATTTTTTCGGGAGCTGATTAACGGTAAGCAGAAAAGCTGGCTATCCCACTGTACTGATGCAGAGGCGTTATGCATTGATCGGGTGATTAGTGAAGTGTTGGCAGAGCATCCAGGATTGATTCACGTACTCCGACAACGGTATGAAGGACGGGGGATGACAAAGCGCAAAATGGCTCAATTGCTAAATAACGCACATCCAGAGTGGAGTTTCAGTACATGCGAAAAGCGAATTGCTAATTGGTTAGCTGTTGCTGAGTATTCTTTATACATTCCCATGCGAGTATCATTTGCTCAGAAAATAGCTTGATTTTTTACGCAAAAACTGCTCTAATTCTGATACGCTTCGCAAAGCTGTATCGCGAGGTGGATAAAGAAAATCAAATTTAAAAGAACCCGCCACCGAGCGGGTTTTTTTATCCACAAATATAGAATGAATGCTAGAAATTAACAATTTCTATTTTCTTATGCTAGCTTATTCTGTTGAATGATTCGTGAATCAACTCAGGGATTTTTATCTGATTGAGGTGTTTCATGTTTCGGCATTGTTAGCTTTTGTAGGCTTTTCCATATATTTATAGATAATTAAACTGGTGCAGTAATTCACCTAAGAAGTATGCAATCCTCTAATTAACCTTTTTATTTGTATTTGCCTGCTGGAAATAGCGTTATGATGTTTCAATAAGAGGTGAAATATTGTGTTTAAAATTGTTATATTCTTCCTGATTACTTTCTCGTGGTATGCTAATGCTACAGACTTTGTTTATCGAGTAGATTCTCGCCCACCTGACGAAATTTTTCGAGACGGATTTAGATCTCATGGTACTAACAGGAATTTACAGCAGCATTTAAGAGGTGACTCATGTGCAGCAGGAAGCCGGGACAGTGCTTTTATTGCTACGACAACTAGTTTAATTGAAACTTATAATATAGCTAGGCAATATTATTCAAGCTCGGGGTTCCACGGCACATTGTACCGTTATCGCATCAGAGCAAATAATATTTTTCATTCTATAAGGCCATCGGTTAATTATTTAACTCAACGCGGCGTTACCTTTACTGGTTTTGAACAGATCATGATGCGAGAACAAAATGAAATTGTCGCTATAGAACATATCCCTAGCGAGAATATTGTTGAAGCCGTAGAGTTAACATATGACAGATTCAATAGTAGCGTATCTGATGGACGAGGGACCTCTAATGCCAGATATGTCCCTGGATCAACATTTGTAAATCCGGGGGTTATACCTGATCTGGTTGTGCCGGCTGTATCTGTTCGAGAAAGAATCAATGCTTTTGGAAGTCTCATTAGTGCTTGCTTTGCATTGAAGGGAGTAAGAAGAGATGGCTTAAATAAACGGTCCACTTACTACGAACCAGAGTTTTATGACGCTCGCGCTGTGTTAAAGGAATTATTCAAGTAATGATGTAGTGTGACATTTGTTAATGTTTGCGTTGATTTTATATTTTTGTATAAATTGGGTTTAACTAAATTGGTCTGTTGATATGAATATGATTATGCGAGGATTTATGAAACGAAAAATTAAATTTGCGCTGATTTTTATGTCGTTGTTTTCTGGTCTAAGTTATGCCGGGATGGCTGACTATAATACATATTTAAGTAATGTTCAGATTAACAACTTGACTTTCGGGGTTTATAATTCAGGAGGAAAGGAAACTCAATTTTTTTGTATCGGTTTAAAACGAGATAATGTAGATTTGCCCGTTCATAGTGTATGTAAGGTTGATGTTTACGGAAATCACAAACAGGGGTTTGATACCATGCTTGAAATGGCAAAATATTACTATGCAACAGGTGAGGATGTAAGGGTTTATTATAAAGAGAATGTTTGGAGTGATACGGAATTCAAAAATGCATTCTCTACTAATGAGCTTGTTTCTATAAGCACTTGCAGTTCGCATAGTTATTGTATGGGTCCGCGAGTAAATAATTAAGTATTGTACTGTATTATAATAATACAACAATTTTTCTTATGGGGTTGTTCATGCAATATTAACTTTGTAGTTTTAATTTGCAGAGTAGTTAATAGTTGGACAATAAACAATGTATATATTGCTTTAATCTCATTTGTAAAAGTTCAGAGCAATCATCATTGGTATTCACCTTTGCTTTGATTTTTAAGCTGGTTGCGCAAGCACGTGTTCTGGCGAGTGTTGACGATCACGTTCACGTAATAGATGGCGTGAAACCAGCTTACTTATTAACAGGAGAAAAAAGTATGTCTGAACCCTTATCCGGTTCCGGTACGGCTGCGGCGCTTGGCGGGGCAACGGTCTACGGGCTGTTTACCGGGACGGATTTCGGGATTGTATTTGGTGCATTCGCAGGAGCGTTATTTGTGGCAACAATGCCGCAGACGCTTTCAGCCTGGCGTGTGGCAGCGCATTTTCTGGTGTCGTTTATCGTCGGTGTACTTGGCGCTCGAGTGCTGTCAGCCTGGATTGCGGTAAAAACAGGATATGACAGTACTTCGGCGGATTCGTTGTGTGCGGTGTTGGTATCGGTGGTGTCGGTAAAGATTCTGTCGTTTATTCACCAGCAGGATATTGCATCGTTGGTATCGGGCTTGTTGACTCGTCATCGGAACGGAAGAGGTGGAAATGCTAGGTAATCTTCCTCAATTGCTCAATGGGGCGTTATGCACAATTATCGTGCTGACACTTTTTTTCTATCGGCGGAAAGGCGCGACATATAAACCGCTCATCTCATGGCTGGCCTGGCTGCTGATGCTGTTTTATGCCTTTGTACCACTCCGTCATCTGTATGGTCATCCGGTTCCAGCTAACTGGCTGGTGGTGGCGGTCAATCTGCTGTTCTGTGCGCTGGTGATATGCGTTCGCGGAAATGTCTCGAAACTCCTGTTATTACGAAGGCGCTGATATGAAGTCTAAAGATGAAATTTTTGACGAAGTTCTGGGAAAAGAGGGAGGTTACGTTAACCATCCTGATGATAAAGGTGGGCCGACAAAGTGGGGAATTACTGAAAAAGTTGCCAGGGCGCATGGATACCTGGGGGATATGCGTAACCTGACGCGCGGGCAGGCGCTGGAAATTCTTGAGGCGGACTACTGGTACGGACCACGTTTTGACCAAGTGGCAAACCTGTCTCCGGATATTGCCGCAGAACTGTGTGATACCGGCGTAAACATGGGGCCGTCGGTAGCATCAAAAATGCTTCAGCGCTGGCTGAATGTGTTTAATCAAAAGGGGACGTTATATCCGGATATGGATGTCGATGGTCGTATCGGGCCACGTACCATTAATGCGTTACGCGCCTATCTGTCGAAACGTGGCGGGGATGGCGAACTGGTGATGCTGACCGCGCTGAACTGTACCCAGGGCGAACTCTATCTGGAGCTGGCAGAGAAGCGAGAAGCCAACCAGTCATTTGTCTACGGCTGGCTGAAACAACGCGTCATTGTATAGCTGGATTTAGATAGATTATAAAAAATCACCTTTAATAATATTTTTTAAATGGATAGGGTGTTGTGAAAAATTAAAATGATTAAGCATGTATTGTTGTTTTTTGTTTTTATATCATTTTCTGTCTCAGCAAACGATTTTTTTAGAGCAGACTCCAGAACACCAGATGAAATAAGACGTGCGGGAGGGCTTTTACCAAGAGGGCAGCAGGAGGCTTATGAGCGCGGAACACCAATTAACATCAATCTGTATGATCATGCTCGCGGAACTGTAACGGGGAACACCAGATATAATGATGGGTATGTATCTACTACTACTACGCTGAGACAGGCTCATTTAATAGGGCAGAATCTGCTTGGCAGTTATAATGAATATTACATATATGTAGTCGCACCAGCACCAAATTTATTTGATGTGAATGGTGTGTTAGGACGGTATAGTCCATATCCCAGTGAAAACGAATTTGCTGCATTAGGTGGGATTCCCTTATCACAAATTATAGGCTGGTATAGAGTATCTTTTGGCGTGATAGAAGGGGGAATGCAGCGAAACAGGCATTATAGAAGAGATTTATTTCAAGGCTTATCGGTTGCTCCTAATCATGATGGCTATCATCTCGCAGGATTTCCAGACGGTTTTGCCGCATGGCGAGAGCTGCCGTGGAGTGCATTTGCTCCTGCTGCATGCGAACATGATTACATGGTTCGAATTTTAGATGCCTGCGATTCTTATACGAATAGAATATCTCAAAATGATTTGGTCGCTTTTAAAAGATTTATGCGAATTCGTTCTTCCCTTATGATTTTACAAAGTATTGAGGATGATTTACAAGACAATGAAAATAAAGATGAACTTTAAAAAGTCAATTGCGTTGTTGTTTATTGCCTTAAATATTGCATCACTACCAACATATGCTGGCGTAAGTAAAACTTTTAAGGATAAATGCGCTTCTACTACGGCCAAACTTGTACAGAGTGTTCAGTTGGTAAAACTAGCATCTGATACCAACAGGGACAGTAAGGGTATTTATATAACCGATTCTACAGGAAAAACCAGATTCATTCCTGGGGGGCAGTACTATCCCGAGAATTATCTGAGCAATGAGATGAGGAAAATAGCAATGGCTGCGGTGCTTTCTAATGTTAGGGTAAATATCTGTGCGAGCGAAGCATATACTCCTAATCACGTATGGGCAATTGAATTAGCAGCGGAATAGCTAATTGTAGTTTTTATTGGGGTTTGTTGAGTATTAGAAGGTGTTAAATTGTATGAATGTGTTGTGTATTTTAATATCTGGCTGCATTTAGTGTCCTGGCTTGATTATTAATGCGGAGTTTTTTCTAAAAGCGAATTCGGCTGGTCGAATACGGTGCTTGCTGACGAAACGGGACAAATGTTGTCATTGTTCGCCGATTAACGGCAGACGGGCGTCAGGTCGAGGAGGTTTATGTTCTGGGGAATATGTACCGTCTGGGATATTATCCGCGCAACACTGACCTTGCTGCTCAGGTGGAGTATTTCCGGGACGGGAATATTCAATGTCTGCAGGTAGAAAAAACGGATGAGGCTTATATCACCACGCTGAACGGCGATACGGCGCATTGCATCTGTCGCGGCGACAGTATAGCCCGGGATGAAATAACCCGATGTCGTACTTATACCAGTGAATAAACAGTAAAACCCCGGCTGCTGGAACAGTCCGGGGGGGACGTCAGAGAGGAAATTGTGATAAGTAAGCACGGAGAAAATCCTCGTGGGAAAGTATAAAAGATTCTTTTTGAGGTTGTCCATTATGAAAGGTATAGAAGTGGAAACTCCCGCGAGCCTTGATCTAACAAGGGCTGCAGCCTTTGCGATTCGCCTTGTGGCGGTCGCTATTATGATTTGGGCTGTGCGTTGGTGGTGACATGACGCGAAAGCACAGGACATACAGAATGCCGCGAAATGGGCACTGGTAGCGATACTGGTGCCTTTTTTATTTGTGGGTTGTGTCAGCCTGGATAAAGCTCGCCAGCTTTTCGGTGCTGCCTCTCAGGTCTGCGAAATTGTCGACAATGTTCGGCAGCGTGTGCAGAACTAATCGCCTGCCAGAGCAGAATATTTTGCTGAAAAATGAAGAGTGCTCCAGCGTCCGGAAAGCATAAAATTCTGTTATCTAATCTGGTTGATATATGAATGTGGGGGAAGTTCTCCCCCACTGAAAGTTAGCCTACCTTACGGTATGGATACACATTCTTTATGAACTGGTGAAAATACTGACCTTTTGAACTGGCATTCATAAGCCCCTGATAGATCCTGGATGGAACGCCAGAGTATTGATAGATACCTCCATTGTGAAAGGCTATTTCCAGTGTGAGAGTTGCTGAATCATACCCAACAGACTGGAGATTTGATGATGAAACATAATTACGAATCAAAACAATATCCTCATATTGTGGGGAAAAGTCCCAATGAAATTATTGATATATTTCGGCGTTATAACTTTGTCGATGATCATGGTCATCGTCTTGAAATGTGTCAGGACTTCATTGACTTAGTTAATGCGAAATCACAACAACATCAGGATGGTTAGGTATTACAGCAGCCCTTCAGCGAGGGGCTGCGATAATGCCAGGCTCACCAGCAGCACCCGCCGCGCACCCAGCGCACTGGCTGCTGGTGAGCTTTTTTATATATAAAGCGAGGCTGTATGAGCGAGAAATTGAAGATCGTCTATCGCCCGTTACAAAAACTGTCTCCATATGCGCACAACGCCAGGACCCACAGCCCTGAGCAGGTGGCTCAACTGGTAGAAAGCATTAAGCAATTTGGCTGGACTAATCCAGTGCTGATTGACGAAAAGGGCGAAATTATTGCTGGTCACGGTCGCGTTATGGCGGCTGAAGTGCTCAAAATGGATTCCGTTCCGGTCATTGTTTTGTCTGGCCTGAAGGAGGATCAGAAAAAGGCGTATCGCCTGGCAGATAATCGTCTGCCGCTTAACGCTGGCTGGGATGAAGAGCTGTTACGGATGGAAGTTTCAGAGTTAATCAATGCTGATTTTGATATCTCCCTGACAGGATTCAGCCCAACAGAAATTGACGAACTGTTGATGGAAGTTTTGCCGGGCACCGGAACTGAGGAGGAGCCGTACACGACGAAAATTGATACGCCTGTTTATGAGCCGTCAGGCGATAAACCGGATATCGGCGAACTGTACGACAATACGAAAACTCAGGAGCTGGTCAGCCGGATACGTGCGGCGTCCCTTGATCCTGATATCGAAAAATTCCTCCTGTGTGCAGCAGAGCGTCACACGGTGTTTGATTTCAGCAGAATTGCGGACTATTACGCTCACGCCCCCGCTGAAATTCAGCACCTTTTTGAGGAGTCGGCGCTGGTGATCATTGATTATCAGCAGGCCATTGAAAATGGATTTGTCCGGATGACGCAACGCATGGTGGAGATCATGCACGGCGGGGAGGAGGAATATGCGTGATGATTTTTGCGCCTTTATTCTGACTCACGGGCGACCGGACAAAGTTCTGACTTACCGGACATTACGTCGAGCTGGCTATACCGGTAAAATTTTTATCGTCGTTGATGATGAAGATAAAACCCGGCATCAGTACATAGCTGAATTTGGTAAACAGGTGTTGGTGTTTTCTAAAGCCGATATCGCCAGTCGTTTTGACGAAGCCGATAATTTCGGTGACCGTCGCTCAATTTTTTACGCACGTAATGCCTGCTTCGACCTGGCAAAACAGGTCGGGTGTAAATACTTCATTCAGTTCGATGATGATTATCATGAGTTCCAGTTTCGGGTGGATCACAACTATGACCAGGCCTATTTCCCGATAAGGAAACTGGACGCAATCCTTTCTGAAATGCTGGCGTATTACGAATCAATTCCTGCGCTTTCCATCGCTATGTCGCAGGGCGGGGATTTTCTTGGTGACAATGGCGGCCATGCTTCATGGGTGAAACGCAAGGCAATGAACAGCTTTATCTGTTCGGTTGAGCGACCGTTCTCATTCATGGGGCGCATTAACGAGGATGTGAATACTTACACGAATCTCGGTCGCCGTGGTGAATTGTTTATGACGATTGGTGCTGTCCAGTTGGGACAGAAACAGACGCAGAAAAACAGCGGCGGAATGACCGAGCTGTATCTGGATTCCGGAACCTACGTTAAAAGTTTTTACTCCGTCATGTATGCGCCCTCGTGCGTAAAAATCTCACTGATGGGGGCCAGCCATAAACGCATTCACCATCAGGTCACCTGGAACAACGCTGCAGTAAAAATCCTTAACGAAAAATACAGGAAGAAGACACCCTGCATACCAATGGGGGTGACAAATGATTCCGTATTCGAAAGTCGAGTCTCTGGCTGCGTGCCGGATGACCGCACAACAAATCGCTGATGTTCTGGATGTTGATCTGAACCGACTGAAAGAAAATCGGGAAGCAATGACAAATTTTTACGCATCCATCCGTAAGGGCAGAGCGAAAGGTGAAGCCGAGCTACGAGCCGCATTGTTTAAGCTTGCCAGAAAAGGGGATGCCTTTGCTCTGCGTGAGTTACTCAGGGTGGATAAAAATCAGGACTAACTGATGAACAGACCGGACTGGGGGGCGTTGCAGCAGGAATATATTGCTGAATACACCCGTTCCGGTATATCTCCGGTTGCATGGTGTGAAGCAAGGGGACTGAATTACGCAACAGCCCGTCGTTACATCAAAAAACCTCCGAAAAATGCGCAGACAGAAGTGCGCAAAACTGCGCAAAAAAGTGCGCAGAAAAAATCTGCGCAGACTGCGCAAAAGCGGAACAGAAAATCTCAGAAAAAAAAGACGGTATCCGATGCCTTCCTGATTAAGAGTGGCGCGGAGGAGATTTCATTCTGTCCCGATGAATTCGGCATTTCTGACCAGCAGGCAAAATTCGCCATGCTGGTTGCTCAGGGTAAAAAGCCGACAGAGGCATACCGACTGGCCGGTTATGAAGGGCAAGGTGCGACAGCTAACAGCAACGCCAGTCGTATGCTTAGAAATGCCAGGGTTTTTCGTGCCATCAGCTACTTCCGCAATCAGTACCAGAAACGCTATACCGCAGACCTGGATTTACTGGTGAGTCAGTTGATGGCCATTGTTCAGGCCGACCCCAATCAGTTGGCACAATTTCGCCGTGTTAACTGCCGTTATTGCTGGGGCGAGAATCACCTCTACCAGTGGCGCGATATAGCAGAATTCGACAAGGCAGCGGCACAGGCCTCCAGAGATGGCAAACCTGAACCTGAATATGGTGGCCTCGGGTTTGTTGATAACGCCATACCCAATTCGGACTGCCCGAAGTGCTGCGGTGAGGGAACAGGGCAGCTTTATATGGCCGATACCACTCTGCTTGATGGGGATGTACGGCAATTATATGCAGGGGCAAAGCTCGGAAAATTCGGTGTTGAGATCCTGCAGGAGAATAAAGCTGCCGCCCGGCGTGAATTGTTGCGTTTGCTTTCTGCTGGCGGGGCATTATGTGCAGATAAGCGGCTACAGGAACTGGAAATTGAGCGGCGCAGAATGGAAAACCAGAAGCTGCGCAAAGAGATCGAAACGGTGGAGGGTAATGAACATCCCCTGCCTGTGGCGATCAATATTAATGTAGTTGATGCCAGGGTAAGGAGTGATGAAGATGATCTCTCCGACGCTTAATGTGCCTCAGGCGCGATTTCTTTCCATGCCTCATAAATTTAAAGCCTATATTGCTGGTTTTGGCTCGGGCAAAACATGGGTGGGGTGTGGCGGCATATGCAAGGGGATTTGGGAGCATCCTGGTATAAATCAGGGATATTTTGCGCCAACGTATCCCCAAATTCGCGATATTTTTTACCCTACAGTGGAAGAAGTTGCTGCTGACTGGGGATTGAACGTAAAAATTAATGAGGGAAATAAAGAGGTTCATTTTTATTACGGACGCCAGTATCGGGGAACCACCATCTGCAGATCGATGGAGAAGCCGCAAACGATCGTCGGTTTCAAAATTGGTAATGCGCTGGTGGATGAACTGGACATTTTGCCGAAGGAAAAAGCCAGAACTGCGTGGCGCAAGATAATTGCGCGTATGCGTTATAAGGTTGATGGACTTCGCAACGGTATTGACGTTACAACCACGCCAGAAGGATTCAAATTTGTCTACGAGCAGTTTGTTAAAGCCGTGCGTGAAAAAACAGAGTTGTCCTCACTGTATGGTCTGGTGCAGGCATCTACTTTCGATAATGAAAAGAACCTGCCAGCAGATTACATTCCTTCGCTTCTTGAATCATACCCTCCAGAGCTGATTAAAGCCTATCTTCGTGGACAGTTTACGAACCTGACAAGTGGTACTGTTTACCATCAGTTTGACCGGCAACTGAATAATTGCGAAGAAGTGGAGCAGCCTGGGGAGCCGATTTATATCGGGATGGATTTTAACGTTGGAAAGATGGCGGGGATCGTCCATGTGCTGCGTTTGGGTCTTCCATGTGCGGTAACTGAAATCATCAATGCCTACGATACGCCGGATATGATCCGTATCATTAAAGAACGCTTCTGGCTGTATGACGGAAATGATTACCGGAAGGTGAGAGAAATTTATATTTATCCTGATGCCTCCGGGGATTCCCGAAAATCAAATAATGCAAGTGCGACGGATATTGCTCAGCTTAAACAGGCCGGTTTTAACGTTGTGGTGAACAGTTCGAACCCGCCAGTAAAAGATCGCGTTAACTCAATGAATGCAATGTTCTGCAATGCCAATGGCGAGCGTCGCTATAAAGTTAATGTGAAGCGTTGTCCGGTATATGCCGAATCTCTGGAGCAACAGGTCTGGGATGATAAGGGGGAGCCTGATAAAAAATCTGGCAACGATCACCCGAATGATGCAGGAGGTTATTTCATCGTTAAACAATTCCCTATTGTCAAACCGACCGGAAGAGTCACATCACTTCGGATTTAATTATGGCTGATATATCAACACCCAACCTCGACTATAACGATATGCTGGAGGCGTGGGATATTAACGACGCACTGATGGGCGGTACGCTTGAAATGCGCAGGCAGGGAGAAAATTATCTCCCAAAATGGCCTAACGAAGATGAAGACGCTTATAAAAAACGCCTGTCCGTGGCTACGCTACTTCCTGTGTATGAAGAAAGCATTAAGCAAAATATTGGGCGCATATTTGCAGAGCCGACAGTATTGAGTGAGGAAACGCCGGAAAAAATCAGGGAATATGCAGAAAATATCGACATGGAGGGGAGCCGACTGGATGTGTGGGCGCAGCAATTTTTCAGCCTCGCATTTCAGTATGGTGTGGCACATGCGCTGGTGGATTATCCACGAACGGATGTGAACGAGATCCGGACAAAAGCCGATGAAAATGCGGCTGGTGGTCGTCCATACGTTACGATGTTGAATCCACGCCAGGTTATTGGATGGAAATCGAAAGTTGAAAAAGGGAAAGTCGTTCTCACTGATTTGCGTATAAAAGAGATCATCATTGTTGATGGTGATGATTTCGGGCAGAAGAAGGTGGAGCAGATCCGCCATATTATGCCCCGTCGCGTTGAAATTTATCGACGCAGCGAAGGTACTAATGGCGAATCTGTCTGGACCCTTCACGAGTCATGGAATACCAGCCGTGATGATATTCCCCTGGTAACACTGTATACAAAGAAAACAGGCTTTATGCGTGGTACACCGCCATTGCTTAATCTTGGCTTGTTGAATATCAAGCACTGGCAAAGCCAGAGTGAGCAGGACAATATTCTTCATGTTGCCCGCGTTCCATTGCTGGTGGCCTACGGGCTGGACAGGAATGAAGAACTGACGGTTGGTGCATCCACCGCTACGATTTTTGAGGACAAAACAAAAAATGGCCTCGAATATGTTGAACATAGTGGCGCAGCGATAGAATCTGGCGAAACATCACTGGAGAAGCTGGAAAATCAGATGCGTCATGCCGGCGCCAAACTTCTGCGTGCTGAAAACACATCCACCAAATCTGTTGATCAGACCAATGAAGAGCGGATGCAGGAAAACTCGCCGCTTTATACAATGGCGAACTCCCTCGAAGATGCCCTTGATAATATTCTCCAGATAATGGCGGAGTGGATCGGCGAGAGTTGCGGCGGCAATGTGGATGTGCGGACTGAACTGGATGTATCTGCCCTGGTGTTTGACTCATCCTCCGCGCTGGCTGTTCAGTCATTGCGTCAGGGCGGTGATATACGTCAGATTGATGCGGTTCGGGTGTTGCAGGCGTTGAAATTTATCGATCAGGATTCCCGTCCAGAGGAAGTGATCGACGAATTAAAAAACCAGGGCGTAACGCTGATGGATATCAATGATGCAAACAGTGAATGAACGGCTGCGTGATGAATCAATTGCTCATGCAGTCTGGATATCTCGCTATAGCACTGGTGTGGCTGCCAGAATGGTGAAAACTCTGAACGACAGCGATGCGGAGCTTACAGCTCGGCTGCTGGTTGCACTGGACAGCCTCGATCCAGGTAGTTTCACCGTTACGCGCCTGGAATCACTTCTGACGAGTGTCAGAGAGGTTAACCGTGCGGCTATTAACTGCATGTTTACCAGTCTCTCCGGAGAGCTGAACGAGCTGGCAATTTATGAGGCAGGTTATCAGTTAAGTCTGTTTGATTCTCTGCTACCTGATTTTGTTGCTGATGTTCATCCGCTGATTGGTATCTCACCAGATGCACTTTATGCCGCTGCAATGGCGCGACCATTCCAGGGGCGACTGCTCAGTGAGTGGGCCTCAGATCTTGAGGCGGATCGGCTCAGACGCATTACAAATACGGTACGTCAGGGTTTTTTGCTGGGTGATACCAATGAGCAGATCGCAAGAAAAATTCGGGGACATGTCAGTAAGGGATTTCAGGATGGTGCATTGCAGATGAGTCGGGCTAATGCGGCCAGCATTGCAAAAACAGCTGTTGGACATCTTGCTGCTACTGCCCGTGAGAGTTTTGCCAGCGCGAATAATGATTTGATTAAGGGTAAGCAATGGTTATCAACGCTTGATAATCGTACTACGCCACAATGTCGAATCAGGGATCGCCTCAAATATACGCTGGATAATAAACCTGTAGGTCACAGCGTACCTTATTTGCAGGGACCGGGAAAAATTCATTTCTGCTGCCGCTCAACGGAAACGTTCATTCTGAAATCAGCGAAGGAACTGGGTATTGATGTTCGTGATATTCCCCCGGCTGAGCGGGCCAGCATGGATGGCGTGGTAGCCGGAGATACAACCTACAGGGAATGGTTTTTGCGCCAGCCTTACACCAGACAAAAACAGATTGTGGGGGAAAACCGGGCAAAGCTGATTCGGGATGGCGGTATGTCGCCAGATGAATTTTACACCGATAAAGGCGAATGGTTGACACTGAAGCAACTCCGGGAGCGTGATGCTCAGGCATTCAGAAACGCAGGGATTTAAATAAATCATTTATTACAACAGGCTACCTTCGGGTGGCTTTTTTTTTGCTGCGATCCGGATGGTGAGCAGCGTAACTGTCGGAAGACTTAAACCAGGTACTAATATGAAACTGAAAACGGTCGAGATTAACGGAAAACAATACGCAGAAATTGATACTGCTGGCCTTCCAGTTTATGTGCACGACGATGGTAAAGAAATCGGCTTCGATGCACCGCTGGCGACAAAAAAAATTACAGAGCTTAATGGCGAGGCAAAAAATCATCGCCTGGCTAAAGAAGCTGCAGAGGAAAAACTGGCTAAGTTTGCCGCTATCGAAGACCCGAAGAAGGCAATCGAGGCACTGGAAATGCTGTCAAAAATCGACCAGAAAAAGCTGATCGATGCGGGACAGGTTGACCAGGTAAAGGCAGATATTACGAAAAACTTTCAGCAGCAATTAGACGAAGAAAAGCAACGCTCTCAGATGCTGGAGAAGCAGCTTTACGATTCCATGATTGGCGGTAGTTTTGCGGGGTCAAAATATATTGCCGATAAAATTGCGATCCCGGCAGATTTATTACAAGCCCGCTTCGGACAGGCATTCAAAGTGGAAGAAGGGAAGATAGTTGCCTATGACGCTTCCGGCAACAAAATTTATTCCCGCTCGAAGCCAGGCGAACTGGCGCAGTTTGATGAGGCGCTGGAGTTCCTCGTCGAAAATTACCCTCAGAAAGACTATATCCTGAAAGCCAGTGGTAACAATGGCGGCGGCTCTCGTCCGACACAGCATGATATTGGTCAGAAAACGATGAAACGCTCTGCTTTCGATGCACTGGATGTTGCAGGTAAGCAAAATGCACTGAAAGACGGTATCACAATCGTTGATTAATACATTTGCCAGCTTCCGGATGGGAGCTGGTGTCAGGGCTGGATAGCTCACTACTCAATCCATTGAAAAATTAAGCAAATTTTTAAGGAATATTTAATTATGGCTGGAAATACCCTGACCGGGTTGATCCCGACTATTTATACCGCCCTGGATGTTGTATCCCGTGAGCAGGTAGGTTTTATCCCTGCTGTAGCAAAAAACGCAAAAGCTGACGCCGCAGCAAAAGATCAGACGGTAACCGCGCCAGTTGCACCTGAGGCGAAAACCGAAGATATCGTACCGGGGCCGTCAGCTCCGAATACCGGTGATCAAAATATTGGTACTGTTGATGTAAAAATAACTAAATCCAAAATGGCACCGGTTAAATGGAATGGTGAAGAACAACTGGCTCTTGGCCCTTCCGGGACTTACAACACCATTCTGGCTGATCAGTTTAAGCAGGCTTTTCGCGCTCTTGCAAACGAGGTTGAGGCTGATCTTGGTGCGCTGTATTTCGGTACTTCCCGCGCCGTGGGAACTGCAGGGACAACGCCGTTTGGTGTTAAAGATGATCTTTCTGATGCTGCTTTGGCTCGCCAAGTTCTGGAGGATAACGGCGCACCGACAACCGATCTGCAGATGGTGCTTTGCTCCACTGCCATTGCGAATTTGCGCGGAAAACAGTCTGTATTGTTTAAAGTGAATGAATCCGGCACTGAACAGCTACTGCGTGAGGGCGTGTTAGGGCGTCTGGAGGGATTCAATATTCACAGTTCGGCAGGTGTAAAACGAGCGCCGAAGGTTGCTGCAACTGGTTATCTCGTGAATGGCGAGAAAAAAGAAGGCGATGTTCTTATTTCCATTGATACTGGTTCGGGGAGTATTTCGGCAGGTCAGATTGTTACGTTCGCTGGCGATCCGAATCAGTATGTTGTGGCAGCAGCGACCAGCAATCTGATTACTCTTGCAGCGCCTGGACTGCGTCAGGATCTGGCCGATGATACTGTAATCACGGTTGTCGGCTCCTTTACTGCAAATATGGCGTTTGATCGCAACGCATTTCTGCTGGCGTCCCGTACCCCGGCAATGCCGGAAGGTGGCGATAATGCTGATGATGTAATGAATGTTACGGACCCGATCTCAGGAATTACGTTCCAGATTGCACTGTATCGTCAGTATCGCCAGGTTCGCTATGAAGTTGGACTGGCATGGGGTGTTTCATCGGTGAAGCCGGCGCATGGTTGTCTGATTCTTGGTTAAACATCCAAACGGGGCTTCGGCCCCATTTTTTAATGGAGGGTATATGGCTGGATTAACTAAAGAGCAAAGAGCACAGCGTGAAGCCGCGCAAAAAAATGCAGTGGCGGAGCAGAATGTGGAGCAAATTCAGGATCCTCAAAAAACACAGATTGAGTTGGTGGTTATGGTGACCGATCATCAGATGTTTCCCGGCGCACCAACTATCGCTAATGTTCATCCTGAAGAAGTTGATAACTGGAAGGCTCTGGGCTGGAAAACTCAGGAGTAACACATGATCACTTATGTGACCTGTGATGACGTTGATAATGCGCTTGGGAATGCCTGGGCGAGCGAGAACGCTAAAAATAAAGCTGTTTTAATGGCTAATGCCTGGCTTAATGGCTTCAACCTGAAAATTAACCCATCCCGTATTCCGGAAGAGATAAAGCTTGCGGGAGCATATGCAGCCAGAAGTGCCTCTCTCGGTAAGTTGTTTCAGCAGAAAAATGATTCTGGCGTTGTTATCAGTAAAGCCGTGTCGGCTGACGGGATCAGTGTATCGAAATCATTTGCTCAGTTGCCAGCAAATAGTACTGCATTGCTTGAGCCCGATTTACAGCTTGCAATAGCACTGCTGAAACCGTACGGGCTTAGTCGCTCACAAGTCAGGGTTGTGAGGGGGGGATGATGGGACTTCGTGAAGAGATTCAGTCAGAGGTTGCCGCTGCTTTTGATGAAGAGTTAGCGGACGCTGTGAGTGATTTTTCTGGTTCTTATTCTATGTACCGGTACTGGGATCCTGTGACGGAAACTGGTGACGAATTCACAACAACCTATACCGGGCGAGGCGTGTTGGCACGTTATAAGCTGAACAGAATTGATGGGATTAATATTTTGCATGGTGACCTTAAATTAACCGTTCTGGTATGCGAGGTTACGGATAAACCCGCGGTCGGCCATATTATTGAGACTTATGATCCTGTATCAAGGCAGTTGCAACGATACGAGGTAATTACAGCGAGTGTAGATCCTTCCGCATCAGTTTACTCACTCCAGTTAAGGAGGACGTAAATGGCAAAGGCATGGGATATAGAACCGTCAATATTTGCCGGGATGATTGAGGAAGATGTGGGACTGAAAATTCGCTACATCGCTATTCAGATTCTTACGGCCATTGATATTGCTGCTCCGGTTGATACCGGGCGTTTCAGAAATAACAACCTGGTGTCGTTACAGCATCCCGATTTTGGTATATCTGATAACGTGGATCCGAACGGTACGATTGCGGTTCAGCGTGGGATCGGGGTTATTTCGAAAGCTGCAAATTACGGAATTATTTATATCCAGAATAACCTTCCTTATGCAGAGGTTCTTGAAAACGGTCATTCACAACAAGCGCCAACTGGCGTGTATGCCAATGCTTTTCATGGTGTTTTACAGGCTTACAAATGACGTTTACTGAAATCAGAAATGCTGTCATTTCCAGAATGACGGCACAGACGGTTATTGATGGAAAAGACGTATTGTATCCGAACGGGCCAACGTTCGATCCTTCCGGTAAGTTAATCTGGGCGCGGTTAAGTAATATCCCCGGTCTGGCCGGAGTTAATGAAATTGGCGCGGGGCCGGTTGTTTATCGCACGGGGATAATCATTATTCAGTTATTTGTCCCCGCTGGTTCTGGTTCAAAACTCATTACTGAGACGGCCGATACCTTGCGGGAGCTGTTTGAGTTTCAGGATGATGATCGTCTCAGTTACCTGGCCGTTTCCTCAATAGCTGTTGGCGAAAAGAATGGCTGGTTCCAGCTTAATCTTCAAATTCCATATCGCGCACTCTAGCGCAATTAATGACATAGGAGGCTCCTGTGAGTTCAGGTGCAAAGGTTATCTCGGCATTTATCCGGGAGACAGTTGCAGGCACCACGCCAGCAAGTGGTGACTGGAGTTTATTAAAACGCACAAGCTGGGGAGTAAAACCCACCCAGAATAAAGGCGAAAATAATGAGATCGGCGGCTCTCGGATGGCTCAGGGGGCAACGCCTGGCACTGTGGATGTTGGCGGTGATGTTGGTACCAAATTTCGCTGGGGGCAACATGATGATTTTCTTGCATCCTGTTTCGGCGCGGAATGGTCAGGCGATTCTCTGACAATGGGAAATGAGCGAATAACATTTTCTCTGGCGACCTATGCGTCCGATGTCGGAATTGCCTCTGTCATCAGAGGAGCGCAGGTGGGGTCATGGAAAATGCAGATCCCTAACGATGGTGATATTACGGCGACCGTAACCTTTGCCGGGCTGGACTGGGAATCAAAGGCCGATGATACGAATTTTATCACAGGCGAACCTGTGGATAGCGCAGGAGAGCTACGTTATTCGTTTAAGGAGGTTTCAGCAGTAAGCCTGAATGGTGTTGCCGGAGGTAACGGTTTTTGTATCGACAGTTTTGATATTCAGTTCGATAACAAACTCCAGACTCAGCGTTGTATCGGGACTGGCTCGCCTTATGCAGGAGCAAATATTCCTACTACCTTTACACCGTCCGGTACGGTGACGCTTTCATGGTCTAAAGCCGCGTGGGAAATCTGGAGTAAAACACTGACTGGAGAAACAGTTCCGTTCAGCTTCACGCTTTCGAATGGAGAGGGGGCATACACTTTCAGTTTTCCGAAGGTTCAGGTGTCAGGTGAATGGCCTGACGGTGGTAATACCGACATTATCCAGGTTCAACTGAGCATTACCGCAGCAGATGAAGCGCCTACGATAACCAGAAAAAAAGCCTCTCCGGCTGCCGTGATCGCAAAAGCCAGTGCTGAGGCGATTAGTTGATTTTCCGTTATTTCCCCTGTGGTGTTGCACTACAGGGACGTTTTGAATGAGGTTATGGATGTTTATTCTTAATCAGAAAATTATCATCGGTGGAGAACGCTGGTTCACGCCAATGAAAGACTTCAAACCTGTAGATGGGTTAAAACTGTTGGTGGCAAGCAGCGATAACGATCAGTATCGCTCCCGTAATGCATTAATCCGTCGTCACATAGAGAAAATGGATGCCAGTTTGCATGTCGGAACGAAAGAATTTGATATTGCAAAGGTCGACGAGGTGGATTCTGTTGATGATTTACTTATTGATAACGCCGCTCGTTATTTACTGAAAGACTGGAAAGGGGTTGGTGAACTGGTGGATGGGGTTGAGGTTGCGCTGGAATATACACCAGAGCGAGGGGCCACGCTGCTCAAGCAGAATCCAGAGTTGTACTGGCAAATTCTTGCTGAAGCCGCCAGCATCGCCCAGGGAAAAGAGCAGCAGAAGCAGGATACGATAAAAAAGCCATAGCCGCCCAGCGGTGGTTATCGGAGTTCGGGGGCGAAAAGGGGGAAAAGGCAAGGTGGACGAGAGAAAAACTCAGGTTGCCACCGATACCGGAGCCAGAAATAGACCCCGTTGTCCGTGAGTTATTGTATGCGTACTCAGTAATGTCTCGTTCCAGGCGTTATGCGGGCATGTCCGGGGTTCCGCTGCCTTTATCAATATCTGACGTGCACGACTACTTAAAAGCACACCCAATATTGATAGATAGTGATGAATTTGAAGCAGTGATCTTTGCGCTGGATGATCAGTATGTTTCTCAATCCAAAACTGTTGATGGGATATTGATTAATTAATTTAATATTTTTTAGTAATTGTCTGAATTACAATGTGCACACATATAGTTTGATGAGAGATTGATAGTTGACTATCGAATGTGGTGGATATTTTAATGCTGCCAGCCAGATTAATTCTGGCTGTTATAACAATGATTTGTGAAATGACGGTGATTTTATGAAAAAAGCAGTGTTGACTACCATTATCGCTTCAGCCTTGTTTGCAACTGGCATTGCAAATGCTGAATTGAAGCAGAATACTATTTCTCTTGGTTATGCCCAAAGCCATGTTAAAGCCGGTGGAGAAAGCCTTGATGAGAATCCTTCAGGGGTAAATATTAAGTATCGCTATGAGCTGGATGATAAATGGGGCGTTGCATCTTCATTTACGTACACAAATCAAGAATACGATTATTATTTTGCAGGCTCTAAAATTGGAAATGGAGAACTGGATTACTATTCACTAGCTGCCGGTCCAGCCTATCGTTTCAATGATTACTTCAGTGCATATGGCTTATTAGGTGTAGCGCATGGACGTGCTGAAGCGACGATTCTGGGATACTCTGACTCTTCAAGCAAGACTTCGGTTGTATATGGTGCTGGTATTCAGTTTAATCCTGTACCAAATTGGGTAGTTGACGCATCCTATGAGTACACCAAATTGGGCGATGTGAAAGTAGGTACTTGGATGACCGGTATTGGTTATCGTTTCTGATAATTTCCTTTCCTCTGTTGTCTGGCCCCGCTTATCAAGCGGGGCTTTTTATTTGTCCGGAGTAACTAAATGACAGAGCAAACTTCGCGTCTTGCAATAATTATTGATAGCACTGGAGCGAAAAATAATGCTGACAATCTGACCTCCTCCCTAGTCAAAATGACGCAGGCCGGAGAAACTGCTGCAAATAGCGCAGGGAAAGTGACCAGGGCAACAGAAGATGAGAAGAACGCGCTCGCAAAATTAAAGGCAGCTATTGATCCTGTAGGTGCCGCAATTGATACTGTCGGTCGACGCTATTCTGAATTAAAGAAATATTTCGGCAAAGGGCTTATTGATAAAGAAGAATATGAATTTCTTGCCCGTAAACTTAATGAAACTACAGCGGAATTGAGCGGGGTTGCGCAAGCGCAGAGAGAAGCCGCGAAGGCCGGAAAACTTGCTGCTGCCCAGCAGGAAGCGCAGGCTCAGGCCTTTCAAAGAATGCTGGACAAGATCGACCCTCTGGCCGCGGCGCTAAGAAATCTTGACCAACAGCAGGATGAACTTAATGCAGCACTTTCATCCGGGAAAATAAATGGCTCTCAGTTTGATAATTACAGCCGAAAAATACAGGAAACGCGGCGAGAGCTAACAGGAGAGGCTCAGGCAGAACGAGAAGCAGCAAAAGCGCATGATGAACAGGTTGCTGCTTTGCAACGTCTGATTGCTCAACTCGATCCTGTCGGAACAGCTTTTAATCGCCTGACAGAGCAGCAAAAGCAACTTAGCGAAGCAAAAGCCAGGGGGATGCTTTCTCCTGAAATGTATGAGGAGCTCTCAGGAAAACTCCGTGCTATGCGGAGAGAGCTTGAGGCTACTGAATCGCAATTAAGTAAAACCGGAATGTCGGCAAAACAAACGGCTTTTGCTGTGCGCATGTTGCCTGCACAAATGACTGATATTGTAGTTGGATTGTCCACAGGCCAGTCACCTTTTATGGTGTTAATGCAGCAAGGCGGTCAGCTAAAAGATATGTTCGGTGGTATTGGCCCGGCGATCAAAGGTGTTGGTTCTTATGTAATGGGGTTAATTAATCCTTTTACCCTGGCTGCTGCAGCCGTTGGTGTTCTGGGGCTGGCTTACTATAAAGGCTCTCAGGAGCAGGACGAATTTAATAAATCTCTTATTCTTACCGGAAATCAGTTGGGGGCAACGAGTGGGCAATTGGCGGATATAGCTCAACGTGCCGGGGATGCAGCTGATTCGACAACTGGTGCTGCGGCGGCTGTATTAAACCAGCTTGTGCGTTCGGGAAAGGTAGCGAGTAGTTCGCTGGAGCAGGTGACGACAGCGATAGTAAAAACGAGCGAATTAACTGGAATATCGACCGATCAACTGGTTAATGATTTCAATGAAATAGCAAAGGATCCTGTCAGTGCCATATCAAAACTTAATGATCAGTACCATTTTCTGACACTGGCGACTTATAACCAGATTAAGGCGCTACAGGATGAAGGGAACCAGCAGGAGGCTGCTCGTATTGCGACGGAAGCATATTCATCCTCAATGATTCAACGTTCCAGCCAGATGAAAGAAAATCTTGGTTATCTTGAGGCTGCATGGAAAGCAGTCTCTAACTCCGCAAAATTGGCCTGGGATTCCATGTTGAATGTTGGGCGGGAGGTATCTATTGATCAAAAAATCGCAGATGTCATCCGCCAAATTGATGAAATAGAAAAAAATAACCGACCAGGGATTTTCGGGTTAGCAGGTATTGGAGATGGTGGTGCTCTAAAAAAAAGGCTGGCGCAATTAAAACAGCAATTGAGTGCACTTCAATCAGAAAAAATTGCTCAGGACGTACTAAATTCATCAATAGACGATTACAACAAGCGACAACAGGAAGGAATTGAACTCAGACAGAAAGCAGATGCCTTTTCAAAACAATATCAGACCCGGGAGCAGCAGAGAGCCAGTGAACTTGCAGAACTGGAAAAGCTAAAGAATCAGTATTCAAAGGAAGAATATAATAATCTTGTCGCTCAAATAAATGAGCGTTATAAAGAACCAAAGCAACCAAAGGCGAAAGGTTATTCGGATGATGCTGCCCAACGAATGATTGATCATCTGAATCAACAGAATGCGTTACTAAGTTCACAAGCTGAATTGAGAGTTAAATTAAGTTCCTCTGAACAGGAACTGGTTAAGTGGCGTCAGCAGATTGCCGATCTGGAGTCACGACCGTTATCGAAATTAACCAAGGATCAGAAATCGCTTCTCTTACACCGGGAAGAAATAACCGCGTTGATGGAGAAAAATGTTGCGATTGAAAAAAATAACAGGCTAATCAAGGAATCTGTCGAAATAGCCGCATGGCGTGATTCATTGCAGGCTTCGATTGATAATCGTCAGCAGGGATATGATATTCAGATTGTTGGTTATGGGCTTGGTGATAAAAATCAGCAACGCCAGCAGGAGTTACTGCGGATTGAACGTGAATATAACAACCAGCGTCTGCAACTTGAACGTGACTATGCAGATAAATCCCGTGGAATGTCAGATCATGTTTTTCAGGAGAAAATGCAGGCTCTGAATGATGCTCTGGAACGAGAAAAAGAAATTGTCAGACAGAAAAATGAGCAGCTCGATATTCAGGCAGGAGACTGGGTTAGTGGTGCCTCCCAGGGATTCAATAACTGGCTGGATGACACTAAGGATATCAGTGAGCAGATAAAATTAACCACGACTCAGATGTTTAATGGGATGACCGATGCGCTGGGTGAGTTTGTCACGACAGGCAAGGCAAATTTTCGTTCTTTTGCTACTTCCGTGATTTCTGATCTTAGTCGGATAGCATTAAAGGCTTCAATTACTGGGATTTTCGACAGCATTGGTAACAGTTATTCTGGTGGGATTTTAGGCACTATCGGGAGTGCTATTAGTAAATTTATTCCGAATGCAAAGGGCGGTGTTTATGAGTCTCCGTCATTGAGCACGTATTCGAACGGTATTTATGATTCCCCGCAATTTTTTGCTTTTGCAAAAGGGGCTGGTGTTTTTGGTGAGGCTGGACCGGAAGCTATTATGCCATTAACGCGAACTTCCGATGGTTCTCTTGGTGTCAGAGCTATTAATAGTAAAAGTGGTAATGGTGGCGGAGATATTACCTATGCCCCTGTATACCAAATTACTATCCAAAATGATGGCCAGAATGGAGAAATTGGCCCTCAGGCAATAAAAACACTTATGGGGATGGTTGATCAGCGGGTGCAGGGCACTTTGTTAAATATGCGACGTGATGGGGGAATGTTAAGTGGCTAATACGGAAGAATTTCACTGGTTACCAGAGGATGGAATGAAAACAGAACATAAACCATCGATAAAAACTGTAAGATTTGGCGATGGTTATGAGCAACGAAGTCCAAATGGACTTAATCATTCTCAGCGTGTTTTCACCTGTGATTTTAGGGTCGAGGCGAATGATCGTGATTCATTTGAACAGTTTTTAGTCCGGCATGGAGGTTATAAATCTTTTTTTTGGCGCCCGCCGGGTGTTAACAGAAAAATAAGAGTGGTGTGTCGAACGTGGTCCGCTACAGAACATATCACCTATACCGATTTTTCGTGTCAGTTTGACGAAGTGGTGATCTGATGCAGGACATACAACAGGAAACACTGAATGAATGCATCCGTGCGGAGCAGTCGGCCTGCCTGGTGCTCTGGGAAATTGACCTGACAGAGGTCGGTGGAGAACGTTATTTTTTCTGTAATGAGCAGAACGAA
>JACXXQ010000193.1_pt1 | contig 41023 bp, 28 predicted proteins | sample 8621361 | NCBI WGS metagenome assembly JACXXQ01 (sample SAMN15503820, study PRJNA645414) | gut metagenome | isolation source: feces | host: Bos taurus | place: USA | collected 2016 | reverse complement strand
TCTCGAATCCTCTATAAGGGAATGATGCATACAATGCATACACGCCCCCGGACCACCCCCGGAACGTTGGAACCAAGCCGAAACGGGAAGAAAAAATGTATGCATCCCCGGATGCATACGGATGCATACACGCGAACCGGAATGCATACACGGCCCCGCCCCGATCGGACGCATGCCCCCGGCGCATGACCGAAGACCTCATATTCGACGCGAAGACGCCCGCCATGCTGTCCGAACCCCAAGGCGTCTCGTTCCTGACCGGCAAGGCGGGCACGGGCAAAAGCACCTGGTCAACCATTGGCGAAGCACGCTCGCACCGCGAAACACGCTCACCCTCGCGCCCACCGGCATCCCCACCCAAAAGAATGGTGACGTCCCCCGGCCTGTTTTGTATGCGTGTATGCATCTGTATGCATCTCGGGATGCATACAGAAAAAGCCCGGAAAAAGCCCGGAAACCCTTATATATAAAGGAAAAAATATAATTCCTTTCTCTTGTATGCATTGTATGCATCAATATAAGGGGTTTCTTCCCTTTTTCTCGAATCCTCTATAAGGGAATGATGCATACAATGCATACACGCCCCCGGACCATCCCCGGAACGTTGGAACCAAGCCGAAACGGAAGGAAAAGATGTATGCATCCCCGGATGCATACGGATGCATACAGCCCGGCCGGAATGCATACACGGCCCGGAGGCCGACTGACGCATACCCCGGCGCATGACCGAAGACCTCACATTCGACGCGAAGGCGCTCGCCATGCTGTCCGAACCCCAGGGCGTCTCGTTCCTGACCGGCAAGGCGGGCACGGGCAAAAGCACCCTCGTCAACCATTGGCGAAGCACGCTCGCGCCGCGCAACACGCTCACCCTCGCGCCCACCGGCATCGCCGCCCTCAACGTGAACGGCGTCACCATCCACCGGTTCATCCACGCCAAGCCCGGAGTCACCCCCGCCGAGGCGGCCCGCAAGGGGCGGGAGAACGCCCGCGACCCCCTCTACCGTATGCTGGGCGCGATCGTGGTGGACGAGGTCAGCATGATGCGCGCCGATCTGATGGACTGCCTCGACCGGTTCCTTCAAGGCGCGCGCGGCGACGACCGGCCGTTCGGCGGCCTCAGGACCATACTGGTCGGCGACCTCGCCCAACTGCCGCCCGTCGTCGACGAACGCCTGGAAGGCGCCGTGTTCCGGCCCGGAGGCCAATGGGACGGCCCCTGGTTCTTCCAATCCCACGCGATCGCCCGCCTGCTCGACAAGGGGCTGCTCACAGGCGTCCGGCTCGACGAGGTGCACCGGCAGTCCGACCCCGTGTTCGTCAACGCGTTGAACGCATTGCGCGACGGGAAGCCCGGACCGGCCGCGCTCGCCGTGATCAACCGGCGGACGGGAGCCCCCTGGACGCCCGGGGGGAGCGTCGTCCTGTGCGCGGCCAACCGGCGGGCCGACGCCATCAACCGGGCGATGCTCGACCGTCTGCCCGCCCCGCCCATGCGGTTCGCCGCCCGGGTCGGCGGCGAATGGAACCGGACGCTCGAACCCGCGCCGCGCCTGCTCGACGTGAAGCCCGGCATGCGCGTCATGATGCTGAGCAACGATCCGACGGGTTTGTGGGCGAACGGCACCATGGGCGTCCTGGAGCATATGGACCCGGAGGGCCCGGTCGCGACCGTCCGCATGGACGACGGGACGGTCGCCGACGTGGGCGTCCACGCGTGGGAGATCGTCGCGCCGCGCATCGTCCGCGACCCCGACGACCCCGACAAGCCCGGCCGTCTGGAGAACGTGACGGTCGGCTCCTACCGTCAGCTGCCGTTCAGGCCCGGCTGGGCGGTCACCATCCACAAGAGCCAGGGCAAGACGTTCGACCGGGTGCGGCTCGAGCTCGGCCCGCGTCCCCTGTTCGCCGCCGGGCAGGCGTACGTCGCGTTAAGCCGGTGCACGTCCCTGGCCGGCCTGAGCCTCGACCGGCCGCTCACTGCACGCGACGTGAAGGCCGATCCGGCGGTCGCCGGGTTCATGGGCCGGCTCGCCCGTCCCAGGCCGCCCATGCCCGTGCAGGACAGCCTGTTCTAAATCGGGCTGAAAAACGTCCGCTGGGGGGGGGCGCATGCGTCGCGGCGACGATGCCGGGGCGCGATGACGGGAGAACACGATGAGCCTTAGGAAACTGTCGGAAAGCCAATGGAACCTGCTGATGGCCCACTACGGCGAGCCGGAGACCCGCGAACAATGGGGTAGGACCATGCCGAACTCGTTCGAGGCGGCGAGCGCGAACGCGCCACGCTCGGCTGACCGTCATGCGACGCGCGCATAGGCGCGCCGCATGACGAGGAAACGCATTGTCAGGGAGACGGGCACGTTCGCCCGGCATATGGGCGGCGGGTTCGTGCGCACGGTCAACGGCGCCGCATGGCTGTACATGAGGATGCCCGACCAGCCGTCCGTCACGGACGCGTCCGGCATGGAGGAGCGTTTGAAGGCCGCCCGCCCCATGCTGTCGATCCTCGGCGGGCTCGCCGACCGGACGCCACGCGTCCCGTTCGCCGGCCGCAAGGCCATGAAGGGCTTGTACCGGCGCGTCCACATCCTCGCGGTCAGCGGCTCCCGTCCCTTCGAACCCAGTCCCACGCTCGACCCGGACAATCGTCTGCGTCTCGCCGCCGAACAGGAGGGGCTCGCCGTGCGCGACCGGTTCACCCTGTTCGGCGTGCGCCTGAACACGGGCGGCGGGCAGGGCGGCGTGAAAGGGTTCCTGAAAGGCGTCGCCGACGAGGACGGGTGGACGCCCGACGACGCGTTCGAACACGATCTGGAGGATGTGCGCGCCCTCATGGAGGACGCGGGATGCCGTGTCCCGTCCGACACGACGATGCGCCGCGCCATGGCGTTCTGGCCCACCGACCGCAAGCCCGAGGGGCTGCCCGTCATGGTCGAGCACGACCACATGCACACGTTCCCCGACTACCGGTCCGCGTTCGTCGCGGCCCGCATGCGCGAGAAGGTCGATGACTGCCGCAGATGGTCGGCGAGGATCCCCGGCTCCTACCCTTTGACCGTGGTCACGCTCGGCGTGCTCCCCTTCAAAGGCGAGAACAACACCGCCCCCGGCTCCGACTGGGCGGCCGGCCTCCTGGACGCGAGCCGGTGCGGCGCCGTCGCGATCAGCGTGAAGGGCCTGGTCGAACCGGGCGAGATGACCCGCGAGCAATTGGACAAGGATGCGGACAAGGTGCTCGACAAGGCGTACGCGCAGGCGGCGGGCGGCCGCAAGGCGAACCTGGGCGTGGCGCGCGAACTAGAGGCGGCGAACGGCGAATACCAGGCGGACGGCAAGCCGTGGCCCACGCTCGTCCAGGCGCACGCGCACGCCGCATTGCCCATGATCGTGGAGCAGTCGAACCGCGTCCCCTATCCGGGGCACGTCGGGTTGAACCCGGACCGGCAGGAGGCCGCGTTCGAGGACATGCAGATCGGTTCCGACGACATGATCGAGTACAATCCGTCGCCCCTGTATTGGCCGGCCCCGATCCTCGCGTTCAGCGGGCTCGCGGGCTGCTCCATGACGGGCGACGATTCGGGGCGCGGCCTGGACTCCGACCTGCCGGGCGCGTTCGTGGGCGTCACGGAGGCGGACGGGCAGTCCGTCTACGATTCGCCGTTCGCCGCGTCCAGACGCAGCGGGAAAGCGATTTCCATAATCGTGGGCAGCACGGGATCCGGCAAAGCGGTTTCCCTCGACACGCCTCTCCCCGTGCCCCCGCAGAAAAGGTTCCCCGAGGGCGGCCTCGTGCCGTTGCGCGACCTCGAGGACGGCGACATGCTCTATGCGCGCGACGGGAAGACCTACCCGATTCTCGGCATGAGCCCCATCGGGGACGACGACATGTACGAGATCGTCCTGTCCGACGGGCAGAGGATCAAAGCCAGCGGCGACCACCAATGGTGCGCGTGGACATGGCGCGACCGCAACTTCGCCCGCACCGGCAAACACCGGAAGAGCCTCGAACGCCGCGAACGGGTCCGGAAGGCGCAGGAACGGCTGCGCGCCATGGCCGCCGGACACGGCATGGACGAATGGTGGGACTGCGAACGCATCTGGCGCGAGGTCCGGACCCTCGTCGCGCCGTTCGCGGGCAAGGGCGGGGAGACGTGGGTGAGGAACGCGCTCCGCTTCGCCGACGTGCCCTCCCGCATGCAGCCCGGCAGGACGCGCAACAGGCCCGGGGGACGCTTCTACGAGCCCGCCCCGCTGCTCGGGCACATCCGCGACAGGTGGGAGCACACCGTCGGCAACGGTTTCGGGGCCGAAGCCAGGGCGCTGCGGCTCGCCAGGCTCGACGGGCTCATCGCCGACCCTCCCGCCGAACCTATCAACACGGCATGGCTCCTGGAACGGTTCGGGGACCTCGGCGTATCGGAAAACGCGTTCGAGTCCGCCCTGAGATCCTACGACGGGCCGCGGGCGGAGCCTTCGGAAACGGCCCGTCGCATGCGCGTCGCATGGCCCGCGCCGCTCGCCCTCGCCCGCCTCGCCGACCGCATCGGCTGGCGGTACCGGGACGAACCCGGGGCCGGACACGGCGAACAGACCGTCACCACCCGCGAGATGCTCGACGAGGGGCTGCTCGCCGACGGCGGGCAGGCGAACTGGGCGATCCGCGCCACGGCCCCCGTCCAGGGCGTCCACATGGATTTGCCCATCGACCCGTGGACGCTCGGCGCATGGCTGGCCGACGGGTCGAAGACCGGCGGCGGTTTCGCCTCCGACCCGTCGAACGGCGACCTCGACCACCTGGAGAACCGTCTGCGAACCGCCGGATACGAGGTCACCCGGAGTACGTGCGACCCGCAGAAGACCTACGCGAAACGCCTTGTCCGACAGCTCCGGGCGAACGGGCTCTACGGGAACAAGCACATCCCCGAACCCTACTTCCACGCCGACGTCGAACAGAGGCTCGAACTCGTGCGAGGCCTGCTCGACCAGGACGGCGCCATCGACCAGAACGGGAGCGTCGAGTTCACCCGGTCCATCGACCACAAGCCGATCATCGACGGGCTGACCCGTCTCCTGCGCTCCCTGGGCATCGTCGTCCACGAGGCCACCCGCACGAAGGCCGGATACACGGCGGACGGGGAACGCCACGAGACCCGCGACCGCCTGCGCCTCACGTTCACCACAAGCCTGCCCGTGTTCTCCCTGCCCCGCAAACGCATGCTTCTCCCCACTGAATTGCGCGAGACCTCGAAATGGCTGTACGTGAAAGGCATCCGGCCGATCGCCGACTGCCCGCACCGTTGTCTGAGCATTGCCAGCCCCGACCGCACGTACCTGATCGGCGGCTACGTGCCCACGCATAACACCAGGCTCGGCCTGCACGTCGCCGCCCAATGGGGGCGACTGCCCGACCCCGAGCATCCGGGCATGCAGATCCCCGTCGTCTTCTGGGATCCGAAACCGAAATCATCCGACTTCGAACCGTTCGTCAGGAAACGCGGCGGCGTGGTCGTCAAGCTCGACCGGCCGGAGGCGCGCGGCATCCTCGACCCGCTGCGCTGCATCCCCAGGCATATGACGGACACGATCGTGCAGACGTCGGTCGCGATGCTCAGCCAGATCACGGGCGGCGCGAACCCGGACCGCGCCTGGGAGATGGGCGTGTCCAGCATCGTCGGCTACGGTTTGCGCCATGGCGCCGACTGTCTGGGCGAATGCGTGCGCCTCGCCTGGGAGGAGTATTCCCATAAGGGACGGGAGGCGAAGGACATCGACCCGCTCGTCGAAAGGATCCGGCCCGTGTTGGACCGTGCCGTCAAGAACGATCCGCTGATGCCGCTCATTTACGGGACGGAGCCGGGCGGACGCCGCCTGTCCCTCTCCCAGGGCATGACCCTGATCAGCGCGGGCTCGTTGAACGTGATCACCGACAAGGAGATCCAGGGCGCGCCCACCGACGTGCAGCGCTGGGTGTGCCGCATGGCCGCGCTCGGAGCCTCCTGCCTGGTGATCGGCCGCAACGGGGCCGTCGTCATCGACGAGGCGTGGAGCCTGCTGCAGGACCGGTTCGGCCGGAGCGTCGTCAACCGTATGGGACGCCTGGCGCGCGACCAGCATTACATGGTGATGATGCTCTCCCAGAAGGCCGACGAGTTCGTGGACGCGGGGATAGAGGATTTCATCGGCAAGGTGTACGTGCTCGCCGTGGGCGCCCGCAACGAGGGCGCGGGCCGCGACAGCCAGGCGCAGGCCGCCTGCCGGCTCGCGAACCAGCCGTTGGACGGGCGCATGCATGCGCGCATGATGCATGACAGGTATGTGGATCCGGATTCCCGCGCCCCCGACTGGGAGAGCCTGTACCCGTTGAGGGATCCGAAGACCGGCGAACTGCTGCGCGGGTCGGTCGCCTACCTGCAGGTGGGGGATGCGGCGAGCGCGATCCCGGTGGTGGTGCGCGTCGACGGTTCCCTGGATTAGGCGTACTGGAGGGTGGGCGCGTAGGCGCGGCGCGTCCACCATACGCCGTGCCCCTGCGCGTCCATGCTGCCGTTGGCGAACGCCGTGTCGCCGTCGAGCCACCAGTTGACGCGTGTCCCGTTCTCGGGTTCGACGTGCAGGTTGGGCGTGTGGATGCCCTGCCCGTCGGGGTCGAACCCGTGGCCGCGCAAGCCGTCGATGATGCGGGCCAGGGTCTGCGCCTGGCCGATGGTGAGTCGTTCGTATGCGTCGTTCATGGGGTCGGGTATGCGTCACATGCTGGCGTCCGCGTTGCCGGGCGCCGGCGCCGGCGTGGGCGTGGGTTGCGGCGTCGGCTGCGGGGCCGGCGTGGGAGTGGGTTGCGGCTGCGGGGCCGGCGTGGGAGTGGTCTGGGGTGCGGGCGTCGGCGTGGTGGTCTGGGGCGTGTCCTGCGCCTGTTCCTGTTCGCGTTTCGCCTGAGCCTCCTGTTCGGCCTTCCGTTTCGCCTCCGCCTCCGCCTTCTCCTCCTGCTCGGCCTTCTGCTGCTCCTGTCCGGCCTGCTTGTCGAGCCGTTCGAACTCCCGTTCCTTCGCGGCCAGGCCGTCCGCGTCCCCGGGCGCGGTCTCGGCGAGCGTTTCGAGCGCGGCGAGCGTCTGCCCGCCGGCCTTCGGATGGTTCTTGCGGCTTGCCGCGATCCGGTCGGACAGGGTTTTCCATGCGGCGTCCAGCGCGTTCCGGTTCGCCTTGGCGAGCGTGCGGGCGCGGGCCTTGAGCGTGCGGGCGCGGGCCCTGAGCGTGTCCGTGTCCGCCTTGCATGACGTGTCGGGCCCGTCGCCGGGTTTCACGCCGAGCGTCTTCGCCTGCCGGGCGATCCCGTCCCATGTCCTGGCCTGGACCGTGAGCGTCGCGCACGCCTCGTCGTGGGCCCGCCGCTGCCGGTCGGAGGCGATGAGCGTGCGCGCCGCGACGACGCCGCCCGCCAGGAGCACGAGGGCGAGGAGGGCGGCCATGACGGCGATGAGGATACGGCGCGCTGGGATGGGCCGGCGTGCGGAGGCCGGGACGGGCTCCTCCCGCATGCCGTCGGCCGGCCCGTCCATGAGAGTGTCGGTGCCCCAGTCGAAATCCGCGGGGATGCGCACGCTGGTGCCAGGCACGCTGACAAGCCGCGGCACGGGGTCGACGGCGTCGGATTCCGCCGTCGTCGGATCGGCGTCGTCGGATCGCGGCCCGTCCCCGCCGGCCATGCCCCACCAGTCGTCGTCCGCGTCCATGTCGGGGGGGTCATCCGTCCCCGTGCGCGCCGGGATCCCGGCCGGCGGGCCCGGCATGGTCTCCTCGGCGTCCATGCCCCACCAGTCGTCGTCCGCATGGGCGGCGGGTCCGGCGGGGTTCCGAGCCGTTTCCGCCGAGGTCGCGTCGTCCCCTCCCGCATCGGAGGCCATGCCCCACCAGTCGTCGTCCGCCCCGTCGTCCGGCATGGGATCGGGCGCGTCTTCGGATCGCCCGTCCCGCCCGTCCGCATCCCGTCGGCCGTCGTCCGCGGCGACCGGTGTCGCGTCCGCCGTATCCGGTCCGCTTCCGGAATCCCACCAGTCGTCGTCCGTGGTGACCGGTGTCGCGTCCGCCGGATCGGGGTCCGGTGTCGCGTCCGCCGTATCCGGTCCGCTTCCGGAATCCCACCAGCCGTCATCGGCGTCGGATTGCCGCGTCGTGTCCCCGTCGGCCGGCTCCGCGACGGGTTCGGCGGGACCGGTCCCGGGATCGGCGGCGAAAGGATTGAACGGCATGCGCGACGCCTATGCGCGCATAGCCTGCGCGCATGAGACCACGATCGCGCACCCTCATAGCCGTCATCACGCTCGCCGGCATCATACTGGCCGCCGGATGCGCGCGGCAGGAGACCGACACGGGGAAGACCGGGACGAAACCGCAGGCCATGACGGCCACGCCCGACGCGAAGACCGTCGAACACGCCGCGACGTTCGAGAGACGCCTGCGCGAATGGGGCGCCGACAGCACCATCCGCGCCGACACGCTCGCGCGAAAGGACGCGGGAAGCGTGCTCGCCTCACTGCACGGCACACCGCCCGCGGACGATCCGGCCACGGGCGAAAACCTGCCCGCACGCCAGGCGGACGCGGGCCCGCACGCCGCCAACCCCGCATGCCGCGCCTACCGGCGGCTCGACCAGGTCGGCGACACGGGCGAACGCGCCTGGTGCGCGGACGGGCTCGACTCGGCCGCATGGCTCGCCCGCATCGCCTGGGGGTACGGGAGCCGGTGGACGGACGGGCCCCACGCGGTCGCCGACGGGACGGGCGTGCGCGTGACCGGCACCGTCCGCTTCATGTACCTGACGGGCAACCAGAACCCGAACACGTTGCATGTGGATGACTGGTGGGGGATCACACCCACCTGGATCGACTATCCGGTGGACGACAGGCTCACGGTCCGGGACGGGCGGATCACGGGCATCCGCCACCGGCAGGCCGACCCCTGGTGGATCGACCCGTGGCTCGGCGTGTGGGACACGAACATCGGCGACGCGATGAACGGCCGGGGGAGGGTCGGCATCCCCGTGAGGGGCGAACCCGACTGGGGGCTTTTGACCGGCGACGGCCTGACCGTCATCCCGCCCGAAACCCGGTTCATGGCCGACGAAAACGTGGACATGAGCCTGTGGGGGAGCATCCCCGTGCGCGTCGGCGACGGCCAGTCCTGCCAGAACCCGGGCTACTGCTAGAGCTTCCAGCTGTCCTTCCAGAAGAACCCGTTGCCGGAGGCGGCCGCGTATTCGCCTTTCGTCAGCCAGCGCGCGTTGTAGCTGGTCCACAGGCCCGCGCCCCCGTCGTTGAAGTTGCCCTCGCTGATCATGATCTTCCAGCCGGACGGATCCTTGTCCACCTTCTCCACGAACGCGACGTGGTTGTTGCCGCCGCCCCAGAAGCAGACGCCCGCGCCCGGCCTGGGCTCGTCGGAACGCGTCCACCCCTTCGCGCCCGCCGCCCAGTCGGACAGTTGTCCGCCGTTCATCGTGTGCGGGTTGATGACGTCCCCGTCGTGCACCAGCCAGGAGCGGGCCAGCCAATACCAGTAGCACTGGTAGTCGCCCACGGCCTGCCAGTCGAGGGGAGGGGCGCCCATGTCCCCGTCATGGCAGATCTTCAGCTTCGTGTCGCACATCCACCCGAAGTCATGCGTGTTCGTGGGAGCGCCGCCCACATCCCCGTATTTCGCGTCCCCGTCGGACGAATCGTCCGCGTCCGCGTCGCATGACGCGTCCATGTCCGCCGTGTCCGCCGTGTCCGACGGGACGGCGGCGTCCTTCTTCCCGTCCGGCTTCGATTCGGCCGGAAAGTCGATGTCGGCGAGCTCCTTCGAATCGTAATAGGAGCGCGCGTACCGCTCGCGTTCCTTCTCATGCCGGTCCGCCCAATAGGGGCGCCCGTAGCCGGCCATCCAGGCGACGGCCGCGTCCTCGGGATTGTCGGCCTTCAGCCACCACGTGTGCAGGTCGTCGTCGGTGGGCTCGTGCCCCTCGGCCTTGACCGCGGCGAGGAAATGGTTGTTGAAGTCGGTCTGCGCGGTGGCGACGAGCATGCGGATCTGCACGTCCGCGTCGGAATCCTCGCCCGACACGTGGTTCGCGTCCATCCAGTCGCGGATCTTGCTTCGCGGCGTCCACTGGTTCAGCCCGTAGCCGCGCAGCATGGGATCGGGTTCGCCGATCTGCTCCTGCGCGGGGTTCATGCCCGATTCGAACTGGATGACGCCGAGCACGCCCGCCGTGCTCGCCTTCGAATACCCGGCCATGGCGAACGCTCTGGCGAGGCTCACGGCCACGTCGTTGGGCGTGACCGTCGTCCCCGTCGCCGCCGTGACCGTCGTGTCCGTGTCGTCCGCACAGTCCACCGTGTCCGCCATGGTCGCCATGGTGGGCACGGCCGTGCCCGCGGGCGCGCCCACGACCACCATGGCGAACGCGAGCAGCAGGACAAGCATCGGCGGGGCGGCGGCGAGCAGGAGGGGCAGGAGACGTTTCATACATGCCGGACTATGCGGCCGGGACGCATACAAGACCGGACGGTTGACCCATCGAGAAAGGGGGATCACACCCATGGACGAGACGATCGAGGACATGCGCCGCCTGGCCGGCGGCATTGAGACCTGGTTTGAGGACAACGAGTACGATCGACGCCGGGCGAGGGCGCGTCACGCCCTGAACCTGTTCAAAGAGGCGGGCGTGGAGCCGGCCCGCGTCGCCCAGGCGGCGGACCCGTCGCATGCGGCCGCCCTGGCGCTCGGCCTGTACGACACGTGCGTGAAGAAGGGCGATCTCGAGCACGCGCATCTCCTGAACCGGATCGCCGCGGAACTCACGGAGGCCATGTGAACGGGGGACGCGAGGCACGCATGTGGCCGGGCGTGACGGTCGCGGTCGTGCTCGCCCTGCTCGCGTTCATCATCAGCTTCGACGCGTTGCGCGCCGTCGGCCTGGCCTGCGGCATCAACGCGTCGCTGGCGTGGATGTTCCCGATCATCATCGACGGTTCCACGCTCGCGTTCACGTGGGCGGCGTGGGCGTTCAAGACGCGGCGCATGGGCACCCTGTACCCGTGGCTCATGCTCGTCCTGTTCAGCGTCATCAGCCTGATCGGCAACGCGCTGCACGCGCATCCCGTCATGGTGAACGGGATGCTGCTGCCCGACTGGGTGCCGCCGGTCATCATGACCGTTCCGCCGGTCGCCCTGCTCGCGACCACACACATGATCGTGCTCGCCGCGGGCCGCACGTTCGACCGGCAGGCCATGGCCGAGGCCGTGTCGCCGGAGCCGGCCGGGCCTTTGGCGGTTCCGACGCGGCCCGCCATGCCGGAATCCGCGTCCGCCGGCGAGACGGATCACGATACGGAACCGGGATCCGTCCCGCCCGGGCCGGCCGACGGGGAGCCGTTGGGGCGACGCTGGGCGCAGGCCCTCGGCGACGTCGGGGACAGCCTCGCCGACAGGATGCTCGCCGCGCACGACGCGCGCCCCTGACCGGCCGGACCGAACAAAAAAAAGGGGTGTGTCGCGTCCGTCCGGACGCGACACACCCCCTTCCGTATGTCGGGGATGATCCTAATAGACGGGCATCACCAATTGCTCCACCGCGGAATCGTCCTGTTCGAACAGGACGGGCTTCATCTCACGGGTCTTCACCACCGACACCCTGTCCGCATCCATGCCCGCAAGCACGGTCAGCAGGTAATCCGCGTTCAGTTTCACGTTCACATCCCCCGTGATGTCCGCCTCCAGGAGACGCACGCCCTGCGAATCCGCATCCTGCCCGTCGCCCGCATACCGGACGCGAAGCATCCCGTCCCGTTCGTCCAGGATCAGCGGGATGATGCCCATGCGCGAATCGAAGCACACGCTTTTCAGCATGCGCGCCGCATCCATCAGCGTCCGCCGGTCCACGACCGCCACGCCCGCCGGCTCCTCCGGTTTGGCGAACAGGCGGTCCACCATCGGGTATTGTCCGGCGGTCAGCATGATCGCGTCCGTGAACCCGCCCGTATCCACGACCATCATCCGGTCCGTGAACCCGATCATGTTCACCCCCTTCGCGTTGCGTTTCACCCAGTCCGCGTCCGCCAGCCATTCGCCGTCCGGCATGCCGCCGACCGGGATGGACCGGCGGCCGGCCATGTACCGGTTCGTGGCCGTCGCCGTCAGCAGGCCGTCGGCCGCGACGAACCTGACGGATGCGAGGACCGGCTGGTCCCTCGTGCCGCCCGCCTCCGGGGCGATGCTGCCGCACAAGGCGGCGTACGCGTCCGCGTCCACGGGCACCATCCGCTCCGGGGCGGCCGGTTCGGCCGGACGGTTCGCCTCCTCGCCGACGCGCATGCGCAGCGACGCCTCGCCGCCACGCAGCGTCAGATACCCGCCATCCGCCTCCACGCTGATCTCGCCCGACGGCATCGCGTTCGCCAACGCGTTCAGCCACAGGCCCGACACGACCGCGGAACCCGCCTCCAGGACGGTCGCGTCCACACGGCCATGCGACCACTGGCTGTCGCCCGCCGCGCCGACCGCCAGGCCGTCATCCATGGCATCCAACGCGACATACGGGTTGTCGCGCTCCAGCACGCGCGCCGCATGCGCGACCATGTTCGCGAACTCCCTCGCATCGACCAATACCCTCACCATCATGTCCTTTCCATATGAAAACAACGGTCTGCGATCCGGGTATGCGTCACACGGGCGCGCCCGCGTCGAAATGGGGGACGGACAGGATCATGGGAGGCAGGCTCGCCATGTCCGGGGGAGGGCCGACGGTGCGCACCAGCACCGTGTGCAACGGCAGGCCGCGCACCGTCGCCGGATCCGACCCGACCGCCACGGCGGACGGGCCCGCCGTCAGATCCGCGCGCAGAACGAACGTGCCGACCGTCATCAGGCCGGTCACCGAGGCGAGCAGCCCGCCCTCCAACTGGATCGCGTTCTGTGTGCCCGCCACCAGCTGAACCCCGTACGCGCGCCCCTTCTCCCGCAGCCAGGCGAGGATGTCCGCGTTGCCGCCCCCCGTGTCCCCGTCCGCGCCCAGCACGTCCGTCAGCTCGTCGACCAGGACGCGCGCCGCACGCCCGCGCGCCTGCCATCCCGCGCAGGAGGCGACGATCTCGTCCTTCAGGCCGCGGAACAGGAGCGCGCCGATCAGACGCCGCGCCCCGTCCGGCAGATCCGCATGCCGCCCGTCCACGCCGGCCCGGATCGCGGCGCCCAGGTTGACCATGATGCGCACGTCGCCCGCATGCGCGGACCGGCGGATCACGGACGCCCAGGACAGGACGCGCCGTCCCGGCGCGAACACGCGGCCCGCGGACGCGAGCACGTCCATCTTGTTCATGGGCGCGCGCAGCAGGCCGGCGAGCTCCCCGTCACGGATCTTCGGCGTCCCCTTGTCCGACACGCCGCCATGCAATCGCTCCACCGCGTCCCGTATCTCACGCGTGTCGCATGCGAACACGCTCGCACGGCCCAGCATGCGCGCGTCCATCACCCCGTTGCGGCCCAAAAGGCGCGCCGCGTACTCCACCCAGCCGGCCGGCACGGGAACGTTGCACGCGTTGCACCTGGCCTTCAGATCCGGGGCGTTCAGGCCGGTCAGGGCGACGAGCGTCGCGTCACGCAGTTGGATGCGCGACTGGGGGCCGACCTGCTGGACGCCCAACGCGGCCTGCATGAGGTTCGCGAACCGGTCCGCACGCTCCACGTTCGACCCGGCGCCCAGCAGGTCGATCATCGGCGTGGCCGGATCGTTCACGTCCACGACGAGCAGGCCCGGGATGAGCCGTTTCAGCACGGGCTGCGCGTCCACGCCCTTCGATTCGAAGTCGACGAGTATGTCGCCCATATGATGACGGGAGCCCATCCATCCGGCCACCCCATGCATCATGTTGCTTTTCCCGCCGCCGGGCTCGCCCATCAGCATCACGCCGCCGTACAACGCGTCCGCGCTCATGCGCACCGTGCGCCGTTCCGCGTCCACGCCCAGTATGGGCCCGTCGCACCCGTCCAACTGGTCGGGCATGACCGTCAGCGCGCTCACCGACGCGTTGCGCCGTCCCGACGGGACCGCCAGGGCGGCCAGCGCGCCGCACGGCAACGGCAGCGTGGACCGTTGGAACGCGTACGCGTGGACGCGCCGCTTCCGGTCCGGCCCGTCCGCGTTCTGATCGTCGCCCGCCATCCGGGTCTTCAAATCCGCGGCGCGCGCCCACCGTCTGCGCGCACGCCACCAGTAATGGCGGGGCCTCTGGGCCAGATCGTTCACGGGATCATGGCGCAGACGCCAACGCACGACCGCCCCCATCGTCCCGGCGAGCATGAACATGGGGACGGTCATGAGCCAGGCGGGCGCGGCGGGCAGGAGCAGGACGGGCGGGAGGGACATGGACAGCATGGCGAGCATGCACAAGGCCAGTCCCAGGCCGGGACGGCTCACATGCGCGGACAGGCCCGGCACGAGCCCCAGGTTCAACGCGTTCGCCGCCCGTTTCGCCTGATCCATCGCCGTGCGCGGATCCGTGCCGCCCGCCATCACGCGGCACGCGCCCAACCCCTCGCCCCTGAGCTTCGACGTGTCCGCCTGCATGTTGTACTCGTCGCCCAGCCAATCCGACAGGCGGCCCGACTCGACCCAGCCGAGCCGGCGCACGTTCACCACGATCACCGCATCCTCGCCCGCATCCAGGCGGGGACGTTCCAGGCTCGGTTCCCCGTCGCGCGCCGTACGCGCCAGGGACGCGCTGATCGGGACGAACGCGTGCGCCCACACCGTAGGACGGTCCAGCACGTCCGGACGTTCGCACGCGCGAATCGACGCGTGCGCCGCACGGGCGACCAGTTCGCCCGCCTTCTGCCCGTACCGGTCGGACACCTCCACCCACCGGCGTTCGCCGGCCGCCACGAGCCGGCACCCGTCGTCATGCCGCCACCAGTCCAGCCATCCGGGACGCGACGACAAGCCGATCGCGTCGGCCATGGCCTTCGCATCCCTCTGGAACCCCGCATCATCGTCCGCGCCGTCCGCATGCGGCGCGGGAACAAGTTCAAACCACATGCGCGCCCCTATGCCCGGGGGGAAACGCATACGCGCGCGCGAAAGGAGGCCGGCGGGCGCATGCTCGGCACCGGGCCGCGACGCGCATGCCGGACGCATGATGGGCGAATGGAAGCCGAAACACAGGATGGCCGACGATTCGGACGCCAGGGAGGAGCTCGACCGGCATGTGCGCGACATCGACTGGACCGACAAGGCCGTCGAATTCGGATCCCGGGAACGCATGCTGGTCGCCGCATGGATGCAGCAGACCGATCTCGTGGCAGGCGAGATGCGACGCCTCTACCCGGTCGAGGAGCAGCGGGACACCATGACCCGCTGGGTCACGATCCGCGTGTTCGAGAAGATCACCGGCACGCCGGTCGAGTCGAAAAGCACGCAATGGAACTGGAACGGCCTGTGGGATCCGACCGAACCCACATCGTTCTGCGGATGGGTGCGGCGCATCAGCCTGCCGCTCGCCCAATGGAACGCGAAACGCGTGCTCCGTTCCGGGACGGCAAACACCAGCATGCTTGAGGACGAGGACGGGCACAACCCCGCGTTCGACGACGCGTCCAGCACGAGCGTGGCCGGCGGCACCGTGACGGCCGCCCCGTTCGAACGCAACCCCGCGTTGCGCGTCCCCAGGCCCGTCGGCCGGATCAGGGAACGGATGATGCGCGCCGTGACCGACGGCGCATGCGAGGACGCGATCCGGATCGCACGCGAGACGGGACTGTGGCATCACACGCTCGACACGCTCGACACGGACACCGCGTGCACGCTCATGCTCGCCCCCATCCCGCAGGACATGGCGCCCCTCCTCGAACATGATCCGCACCCATGGGCCGGCATGGACGAGGCGGTCCGCCTCTACTGGCCGACCCAGACCAGCCGCCGGCGCGTCTGGCAGCCCGACCTGAAACGCGCAGTCCAACGGGTCGCCGCCGCCAACAACGTCACCGAATTCGACGTGATTACCGAGCTCGGCACCATGGCCGCACGCCTGATCAGCGACTAGGAGCGTACGTGCGCGAACGGGTCCGGCCCGGACAGGAGGAACGCGCGCCCCCCATGCGCGTCCCGCATGTCCAGGCTGATGGCAAGCAGCCATGCCGCCAGCCGCGCCCCGCCCGTACGCTCGTCCAACAGCCAGGCGAGCGTCAGGGAGCCGGCGCGCGCCCCGTCCACCCCGCACCATTCGGCCGCGATCCGCGCATGCCGTTTGCATGTCGCCGTCCGATTGTCGAACGCGGCCTGCTCGACACGCCATATGTGCAGGCGCAGCAACGGTCTCGACTCCAACGCGTCACGCAGCAGGTCGGACAGGGCGTGCGTGAAATCACCCCGCTCCGCCTTCGCGCGCACGGCGACCAACGCTTCCGCGCGGACCAGTCCCGCGTCACGTGCCGCCCTGACGCCGCTCATCGCGTCCGGGACCATGGCAGCCATGATCTTCCCCTTCCCTCCGCGGACCGCCATGCGTCCGGATCCGCGCCCATCCACACGCATGCGCCGCGCAGCCAATCCGGTTCCATGCCATGCGCCCACCCGCACGCATGCGAGTCGACGAGCCTGCGGCTCGCCTCGTCCCACACGTCCACGCCCCCGTATTCGGCGAGCCCGTCGAGCAGCGCATGCCAGCGGCGTGCCGGCCACGGCTTCACGCCGGGAGGCGCGACCGCCACCGCGCGTATCCGGTCCGGCCGGCGGATCGCGTCCAATGCGGCGAGCCCGTCGTCCGTCTGCGAGCCGGACTGGCCGATACGGAACAGGATGCGCGCGCCCCCGGCCTCGACCATGGGGCGCATGACGCCGCCCGCGAACGAGGCGGGATCGTCCCACAGGCGCCCGTCGACACGGTCCGCGTCCACGACGATCATGTCGCACATGGCCCGCAGTCCGATGATCGACTCCAGGTAGTCGCGTGCCATGTCCCTGGAATGCGGGTCGGCGGGTCCGGCGAGCAGCGCGAACATGCCGCCCGTGTCCCGGGGGCGGACGAGCGCGGATTGCAGGCCGTCGACGAGCGCGTATTCCAACGCCTTCGAATCGGGTATGTTCAGCCAGGCGCGTTGGGACTGCTGTCCGGGGTTGCCGTCGACGAGCGCGGTGCGCAGCCGGGCGGAGCCGAGCGCGTGGGCGAGCATGCGGGCGGCGGTGCTTTTGCCGATGCCGCCGGATCCGCCGGTCACGAACGTGATAGCCGCCTGAGTCATGGCGGGCGGCTATGCGCCCCCGATATCCGGTTTTTTGCAAGGAAAACCGGTCCCTCCCCTTGATGTGATGCTGGTTTGTGGTGTGGTTTTTGCCGTGGTGTGGTGTCCGTCGTTGTGTCCTTGGTGTCGGTGTCCTGTCTTTTTTCTTCTCTGGTGGCTGATGGGATGGTGTCGTGTCGTGTTTTCCTCTCCTGTTTTTTCTTCTTTTTCTTCTTTTGCTTTTTTCTCTTTTTCGTTTCCTTTTTTCGTTTTCGTCCGCGGCGTGCGCCGGACGCCCGGCGGCGCGCCCGCCGCCCGTTCGACGGGGTGTGGGATGATGCGTCCCGTGCGCGCATAGGGACGGCGTGACAGCATCCGTCCCTGGAGTAAAGGAGCAAGCAACATGTCGATGTTCGATGGCGATCAAGGGTGGAACGGTTTCGGCGGGGAGCCGCAGCCGGTCCCGCAGCCGGAGCCCGCGCCGGAGCCCGCGCCGGACGTGCCGGAGCCCGCGCCGGACGTGCCGGCGGCGTCCGGCGCGGGGAACGCGTCCGTGCCGTCCGGCGCGGGGTCCGTTTCGGGCTCGCCCGCGGAGTCGAGGCCGCGTCCGAAGCGGGCGAAGACCGCTTTCGCGTGGACCGTGGACCGGGTGCGTCAGGCGCGTGAGGCGCTGGCCCTCCTGGACGACGAGCGGGCGCGCGACGTGGTCGCGGCCGCCACGGACGTGGACGCGGACGATGTGGACCGTCTCGCCCTGACCGTGCTGAAAGGAAGCCTGGCGCAGCCGGCCGGCCTGCTGGTCGCCTGGCATGACGAGTCGGATGCGATGCGCCGCGCCATCGATGTCGGCCGGATGTTGGACAAGGATGCGGCGCTTGTGCGCCGTGCGGCCAGGATCATGCTCGCGTTGGATCCGACGCTGGCCGGGTCGGTCAAGCCGACGGGCTCGTCGCCGACTGACCTGCAGTACGCGTTGGCGTCGGCCGCGCCCGGCCTGGACGTGGATGCGGTCAGGGGGTTGGCCTGATGGTGATGCCCGGCATGCTGTCCGCGTCCCGGACGGCGCGTCTCCTGGACGTGCCGGAATCGTTCCTCCCGCTTCTGTCCGAGCATCATGTGTTCCCTTGTCCCGATGGGGACGGCGCGTATGACGTGCGTATGGTGCGTATGGCGTTGTCCCGTCTGCCGTGGCTGCGCCGTCTGGGCGTCCCGTTGTGCGACAGGGAGCTCGCGCTGATCGACCCGCGGTTGACGGTCCCCCCGTTCAAGGGGTTCGAATGGGCGTCGCGCCGGTACTGCCGGCTGTGGGAGTGTTTGGACCATGCGTGGGGGCTCGCCGCCTGAAACGCGATCGTCCTGCGGCCCGTCGTCCCTGTTTTTTCCGGGGGGGCGGCGGGCCTTTTCCGTTCCCATGGGGACGCATGGGCGTGTGTATGAGCGATGAACCGTTGATGACGTTCGACCCGGCGGCGGGCGTGGCCCGTGCTTTCCTTCCGCGGCCCGGCCGCGCCTCGTTCAGCATGCTGGACAAGTGGGCGTCCTGTCCGGCGCGTTGGGCGGCGGAACGGCTGATGCCGAAACCACGGTTGTGGGGCAGTCCGCTCGTGTTGGGCGGCATCGTGCACGCCGCGTTGGAGCTGGCGTGCATGATGCCGGATGTCGTCGCGCCGGATTGGCGGGACCTGTGTGCCAAAGGCGTCGGCGTGGAGTACGGGCGGTGGAGGCTTCGTGGTTGGGGCGACGAGCCGATCCCGTCCGGCGTGGCGATGCCGGATGGTTCGCCCGCCACGCAGGATGATTGGGTGGCGGCGGCCGCGTCGAAGCTGTCGGGTTTCGTTTTGACGGACGCGTTGGGCCGCGTGTTGGAGCCGGCCGCGTTGGAGCAGGATCTGGAGGCGGACGTGGACGGCATCCCGTTGCGTGGCGCCGTGGACTATCGTGACGTGGACGGCACGGTGGTGGATTGGAAGACGGGCGGCACGCCGAAATACCGTGACGCGCGCCGGCGGCATGCGGACCAGTTGCGCCTGTACCGGCTGATGCTGGAGGCGGACGGCGTGTGCGAGGTGCGTGCGGCGCGCGACGTGTATGTGGAGCATCATGCGTGGGCGGCCGCGGACCTGTCGGCCGCGGCGTGCACGGACACCGTGTCCCGTTTCCATCATGCGTGGGATGGGATCGTGCGCGCGACGGGCGCGGACGGGTCGGGCGTCCTGCCGTTGAGGCCGTCGGGGTTGTGCGCCTGGTGTCCGGTGGCGCGCGCCTGTCCGCTGGCCCGGATCATACCGTCGGGCCGGCGGGACGCCTTGTCGAGCGTCGGCCCGGACGATCCGCGCGTCGGGTTCGCGGGGACGCATACCGGTGGTTGGAATCATGTGAGGAAGGAGCCTGTGATGTTGGACCTGTTCGGATTGGACGCCGCCATCCCGGAGGCGGAAACCGGGGAGGTGAAGCGCGCGGCCGCGGCGCGTCCGCGCGCCGGCCTGCCCGAACCGGCGCCGGACCCGTGGGAGACGCCGCAGGGGCGTGAGACGATGGACCGGTGGCTGGGGTCGGGTCCCGGCGAGGATCCGTGGAACCCGAAGCCGGAACCGAAGCCGGAGCCGGCCGCCACGCCGAAGCCGGAACCGGAGGCGGCGGAGCCGGCTCCGGCGGAGACCGGGGTGACGCTGACGGAACGCAAACCGTACGACCCGTCCTGGTCGGAACACGGGTTCAACGTCGCCGGATACGGGTTCACCCAGCTGACGCTCACGTTCGCCCGCGCCGGCCTGCTCGCCGACGGGCATGCGGACCGTATCCGCCCGATCGCGTTGGAACTGCTGCGCGTCCAATGGGCGGCGGCACGCAAGGCGTACGGGCCGATCGTGCCCGACGTGCCCGGACTGGCCGAAGGCCGGCCGGAACGGGCCGCCCTGTTCGCGTGGCTGGACTCCACGCTCGCCCGCGACGTGGAACGCGTGATCCGCCTCATCCTCGACCATGACGGGGACGGGGAGGGGACGCTGGACGCCCGGCTCGAACGGATCCGCGCCGCGGGACGCCTCGCGGCGCTCATGCTCGCCGAATCCACGCGCATGCTGCGCGGGGACGCATAGCGGGCTTCGGAAACGGCATCAACCATGAACGAAAGGAAGACAGCATGGTCCGATTGAACGGTAAAGGCGGCGTCGAATACGCGGTGCGCCGCGACACGGACGGCGCATGGCTGTACGACGCCGACCTTGACGGCGCGGACGGCGCATGGGAGCCGGACGCGCAGAACGCCACATGGTGCGCGTCCAAGGAGGACGCGTTGCACGTGGCCGACCTGAACGGACTGACCGGCGTGGACTACGCGCTCGCGGACGGCTATTCCATGTGGGAGCGCGACTGGGTCAACGAGGAGGAGATCGGCGAGGACTGGGAGCCGGCCGAACCGCGACCCGTCGTATGACGGACCGTTCCGGCACAGGAAAAGGGGGGCCGTCCGAACCCCCGCAACCCCATCGGGGCGAGCGGGGATCGGACGGCCCCCCCTTTTTTTCTTCCATGATCGTCACGCGTCCGCGTCCCTCGCGGCCCGGTACTCGTCGACCTCACGGCTGGGGATCTGGTAGACCGCGTGGATGAACGCGCGCATCTCGGTGAGCCGTTTCGGCTTCACATCCTCCATGAGCCCCGTCGTCCTGTTGCGACGGCGGCGCGTGTACTGGGTGTGCGCGCGCCGCGCGTCCATGTCGTCCATGGCGAGGAAACGGACGGCCGCGTCACGGCTCATGCACTTCCTGTAGGCGAGCATGCGCGCCGCGTTGCCCTGACCGCCTTTGCGCCGGCTGTACGCGTCGAGCAGCAGGGCGCCCTCCCTGTCCGTCCTCTTCTGGCCGATCAGCCCGATCTCGAAGTTCACGTCATCCCACCGGTCGTCCGGGTTCGCGTTGCCGTGGCACAGGTTCCAGAACGCCCTGGCCTGGATGTCCGGATCGTCCATGCGGGCGAACACGTGGGCCATGCGGTCGCACTCCCGCTTCGAGGGGACGCCGTCGGTCGGCTGGTACAGCATCCTGAGGTAGGCGCGGGACGCGGCGCCTTTCGGTTCGGGCATGATCCCCTCCTTGGGTCTGCCGTCCCGGTCCGTCCACGTGCCGTGCACCGGTCTGCCGTCCTTGTCGCGTCGGATCTTCGTGTAGTTGATGAACCTGAACGCGCTCGCCTTGTCGTCCGGGTAGCCGGCGCGGATCACGTTCGCGCTCGCGTTCGCGTCCTCGTAATGCAGTTCGCGCAGGATCCGGTCCGCCGTGTCCCGGTCGGCGCGCCGGGACAGGCTCGACGCGATCGTGGACGCGGGCAGATACCTGCGGTTCGGACTCGAGTCGATGGCCTGCCGGCGTGAATACGCGCTCGCATGACGGTTCATGTTGCGGATGAGGCGACGCCGGTCGCCGGCCGGGTATTCGCCCAGGTCCGCTTGGAACGCGGCGCGTACCGCGGCCTGCGTCTTCGGATCGTGCCTCATCGTGTTCGCGTCGAGTCCGGGCGCGGCCGGATCCTCCCGGAACAGGATGTTCCCGTCCCCGTCGTACAGGATCGCGCCGTCCGGCCCGTATTCGACATGGTCGGCCATGTCGAGCAGACCCCGCGTCTCCGACGCGCTTTTCACCCGTGTATGGTCGGTCATCGCGTGCACGCGCAACGATTCGCTCGCCATGGCGAGCAATGGGTCGGGCGGCAGCACGTCCCCGTCCGACAGGCCGGACGACCTGTCGAACGTGCCCGCATACCCTTGCGGCAATCCTCCCGGCCTGTGCGGCCTTCCGTTCCTGTCAACGCCCATGATGTGTTCCTTTCCGCGTGACGGCCGGACCTCATCCGTTCCGGCTTTCTCGGAAGACGGCTATGCGGGGGAGGCGGGCGCGCATAGCCGTTTCGCATGGCATACCGTCGCAGCAGCAGAAAGGGCGGCGCCGGCAGGCGGGGCGTGGAACCGGCCGGCGTGCAAGCCCAGGCACTCCGCATCCCCATCCTCATCCTCGCCCTCATATTGGCCGTGCTCCGCCTGCCCGGCATGACCGTATGGTGCCTGGGCTGGCTTGCCGTCCGCTGCATGGCACGCCGTCCCGATCTTTCGGGCAAGGGGTTGGACGGCCGGCCGGCGCCCGCGAACGATAGGGAACGCCGGTCGGAGGCGTCATGGCGTCGCGCGTCCCGATGGCTGGACGGCGGGCTCAGCCCCCTGTATGCGGACATGATGCCCGCGTTCGCGATCGCATGCCTGGACTACGGGTGGCTTTCCTCCGCGGACGGGTCATGGCGGCCGGTCATGGCGGGCGTGGACGCCGTGTCCTGCTGGCTGACCGTCATGGGAGTGAATCAGCAGCGGCGTGACATGACGTGCACCGTCAGGGGATTGGATTCGAATATGCGGCGCATGCGTGTCAGGTGGGCGAGGAGAAGACTGCCGTGGATCCTCGCCGGCCTGGGCGCGGGGCTCGTGGCGGGCTTGCTCCAGGCCGCGTGGACGGGCCTGTTCTGGCCGGCCCTCATGCTCATGGCCCTGGGCGCGGCCGCCCCCATGTGGCCCGTATGGAAGGCGAACCGGAAACGGTTCCACGCGGATTACGAAAGCCGTCTCATGGTCGGCCGGTGGATCGGATCATTGGCGAAACCGCCCATGGATTCGCTTCCCGGTCTCGTGTCGGACACGCGGGTCGCGGCGGACGGGTCGCGCGTGTTCACCATGACGGTCGCGAACGCCGCCCAATGGGCGGGCGACTCCATGGCGAAGACGTTCACCCCGGTCACGCAGAACGATGGCATGCTCGTCGGCTTCGCGTTCCTCGGACAGGATCGCACGCGCGTCAGGGTCGCCGTCTGCCCCGTGCAGCCCCCCGATCCGGGGGATCTGCTCGCCGACGACGTGATGCTGGAGGCGAGGCTCACGGTCGACGAGACGCGCATGGGGGGCATGTACGGCGCGTTCCCCGGCCGCATCGTCCATTTGAGGACCGTCGCCCTGCGCGACGGGCGTCCCGCGGTCCGCTCATTCGACGTGGACGGTTCGAACGCGGACTGGGACATGATCGGCCGCGACTGGCTGAAAGGCGCGACGCCGGGCACGTTCGGCGATTGGATGAACCGGGAGGGGATCCTCGTCACCGCGGATCCGGGCGGAACCCATGGTTGGGTGAGCCTTGACGCGGACTGGGATTCCTACGAATGGGACGTGGAGACGATGCGTCCGCTCATGTCGGACGCATTGACCCGCAGTCATGACGATCCGTCACGCTACATGCGGCTGATCGGCGAGGACAAACAATTGAAAACGATCCTGTCGGGCGGTTTGGAAACGTCGAAGCTGCCCGCCCCGGACACGATATTCCACGACAATACGGAAACCATCGACGATCCGGCCGGCTGGCGGATCACATCGTATGCGATGGCGATCGGGCGCGCGTATACGGCCGGCGACTATATGAGGCCGGTGCTGCGCGGCGCGTTCGCGGAAAGCCCGGTCGCGGACTTCCTGCCCTGGCTTGAGGGGGATCGGCCGCGAAGCCGTCTCCTCCAGTTCGTGCATGCTCCCAGATGCGACGGGAACCGGAGCCTGCCGGACATGCTGCGCGACCTGGCCGGCGATTCGCCCGCACGTCGTCTCATGGCGCGCGTCATCGTGTCGCACGCATGCTCGCAGGTGTTGAAAACGCCTCCCACGGTGGGTGCCGCCACACAGCTGGGCGTCGGACGGAACACGGTGTGGCGGATCCCGATTCGCCTGGAGGGTGGTCTGACCGCGTCGGATCTGCGCCGCGTGCAGGAGCGGCTGAAAAGCGTGATGGGCGCGGACGAGACGCTTTGGGAATGGCGGGACCAGGGGCATGCGATCGTGTGGGCGGGCGGTCGGATGAGCATGGACGCGCGCGACTGGCGTCGCCGATCGGATCTGGATCGGATGATCCGGCTCCGGTTGGACGAGGCGTGGGCCGCGTCCAGGGCGGTCGGCGCGGACGGGCGGCCCGTGACCACGTTGGATGTGCGGGACGGGGGAGGCCGGCTCGTCCGCGCCTCGTTCACGCTGCCGGCCGGGCTTGGCGTGGAGGGGGCGCTGACCCGTCTGGACGCGTTCCGTGCGACGAGCGGTTTCATGTACGCGCGCCGCGTGAATGGGGATGCGCCGTTGACGCTGCTCCTGTCCCGTTCGGACCCGCTGCCGGAACGGGTCATGGCGGACTGGCGGCTCATGGGCGCGGACCCGTCGTCGACCGTCCTGCCGTTCGCGGTCGGCGACGACGGGCGCCCGGTCCTGTTCGACCCGCATGACACGGCGCATCTGCTGGTCACCGGGCAGACGATGAGCGGCAAGACCTCCGCGGCGGTCACTTTGGTGAACGCCGCCCTGTTGCACGGCTGGCAGGCGTTCGTCGGCGACCCGGTGAAGTCGGGCAACGATTTCATGCCCGTGAAAGGCAAGCTGTCCGGGTTCGCGGCCGGGTTGGCGGATTGCGCGGCCATGCTCGACTGGATCGACCGTGAGGGGCGGCGTCGTCTCGCATTGCAGAAGGAGCATGGGGTGGAGAACATCGACATGCTGCCGGCCGGCGTCCGTCCGCCGCGCATCATCGTGTTCCTGGACGAGTTCGTGAGTCTGCTGGAACTGTCACGCGGCGTGAAACGGAATCCGACGGGCGACCCGGATGTGGACAACATGATCATGATGGACGCGTGGCGCGACCGGCTGAAACGCCGGATCGGCGCGTCGGTGAGCCATATCCTCACCCAGCATCGCTCCCAGGGGATCACGATGATCCTGGGTTCGCAGATGATGAAGGCGGGGTCGATGGACGCGCTGCCCGACGCGGGGCTGGCGAAGAGCCAGATGGGCCGCCTGTTCGTCGGCGCGGGCGACGTGAGGGGGAACGTGAGCGCGCGGAACGAGGGGGAGGGGGGCCGGCTGATCCGTCAGGCCATGGATTCGGGCGGCATGCCCAAGGGCCGCGGCCTGTACGAGCGCATGGGCCGGGGTTTGCAGATGGTGCAATGCTGGTGGTGCGGACCGATCCCGGACGTGGCCGCTCACATGCGGGGCGTGCCGGACGTGACGCCCGTCGACTGGTCGGATCTGCTGCCGGCCAAACCGAAGCAGGTGGGCGTCGTCGGCCAATCGTCGGATATGGACGGGGATACGACGGTGAACGTCGCCGCGGACCCGGACGACGATGATTGGGTGCTCGACTAGGGAAGGCGTACGGGCGGCGGGAGCGGCCTGTACGCCGCATTCGCATGATCCCCGGATCGTATGCGCATCCGGGGATCATGCCGGTGGCATTCGAGGATGCGCGCCGGCGTGACGCGCATCCTGAGCGCGCATCCGGGCGGTTGCGCGGGTGCGGGCATGCCCGCGTACGCCCATGAGAACGGGTTAGGGATCGCCCGGTCCGCGATGTCATGGCGGATGCGCCCGGGACGCATACGGGGCATGCCGGCCGGTCCGTGCGTCGAATGATGAGACGGGGCCGTCGGATATGGTCCACCCTCTCCTATGATGGAGGGTTGGATAAGGAAGTCCCGGAAGAAAGGATTCGAACATGTCACGCAAACTCACATCAGTCGCGGTGGCCGCGACGGCCACGCTCGCCACGCTCGCCGCCCCCGCGGTCGCCATGGCCGACGAGACCACAACCACCGGCGACCAAACCAATCAGGCGATCGCGCAGGCGCAGGACAGCGTCGCGCAGGCCCGACAAAGCACGGCGGACGCCAATCAGGCGATCGCGCAGGCCGCGCCTCGCGGCGTGACCGAGGCGCAGGCGAAGGCCGACGCCGCCGCGGCCGCGTTGGACACCGCCAAGCAGAACCTCGACGCCGCCGCCGCCCAGCAGCAGACAGCCGCGAACGGCCAGCAGCAGGCCCAGAAGAATTATGACGACGCCAACAAGGCCCAGCAGCAGGCCGCCGAGGATGCGACCAACACGGCCGACAAGATCGCGGCCGCCCAGCAGGCCGCGAACGCCGCGTCCAACGCCATCGACGACGCCAACAAGGCCATGCAGCAGGCCTCCGGCAACCAGTCGAAGGCCGAAACCGACAAGCAGGCCGCACAGGCCGCGAAGGATGAGGCCACGGCCGAATCCGCCTCCCATCAGCAGGCCGCCGACAAGGCCCAGACCGATATCGATGCGGCCGACAGGCAGGCCACGGACGCGCAGCAGAAGGCCGATGCGGCGGATGCCGCCATCAGTGACGCGCAGAAGAAGGCCGATGCGGCGGATGCGGACGCGAAGAAGGCCGCGAGCGACAAGGCCGCCGCCGAGAAGGAGCTGACGGAAGCCAGGAGGCAGCAGGCTTCGGCGACCGGCGACAAGACGAAGGCCGACGAGGCGGTGAACGCCGCGCAGGCCAAGCTGGATGCGGCCCGGCAGGCCGAGGCCAAGGCGCTTGAAGCCAAGCGGAAGGCCGACGCCAAGGTCGAGCAATTGTCCAAGGATGATGGAGGTCTTTCCGACCTGGCCGCGAAGCTCGAAGCGGCGAAGAAGGCCGCAGCCGATGCCGCGGCCGCCCAGCAGAAGGCGGAACAGGCGCGGAAGGATGCGGACAAGACGGTGTCCGACTCCTCTTCCAACGCCACGGCGAAGCGGCAGGCCGCCGAACAGGCGAAGGCCGAGGCCGACCGGCTGAAGCAGGTGGCGGCGGACGCGCAGTCGAAGCTCTCGCAGGGTGCGGTCGCCTACTTCGGCGACCGGAACGCGTCGGACGCGGTCAAGGTCCTCACCGACAAGGACACGACCCTCTTCCTGTCCAGCATCCAGAACGGGGCGAAGGGCGATGCGACCAGCCTCGACAACATGATCGCCGCGCTCTCGTATATCAAGGAGGCGAACCAGCTTCGCGCCAAGGAGGGATTGGCCCCGTTGAAGGTGTCGGACACGCTCATGGCGATGAGCATGGCGAACGTCGACTGGTCCGACGACAACATCGGCCATTCCGGCCAGTTCAACGTCGGCGAGAACATGGCCTGGGGATTCAATGACCCGTTCGACGGCTGGTACACGGCCGAGAAGGCCAACTATGAGAAGGACATGACCGACGGCGTGCTGGACGGCAAGGACAAGGACGGGAACGCGGTGGGCGGGACCGGCCATTATCTGAACCTCGTCAACAAGGGGTATACGGTCACCGGTTTCGCGATCAGCCAGAACGGGACGCTCGACTTCGGGACCACGCACGGGCAGACGTTCCAATACGCGGCCCCCGACCAGTCGGGGCGTGTCATGGACGTGGACGCGTATCTGAACGATCTGACCGCATGGCGTGATTCGTTGACCAACGCGGACGCGAACTGGCAGACCGCATTGTCCAAGAGCGAGCAGGCCGCACAGGACGCTTCCGATGCGGCCAAGGCGCTGGCCGCCGCCCAGCAGGCCGCGCGGAAGGCCGCTGAGGAAGCCCAGCAGGCCGCGCAGAAGGCCAGGGATCTGCAGGCCGCCGCCGCCGAGGCGCAGAAAGCGTATGACGAGGCCGTGAAGGCGAACGAGGACAAGGCCAAGGCGTTGGAGGAAGCCAAGAAGGATCAAGCCGATAAGAACGCGGCTTATTCCGCCGCACAGCAGGCCACCAAGGACGCCCGGTCCGAAACGGATGCTGCGATCGCGAAGCAGTCCGACGCCCAGACGGCGGTGGACAAGGCCAACAAGGCCGTCGCATCGGCCCAATCCAAGATCAATGCCGCCGACAAGCTGGCACAGTCCGCCGCCGCGGACAAGGCCGATGCCGAGAAGGCCATCGAGCAGGCCAACAAGGACAAGACGCAGGCCGCGGCCGACCTGGCCGCCGCCAAGGCGGCCAAGGCCGAGGCCGAGAAGGCCAAGCAGGCCGCGCTCGACGCCAAGACCGTTTCCGACGCGAAGGTTGAAGCCGCCGACAAGCAGGTCAAGGCCGCCGACGGGGCCATCGCCGACGCCAAGGCCGCATACGCGAAGGCGAAGGACGACCTCGACACGGCCACCGGCAGGCTCAACGACGCCCGGAACACCATCAAGCGTCTGCAGAACGCCGAACAGGCGCTCGAGGAAGCCAACGCGAAGCTGGCCGACGCCCAGGCGAAGCTGGACGAGGCGAACAAGGCCAAGGATGCGGCCGACAAGGCGTACGAGAAGGCCAAGGCCGACTATGATGCCAAGCTAGCCGACAAGCAGGCGTCCGACAAGGAGCTCGCCGCCGCCAAGCAGGCCGAAGCCGAAGCCCAGAAGAAGGCCGAGGAGGAAGCCAAGAAGCAGCAGGAGGCCCAGAAGCAGGCCGACCAGGCCAAGCAGGACGCGGAAGCCAAGAGGCAGAAGGCCGAACAGGCCAGGAAGCAGGCCGCAGGCGTGACGGGCAATGGTCTGGCCTCCACCGGATCGGACACCGCCGCAATCGCCACACTGGCGGCGATCATGACCCTCACGGGCGCCGGCTGCGTGCTCGTAAGGGTGCGTGCCGCCAAGCATGCGGACGGATGGCATGTGAACGACTGACGGATTCCAATCCGTCGGGAACATCAAGGACCCGTCTCATCCGCGAAGCAACATCACGGATGAGACGGGTCCTTGATCCGTATGGGACGGCTATCGACGTCCGTTCCCTTGACCTCCGACATGCCGGCCGGATATGTCATGCCGCCGGCAGGCCGCGAACCCGCTGATCGGCACGCCGGGCATGACGATCGGCGAGATGATGATCGCCTGTTTCGTGTCGCAGGTCCCTGCCGAACACTTCGGCGGTGGTGTTTCGGGCTGCACCGAGAATCAGATGCGCTTGGCCGCCTCTACCGCACTTCCCATTCGTTCTGTCCCATTTCGGCTATTCGAACTCCGGCTCATACTCATCGTCCATGGGTTTGTAGTCTTTTCCGAAGACATCCTCGCTCGTGAAGCGAGTGCCGTCGTCATCCCGCAGACGTTCCATCGCCTCGCGGTACAAGGCGAAGTCCTCCTCGGCCTGAGTGAGACGGTTGTAATCTGCGGGGGTGATTATCACAGCGCTGGGGCGATTGTTTTTCAAAACGACAACAGGGTTGTCATCTCCGACTCTATTAAGAGTCCGGCTTGCTTCGCCGTGGTTAAGGAAGGTGACGGGTACCATGTTGTCCAAAGCTATAGTGTTTGCCATGATGTCCTCTTAATTTCAAAAGTATACGCTCCTTCACCTTGCAGTCGGTGCAAAAGAAAAGGCCGGACGGGGAATCAGCTCTCCCGCCCGGCCTTTTCTACTGGCCTACCGTGGCCTTACTTCCTGTGCCGCGCGGTCTCGGTTTGGTTTCCGCGACGGCGGAACAGCATCAATCCCACTCCCAAGAGCGTAAACGCGGACAACGCCACGATGGGCGCGGATACGCCGGTCTTGGCGAGTTGGCGAATCGTCTTCACGATGGCCGGTGTGACCGGTGGGATGTACGAGTTGGTGAACTCGGGTCGGGTTCCGGTGACGGTGACCATGCCGGGGATCGCGGACGGCTTGTCCCCGACGGCATCCCCCTTGGTCTTGTCGGCCTTGTCGGTCGGCGTGGCGGGCATGGTGCTGGAATCCTTCGCCGTATCGTCCGTCGGGTCGTATTCGACTTTGGCGGTCAGGTTGCCTTGCAGGTCGTCGCCCACGGTGACGGTCACGTGATGTTCCGTCCTGTCGTAGGTGACGTTCTTTTCACCGGTGTTCTTCTCGCGAATCACGTACCGGTGTTCACCGCAATCATCCACTCCATCATTGTCTCGACCGTAGGTGAGTGGCTTGAACCGGATGTCGCCGTCCTTGTCGTTCCGTTCGGTGTCGATGACATTGCCCTTGTCGTCCACAAGTTCGAACTCGAATTCGGACGCTTGCAGTTCACGTCCGGTCAGATTCTTCCTGGCCGCGAGTTCGACCATGACGTTCCCCGGCTGGTACGTGTTCCGGAAGAGGATGCTCTTTTCGCTGGCTTTGCCGTTGGCGTAGGCGACGCTGGCGGCGAGCCTGTGGCTCTTCGAGTCCTCGGTGACGGTGACGGTGACGGTGTGGACGGTCCTGTCGTAGGTGACGCCGCCCAACGTTCCATCCTGTTCGTCAACCGTGTACGTGTACACGCCGGTCTTGTCGAACGTGAGCTTGTCGAATTCGAGGGTTCCGTCGCCTTCGCGGACGTTCTGCTCCTTGTCGGATTGCGCGTCGCGTGGAACGCGGGCGAACTGTTTTGTTTGGAGCATGCTGCCGTTGGAATCCTTCAATTCGGCGGTGAACTCGTTGTCGTTCAGGTCACGTCCGGTCAGATGTTTGTCCGCTTCGAGTCGCACGCTGACGGGTGTCGGCGTGTACGTGTTGTCGAATCGGATGTCATTGGTCTGACGGTCGGCGGTTGCCGCGAGCATGCCGTCTTGGTCGGTGACGGTGACGGTCACATCGTATTCCTGAGTGGAGTAGCCGATGGTCTTGTCCGTTCCCGCGAGTTCCTTCACGTGGTACGTGTATACGCCGGGCATGGTGTAGATCATTTGTCCGAATGTGAATCCGCTTCCCTTGTTGGACACGGTTTGCGTTCCGTTCTGGCTTCCGGCTGGCATTGGCATGTCGTTCATGCTGATGGCGTTGCCGTCCGCATCGTGTGCGGATACCGCGTTCAACTGGAACTTGAATTCACCGTCCTGTGGAACGCGGCTGGTTGCCGTATCCGTGTTGACGATGTTTTTCACGCCGCTGATGGAGTATCCGACGTTCTTCGGACTGTAATGGTTGGTGAACGTGATGTTCTTGCCGTCAGCGCCGGTGGTCGGGGTGACGGTCTTGGATACGACGGTCAGCTTGCCCGTATGGTCAACATCCTTGACCACGTAGGTGATGGTCGCAACCGTCCCGTCCTTCGTGACGCCCGGAACGGTCGTATCCTGTTCCGACATGGTGAACACGTAGGTGCCGACGAGCGGGAACGACAGTTGGTCGAATCGGATGTTGCCCTGCTGGTCGTTCCGTTTCGTCTGGTCGGCGTTCGCCACGTTGGCGGGCGCGGACTGTTGGTGGAGTGTGAATGCGAAGTCTTCGCCCTTGAGCGTGTACTTGTTGCCCTTGGAGGAGGCCATCGTCTTCACTGCGGTCGGATTGTCCGTGGCGGGTTGGGCATGGTACGTGTTGGTGAATTCCGGAATGTTGGTTCCGTTGTCATACTTCACGTCGGCCAGCAATTGTCCTTCGCCATTGTCGGTGACGGTGACTTTCACATGATGTTTCGTAGCATCATAGGTGACGCCGCCCCTGTCGCCGTGGACTTCGCTGAGCGTGTAGTCGTACACTCCCGTCTTTGTGTAGGAGATGGCGTCGAACAGGATGTTGCCTTGCTGGTCGTTGGTTTTCACCGTTCCGGCCTGACCGCCTGTCTTGTCCTCGACGCATGTGAACTCGTATTGTCCGGCTTGCAGTTGGATGCCTGTATGGTCGGGGTCGTTGAGGGTCTTGTGCGCACGGAATTGCACGCTGACCGGCTTCGCCTGATACGTGTTCGTGAACGTGGTCGGATAGGCCGCGTTCGTTCTGGTTTGGGCTTTCAACTGTCCGGTCAAATCGTCGGTGACGGTGATTTGCCACATTCCCATGTGGGAATCGTAGTTGACGCCGCCCGCCGACTGGTGGATTTCACGCACCGTATAGGTGAACGTCTTGGACTTGTTGCCTTTCAGCTGGCTGGCGGTGAACGTCAACGGCTGGAAGCGGATGGTGCCGTCCTCGGCGGCGTTCACGGTCTGCACGGGCACGCCTACCGCCCGCTCGTTGTCGAACAGTTGGAATTGGAAGTCGGTGAGCTTCGCGTGGCTGGCGTTCTTGTTGTCGAACGTCTTGCGCGCCGTCAGGCTTACGGTCACGTCCTTCGGCTGATACGTGTTGCGGAACACCGGCGCGTCCGGCGTGTTGTCGTAGGTGACGGCGGCGTTCAACCGTCCGTACCCGTCATCGGTGACGTTCACGTGCATCATATGCACGGTCCGGTCGTAGGTGATGCCCGCCAGTTTGCCCGACTGTTCGATGATTCGATAATCGTGTTCGCCTACGGTGTCGTAGGTGATTTTGTCGAACGTCACCGTGCCGTCGGCCTTGTTCGCCTTGGATTGGAGGGTCTTACCGTTCGCATCCTGCAATTCGAACGTGAACTCGTCGGCGTTCAACAGGCGGAGGGTTCCGGACGGATTGGCGAGCGTCTTGCGGGCTTTCGGCGTGACCGTGACGGGCTGGCTGGAATACGAGTTGACGAACCGTCCTTCGGTTTCGGACGGGTTGGTGACGATCGCCTTCAACTGGCCACTGTTGTCGTCCGTGACCGTCACCGTCCACGCCGCATGATGTCCGTCGTATTGGACTCCCGCAGCGCCCGTATTGCGTTCACGCACGGAATAGCGGAACACGGCCCTGTCCCTGCCGTTCAGTCTCGCCTTGGTGAACAGGAGCGGGGCGAACTCGACCCTGCCGTCCGCCGTCGCGTTCACGGTTTGGATTGGCGTGCCGGTCGCCTTGTCGTTCGCGTACAGGTCGAATTGGAAGTCGGTTATCTTCGTGGCCGACCTGTCCGCGTCCGTGAACAGTTTGCTCGCCGTGATGCGCGCCTGCGTGTCCTTCGGCGCGTACGTGTTCGTGAACTGGATGGCATCGGATTGGACGCCGTCGCACGTCGTGTTGGCGGTGATGCGACGGGTGAACGTGGTCAAATCGTCCTGGACGGTGACGGTCAGAATCCAAGTGCGGCTGTCGTAGGTGACGCCCGGATTGTCTCCCTTGCGTTCCTTGACCTGATACCGGTAGACGCCGTCCGTGGGGAACGCGTTGGAGTTGATCTGGAGCGTCTGCGTCCTGTTGTCGGCGAACGTGATAGACGCGGGCACCGCGTTCGCGGGCGCGCCGTCCAACGCGGTGATGTCCGCGACGTACCTGTCCCTGTCGGTCCAAGCGCCGTTCGGACGCCCGTCCAATACTTTGACCGCCTTGAACGTGGCCGGAACGGCGGGCATGAGCGTGCCGCTCATGCCGTGGTCCTCGTTCGGGTCCTCGTACACGGCGGACGTCATCTCGTCCAACGCGGGGAACGGTTTCAGCGTGATGACGCCGGCGACCATGTTGCCGTGCGAATCGTCCTCCCGGTCGCTGTCGGAGTCGGTCGCCTCGCTGGCGTCCTTCGCGTTCTTGACGGTCGTATGCTGCCCGTGCCAAGCGGTGCCGGTTTTCGGCGTGAACCTGAGCTTGAACCCGGAACCTGCCGGAATGGAACCGATTTCGTAGTGGCCGTTCCTGTCGGTTGTGGCGGTGCAGGGTTTGCCGTCCACACTGGTGACTGTCCTGCCGTTGCCATCCACGAGGGTGACGTTCACGCCAGCAAGGAGACGGTCGGTGCTCTCACGCACACCGTTATGGTTGGTGTCGAACCATGCGACGCCGTTGACCTTGCGTTCCACGACCTGCGTGACCGCATCCACCTTGTTGTCGCCGTCCGCCCAACGGTTCACGTACGAGTCCGCCGCCTTGTTGCCTGTAGGCTTGACGCTCAGGCTGAAATCGTAGCGGGCGTTGGCGGGCAGGCTTGGCGAGGTGAACGCCCATGCCACCGGCTTGCTGTAGCCGTCGGGGATGGTCACCTTGCCTGTGGTCGCATTCACCGTGGCTTCGGTCCATTGTTGGACCTGTTCGCGGGTTATCTTCGTCGCGTCCACGTTGCGCCACTTCTGGTCGGTCGTGAAGTAGACTTTGACGCCGTTCATGCTTGCGCCCGCACCCGCCTTGACGGTGAGTCCGGCCATCACGTAGTCGCCGTGATAGTTGGACTGGTTCAAACCCTTGCAGGGCATGACGTCCACCGCATACGGGTCGGTTTTCTCATCCTTGGAGAAATTACCCAGCATGTTCCTGAATCCCAACGGGCGGTTGATGTCGTTCAGCAGCGGGTCGGCGCGGGTCGCCAGCGCGGTCGCGCGCGTGCGGGACACGCGAACCGTCATGTCGGCTGTCTGCGCCTTTGGAGCCAATGGGGGAGCCATGTTGCGTTTCGACTGGATGGTCGCATGGTTCGTGAACGAATCGTTGTTCCTCACGTCATGGTCGGGGTCGGACGCGTCCCCGATGGTGGTGGAATAGTGGATGACGGTCTGCGTGCCGGAGTCGGCGCGCGCCCCGTTCACCCTGATGGTCATGGTGGTGGTGCCATTCTTGTTCACGACGATCGTCGGCGTGACGGGGGTGCCGCCGGTGACCGTGCCCTTGTCGGGCGTATGCTGCGTGTATTGGCCGCCGACCGTCATGGAACCGTCCACGTAGGTCAGGCCTTTGGGCAGCGTGTCGGTGATGATGTAGTCGGTCGTGTATTGTCCGCCGTCCGTGGTCGTGGACGTGTCGGCGGTGGCGGTGAGCTTCCAGTCCACCGCACGCTGTTCCTTGTCCAAATCGTAGACGGTTTTAGTGTTGCCGGCTTCGTTGGTTTGCGCGACCTGTTTGGCGATGTGCGGTGTTTCGCCGGCTATGTACAGGCTGTCGCCTTTCAGGAAGTCGGCGGTGTCGCCGCCCTGATAGACGCCGTTGTCGTCGAACGTGGCGGGACGGTACGTGTCGCCGCTGTAGGTCAGGTCGGGTTTCACGCTGTTCGCGTATTCGGGCAGTCGGATGGCGAGACTGTCGGACCATTGCTGCCATTGCGTGTTGGATGCGTCCGCGTCCAGGTTCGCGGTCCGGGCGAGGCTGTTGCGCGTCCAGTAGGCGGTTTCTGCGACGATGGGCGTGACCGTGCCGGTTCTCGCGGTGTCGAGGATGCGGGCGGGCAGTGAGACGATGGGCGTGAATCTTCGGTTGAAGCTCGTGCCGGTCGGGTCCACCGTGTTGTGGTCTTCGAACAGCATGCCGACTATCGTGCCATGGGTTTTCGCCTCGTTGAGGGTCGGATAGTAGTCGAGGCCGCTGATTTTCGTGTCGCGTTGCTCCCTGTAGTCCTTCCAGTTGGTGCCGTCCTTTTTGACGGCGTACCAGTAAGGGGATTGCGTTCCTCCGTTTGGCGGCCCTCGCGCCCCATGTGAAAACGTTCATGGGGATGGTCGGCTGCGTGTCGGGCGTATTGTCTACCGGTTCGATGCTGTTCGGGTCGAGTTTGACCAGGCCCATGCCCATCACTTCGGCGTCGCCTTCGGAGTTGATGATGATGTTGTGGCCTATTTGGAGGCGTAGTTTCGACCCCTGTATGAGACTGTCGGACCCGTTGACGGAGTCGGGCATCGTCCACTCGCCGCTCGTGCCCGCATCGTTCCATGACGTGCTGTTGTTCCAGTACGTGTATCGGATGCGCGTACTGTACGTGCCCGGCGTGCGGACGGTCAGGGCCGAACCCGCATGGTCGTCACCGGTGGCGGCCTGGTTCGAATTGTCTTCCGCCGTGGCGAGACGGTCTCCGCTGACGCCGGTGGCCGTCAATCCCATGTCGTCCATGGTGATGTTGGCCGTCTGGTCCACGTTCCCGTAATATTGCGCGACGGTCCGGCCGTCACGGCTGGTGGGCGTGATGAACTGCAATACGTCCGTGTGGATGGCTCCGACCTGCATGGTGGAGCAGTCCGACGTCATGTAATCCGTGCTGCATTTATCATATGGGCTGTTCACTTTATTGTGGGTGGGGAAGTCGGACGTGTCGTAGCCGTCGAACGAGACGGTCACGTCCGTGCCCTGCCCGCCGGTCGTGGTCGTGATTGTCGTGTCGCCACGCGCCACCCTGTCATATCCGTCCGCACGGTCGGCGACGCCCGGAACATGACGCAGTAGGTCAATATCTGCGAACGTCCGCCCATACTTCGAATAATGGTCGCCTGGGATATGCCCGTAATCGTAGAGCAACGGCTGCCAACGGCGTTCCATCGGATGCTTCGTCCCGGGCTTCGTATCATCCGAATACTGGTTGGACAAGCGAAGCCTATAGGTGATCCTGCCGGACGGAGCCTCCAACCCCTTCAAACCCTTCGTCCGGTCGGGCCAACGCATCTCCGTGACCAATGCGATGCCCAAACCCAAGCCGGTCACCTTGCCCTCCGTCCTGTTGGGCGCGTTCGCCGCACCCGAGGAGAAGTCGAACACGCCCCTGTCCACGTTGCCGTAGTTGACCATGCGCACGTTCAGGTTGAGTTTCGCGCTGACGGTCACATCCTCCGGCGTGTCCTCGGCCCGTTCGTGCGTGCCCGTGTTCGTCGGGTTCGAGGCGTCCCATGCGGGCCACGCCTTGACGGTCGGATGGAACCGGTAGCCGTGGGGCGCGCCCTTGACGGCGACCGACAGGCCGATGGAACCGGTGCCCGGGTTCACGGTCGGCGACTGGCTGGTCGGCTCCAACAGACGGTAGCAGGTGTACACCTGCGTGACGGTCCCGTCGATGGTTTCCGTGGTGAGTTTCGGCTCGTAGCCGGGCGTGTGGTCCACCCAGCCCATCTTCTCCGCGTCGAACGTGACCTTGTCCTTCGGATACGGCAGTTCGAAACGGAAGCCGACGCGCGTGCGCCGATAGTAGTCCATGGTCGAGTCGGGGGTGAGCGTGTACTCGTAGTCGTAGGTCACCGTATCGTAGGAGCGGACGATGTCGTTGTTCTCGTCCTTGTCGTCGCCGCGTTCGTTGTCCGCGTCGAACGGCGCGGTGCCGGTGATGCGGTCGATGAGCCTGAGCCTGCTCACGGCGGCGCTGTCCGTGTCGAGCATGTCGTGGACGGTCACGTCCGGCGCGGCCTGACCCGCATCCGCCTGCGGAGCGGATTGCGCAGGCGCACCGGCGTCGGATTGCTTGTCCGCCCCGGTTCCGGCCTCGTCGCCGGAACCGGCGTCGGGTTTCGTCGCGGCCTCGTCGCCGCCTGTGGTCGTCTTCACGTCGGGTTCGGCTTGGATTCGCGTGGACGTGCCCATGGTCGTATCGTCCGCATACGCGGCGGACACGACCGACGCGCCTGAGCCGAACAGCGTCGCGGACGCGAGTATGAGCGCGGCGACCTTTCTCAGACCGGGTTTCATCGTCTTTCGGTTCCTTTCGGGAATGTGCCGTGAATGAATACGGCTGTTCCAATAGTGTGTGGGGGATGGGTCCCAAGTACGGTTTGCAGGAGAGTTCCCGGCTCACGCCGTCCGACCGTCTCCGGTCGGGTGACGGTCGGACGGCGCGGATGGGGCCAGTGTCAGGCCGGCCGGCATGCTCGCGGCCGTGCAGGCCATTGCCGTCACGATCTTGTTGTTCCTCATGGTTTCCCCTCCGGCGGATCCCCGCGCGGGATCCGCCGGAGAGACCCTATGCGGGCGTGCACATGCCGCGCAGACGCCCGCAGGCGAGCGCGTCGTCCATGCCGCGTCGCATCCCGTCGAGGATCCGGCATGCGGCCGGATCGCCGTGGCGGGCGATACTCATCCATTGGGCGACGGTGAGCATGTCGCCCATGCCCGTCGCGATGAGCGCGTCGTACGCGTGGAGGTCGATCAGCTCGTCCAGGCGGCGTCCCGCCAGGACGGGCATGTCCGCGTGCAGCCGGTCGTGGACGATCATGCGCGCCACGTCGCCCATGCCGCCGCGCATGTACCGGTCGAGACGCAGGGGTCCGGCCTCATGGAACCATCGTTCCGCGGGACGGCGGGCGGCCCGCGTGTCCGCCATGATCAGCCGGTCCGGATAGCAGGAGGCGAGCGCGGCCATGACCCCGGGCGTGGGATGCGGGTCCATGCCGTCGATGATCCGGTCGGCCAGCCGGTCCGCGGCCGGGGTGAGCATCCAGCCGTATCCGTCCGCCCACTCGTGCAACTGCCTGTATTCGTCGCTCGGATGTTCGGGCATGTGGTCGATGAACGCGGTGTGCCGTTCGCCGCGCCCGTCGATGAGCGCCCCGCAGCTGTTGTCGTCCCTGCCTGTCGTCCGGTCGCCGCGTCCTGTGGCGCGCGTCGAGATCAGGAGCCGTCATTCGTCCGCGTTCATGCCCATCATCGGTCTCCTTCCACCGAGCTTTTCACGCTTTTCACGATCCGGAGCGTCTCGCGGTCGGACAGTCCGCTGATCCGTCCGCGTTCCATGATGTCCCGGGCGATCCGCTCCCCGTCCTCGGGATGGTTCTTCCAACGCCCGTACCCCCACCGGTAGAGCGTGTCGTTGCGCCGCCCCTCGGGGATGGGGCTCATATCCGGCTCCCCCTCCGGGCTTCCCGGCATGCCGGGGGAGGGCGGGTTGAACGCGGCCAGCGGATCATGCGCGGCGCCCGCCGCGACGGGCGCCGTCCGCGCGGGAGCGGGAGCGGGAGCGGGACGGGGCTTGTCGGTCGCGTCGACGCGTTCCGCCCAGCGCAGGAACGCGTCGGACAGGTCGGGGATCCGGTCCTCGGGCCGGTCTATCGGCGTGTAGCGTCGCCCGTCGGGCAGGACGGACCCGCCCATGACCACGTAGCCGTCGCGGCCGATCTTGAAATCGATCTGGCCTCCGTTGTGCGTCCTGGATTTCAGGCGCGCCCCGCTGGGAATGTGGTAGAGGAGGTGGACGCCGCCGGACGGGGTGCGCACCGCGAACGTGCGCGGCAGGGGCGGCGTCCCGTACGGGCCGACGTCCGTCTGGATCTGCTCCCAGCCGGACATCTGATCCTGCTTGTGGCAGTCGAGGTCCACCCACATGTAGTCGTCGGCGACGGTCGTCCCGTAGATCGGCTTCGACGGGTCGATCCGGTGCGACATGTCCACCCGCGGATCCTGGCATGCGTCCTTCCACGAATGGTGGGGCACGTCGCTGGACGGGCTCTTGTCCGCATGGCAGGGGAAAATCCGCGGATCAGCCTCCCGGATCATGTCCGCCCACCCGTCCGGATCCGTGACCTTGAGATCCCGGTCGGGGACGGGCCGGATCGCGGGCTCGTCGGCGGGCATGCCGGACACGGCGGCCGCGCACGCCTTCCATACGGCGTGCAGGCCGTCGCCCTCGGGGGCGGGCCGGTACGCGGTGTGCGGACGCCCGTCCTCGCTGCCGATGCGCGTGCTGGTGCGCACCAGGCCGATGTTCTTCCAGTTGACGCGCATGCCGGGGTCGGGGATCACGACGCCCGTGTCGAGCACGCTACGAATGGCGGCGACCTCCATGTCGGACAGGCTTTCCAGATCGATGAACGCGACGGACCGGCATTGCCGGTCGCCGATCATCAGCCATGTGATCGCGCCGATCAGCATGAACGGCCAGAACCCGTGCTTGCCGCGGAACGGGAGATAGTGGCGGGCGCGCGTCGTCTGCGAGGCGATGGTGCTGAACGCGAAGCGGCGTTGTTCGGCTTCGGAGCTGGACACGGGCAGATGGTAGTTCGTGGTGATCAGATGCACGCTTTGCGGCATGCCGTCCACGCTGTTCTCGCCCTGACGGCGCGCGGAGAACGGCAGGAGGCCGGTCAGGAGGGTCTTCAGGTTCGGCAGGCTCTTCTCGAACCTGCCGTGGGTCGGATCGTAGTCGTCGGACAGGGCGAGCAGGTGGCTCATCAGGTCGCCCATCTTGTTCTCCGCGCTCATGGCGGTCGGCTGGGCGAGCAGGTCGAGGCTCATGGTCGTGGCCTGGTCGCCGAGATGCTCCATGAGGTCCTTGGCGAGCGTGCTTTTGCCGGTGCCGCCCGGCCCCTGGTACACGTACGCGCATTCCGGATGGCTGCGGAGGAACGGGGCGGCGAGCGAGCGTTGCAGGTTGAGGGTGCTGTCCGTGTCATGGCCGGTCCACTGGTCGAGGATCCATCCGGCCTCCTCCGCGAGCTCCGTGGCCTGTTCGCACGTGCATCCGGTCTCCACCGTGTAGGTCATGGGCTCGTCGACCCGGTTCGGCGTCATCTCCCGGAGCGTGGCCTTCCTGAAATCCGGTTCCCGGCATTCGAGGTCTTTCGCGCCGGCCCATGAGCGGGTGACGCCGGATCGGGTCTCGGTGCGCGTCCACGCGCCGGACATGGGGTCGTGTTCGAAGCGGATCTCCCCGTCCGTGCACACGAAGCTGCATCCGCGGCGTATGGTCTGTCCGGCGAGGAGGAGCGAGTCCTTGACCCATCCGTCGTCTCCGTCCAATTGGTCGTCCTTGGCCTTGGAGCCGCCGTAGGCGATGCGCACGGGTCCGATGGGCGCCCATCGGCTGGGCGCGCGTTCGACGGTGTGGTCGGGCAGGACACGCCGGTAGAGGATGCCCTTGCCGGGCGCCTGCGGGTCGGGCAGGACGCGCAGGTCGGGGTCGGGGCACACGATCTCGCTGATCATGCGGATCGCCCACATGGGCATGAGGCCGCTCGGATCGGTCCATGTCCATGTGCTCGCCCCGTCCCTCTGCACGAGGCTCCGCAGCGTGGGGATGCCGGCCGCGCCGGTCGTGGGGTCGCCGGCCATGGGGTGGATGGTGTTGCATACGCCGGCCACGCCCGTCGGGTTCCTGAGCAGCACGTGCTGGTTGGCGACGCGGGCGAGGAACGCCCCGTCCGCGTGCCCGGGGGTGGCCGGGCCCGTGATGCCGGGACGGCCGTACTGGTTTTCGATCATGCGCGCATGTATGCGTCACATGAGGGGCGGGGGTGGACGGGCATGGCCCGGGGCTTTGCGATATCGTATGGTTTTCCGACCCTTTTTGTATGCATGTATGCATCTGTATGCATCCGGGGATGCATACAGAAAAAGCTTGGAAAAAGCCCGAAAACCCTTATATATAAAGGAAAAAACAGAATTCCTTTCTCTTGTATGCATTGTATGCATCAATATAAGGGGTTTCCTTCCTTTCTTTCGAATCCTCTATAAGGGAATGATGCATACAATGCATACACGCCCCCGGACCATC